>Ga0209624_10000048_pt1 | contig 114111 bp, 94 predicted proteins | sample JacPinW_OM2H0_O1_FD_188565 | JGI IMG/M metagenome (GOLD analysis project Ga0209624, IMG submission 188565) | Forest soil microbial communities from Algoma, Ontario, Canada - Jack Pine, Ontario site 1_JW_OM2H0_O1 (SPAdes) (version 2) | ecosystem: Environmental > Terrestrial > Soil > Boreal... | reverse complement strand
TTTTCGAGGAGATGCTTCGCCGTGCTGTCGCCCTGCCGCAGGCGGAATCGGCCGGCGCTTCCACCGATCTTCCGCTCGACGCCATCGAGCACGACGCCGTCATTATCGAAGGACGCGACACGGCCGCGCACGGCCAGCCTTCTTCCTGCGTGCAGAGTTGGATTCTCGGCGATTATCTTCGCACCATGGGAATTACGATTTTGAAGGGTAGGGGATTCACTCCGGAAGATATTCTGGGCCGCCAGGATGTGGTGATCGTCAGCGCTGCCGCCGCGAAGGAGTGGTGGCCGGGCGAGGACCCGGTCGGGAAGCGGCTGAAGATCGGCTCACCGGACTGGCCGTGGTTGACGGTGGTGGGCGTCGCGAATGATGTGAAAGATTCATCGCTTCAAAATCCCGCCAAGCCGCACACCTATACGCCTTATCTGCAAGTGCAAGACAGTTGGATCGAGAGCCCGCTCTTCAGCGAGGCGCGCAAATTGAATCTTGTGGTGCGGACGCAGGGCGATCCCGCGGCAACTACGGCTGCGGTGCGCAAGATTGTTTCTGATCTCGATCCGGCAATCGCCGTCACCAAAATTCACACCATGAACGCCGATGTGTCTGAATCCGTCGCGCCGCAGCGATTTATTCTCTTTTTGCTGGGAATTTTCGCAGGGCTGGCGCTGTTTCTCGCGGCCGTCGGAGTGTATGGCGTACTTTCATATTCGGTGGCGCAGCGGACGCACGAAATCGGCGTGCGAATCGCGCTCGGCGCGCCAAACAAAAGCGTGCTTGCTCTCGTACTAGTGGAAGGGATGAGATTGACGGTGGTTGGAGCGCTGATCGGTGTCGTCGCGGCGCTCGCGGTCACGCGGTTGATGGCGGGCTTGCTCTACGGCGTGACGGCGCACGACCCGCTCACCTTCATCAGTGTCACCGTAGTGATGTGCATCGTGGCGCTCGCAGCGTGTTACATCCCGGCCCGCCGCGCGATGCGCGTAGACCCGATGGTGGCCCTCCGTTATGAGTGAGAGAGCGATGATGAATTGCTGGCAATCAACCGATTGCCATCACCGCGATAACGCAAGATAAGGGGTGCGATGAACAATCTACTCCAGGACATCACCTACGCCTACCGCACGCTGCGCAAGGCGCCATTCTACGCGCTCATTGCCATCGCCACGCTGGCGCTGGGCATCGGCGCAAACACCGCCATTTTCAGCTACGTGAACGCCTGGCTAATCAAGCCTCTGCCTTATCCGCAGGCTGATCGCCTGATAGTTCTTCTCTCGCACGACACGAAGCAGGGCTGGACCGGCCAAAGCGTCACCTCTACCGCCGACTTCCTCGACTATCAGAAGCAGGACACCGCCTTCGAGCAATTTGCAAGCTGGACCGCCTGGTACTTCAATCTGACCAGCGACGGCGCTCCCGAACGCGTCTCCGGCGGAATGGTCAGCTGGAATTTCTTTCAGACGCTGGGCGTGAAACCGATGCTCGGCCGCGTATTTCTGCCCGAAGAATCGCAGCCGGCCTCGAGCCACGTGGCCATACTGAGCCGCGGCTTGTGGCAGAGTCGCTACGCGGGCGATCCGCAAATTGTCGGACGCACGATCAAACTTCAGGGCGAGTCTTACACGGTCGTCGGCGTCATGCCCGCTAGCTTTCAATTTCCGCTGATGGGCATTGCGAATATCTGGACGCCGATCGCGCTCGATGACAAACAACAGTCCGATCGCAACATGTCGTGGTTTAGCGCCTTCGGCCGCTTGAAACCCGGCGTAACGAAAGCGCAGGCTGCCGCAGAAATTTCCGGAATCGCGAAGCGCCTCGAAACTCTATATCCGCGAACGAATACAAACGTCACCACCCTGCTCAGTCCCATGCCGTACGAAATCGGAAAAGAAGAAGGCACCCAGCAGATCATGATTTTATTCTGGATCGTGGGCCTCGTCCTATTGATCGCGTGCGCGAACGTGGCGAACCTTATGCTGGCCCGTGCGGCGCGGCGCACCAAGGAATTCGCGGTTCGCTCAGCCCTCGGCGCCTCACGCATCCGGCTCGCTCGGCAATTGCTGACCGAATCCCTCGTGCTATTCATCGCCGGCGGCGCTGGAGGAGTGCTATTCGCCATTTGGGGCGTCCACTGGATCGCGGAAGCAATTCCCGGGCGAATACGCGGATATTTGGTCAATTATGGCCGCGTTGACGTCGATTTCACGACGCTTTTGTACACCCTCGGCATAGCGCTGCTCTGCGGCATCGTGTTTGGATTATTCCCAGCGTTCGAAAGCACGGGGCTCGACGTCAACGGCGCCCTCAAAGAATCCGCGAATCAAGTTACGGGCAGCAAGCGCGCGGCGCGGGTGCGGCGTGCATTCGTCGCCGGCGAAATCGCGCTGGCCGTCGTTGTCCTGATTTCAACGGCGATGCTAGTTGAGAGCTTCATTCACTTGGTCTATGGCCCGCTCGGCTTTCAGCCGGCGAACGTCATGACGGCACAGCTCGTGATTCCCAAGTCCAAGTATTCGAGCGATGTGCAAATTCGCAATTTTTACGGTCAGGTGATGGCTCGCGTGCACGCCCTTCCGGGAGTTGTCTCGGCGGGCTTGAGCGAATTTGTCCCGTTCGGAGAGTCCTCCACAACTATGCTGATTCATGTGGCAGACCGGCCTCCCGCGCTTCCGGGCGAAGAGATTGGCGCACTCTACTCGGAGGTCTCTCCGGATTATTTTCCGACGATGCAAATTCCGCTGATCCGCGGGCGCTCGTTCACCTCGAGTGATGGCGAGGGCGCCCCGAACGTCATCCTCATCAATGAAACGCTGATGCGTCAGCAATTCGCGACGGAAGATCCCATCGGCAAGCAAATGGAATTCAGCGAGAAGCACACCCTGGCCACAATCATCGGCGTGGTGGGCGACGTCAAGATGTACTCGACGAGCGACCATCCTAGACGCGAGATCTACGTTCCAGCCGCGCAATTTCCGAGCCCTTACATGACCATTGTTGCGCGCACAGGGGGCCCCGCGCCGGAGCTACCGTCCGCGATTCGAAACGCCGTCTGGTCGGTGGATAGCGAGCAGCCCGTCTCGCTGGTGCAGCCGTATGACGACACCATCAGTGAGCAGAACACTGGCAATCGCATCCTCACGCAGTTGGCGGGTTTCTTCGGCGTTCTGGCGATGCTGCTCGGCGCGCTCGGAATTTATGGAGTGATGGCCTACACGGTCGAGCAGCGCACGCACGAAATGGGCATTCGCATGGCGCTCGGCGCGAGTCCCGGCGACGTGACGCGCATTGTGTTGGGTCAGGGAATGAAGCTGGCTGTCATCGGCGTCGTGATTGGAATGATCGTTGCCGCGGCAGCCACGCGTGGGATGGTGTCGGTTTTGTACAGGGTCAAGGCCGGCGATCCGGTTATGTTTCTCGCGGTCGCAGCATTCTTTACGCTCGTGGCCCTCGCGGCATGTTACATCCCAGCGCGCCGCGCAATGCGCGTAGATCCAATGGTGGCGCTGCGATACGAGTGAGAGGCTCATCAGCCAATCGGATCCGGCAACATCGTGGCGCGGGCATCCTGCCCGCGGATTTTCTGCGCGGCGGCAATCACGCGAGTTCGCGGGCAAGATGCCCGCGCCACGAAATCGGGCCGCGAAGATTTGCCGCACAATCGTGCGCTTTGCGTGAAACGGAGGCGAAATGGGCACTCTGATTCAAGACGTCAAATACGCTCTTCGCATGCTGCGCAATTCGCCGGGATTCACCATCATCGCTGTGCTCACCATCGCGCTCGGCGTCGGCGCGAATACAGCAATCTTCTCCGTCGTCCATGCCGTCTTGCTGAAGCCTCTCCCGTTCCCGCAGCCCGATCACCTAGTCGAGCTTTGGGAAACCGAAGCCGCTCCGGGCAATTTCCCGCTCACCGATCAGGATTTCCTGGATTGGCGCGCGCAAAACCGCACATTCGACGATATGGCGGTGTACACGTGGCGCCAGCCCAGCAACGTGAGCGGCGCGGGCGCCCCTGAGGAAGTGTCGCTTGTTCAGACGCAGGCAAATTTCTTTTCGGTTCTCGGCGTCGCGCCGCAGCTTGGCCGCACGTTCGTTGCCGGTGAAGACGCCAAAGGCCACAACCACGTCGCGATAGTGACCAACGCATTTTGGAAAACGCATTTCGGTGGCCGCACCGACACCATCAACAAAACAATCCAACTGAATGGCGAATCCTACACGCTCGTTGGCGTGATGCCCGCATGGTTCACCGCTCCGGCGACCGCTGAGGTTTGGACGCCGCTGGATTTGTCACTCAGCGCGATCCGCGGCCGCGACAGCCACTATCTTCGCGCGCTTGGTCGCGTCAAAGCTGGCATGACGATCGAGCAAGCCCGCGCGGATCTCGGCGCGATTTCGGCGCGCCTCGCGAAGGAATTTCCGAAGTCGAACAGCACAGCCACGCCCGTCGTAGTCCCGCTGCAGAAGGACTTGACCGGTGATTCGAAAACTCCGCTTTGGACGCTGTTCGGCGCTGTCGGCCTTGTATTGCTGATCGCCTGCGCCAACGTAGCGAATCTCCTGCTGGCGCGCTCGATTGGAAGGCGCCGCGAGATGGCGTTGCGCGGCGCAGTCGGCGCCAGCCGCTGGCGATTGGTGCGCCAGCTACTCACCGAGAGCGTGATCCTCTCACTCGCTGGGGGCGTGCTCGGCGCGCTCATCGCTTACAACGTGGTTGATCTTCTCTCCTCGTTAAAGAACGTCCCGTTCATACCGCCTAATCCGATTCGGCTGGATATGTCCGTGCTGTTTTTCTGCTTCGCAGTCAGCGCCGCGGTTGGAATTCTCTTCGGACTCGCGCCTGCATTTCACATTTCAGATCTCGATCTCATCGAAGAACTGAAATCGAGATCGGTTGGCGCGGGAAGGAGCGGCCGGAGCGCCTTTCTGCGCGATGGACTCGTGGCTGTGGAGATCGCGCTGTCGCTCGCGCTTCTCGCGGGCGCTGGCCTACTTCTGCGCACATTCGCAAATCTCCGCGCCGTAGATCTCGGCGTAAGAACAGATCACGTGCTCACGGGCTACGTACTGGTTCCGGATAAGGAAGACGTCACATTCGATCAAGACAAATTGTTCACCGATAGCTTCCTCGCGAAGCTCAAGAGCGCGCCGGGAATTCGCGATGCAGCGTTCAATATGCTGGCACCGCTCTCTTCGGGCACGAACGGCTACGTGACCGTCGACGGCCAGTCGGAAGACGACAGAAGCGGGCCGCTCGTCTCGTGGAACGAAATCACGCCCAGCTATTTCCATACCATGGGCATTCACCTCCTTGCGGGCCGTGAGCTGAATGAAGAAGACGAGCAAAGCGCGGGCGACGCCTGGCGCCAAATGCTTCCGTTCGATAAAGCCCACGACCAAAAGGCCGAGGAAGCGCTGGCGCGCAAGTTCACGACGTCCGCGGTGATCAGCAAGGGCATGGCCGCGCATTTTTGGCCGAATCAAGATCCCCTCGGGAAGATTTTTCGAAGCGGGCCCGCCCCGTATCGCGTCGTCGGCGTTGTTGAGGACGTGCGCAACAACGGCTTGCGCGATCCCGCGATGTACGCCGCGTACATTCCCTCGGAAGTGGGCCTCGGCGAGGGGGCGTATATCCTCTACATTTCGGTGCTCACTGATGGACTGCCGCAAGGCGCCGAGAGCACCATCCGCGCCGAGTTGCAGTCGTTGAACAGCACGCTCGCGCTTTCCGAAGTGAAGACCATTCCACAGCTCGTCGGCGACAGCATGGCAGACACGAACGACGAAGCGCTTCTGCTCGGCGCGCTGGCCGGCCTGGCGCTGCTTCTCGCGGGCGTTGGGACGTACGGCGTGATGTCGTACGTCGTCAGCCAGCGCACCAACGAGATTGGCATTCGCATGGCGCTCGGAGCGCAACGCGAGGACGTGGTGCGAATGATTTTGCGGCAGGGCGGGTTATTGGTGGCCGCCGGAGTGGGCTTGGGAGCGTTGCTCGCGTTGGGCGGAGCGCGATTGATGCGCGATTTGCTGTTCGGCGTCGCGCCGTTCGACGCGTTGACGTACGCGAGCGTGGCGCTGCTACTGGCGGCGATCGCGTTGCTGGCGTGTGCAATTCCGGCGCGCCGCGCGATGCGCGTAGATCCGATGGTAGCGCTGCGATATGAATGATTGGTTGGACATGCAATCGAGCCCGGCAGCATAGTGGCGCGGGCATCTTGCCCGCGGATTTTATGCGGGGTGGCGGGGCACAAAACGCCGGCAAGATGCCGGCGCTACAAATGCACGCCAGCCGTCGTTCGGATGTTTGCTGCGGCGGCCTGATTTCTTGCACTGGGCGTGAAACGGAGGCTCGATGCACACATTCATGCAGGACGCACGCTACGCGCTGCGGATGCTCCTGAAATCTCCCGGATTCACGCTGATCGCCATCATCACGCTGGCGCTCGGCATCGGCGCAAATGCTGCAATCTTTTCCGTGGTTTATGTGTCGCTGCTGCGCCCGCTTCCGTATTCGCATTCCGAGCAACTCGTCACTCTGGCTGAATCGCGGCTGCCAACAAGCGAGGACGCGTTCAACGTTTCCTATCCCGACCTGATGGACTGGCGGAAAATGACGCGCAGCTTCCAATCGCTGACGGCCTACGGATTCGACGCCTTCACCTTTTCCGGCAATGGCGATCCGAAAAACGTCTTCGCCGCGCAAGTGCTCCCCAACTTTTTCTCGACGCTTGGCGTCAAGCCAATGCTCGGCCGCGATTTTGTGGACGGCGAGGACAAGCCCGATGGCCCGTACGTCGTAATTCTGAGTTACCGAACATGGCGCAGCGATTTTGGCGGCGACCCGAACGTCATCGGGCGCAGCTACCGCATAGATAACAAGCCGGTGACGATCATCGGCGTCCTGCCCAAGGCATTTGAATTCGCGCCGGCGGGGCAATCATCCGCGATGTGGGTTCCGATGCACGCCGAAGGCGATCTCGTCGAGCGGCGGAGCCTCCGCTGGATGAATGGGATCGCGCGCTTCGCGCCCGGCAAAAAAAAAAAAAAAAAAAAAGCCGATCTCGACGCCGTAACCGCGCAGCTCGACCGCGAATATCCCGGGCCAAACGCCAACATCCACGTCGTTATGGTCGGCCTGCGCGAGAAAATCGTCGGCCAGGTTCGTCCGCTGCTCTTGATTTTGACCGGCACGGTGGCATTTGTGCTGCTGATCGCCTGTGCCAATCTCGCGAATCTTCTGATGGCTCGCTCGGTGGGGAGGCAGAAGGAATTCGCGATTCGAGCGGCGATGGGCGCCACGCGGATTGATCTCATACGTCAATTGCTTACTGAGAGCCTGATGCTTTCGTTCCTCGGTGCCGCGGCGGGCATCCTCGTGGCGCAATGGGGCGTGAGCGCGCTGATCGCGGCGATACCTGTGCCCATCCTGCAATCGTTGCCGTATTTGCGCGACGCCGGAATGAATCTTCCCGTCCTGCTTTTCCTGGTTTGCGTCACGCTACTGACGGGCACCATCTTCGGCCTCGCGCCGGGGCTCGCCGTAGCGGAATCAACGGTGGGCGAGATTTTGAAAGAGGATTCACGCGGCGCAACGAGCGGGACGCACGCGCGCCTGCGGAATGCATTCGTCACAGGCGAAATCGCCATTTGCCTCGTCCTGCTGGTTGGCGCGGGACTGATGGTTCGCAGCTTCCGCTCGCTGGTGCGAAAAAATCCCGGCTTCGACGCGCACAACGTCCTCACTTTCGCAGTGAACCTGCCGGACTATTCCTATCCATCGCAGAAAGATTACCCGTTCTCGAATCCCACGGCGATCCGCTTCGCGCATCAGTACACCGACGCGTTGCGCGCGCTGCCCGGCGTCGTGAGCGTTGGAATTTCCAGCAGCACTCCGACGTCCGGCGGCGGAGGCACAGTGCGCTTTGTGGTCGAGGGCCGGCCCGTGCAACCCGGGAAAGAAGACGAAGCGCAAATCCGCGGCGTGGATTCCGGCTACTTCGCGGCGCTCAAAATTCCGCTGGTCGAGGGCCGATTCTTCAACGATTTCGATAAATGGGAATCGGCTCCCGTGGTCGTCGTGAATCAGGCTTTCGTGAAGCGCTATTTTCCCGGCGAAGACGTGATAGGCAAGCGCATGCGCCTCACGTTCAATCCGAAAACGCCGTATATGGAAATCGTGGGAGTGGTTGGCGACACGGCCGACATAGATTTGGCCTCCGCGCCGCCGCCGATTCTTTACATGGCGAACGATCAAGGGCCGAACACGTTTGCAATTTTCCTGGTGCGCACGGCCGGCGATCCGTCGGCATTTGTGGGCGCAGTTCGCGCGGCGTTGCGGCAACTCGATCCGCAGCTTGCCGTAATCATCGCGCAGCCGCTCGAGCAGGTGGCGAATGATTCGCCGGCGGTTTTTCTGCGGCGTTATCCCTCATATTTGATTGGGATATTCGCGATCTTGGCGCTGATTTTGGCTATCACCGGATTGCACGGGCTGATTTCGTATTCCGTTGTGCAGCGCACGCGCGAAATCGGAATTCGCATGGCGCTTGGCGCACAGTCTGGCGACGTCATCAGCATGATTTTGCGCCAGGGGATTGCGGCCGTGGTAGCGGGGATTGCGATTGGGATCATTGCGGCATTGGCGTTGACGCGCTTGATGGCGAGTTTGCTCTACGGCGTTACGCCCACGGATGCGCTCACGTTTGGAAGCGTCGCGTTGATCCTGATAGCCGTGGCGATTTCGGCGTGCGTGATGCCGGCGATGCGCGCCACCCGCGTAGATCCAATCGAGGCATTGAGGCACGAGTGAGCAGGAAAACCCGGCGGCATTTGCGCGAATTGTTCGCTGGGCGTGACATGGAGGGTTGATGGGCACGTTGATGCAGGATGCTAAATTCGCGCTGCGCATGCTGCGCAAATCGCCGGGCTTCACGGTGATTGCCATTCTCACGCTGGCGCTCGGCATCGGCGCGAATACTGCCGTGTTCACGGTGGTCAACAGCATCCTGCTGCGCCCGCTGCCTTACCCCGAATCGCAGCGCTTAGCGACGCTTCGCACCATCATGCCCATGTTCCCCGAATTCCGTCTCGGTGATTCCGCGGCCAATGTAAGCGATATTCGAGCGCAGAACGACGTCTTCGAAGGTCTGGCGATGTTTCGCGAGTGGCCGATGAACCTTTCGGGCGACGGCGATCCAGTTCAGGCGCGCGTCGTGAAGGCTACTCCGGATATTTTCGCGCTGCTCGGCGCAGTCCCTCAGCAGGGACGCCTTTTCACCGGGGCCGAAGACGCGCTGGGGAAAGAAGACGTCGCCGTGATCAGCGATGCGCTGTGGCGGACCCGGTACGGCGCCGATCCGAAATTAATCGGCCGGGCGCTGCGACTCGACGGCAAGCTGTATAACGTCGTCGGCATCACCGCGCCGGGTTTTGAATTCGAGAAGACTGAAATTTGGGTGCCGCTCGCGCTGACACCGAAAGAGCTCGCCGACCGCGCCATGGATGCCAACTCGGTCTTCGTGCGGCTGAAGAGCGGCGTGCCGCTCGTCCGCGCCCGGGCTGAGATGGACGCGATTGCGACGCGATTCAGCAAGGAATATCCCAGCGACGACAAAGACATCAAATTTACGCTCGCTTTGTTGCAGGAAGACACGACCGGTAACGCGCGGCCGGCCTTGCTCGTTCTGATGGGTGCTGTCGCGCTCGTGCTCCTGATTGGCTGCGCAAACGTTGGCAGCCTCGCGCTGGCGCGCAGCCTTACGCGGCAAAAGGAAGTAGCCGTGCGGGCGGCGCTGGGCGCGAGTCGCGGCAGGATCCTGCGGCAATTTTTCGTCGAGAGCTTGGTACTTGCTCTGTTTGGCGGCGCGGCGGGGTGGGCGCTGGGAGTATACGGAGTCGAGGCCTTCCGGCACCTCGCGCCCGCCGATACACCACGGCTCGCGGATTTGCGCATGGATTACGGCGTGTTCGCGTTCACGCTGGGAATTTCCGTGCTGGCCGCCGTGCTCTTTGGCTTGGCACCTGCGTTGCAAAGTTCCCGCACGGAAGTTGGCGGCGCTCTGAAAGAATCGGGCCCGGTGGGATCGACCGGGACTCGCTCGCGTCAACGCGTGAGAAGCGCGCTCGTCGTTCTTGAAGTGAGCCTCGCTCTGGTTCTGCTCGCGAGTTCTGCGTTACTCATCAAAAGCCTGTTGCGCTTGACGCATGTGGACCCCGGATTCCGCACGGATCATCTTCTGACGGCCGCCGTTTCATTGCCGCCCGCAAAATACTCTACCGAAGCGCGAAAGAGCGCGTTTTTGAACGAATTGATGGAGCGAATGAAATCACTTCCCGCAGAGGGCTCGGCTGCGGCGAATACTTCCGTCCTCAACGGAGGTTTGACGATCACGATCCTCAACGTCGAAGGGCCGCAAGGCGCGGTAAAAAGCGAACAATCAGGCATCGAAACGATGTCAATTACTCGCGGATTTTTCAGGGTCATGCGAATTCCGTTCGTTCTTGGGCGCGATTTTTCGGCGGAAGAAAGGCAGGGTGCGCCGAGAGCCGCAATCGTCAATGAGTCCTTTGTGCGCCGGTATTTCCCGAATTCCGATCCGATCGGTAAGCGGCTGAACTTCAACATTGACCCAAACGAAAAGCCAGACTGGGATGAAATTGTTGGTGTTGTTCAAGACGTGCGCGACGTCGAACTTGTCAAGCCGCCGCGGCCGGAGATCTTTTTGCCTCTGGAGCGCTGTACCGCGGACTCCTTTTCGGTATTCGTACGCACGCAATCGAATCCGCGTACCGTTGTGCCCGCGCTGCGCTCCATCGTTCAGACGATTGATCCTGACTTGCCTCTCACCGAAGTTGGCACGATGGACGAGACGGTGTACGCGAGGACGGCGACGCCACGTTTTCGCTCGATTTTGCTGACGGTATTCGCGGGGCTGGGGCTGCTGCTTTCGCTGATTGGCATCTACGGCGTAATTGCAATCACGGTGGCGCAGCAGACGCGCGAGATCGGAATTCGCATGGCGCTCGGCGCGCACCCGGCCGACGTTATGCGGCTGGTACTGCGGCGCGGGATGTTGTGGGTGGCGGCGGGCACTGTGGCCGGATTGGTGGGCGCGTATGCGGCTACGCGGCTGCTCGAAAGTTTGTTGTACGAGGTGAAGGCGACGGATGCGGCATCGTTCGCGATTGCTACGGCGCTGCTGGTAGCGTCGGCGATTGCGGCGTGTTACATCCCCGCACGCCGCGCAATGCGCGTTGATCCGATGGTGGCGCTGCGATACGAGTGATCGGTTGGTGGTGCATGAATGGGCGATCCTGCCGGGCAGAGCATCGTGGCGCGAGCATTATGCCGACGAATTTAATGCGCGGCGCGGGGATGGACCCGGGCAAGATTCCCGCGCGGCGAATGTGGGCCGCGCCGTCAGGAACAAGATTTTGCACATTGGGTGAATTGATTTGCGCGACGAAACGGAGACGGAATGAACACACTCATGCAGGACATCAGATTCGCCGCGCGGATGCTGCGCAAATCGCCGGGATTCGCGCTGATTGCCATCCTCACGCTGGCGCTCGGCATCGGTGCGAACACGGCGATTTTCTCCGTCGTTGACGCTGTCCTGCTCAAGCCGCTGCCGTATCCGCAGCCGGGCAACATCGCGGCGGTCTGGGGCACACACTCAAAGATGGGCGAAACCTCGCGCGCCATCTCGTTCCCCGACTTCAAGGATTTTCAGGCGCAGAATCACGTCTTCGAGCACATCGCGGTGTACACCGACGACACGACGGCGTTGACCGGCGCTGGCGAACCTCTGCACCTTTTCGCCGAGAAAGTCAGCGCCGACATGTTTTCGGTTCTCGGCGTCCAGCCGCTTCTCGGCCGAACGTTTCTTCCTGATGAAGACCAGCCGGGGCACTACGTCGCGCTGATCAGCTACCGGCTGTGGCAGAGCCACTTCGGCGCCGACCCGAGCATCGTGGGTCGCGCAGTAATGTTTGGCGGCCGCGACTTCACTATCGTCGGCGTGCTGCCCGCATCCTTCGTCTACCCGTTCAATTCGGACGTGCCGGACGTATGGAAAACCTTTTCGGAAGACGCGACGCCCGTGGGCGGCGGCTCACCGGACAGCGACAAGCCAATGACCGAGGAGCGCGGCGCGCATTTTGTGAGCTCACTGGCACGACTGAAGCCGGGCATCACATTCGCGCAGGCCAATGCCGAGGCGGATGCGATCGGCAACCGCCTCGCCGATCAATATCCGGACACAAACAAATACACCAGCTTCCGAATTGAGCCGGCGCTAGACGGGCTCGTCGGCAAGCTGAAGCCGCAGCTCCGCGTGCTCCTCGGAGCGGTAGCGTTCGTGCTGCTGATCGGCTGCGCCAACATCGCCAACCTTCTTCTCGCGCGCACGACGGCGCGCCAGCGCGAAATGGCAATTCGCACCGCGATGGGCGCGGGCCGCACGCGAATTATCCGCCAGCTCTTGATCGAGGCGGGAATGATTTCGCTCGCCGGAGGAACTTGCGGCCTCATTGTGGCCGCCTGGGGCACGGAATATCTCGTGAGGCTCGCCACAGGACAGTTTCCGCGCGTCGCCGGGACCGCTCTTGATGCGCGCGTCCTCGCTTTCACTTTCATCGCCTCAGTCGTAACGGGATTTCTTTTTGGCATTGCGCCCGCGCTCCAGCTTTCGAGCCAGCCGCTCTCAGAAATCCTGAAGGAAGGCGGCCGCAGCTCGAGCCAAAGCGCGAGGCAGCACCGCTTGCGGAATATTCTGATTGTCGGAGAAATGGCGCTGGCCGTAATTCTATTAAGCTGCGCCGGATTGCTAATTGAGAGCCTCTCGAATTTGCAGCACGTCAATCCGGGCTTCAATTCTCACGGCGTGGTCACTTTCGCGATTGATCTGCCGAGCAGCCGGTATTCGAAGCCGGAAGCTATCAAGGCGTTTTTCCGGCAGTTAAGCGAGCGAATGCGCGCGTTGCCCGGTGTCGAATCGGCCAGCACGGGCGTACCGTTGCCGTTCAGCGATGCAGTGATTCGGACCTCGTACCAAATCGACGGCCGCCCTGTTCCGAAGAGCGAAGAGCCGCACGTGCACTTCCGCGCCGTCAGCGTGGATTATTTCCGAACGATGCAGATCCCGCTGCTGAAGGGCAGGGCGTTCTCCGCCACAGACAATGCCACCGCGCCGATGGTGATCGTCGTGAATCAGGCGCTCGCGAGCAAAGCGTTTCCGGGCGAGGACCCCATCGGCAAACACATCAAGCCCGGCGTGTCCGAGGTTGGCCCCGCGCCGTTTCGCGAAATTATCGGCGTGGTCGGCAACGTGAAAGTGCGCGGCCTCGACTCGGCCGACGAGGCGGAGTGCTACACGCCCGAGGAGCAAACGGGATTCGAGTGGCAATACGGCGTGGTACGGACCTCAGTGCCGCCCGCGACGCTGATCCCCGCGATTCGCGAGCAGGTGCGCGCGCTCGACAAAGATGTGGTGATTTTCGACCCCAAGACGATGGATGAATACCTCGCGAGGGCTACGGCGCAACCGCGGCTTGATTCGGCACTGCTCGCGCTTTTTGCGGGCCTTGCGCTGATTCTTGCCATGGTGGGGATTTATGGCGTGATGTCTTATGGCGTTGCGCAGCGCACTAACGAGTTTGGAATTCGCATGACGCTGGGCGCGCAACGCGCAGACATGCTCGGGCTCGTCTTGAGGCAAGGGCTGGGCGTCGCGGCGATTGGCGCAGCAGTAGGAATTGTGGCAACCATTGGGGCGACGCGGCTACTCACAAGTTTGCTCTTCGGAGTGAGGCCGGGCGATCCGCTCACGCTCGTGGCTGTCTCGGTGATTCTGCTAATGTGCGCGTTAGTTGCGTGCTACATCCCGGCGCGCCGTGCGATGCGCGTGGACCCGATGGTGGCGCTGCGATACGAGTGATCGGTCAGGCAGTCGCGGGCAAGATGCACGCGCCACGAATCGTCTGCTGCGTAATTCCTACAGGAATCCCTTGCGTTCGTATTCGCGGAAGCCTGCGGTGGTCAATACGGCCAGCTCCATGAACAGGATCATGTCTACTTCGGTGAAATTGAAGCAGGCCTTGCCCTGCATATGTTTCTTCAGTTCCGACGACATGCCGGCGAGCAGACCGGGATTCATGTAGACCGGGAACAGGTGATAGCTGACGTAGCTCTTCTTGAGTTGGACGGCGGCGAAGAAAAGCGGTTTGCCTCTCCAGCTCGGCGATTTGGTGTTGAGATAATAATTGTCGGGCTTGTCGGCGAAGACGCTGAGCTGCGGAGCGAGTGTTTCGAGCATCGCGCGAATCGAGTCGAATACGGCGCGGAATTGCGCTTTTTGAGCGCTTTTTGCGGCGCCATTTGACGCAATTTTGCGAGGAGCCGCTTTTGCGGTACGTTTGGGCTTCGATTTCTTCGGCGCCATTTTGCTTCATCCTTTCGCGACGCAAATCTCACGCGATGGGCGATCGCTCTCCTGGTGCGGTTGCTGCTATCCCGCCTTGAATCTACAAATGGCGCTGCAAAAATTTTAGTGTTTCGCGCCAGGCTACCACGCGGGCCTGTGCCGTGGCCTTTGGGTCGCCGCCGAACGCCACTCGCAAATCGAACGTCGGAACCTTTGATACTACCGTCGTTGCCGGCGTGTACGGCAGCCTCAGCAAATGTCCCGCGCCGGGACTCTTCACGTGTAGCGCCTCGTATTCGAAGCCGCGCGCCTGGAGCCGCCGCACCGCTGCTTCCGCCATGGCTTCGGAGGGCCACACAGCATCGTCGCCTGCGGACACCAGCAAAATCGGCGCGCGAATGTGCTCGACGGGAATTCCCGCGAGCTCGACGAAATGGCGCTGCCGAAGCGAGTCGTGGTGCAGATCGAGGAAGCGCACCGCTTTGCGAAATGTAATCACGCGCACCGCGGTCCAAATGCGAAACCAGCCCATCGAGTAGGGCACGAACGGAAGTTGCTCTCCGCGATAGGTCCACGACGATCGAGCCCCATTTTTGCCGCCTGGAGATTTCCCGTCGTCCGGAGCGCGGCCGGTGCCTTGCCACGTCACGTGGCCAGGGACGATTCCAATCACGGCGCGCAGCAGCGGAATTTTTGACGCCAGCAGCAACGCTAGCTCAGCGCCGCGCGAAATTCCGTACACCGCGATTCTGCCGGGATCGATTTCCGGCTGCCGGCAAAGCCAGGCGATGGCGCGCTCGAAATATTCGAGCGGGATGCTATTGAGCGAAGGCGGCAGCGGATGGAATCCGAAGTAGGGAAGCGCGAACCCGGCGTAGCCGTGGCCCGCCAGCGCCGCCGCGACTTCCCAATCGAGCCCGCCGCCTGAGCCGCCGAGCGTGATGACCACAGGCAAGCGCTCGTCCTCGATGGCGCCGACCGCCGCCGATTTCTTCGAAGCGCTCAACAATGACTGAGTCACGGCGCGAGGCGTTCCGTCGGCGTCGAAATATTGCTGCTCGCGAACTTCGCCTGAAGGCAGAAATAGCAATCCCGTCAGGCCTTCTTCCTCGACGGCGCGCACGATCGTCCCTTGCGGCACGAATTGCTTTTCAAGGCGTTCGCGCGCGGTTTGCAGCATATTCGGCGTGGTTGCTTCGAATGTGATCTCGCTTGGCGCGAGTTCCTTTTTCAAGTATTGGTCGTTCTGGCCAGCATCGCCGGGATTGAGCCGCATGGACCAGAAGAGCCCCACAGGGTCCACGCCGCTATACGTTCCGCTTCGCGGCGCGTCCTGGCTGAGGATCACGGTGCCGTCCAGGCGCGACATAAATTCCGCGCGCGATTCCCAGCGGCGATTCAGGTCGTCCATCGTCCAGGCGACGATTTTGACAGGGGTGCGCGGCGGCGCGCCGGTGATGCGAATACGTACCTCGTCGTCAGCGAGCGCAGGATTGGGCGTAATGATGATTTTTAGTGGAATGTCGGACATGGATCACATTTACATGATACGACGGGGGTGAAGAAGTGACGAGCGACAAGTGACGAATGACGAGCGTGTTCTGAAACAAATCCGACAGTTGTTATTCGGGCTGCAGGCGTTGTCTCTTGTCACTTGTCATTTGCCTGCTTCGCGTAAACGAGTACTACGAACGAGCCGGGCACGATTGAAGGGCGCGGATGTGGATTATCGGCAGTGGCGGCGGGTGGCGGGCCGAAATCGGCGGTGACGAGAAAAACTTGATGCGTTTCGCGATCGAGTGCCATCGTGCGCGCGCCTTTGCGGGTGGGAATATTTTCGACGACCGTAAACTTCGACGGCGAATCTTCGTGCACAACGGTGAGCGTCCCGCTCTGCCCATTTGACGAGAACGCATCGTTCGTACCGGGATCAAACCCCGTAGCATCCACGCCTTCGCCTATCGGAAGCGACGCGAGCAGCTTGCCGGAATCCGCGTCCATTACCGTCATCAGCTTATTCTCACAGCCGGAAAAAAGGCGGCGCTGCACGCGATCGATCGCCAGTCCTGATGGCGATTGGCACGGCGCGAGAGGCCACGTGTTCGTTACGGTGAGCTTTTCCGCGTCAATTCGAACCATTTCGCTTTTGTCTTCGATGTTGACGAAAATTCCTCCGCGGCCGCCGGAGACCGCAAACTCCGGCTTGCCTGGCAGCGCGATGGTGCTGAGCACTTTTCCAGCAACTGCATCAATGGCGGTGGAGTTCTGGCTGCGGCCGTTCATCGTGAAGACGCGCTTCGTCCCGGCATCGTAAACAATCGCATCAGGATTGGTGCCGGCTGGAACGGTGCCGAGGGTGCTCAGCGTTTTCATATCGAAGATCGTTACATCGTTCGAGCGGCCGTCGGAGACGAAACCTTTGCCCAGATCCATCGCCAGCGCGATGCCGTGAACGCCCTGCGTATTGGGAATTTCGCCGACGACTTTTTCGGTGTCGACGTTGAGCACCACGACTTTCGTCGCGCGGGAAATGTAGAGTTGGCGCGTTTCCGAATCGAAGGTGATGTAATCCCAGCCGCCGTCGCCAACGAGCTTGATGGTTTTGAGCAGAGAATAGTCCGATGGGCCTGGCGGCAGTGTAACGTTGGCGGTTGCTTTTCCTTTGCTGTAGGCAAGCGCCAGAATAGTTGCAGCGGCAATGGTGGCTAGGGTTGCAGTTTTCAGACGAACGCGCGATCTCATTCGGATTTACTCCCGGGCATTGATTTAACACGGACTTTGCGCCGCGGCAATTCGAAATCGTGGTGACTAGTCGGTCGTGGCGCGAGCATCTTGCCGGCGTGCCGCCCGGTGCAACCCGTTACGTTCGCGGGCAAGATGCCCGCGACGCGAATGCGCATTTGCGCGACGATTACGTCCTTGCCTGATCGAGCTCACAGAGCTACTGAATTGTTGTAACGGAATTGTCACGATTTTGTCAGCGCGGGCATTCTCGGTCGAGGCGAAAATAGACGCGTTCACTGCGGACGGCTGCAACTCTCACCCACCGCGTAACGTCAAATGAGTTAGAATGAATGACACGCTACAGAGGGAGCCGATTATGAAAGCACTCAAGAGCTCCGAATCCGCCGAGGCTAACCCCAGCGAGGCTAACCCCACAGAGGATCCGAAGAATCTTCAACCGCCAGTTTTTCGGGCCAACGTTTTCCCGTTCGCAGCTTCTGTACTTGCGTTCGCTTGGCTATTGTTAACCCCGAGCGCGGCGTTTGCTCAGCACGGAGGCGTTGGCGGTGGCGGGCATGCCGGCGGCGGAGGTGGACACGCGTCGGGCGGAGGCCGTTCGAGCGGCGGCGCGGCCCCTGCCAGCCATCCGGGAGTTGCTGCGCCAGCCGGACATGCGTCAGCTCCCAGCAGCGTAGTGACCCCTCGCGCATCTGCACCATCGGCCTCATCTGCAGGAGCCGGAGAGCGTGGAGCAGTGGAACGTATTGAAGCGGGGAAGCGTAGTCCCGCAGGCGAAGGCGGCAACGGAGAACGCGGAGGAACGGAAGCCGCGCCTGAACCGGCTCCGCACGTTGTTTACGGCGGCTACGGCTATTTCGTTCGCGAGAATGAACCGGCGACGGCGCAGCACTACACGGCGTCGAGCCACATTTGGCAAGAACCTGCTTCTCGTCCGCCAGCGAGCGTAACTTTACCTTCAAATTCGTTCACGGCTGCCAACCACATGATCGCCGCACCGACGCAACCAGCCACCCGGCTTCGCGGAGCCGTTTCAGCGAGAACGGCTCCGCGTGGTGTTAGCTTGAACTCCGCACTCATTCCGATCCCCGTGTTCGGCACAGGCAGCATCCGGTTTGGCGTCAACAATTTTGGATTTGGCGGGCGAAGAGGTTTCCGCGGCCGAGGTGGGTTCGGCTGCTTTAATTTTGCGTTCGGCCCCTGCGGCGGATTCGGCTATGGATTCGGTCTCGGCTTTGGGTATGGCTACGGTTATGGTTTGGGATACGGCTACTGGGACGGCGGTTATGACATCAATCCCGCGGACTTCAACGCCCAGGACGTGACGGCGCCGAATGCGTGGATAGGCGATTATCTTTACGAAGGCAGCGATGAGGCTGCTCAAGTAGAAGCGGCGACGGCGCCCGGACCGCTCACTGTAATTTATTTTAAGGACGGCTCGAGCTACGGCGTTCGCGATTATTGGATGGATGCCGGGAAACTTCACTACCTGACGTCGTATGGCGGCGAGAATTCCGCGGATGCGGATCGCGTGGACCTGCAGCGCACGGTGGACGAGAATGCGAAGAATGGAATTGAGTTCACGCTGCGTCCGGCGCAACCGGGATCTGAGAAGCCGTAAGATCGCGAAGCGCCCTGTGTTTTGGCTGCCGGAGGCTTACATGCGGCCGTGAACTAAAATTCCTTACGAATTAGTTATTTGACAAACGGACGACACTCGTGTACAATTCTTAACTGTAAGCTCGATTTGTGTAGCAAGCAGCCCCCAGGTTTTTCCAAGTAGCGAATCCCAATCAACTTTATCGGGCAATTCTAGCGTCGGCATTGCGCCGGTGATTTTCTTCGCGCCAGCTCCGGCCGAGAACGCCAGCTGATGCCGCCGCTATGATTGCCTGGTCTTATTTGCAGCGGGTATTTGTGTGTTCGGATGCCGTGAGGTTGCAGTTGGAGGACTGGTGTAAGCCCAGCCGGTGTTAGATTTTCGCGATCAGCCGCAGTGCGATCGATAAATCGTGCGTGGTGCGGTCGTCAATCGTCACTTTTCACTCGTCACTGACTCTTAGGAGGTTTCATGCCGAATTACAATACGCAGAATCCGCCGTACGCGATTTTTCCTGGCGATGTTGCTCTCGCATTCAATGCCGAGGCTCCCGCTGCGGCACAGGCGAGCCAGCAATTTTCACTGCCGGATTATTCCGGCCGCGGCGAGCAGGGGCGCACGGTTCGCTGGCAAACGCTCTACGGCACGGCGCCGAGCGCGGTGAACATTGCGCTACAGGTGGCGCTGCAGGACGTTGATGCGCAGTATCAGACTGTTGATTCATCCACCGCGACCGCGGGGGAATCGCGGAGTGTTTCGGGCGTTAATGCCAGGTTCATTCGCGCCAAGGTCACGTCGATCACCGGCGGTAGCGGCGTGACGGTGCAGATTCTCGCGTGATGATTGTGCGAAAACCGCGGCCGGCCTTCCGGCCAGCCTGCGGACAGCAATAATGCAATCGAAGAGCCGGGATCTTACCGGCGGCAATTTACGACTTTCTTGCGATTACCTAAATCCGGGTGGCTTATGACCAGCCCTACCAAACCTGGGAACTAAATCATGCCAACACATAAATCTAAAACTGAATCGGCACGTCCGAAACTCGCTGCGCGTACATCGCGGGCGAAATCCGCGAAGCTACTGCCCGGCGCTGACGCCGGTGCAAGAGCCGCCGCGAAAGCGTCCGGATCAAAATCTACGAAGCTCGCCAAATTGGCGGACTCGGCGATTGCTACCGTCAAATTGCCAGACGCCGCGAGGACTTCTGCGAAAGCTGCAGGCTTCTCTAAAATTCCAAATTCCTCGCAGGCACGCATAAAAATCGGCGAGGCAATGCGCGGAGTGGGGCTCGATGAAGCGCGCCTCGCGCGTTTATTTCGGGGGTTGCTGCGGCGTTTGAATAAATCGCAGAACGAGAAACTGCTTCTCGATGCAGCCAAGGAAACCTGCCGACTGCTTGAAGCGTATCCGGCGGCGCGTTCCGGATCTAACGGGCCTGGCATCACGACAAACGTTCCGATTCAGCTCATCACCGTGGTACCGAGACCCGATCGCGCGGCCGCAGCTCAGGCCGAAGCTTCCCCGGCACAGGCCGTGCCGCCCACCGAGCAATCGTAGAGTTGTGTTGGGCTTTTGTAGGGCCAGAGCTACGCATGCACTGTTGCCGTTTGCTGAATATCAGGACCTCCGCATGCTGGAACGAAAGTACTTCGCGGGCAAGATGCCCGCGCCACGAAATTCGGAATCCCGTTCGTCAGTTGTCACTCGTCACTGAATCTAGGAGGCATCATGTCTGTTAGCAAGAAAACGCTTGGATATGCGGTTCAACTTGGAGGCGCCGGCGCCGTCATCGTCGGCGCGGTTTTGAGCTTCCATCATATTGCGATCGGTGCGTCACTTCTTGGCGGGGCTGCAGCGTTTTATGTTGGGGAGAAAATTCGCGCGATTGCTTGATTACTTTCCAGTGCGGCGACGTAAATGCTTCGCTAACAGGATGTCCGCTCCACGAGTTCATCTCCATGTCCACGACCGCATCCCCCATGTCAACTACTGTCCAATCCGGGCTCGAACGTTGGCTTGAAAATGCGTTTGCGGGCGCTGAGCCTCGAGAAGATTCGGAGGCGGTGTGCGAACCATCGTCATCGCGTCTTGTACTGCCTTATAAGCCGTTTCCGCGGCAGCAGGAATTTCACGCGTGCCCCGCGAAATATCGGCTTTTCGGCGGCGCGGCCGGTCCAGGAAAATCGAAAGCGCTGTTGATGGAAGCGATTCTTCAAGCGCACGAGCACGCGGGTGCGAACTCGCTGCTGATGCGCCGCACGTTTCCCGAACTCGAGGCTTCGCTGCTGCTCTATTTTCGCCGCGACGTTCCGCGCGAACTCTATCGCGCCTTCAATGATACCAAGCACGCCGTTTCCTGGTGGAATGGCTCGACCACGCGCTTCGGCTACAGCCGCAGCGAAAATGACATCTACCAATATCAAGGCGCTGAATATCTTTTCATCGGCGTTGACGAACTCACGCTCTTCACGTTGAAGCAATGGCAATTTCTGACGTCGCGCAATCGCTGCCCGGTGCCGGGCGCATTCGCAAATATGGCCGCCGCGTCCAATCCTGGAAATATCGGGCACGCCTGGGTGAAATCGCTCTGGATTGATCAGCGGGCCGCGCCGGGAATGGAGCGTCCCGGAGAATACGATCCTGCGGACTACGCGTTTATTCCCGCGCGCGTCTGGGACAATCCGATTTATGCGAATGACGCCAATTACCTGAAGACGCTTCACGCGCTGCCGGAGCATTTGCGCCGCGCTTTTCTCGATGGCGATTGGGATGTTTTCGCCGGGCAATACTTCAGCAATTTCGATCCGGCGCGGCATGTTGAACGCGCCGAAAGAATCGGATTCGCGGATTGGTGGCCGCGATGGATTTCGATGGATTGGGGCTTCGAGCATCCCGCTGCGGTTTATTGGCACTCGCAGGATAAAACGCGGACGGTGACGTATCGCGAATTTGTGCGCCAGCACATGAGCCCGCGCAATTTGGCGCACGAAATTGTCGAACGCTCGCGCGGGGAAAGAATTTCGAATGTGTATTTGTCGCCCGATTCGTTTGCGCGGCGTACGGATGAGTCTTCGATAGCGGAGCAAATCGGCGACGTGCTTGCTGCGAATGGGCTGCCACGGCCGGTTCCGGCAGACAACGATCGCGTGGGCGGATGGCTGCTGATGTATCAAATGCTCGAAGCGGGCGAATGGATTATTACGGAAAATTGCGCGGAATTGATTCGCACGCTGCCATCGCTCGTGCGTGATTCGTCGCGCGTTGAAGATATCGAGAAAATGGATGGCGACGATGCCGCCGATGCGGCGCGTTACGGATTGAAATCGCGCATGCGATCGCAGACCGGAGCAGATGCGCCGTTCGACCAGCGTGTTGCTGCACGTGTTACATCGAGCGATTCGACGATTCGCGCGATTCAGGCGCGCAAGGCGGAGCTCGATGAGCAACGACGCGGCGGGCCAATTTCGTTTGCGCGGCATCATCCTCGGCCAGGCGCGCCGTTGCGTTAGTCGCGGCGCGAATGCGCAGCCTGCGCTCGTAGCGCTGGCCGGCAACGGACGTTTCGGCAACTACTCCCTTAGGAGCGAATGGATGTTCTCAACGCTTCGCGTAATTTGGCTGCGGGTTACGGCGTCGAGCTATACGCGCGTACTCGAAAACGAAAATGCGCGCCTGCGGGCGGAAAATCGCGCGCTGCTGAATTCGATTCTCGGAATCGCGGGCATTCCGCCGCTGCGCGTGGATGTCGGAATCGAGCGCCAGCGCCGGCGCGATCTCTCGATTGCCGCGAATGTTCGAAAAGGCGGTCCGCCTTCCGACGGACCCTACGGTTGCCAGTTGGGCGATAGCGCTGCCGATAATCGCGATTCTCAGGGAGCGAGTGTTGCTGGGGGCGTCAGCCTTGCCGCACCCTCCGCGGATGAAACTCGGCGCGTTGCTCGCGCGAAGGGGCTCGTCGTTCCCGCGAATCCGTTGCGGCGGCGTTCCTGGCAGCAGATCGGGCGAATGCTTGAAATCGAGAACGCGCGGCGTGCGAAAAATCGCGACAATTCCGATGCGATGTTGTAGCAGCGCAGCTTCAACAGTCCGCTGGAACCGGCAACAGTTTCTTAGGCGCGACAATCGAGGCAACACGGAGGGCAAGAATGCCAATGATTCGGGGGCGTTATTACATGAATCCGACGGTGGGCGCGGCGATTGAAAATACTCGCGCACTCGGCAACGTTTCGCAATTGGGCGATGGCCCCAGCGATCCGTTCACCGATGATGGTGCAGGCGATTCGAACGGGCACGGAACTTATGATTCGCCCGCGACGGCGATACATCGCGTCGAAATTGATATTTCGGCGGCGCCAAATGGCGCGCGCTCCGGCGGGCGCAATGCTCGCGGATACGTGGCGCACATTCACCGCGAAGTAATTGACGCGGCGCCGGCGGGAGCGAACAGCGTGCGCAGCGCGTTTGGAGTTCCATCGGAGACTCCGGGAATTGCGGCGCGCTCCGGATCATCGGATGAGCCGGGATTTGTGCCTCGCGGAGTTTTTGCGCCCGCGCCCGAAACGCATATTTTCACCACAGCGGGCGATCTCGTGAGTTTTCTGCGGGACACGCTGGCCGAAGAATAAACGCAGACCCACCGTTAAACCGTCGTGGCGCGGGCAACTTGCCAGCGACCTTTTGATCGACAGGGATATAAAAATCCGCGGGCAAGATGCCGCGCCACGAATGCCACTCCATCCGATGTATCGAGGACACATGGCGAACGATTTCAATATTACGTTTCCGGGCGAACCAGCGCCGGCGAATCCGGCCGTCGTGCCGGTGGAGAGCCCTGCGACTGGGCCTGCACGGCCCGACGATCCGATTTCCGTTCTCGAAGGCGTCGCGTACGGCGCGAACAACGAGCATCTGCCTGATCGTTTGCAGGCTGCATTGCGCCGCATCGTGTTCGACTTCACCACGGAATCCGAAACATCGCGCCGCGCGGAAGTGCGCCGTATCAAGCAGGCGCATCAATTCTGGCGCGGTCTGCAATATCTCTGGTGGAGCGAGCAGGATCAGAATTGGCATCTCCCGTTCGAGCAGAAATTCAGCGATCAGACTTCGCTCGAAGACATGCCGCGTTACGAATTCGTCACGAATATTTACCAAGCTTTTGGGCTTTCGATTATCGCCGTTCTCTCGCAGGATATTCCACGGGTGCGATTTTTTCCGCAATCCGCGCAGGCGGAGGAAGACGTCGCCGCGGCTAAAGCAGCAACGGAAGTGTCGCAGCTCGTGGAGCAGAACAATCGAATCGGGAACGTAATCGTAGAGGAAGCGTTTGAGCTGTGGACCAGCGGAAAAGTTGGCGCGTACGTGCGCTACGTCGTGGACGGCCAGCGTTTCGGATTCCATCCCGAGACGCAAATCGGCGCGCGGCAAGTGAAAATCGCGCCGGATGTCTGGCGATGCAAGCAGTGCGGAGCGGAAACGCCGGCGAATGGGAATGCCGCCGCGCCGAATGTAGGTCCGCCGCTTACCGCGCCGAATTCAAGTGCGTCGCTCACAGCACCGAATGTAAGTGCTTCGCTTACCGCGCCGCTGCCCTCGGGGCCTAGCACCGGAATAAGGAACGGCCGGCCTTCCAGCCAGCCCTACGGGAACGCGTCGGGGGCCGAGACACCAGTTTGCGAGTGCGGAGCGCTTTTCGAGCTCGGCGATTACGTGGCGGGTGATGTGGTGACCGTGCCAGCCGCGCGAACACGATTGCGCGTCCCGAATGGCCAGGAGGTTGTCACGATCGTCGGCGGGCTCGAGCTGAAAACTCCATCCTGGGCGAACGAGATGCACGAATATCCGTTTCTGCAATGGAACATGGAAGTGCATCAGGCGCGCTTGAGAGCGGCGTACCCGAATGCGGCCGCGAAGATTGGTCCGCCAGTCGCGCCGGGGGAATCGGCGCAATACGAACGCCTCGCGCGGCTCTCGCAGTCGCAAGGCGGGCCGCTTACCGAAGGCGGCGATTACAACATGAATTTAATCACGTTCCAGCGAACGTGGTTGCGTCCGTGGTCCTTCTATCAACTTGACGATCCAAAATTGCGCGACGAGTTGCTCGCGCTTTATCCCGATGGATGCTATGTCGCGTTCGCGGGCGACGCGTATTGCGAATCGCGCAACGAAAATATGGACGACCATTGGCGCGTTCTGCATGCTTTGCCCGGCGACGGCTCGAGCGGCAGGCCTGCGCTTGGCGATGCGCTCATCTCCGTGCAGGAACGCTTCAACACGCTTTCGAATTTGCAGATCGAAACGTACGAGTACGGCATCCCGCCAATTTATGCGGACAGCGAAGTGCTCGATTTTGACGCGTTGCAATCGCAGACGGCTGAGCCCGGCGCGCACTATCCCGCGCGCGCAAAGCCTGGGCAGCCACTTGCGGCAGGATTCTTCCAACCCGAGCCGGCGCAGATCCCGCCCGACCTCGCCGAACACGCCGCAAATTTGATGGGCCCCGTGGCGCAATTTCTTACGGGTGCGTTCCCTGCGCTTTTCGGCGGCGCCATGGCGAATAACGACACGGCGGCCGGATACGCTATGGCCCGCGATCAGGCGATGGGCCGGATTGGTCTGGTCTGGCGCGCAATGAAATTCTTCCACGCTGACGTGATGCTTCTAGCCGTGGATTGCTTCCGCAAGAATCGTCCGAGCGACGTCGAAGTGACGCTACTCGGCGCGGGCGCGGCGTTCGAGTCGAAGTGGATTCGCATCGCGGATTTGAAGGGCAATTTGTTTTCGTATCCGGAAACCGACGAGCAGTATCCGACGATGTGGTCGCAGCAGCGCGCGGTCTTGTTGCAATTGATCGGCAGCAGCGATCCGCAGATTCAACAGATTCTCGCGCATCCGGATAACTTGGCGCTGATCAAGAGGCTGATTGGCCTTGATGAAATCGTGATTCCAGATGACGAATCGCGGACGAAGCAGTATCGCGAGATCGCGCAGCTCGTCCTCGAGCAGCCGTTAATGGAGCGGGATCCGCAAACCGGCGCGGAAACAATTGTACCGAGTATCGTGCCGGATCCGTTTGCTGACAATCACGCCGTCGAGCTTGAGACGTGCAAGCGGTGGTTTTCCGCGGACGCGGGACAAGTTGCTAAAGTGGATTCTCCGGCGGGATATGCGAACGTGCGCGCGCATGCGCTGTTGCATCAGCAATTATTATTGAGGCAGCAGGCGGCAGCAGTGCCGCCGCAGAAGGACGCGGACCGGATGCGCGCGCCACGAAAATAAACGGGGTGGCCCTGGGGCCACCCCATTGCGCTTTCTCTGCTTTCTCCTTCTACTTTGCAGCGTCTGATTAAAACTGCGTTTATTTGCCAGGGAGGTTCCGTAGCTAGAGCGTTCTGTTCACCGTATTCGAGTCAATGCGTCCGCCGTAAGCGGTGCGCTGCGACGGCGGCGGGGCTACCATCCGCACCATATGCTGCAGCCGCTCGGGATTGAACGGCTTGGCCATACAGACGACGGCGCCGATCTGATGACTCTCAGAGTAATCGGCCGGCGAGGCTGAACTCGTGAGCAAAATTACGGGAATTTTCTTCAATCGTTCATTCTTTTTGATGATGACGCAGAGGTCGCGGCCGTTCATGTCCGCGCCTTCGACTTCGGCGATCACGGCGACTGGAATCGCGGTTTTCAGAACATCGAGCGCGGCCTTTGCATTGGGCACGTGCGCGAAATGATAGCCGTCCTGTTGGAGCAGCGCGCTCAGCGTGGCTACAACTTGCATGTCAGATTCAACGAGCAGCACCATCTGGCGAATCGCCTGTGCGGCGTAGGAAGCGTAGAGGGCGTTCGAGCCGTAGGACGATCCGGTCTGCTGCTTCGCCACGTGCGCTGCCGCGGCCTGGAATTGCACCGCGACGCCATACTTTCGGTCCGGACGCAGAAATACGCGCGCGACTTTTGCTTTCTGTGCGGTATTAATGCCGGAGGATGGTGTGTAAGGAAACGTTACATCGAGCGGCTGCCCTACCCAATAGCCGGAACGGCCCGCGACGAACAGCAAGCCGTCGCGCGACACGTCCACGCTGCTGCAGACTTCCTGGAATTCTTCGACTGAGCCAATTCCGCCGCGCACGTGAACTTGCGCGGACAATTTGACACGCTTGCGCTTCCGCCGATCCGCTGCTGTTGCGGCGGCGACGGGCTTTTTTTCCTCTGTCGTTGCGGACGACATGGCCTCCGGCGGCGCCGGATTCGACGGGCTCATAGCAAAACTCCTGGACGGTCGAGTGCGAACGTCGGGCCCTATGTAAGCGACCCACGAACCATTCCGCATGAACAGTTTAGAAAGCTAGTCCTAGAATCCCTATAGTACTTTGGTCCTATCACGGAAATTTGAGTGGGAGGGTGACCGGCATCTTGCAGGCGATTTTCGGCCCAGTCACGCCGCACAAAAATGCCGACAAGATGCCGGCGCTACAACCACAGACCGGGCAATTTGGCACGATCCTGCGGGTAGCATGACCTGCCGCCCTATAAATGCCGGAATGCTCTATGTTGTTCGCACGATTGAGCTGACGTTGACCTTTCCGTTGTAATTCGAATTCAGCGCTGGCGGCGGGGCCACGAGACGTACCGCGTGCTGCAGTTTCCCCGGCGGACACGGCAGTGCCATGCAGACGACCGCTCCCACTTCGTGGCACGACAAATAATCGGCGGGTCGCGCTGAATGCATCAAAAGGATGACGGGAATGTGCTGCAGTCTCGAATTTTTCTTTACGATGGCGCACAAATCCTGGCCGGAAATCTCGCCGCTTTCCGCAACCGCTAGCAGCACATCCGGCGTATCCGTGCTCAGTACTTCGAGCGCTTCTTTTGAGCTCGTGACGTTCATCACTTGATAGCCATCTGCTTCAAGTAAATCGCGAATCATGCCGGCCGCGCGCGCGTCTGGCTCTACGGATAGCACGCGCACCAGGGTCTGAATGCTGCCCGACACTAGAACACCTTCGGCGGTGATTCCCATCGTCTTCTGGAATTGAACCGCGAGGCCGTAATAAAGATGGTTTTCGAGAAGCATGTGACGCACGACGCGCGCCCGCTGCGGAGGATTCATAGGATCCGGCACACCGTTGTAGGGAACTGTAATGTCGATGATCTGGCCCTGCCAGTAGGCCCCGCGGGAAGTTTTAACGAGTAAGCCGTCACGCGACGCGTCAATTGTGTTGGCGACATCTTCAAACGGTTCGACTGTACCCGCGCCTCCGCGAACCAACACTCGCATGGCGACTTGCGCCCGGTGGCGCTTACGGCGCTCGCGCCCCGTGGGCGACTTTTTCTGTTCAGGCAGGACGATGTCTTCGGGAGCTGCGGAAGGGACTGGGGCCTCGGTGGTCATGGAATTCCTCCTAGACTTCTATATCGGCACACCGAAGCGATTGGATTAGGGGCTCGAGCATGAAACTTGTTCCAGATCGGGAAACATTGCGGATGCCACGATCTAGACCCTGCCGGTCTCATATTTGCGACCGCGTCGGCATGTGAAGTAAATGTTGGAATGCATTCGTAGCGCCGGCATCCTGCCGGCGACTTTCCGCCCAGTGACGCCGCGCAAAAACGCCGGCAGGATGCCGGCGCTACGATCGCCGAGTTGCATTGAATTTGCCGCGTGCTACCCGACACTTGTGCTTAGCGATACATCCTTCTGAGGAGCAACTAATGGCAACCTCTTCTTCCGCCCTGAATGCGGCGGCCTCCGGTGCACTCGCGGAACCCGCGACGCACGCGTCTACGCACGCAGCTTCGCACGCAACTTCGCACGGAACATCGGCGGCTAGAAATGCATCGCTGACTGACGACGAAATTCTCGGAATCGTCTCCGAGCCCGCGCACGGCAAATCTGCGGATAAAAAGTCGAGCACCGCGGAAGCGGATGCAGCTTTGAACGCTACGGGTACCAATGATGCCGCCGCCGAACCGGCTCAATTCCGCGCTATTTTCGACGCGAATCCCTCGCTTCGTGACGCCTGGCGCGACGCGCGGGCGTTTCACGAGATCTTCCCTGATGTTCAAAGCGCGCGCGATATTCAGAAACTATTCCCCACTGCCGACGACGCTCGCGCTGCCGGAGCGCAGCTCGCCGACCTTGCCAAACTCGACACGCTTTTCTTTTCGAACCGGCCGGAATCGCACGCGGAGCTCGCGGCAGCGGTCTATCGGCTGAACCCATCAGCGTTTCGCAGTCTCGCACGAATGATGCAGGCGATCTCGAGCGATTCCGGGAACTCGCTGGAGCCAGGAAATCGTGTTTCGTCAGCGGCCAGCGAGAGCACAGTCAATGCGCCGCGAGCTAATGCGGCGCCGGCTTTCTCCACGAGTCAAGACACGAATAACGGCGTGAACAACGCCGTGAATAATGGCGCGGATCCGGCTATGGCCGCGCAGGCGGCGTTCTTCCACGAAACCAACGCAGCAGCCGTCAACGGCGTTCTTGATGCCATCCACACGCAAGTGAATCGTCTTCTGCCCGATGGAACTACCGGCGCTACGCGACAGCGAATGGTTGGCGAAATTTATCGCGCAATTGATTCAGCCATGCGGTCGAATCACGCATTTGGGCAGCAATTGCGGCAGGCATTTCGCGCAGGAAACTGGTCAGCTGAAAATCGGCAAGCGATCGCAGGAATGGTTGTGGCGAGGGCGCGGCAAGCGCTGCCCGGCATCGCGAAAAAAGTGATCAACGAATGGACGTCAGGCGTCGTCGCGCAATCGAATGCGCGCGTGGAGCGCCAGCGGGCGGCCGAGCGCCGCGTGGATATCGCCGGAGGAGCGCCAGGAGGCGACGGGCGGCGCGCGTTGAGCCCGCGCGATATTGATTACCGGCGTTTGTCAGACGCGGACATTTTGAATTTGTAGGCGAACAGGAAACGGTTCGTGGCGCAGGTGTCTTGCCGCGTTCCATGCGCCGAGAGCGTTACATTCGCAGGCTGAATGCCCGCACCACGAATTATTAAAGCCTTCCTCGATTTGCACTCCATCACCGTCCGCAGAGGACATCCCGCACCAATCACGTCATCTGAAAAATTCCACAGGGGGACCTAGGGACCATGCCACAAATGCAAAATGCGCAGACAGTCGCGCTGCAACTTGAAAAGGTGCGGGACAAGCTTCCACTCCTTTACGAGCGCGACGATATCCTTCTCACCATGATTCAACAGCGAGGCGACGTTGAACGCGTCAGCTCGCGTAACATGCGGCTTCCGCTGCAGATTCGTCCGGGAGGCAAAGCCGGCCTCGCCAATCTCGACGGCGGCGATCTCGGCCGCGGTTCAGGAACAACTTACGACGTCGCGCAAGTGACGCCGGTCTTCTTCCGCCACGCGGTGGAAATTTCGAAGTTGGTCGAATACGCCTCGAACTCGCCCGAGAAAGCCATCGAGAACGCCGCGAAACGCGAAGTGAAAAACAACATGCAGCAGTTCCGCTCGTTCCTCGACAAAGTGATGCAGACGAACGGCAACGGTGTGCTTGGCACGATTGCTTCCATCAGCGGCAGCACATTCACGATGGCGAAGCCGCCCGGCTCCGTCCTCGTCTACTACAACCAGACAATTCAAATTTACGATCCGACACTCACAACCAACCGCAACGTCGCCGCGGGCGTGACGACCAACGTCACAGCAGTCGATCCCTTCGGCGGCACAATCACGGTGGACAACATTCCGACCGGCACTTCTCCCAACGATCTCATCGTTCACGATGGGCTCTCGGGCGCACAGCCGGTTTCGCTCTTCGGAATTCTCTACCACCAGACCAACGCCACCACCGGCACATGGCTCAACCTCAACCGCGCAACTTACCCGGTCGAGCTTGCGACGCCACACGTCAGCGGCAATAATTCCGCGCTCACCCCCGGCGTCGTTCGCCTGGCCATCAACAAGGTGCGGAAATCCCTCGGCACCAACCAGGTCGGCAAGCTGATCGCTTACACGTCGCTAGAACAAGAGCACGCGTGGGAGCAGCTCGGCGTCACGATCTCGCAAATCATTAAGGAAGGAGCGGGCGGGCGCGCAAGCGATCTCGATCTGCTACCGGCGAGAAAACGATGGCGGGCGTGCCGATTAAATCGTCCATCAACGCCAACACGTCACGCGTGGATTTCCTCGATCTCTCGCACTGGGGCCGCGCGGTCATGCAGGACATCGATTTTTACGATGTCGGCGGGCAAACCGTTTTCCCGATTTACGGCGCCAGCGGTGGTCTCGCTGCGGCGTACATCTTTTACTTCGTCACGGGATTCCAGGTGTGGAACGATTCGCCGCGCTCCGGGGCGTACATCGATTCTCTCGCCATCCCATCCGGCTACTAAACCAAAACGCTGTAAACACTCATTCAGTATTCGTGGCGCGGATCATCGTGGCGTGGGTATTTCGCTCGCGTCCCAACGTCGCGTGACGTACAGAAAAATCGCGGGCAGGATGCCCGCGCCACGAAAACCGTTCGTCACTAGTCACTTTTGCTCGTCACTTTGTTTTTCCAGGAGGCCAACGTGGCCATAGCTATCACGGTACAAAATGTGGATGCATCGGGCTCGACGGTCCTCGTTACCGGCACACTCGCTTTTTCGGGCAACTACACAACGGGCGGCGACACTCTCGACTGGACCACCGCAATCGAACAAATCGCGCCATCCGGAAAATCAATTCCATCAGTTTCTTCGCCGCAGGTCGTCCTTATCGCCAGTCAAGGCGGCAACGCAGATAGTTACGTTGCGGTGCAGGGAAGCGCGTTGAACAGCTGGAAGGTGAAATGTTTCGCGGCTGGCGGAACAGAAGTGAGCGCCGGCGCATACCCGGCAGCCATTACGGGCGACGTCGTCGTCTTTCTCGCACACTTCCCGAAGCTGCAGTAAACACCAACCAAGAGATCGTGTAGCAAAGAAAAACGGCGGCGTTTTCGCTGTCCCCGAAATTCGCGACGTGCTCCGGGCACGCCTGAGAAGCACGGCACTTCTACTGCATATTCTCAGCCTCGCTTGTCACAGGTCACCTGTCACTCGTCACTGCATTCCCATGATTCGAGTCATCCGCGAAACTCACGACACGCCTTCTGCCGTTGCCGAAGTTCTCGCGCGCGCGGGTGGGCGCAATCGATTCGGCGAACCGAACTTCCGCGTCGTGTGGGGCTGGTCGCGGCTTAGCTGGATCGGCGGACGTTGGACGGATCACGATGCGCATGGAAATATCATTCGTTCAACGATTGAGTTGCGGCGAGTACCGAAATATTTGCCTTTCGATCGCTGGCATATTGAACGCTGGATTGCGCCGGAAATATACGGCTCTCCGAAAATATGGCATGCCGCCACGCTCGAACGCGAAGACGGAATTCTCGTTTCGGTCCTGGGCCCATATCCTTCCCGCGGGGAATACGAGCACTGTTTCACGCTGGCGGGCAAGGGCGGGGAATTCATTTCGCTTGATCCGGCCGCGTGCGCCAAAATTGCTCGCGCCATCGAATGGGCGCGCCGGCAACCGCACGCCAGATCGCGACGCGCGCTTGACACACGCGAATCGCTGCGCGAGCGGGAATCGGATTCCCGCATTGATGAAGTTCTTGACGATGACGCGCCAGCGTTTCACTCGCAGCCGTTCGTCACTATCGCCGGCAGATAAGTCGCGGAAGTAACGCACTCGTGGCGCGGGCATCCTGCACGCCGATTTTCTGCGGCGATGAAATTAGCAATTTCGCGGGCGAGATGCCTGCGCCACGAATACCGTCAGCAATTCCAACCATTTGCCTTCAGGAGGCATCTTGAAATCACCCGTATCGAATTCGACCACCACCATTGCCCGCGTTCCCGAGCCGCCATACGAATCGTCTCCGCCGCAACGCGATCCAGCTACCGTAACGATCGCCAATATCGGCGATCAAGATTTTTACATCTCGCGCACCTACGGCATCTTTCACATCCCGGCCTCGGCGAAAGGCGAGCCGTACTCGCTTCTGCTGATCACCGCGCGGGGCGACGCGCTCGATCTCGGCGACAATCGCCGCTTTCCATTTACCATCACCGCGCGCGAAATCGCTGAAGACTTGATACAGAATCTCGTCGTGCACGGCGTCTTCGTTTGCGCTGGCGCACGGCCCACCGAATCAGAAGTCGCGGCAGCATCCGCTCGCCGGCAGTCGTGGTATCAGGATCTCGTCTCGGAAGCCGATGCGATGTGGGCGCGAGGCCATTCCTATCGCGAGATTTCCGATATGCACCGCCGCGCCGCTCTTTCTCTTGGCATCGAGCGCGATTGGGCGTTCGTGCCGCATCAATTGATGGATTGCCCGGCATGCGGCGAAAAAGTAAAACCGCACGTCGCGCTGTGCAAACATTGCGGCGCCGTCCTCGACGAGGAAAAAGCCGCGAAACACAATGTGGGCGGCCGCAAAGCGCGCCAAAGCGAGTAGCGATCGCCGGCAATCAGCGGATCGGGAACCGACGCTCGGCGGGCGTCGCACTCGTGGCGCGGGCATCCTGCCCGCGAAATTGCTAATACATCCACGCAGAAAATCCGCAAGGCAGAGTGCCCGCGCCACGATTAACAATCGCGCGCGGTTAACTAGGCCTTGTCCCGGGCTACAAATGTTTACGGCAATCGGTGCACAATAGGTCGCCAGCTGAATCGAGGAAATAAATCATCGAGGGTCAACCAATGGCATCTTTCGAAACTCTGCTAGAAAATTTTTTTGCAAGGATCGCGCGACGCACGAGCGCGTATCTGCTGCTCGCATGCGCATTGATTGTGGCCGCGCCTAGCCCCGCGCACGCGCAGGGCTCACGTAAAGACGACATCGCGTTTGGCGCAACCGGCCGTCCAATCGCAGGCGCCACAATAACCGTCTGCGCTTCTGGCGCGACTGGCGCCCCGTGCTCGCCGCTCGCCACGCTCTACACCGACGCGACACTCTCCGTTCCATCCGCCAATCCGGTTCAAGCCGACGGCCTCGGCAATTACCATTTCTACGCCGCGCCCGGCCGCTACGTCGTGCAAATCTCAGGCACAGGCATCAACACTTACACGATGTCCGACACAATTCTTCCGAACGATCCGACCACGCCAGCCTTCAATTCCATCACCGCAACGTCCATCACTCTCGGCGGAAATCTCGGCGTCGGCGGCAACGCAACGGTCACTGGCACCTTAAACGCAGGAACATTCGCACCGTCAAGCGTCAGCACCGGAACGCTTCAGGTAACCGGCAACGCGAGCACGAAAGGCCCGCGTCCCTGGACGGACGTCGTCGCATACGGCGCCGATCCAACCGGCGCGGCCGACAGCACCGCTGCCATTCAGGCTGCAATCAACTCGGTGCGCGAGCGGCCCAACCGGCGGCGGCGCCGTCCACTTCCCGCCGGGGCAATACAAAGTCTTACAGCCACAGACTCCATCCACTTCGCCAGTCCTGTCTGTGCCCTCCACATGCAAAGGGCTAACACTCGAAGGCGGCTCCGCGGTTACAGGAACAGCTGCTCAGTTTTCCCGCCCACCGCAAACCAGCATAGCCGCCGCACCTGGCACTAGCCCTAACTTAGCCCCACTTCTAATGCTTAATCAGCTCCTTTCTGGTGACCAGCCCACTACGCTGCGCGATCTGGCCATCGGCGGATATAACCAAGCCGTTCAGCTCAACTCCACGAGCCTTGTAAATTTCGATAACGTCTGTCTGATCGCAGCGAACACCGGCAACGGTATCCGCACTGGCGCGAGCGACAACACGGATAACGCGCCACTCGCCATCTACAATTCATTCACGGTGAATTATCGAGGCGGCTGCCTTGAAAATTCGAGCGGCAACTCAACCACTCCCATCGCTGTATTTGCTTTCCTTGCCCAGGCTCCGCCCAACTTAGGGATTTTTCAGTTTCGCGATGTGATTGGGTCAGGGGGCGGGTTTATCTGGGATTGTCGCGGAACTACGGGCAACAGCAATTGCCCGAACGGCGGCGGCAACGTGTTCTTTGACAATGTGTACATCGAAAACGCCACCATGCCGTTCTACACGATCAACAACACGGCAACGAGCAATGCAGGCGGCGTCCCAGCCATCTTTCACAACGCCGCTCTCTACGACTGCACGGGCTGGGCCTTCATGAATTACAACGGCGGCCAGGCTCTTGGCATCAATGCCGGCGTCAACGCACCCGTTCACATTGAAAACGTGTCGGCATGTCCCGGCGGGCAATTAATGACGGTGTCATCCGGCGGCGTCAACTACGTTAGCACTGACGCCGGCCCTCCAACGAATCCGAGCGGCGCATCAACAGGAAATGCTATTTTTGAATCCGCATACGGGATGGGATTAGTCAGTTCGAACTTCAGCGTGTGCTCTCAGCCTGTCGAGGAAGAAACCGTCATGGTTGGCGGCGGCGGCTGCGGACCGACGCGCCTACCTCCGATTGCGCTCGGCCAATCTGGGAACACGCAGGCGAATCTCGGAATCAGTCCTTATTTCGGTCACGAATTCGGCGATGGCACGCACTACGGGTACGAATCCAGCCTGATTCGCAACGCGCCGAACACGCTAGATCTCTCATTTTCGTGCGCGCTTCCGCCGCTCAATTTGACGGCGACACCAACCACAGGCGGTACCCTCGCGAACGGCACCTACTATTACAGTATGCAATCGATTTGCGGCTCGGACGGCTCGAAATCGGCGGGGTCGAACGAAGTCAGCGTCACGCTCAGCGGTTCGAACAACGCCGTTTCACTTTCGTGGACTTCCCCGGCGGGAACGGATCCCTCGAGCTGCACCATTTTCCGCAGCACCGCCGCAGGCGGCACGTTCGGCTCGGCTTCGACATATTCAATCTCAAATTGCACGAGCACCACGAGCTACTCCGACACCAACGCGACGGCCGGCGGCGGCTCAAACAGTTTGTACAACGCGACGGTGAAAACGGCTTTTCGATTCTCGCCGCCAACGGGTAGCGTGCCAGCGACGCTGTTCGTTCCGTACTGGAAAGGCACGCCGCCGGTGAGCGGCAATTGCGCTAAATGGGGAAGTGGCGGGTTGCTGCAGGATGCGGGCGCAGCGTGCGGTAGTGGAGGAGGCGGAAGCGCGATCACATTTTATGCTCCGCCGCCCAACATCGCAGGCAGCGTACAGATTGCTCCCAGCACAACCAATGGCATTAATGTGATTCCTTTCCTTGTTCCAATGCAGCTTCAATTTTCGAAGCTCACGATTGATATCGGCACTACGGATTCCACGGGCGGTGATCTTTACGATGTGGGAATTTACTCGCTTAGCGGCGCGTTGCAGTGCAATTGGGGAGCGACCGCGTTCACTGCCAGTGGGCCGACCGACGGCTCGTGCACCCAAGGGACGATCACGCTCGCGCCCGGAAATTACATCTTTGCGTTCACAGGCAACGCCACGACGGCAAAGATTTATCCCGGTAATGCTTACAACACCGGCTTCGAGATTCTTGGAAGTGCGACGTCAAGCACCAGCTCCAGCGGCGGTGCGCTGCCGTCTACCATCGCCGTGCCGGCCGTCTGCCCCACATGCGGCGCCACCACCACGACCTTCGCCAGCCCGTTCATCGTGCTGCATTAAACTATTACCGCAACAAGGCAAATCTCGTGGCACGGGCATCCTTTCCGCGCCACGAACGCATCGGCGGCTCGCCGGAAGGCCGGCCGGTTTTTGAGATGCGTGACGGAAACTCAAATTCTGAAAGGCCGGTCCGTCTTCCGAAGAACCCTACAGTTACCGGCCGCGTCATATAGGCAATCGTTTATCTCTCTCTCATTCCAATGGCATCCATGCGACGCATTCTCAAACTCGAGATTTGGATAAAAGGCCTCGTTGCTGCGGCGATCTCCGGCGGCGCAAACGGCATCGTAACGGGCTTCGCCGCCATCGGCATAGATCCGAGCCATTTCAACCTCGCCGCCGGACTGAACCACACGCTTTCACTCGGCGGCATCAGCGCCGCGATCAGCGCAGTCCTCGGCGTGGCGCTCTATCTTCGCCAATCGCCGCTGCCATCGGCCAACTGCTAATTTTGCAGTAGTCAGCCAATCAATCGTGACGGGGCATCTTGCCCGCGTCTTTCTATGTGGCGGGAATAATGATTCTTCGCGGGCAAGATGCCCGCGCCACGATTTCCAGGAGACACCATGCCGGTCCTTTCAACCACAGCATACGGCCAGGCCGAAGACGCTCTGAATCTCACGCGCGCCCTTGTCAACGATACCGCCGGCACCGTGTTCAACGACGCGACGCTGATGCCCCTGCTCAATTCCGCCTACCGCGGATTGCAGCGCCAGCTCGCGGAGGCTGGCGTCTCGGTGCTCGTCTCTCAGGTTGATCTCGACCTCACTCTCACGAACGGCGTAACGCCCAAAGCACTCTCCGACGTTTCCGATCCGCAGCTTCCAACCGATCTCGTGGTACCGCACCAGCTGTGGGAGCAGCAAACCGGCTCGTGCGATCTCTTCATTCCGATGGAGAAAATCACGGGAGGCCTGCCCAATCTTCAGCCGAGCACTTATCTGCGAATGTGGGAATGGCGCGAGGACATGATTAATCTCATCGGGGCGACGTCACAAATTACCGTCCGCCTGCGCTACGAAAAAGTGTTGCCGCCTCTCACACTCGGCACCGACCCGGTAATGATTCGTGCATCGAATGACGCGCTCGCTTACGCGACATCGGCGCTCGCCGCGCGCGCACGCGGCGCTAGGGCACTTGCGGCAGACATGCAGGCAGCGACGTATCAGGCTACGAATGATTTGATCGAACGCTACATGCGTCCTGAACAATTCAAGGGCCGCCGCCGCAAGCCCTACGGCAACCGGCGGCACGTGGTGTACTTGTAGAGTCGCCCTCGGCGATTTTATAGGGACTGTCATAAGACCAGGCCACTTTAGATTTGGTCAGCCGTGCGGAAAATCGGCGCGACGATTGTTTGCCCGCGGAATTCATCCTGAATCGTTCAAAATTCGACGCGAACAGCACAAATATGGCGGGCTGAATCTACTGCACGATTAGCGTGATATTCACGCCGCGCGTGGCTCCCTGAGCAGTTGCCGTCACCGTCATGTTGTACGTGCCTGCGGGCGTACCCTGGAAGATCGTTTGCGTAGTCGAGCCGGTGGTATTGCTGCTGCATGCCGACGCCATCGCCAGAATCAAAACGATGAGCATCGTCGCGATTCCGACGCCGATCGCATTCAGACGTGGCCGCAGGGCATCTGAGCGTCGCGATAAAGCAAAGATCGCAATGCCCAGTGTCGCCGCCAGCAGCGATATCAACGCCACGGCAATTCCCGTGCGAGGTGGGGCGGGGAATTGTGGCTTCGATCCGCCTAATGGTGCGACAACAGTCTGCGATGGTCCTGTGGTTGAAGTACGGAATGTCGTTTTGAGCGCCACGTTGAAAGTTTGAGGCGCGCCTCCAGCCGTCAATGTCAACGACGGAGGAGTTGTCATCGTTTCAGTCGTAATCGTGCAGGTGGTCTGAACCGGCAAATTGTAGGGGCAATTCAGCGTGATCGTGCCGTTGAAAACATTGTCAGGCGCAGCCTGCACAATAAACGTTCCGGTTTCACCGTCAATCACGGTCAGCTGATCTGTGCTATTTGCTGGAATTGATAGCTCGAAATCATCGCCCGTGCCGCTGAGCGACGCGGTCTGCGGGCTCGTCGGATCGGAATCCGTGACATAGAGCGTCGCATTACGCTGGCCGGTCGCGTGTGGTGAAAAAATTACATTGATGGCGCACGACGCGCCTTCAGCGAGCATCCCGTTGCAGGAATTCGTCTGCGTAAAATCGACTGGCGTTGCGCTGCTGGCAAAGCCCACCGCGATTCCGCTCACAGTTGCAGCCGTGTTGTTCGTCAGCGTGAAAGTCTCCGGCGTAGATTGGCCACCGGTGAGCTGATCGCCATAGTTGAACGAGTTCGGAGACAGAGTGACGCTGCCAGCCTGTGCGGGGCTAGCGTTGGTGATCTCGCGAATCACTGAATTTCCGATGTCAGCAACGAACAAATTTCCTGAATGATCGAATGCCAGCGCTCCCGGCGCGTTGAATTGCGCCTTCAGCGGCGCGCCGCCGTCGCCTGAGTATCCGGCGGTCTGCCTTCCGGCAATTCGTGTCACGCGGAGCGTTTTCGCGTCCACGCGCTCGATGATGTCGGCGCTCGCTTCGGAGACGAAAACGTTGCCGCTCGCGTCGAGAGCGATTCCTGTTGGTGCTGCTGTTAGCCGTGACAGCGACGAGGCGGAGTCTGTCGCAGGCGCAGTCGCGGAGGCCGACGTCGCGAATACCGAGAGGCCCAGTCCAGCGTGCTCAGTAGAGTTCGTAAGTGCTGCGCCTTTCCTTGGTCGTTCTGCTTGAAAAGTCGCTGCGCTCCCTTCGCCGTCCTGAAAAATAGTCGCAAAGGCCGGTGCGACCACATAAATTTCGGCTCCATCGCGCGTGACTGCAATCGTCGTCGCGCCGGCGATGTTTGCGATTTGATTCACGGCGCCAGTCGCTGCGTCGAGGCAATACACGGCATTGTTCGCTGTGACGTAAAGATTTCCATTTGCATCGACGGCAACGCCGAGCGGATTCGCAAACCCGTCGGGCGTGACGACGCTCGCCCATTTGCCGGCAACGCTTGAAATCACACCCGTCTCGGCTTCTACACGGCGTACCGTATCGTTCAGCGTGTCCGCGATGAACATATTTCCGGCGGCGTCAATCGCAACGCCGCTTCCAGCCGCCGGACTTTTCGCCGTAACGTCAGCAAGATTGAGTTGCGCGCTGATCGCTGGCCCACCGTCGCCGAACGATCCGCGCTCGCCAGTGCCCGCGGCCATTAGGGGAATTGCCTTGCTGGAAGCGGTTGAAATAATTCGAGCGATACGGTCAGAAGCAGCATAAGCAAGGAGGCCGTGCGAATCCGTCGCCAAGCCGGAGCCAGTAACTGCGCTCGCGACAGTCCGCACCACGGACGCTGTTACCGGCGCCGATGCAGTTGACGACGTCGCGGCAGAATCATTTTGCGCTCCCGCGCGCACTGCAAAAAGCGCCACCGCGCAAAGTAACAGCGCCCCGCATCCAAACAAAATTCGCCGCAATTTAGCTCCTTGGCCCTTCAAGCACCTGTAACACCGGCGCGTCTCATGATGCGCCCTATTGCAATCGGCTTTCTGTATCCTGGCCGAGCTTATCTCGTGCCTTACGATTCGCTTGCAAGCACACGGGTTGCGTCTATCGCCGCCTTTCATCGGCGATTTTCCAGCCCCTGAAATTCTCGATGATAGCACACGCTGTCCCGATTTCCGGCCGCGTGCATTCGCATCGCATTTTATCGCTCGCCACTCGTCACTTGTCACTTGCCATTGAGGTTTATCAATGTCCGTTGAATCCTTCGCGCCCGTACCGCTTGGCACTTTCGGCGGCCTCATCACGCTGCTCGATCCATCCGACGTTCCTCCCGGGATGTCGCCGAATCTCGGCGATGTGGAATTTTTTGCCGGCGGCGTCCGGACGCGCGCGGGCCTTGTTTCGCAATTTTCAGCACTCGCCGGCGGCGTCAGCGTCAATGGCCTCAAAACCTACATCACCGCCAATCTCGTCCAGCGCCTTTTGGCATTCGATTCATCCGGCAATCTGTACAAGGAAACTTCGCCCGGCGTTCTCGGTCTCGTCGCATCGGCCGGCACCCCGAATCTCTTTCTCAATTCGACCACGCTCTTCGGCCGCGAATATATGGCCTTCAGCGACAGCCTCGTCGGCCAGGATCTCCCGCGCCAATTCGACGACACGTACTTCGATCGCGTCAGCCAGTGCGGCCCAGGCGGCGGCCCTTCCGCTGCCGATGCTGCCGCCGCCGGCAACATTTCCGCGGGCGTGCACCAAGTCGTTGTGATTTTCGTGACGCGCCAAGGGTTCTGGACCGCGCCTTCGCCGGCAATTTCCTGGACCGCCGCTGGCGGGAAGCAAGTGACCATCACAAATATTCCCGTGGGCCCGCCCAACATCGTCGCGCGACTCCTCGCCTTCACCGGAGCGGGCGGCGCAGATTTTTATCAGGTTCCTGCGACGATGACCGTCAACGACAACACCACAACTTCACTCACCGTTGATTTCGACGATACTATTCTTCTGAGCGGCACGGCGATGAACAATCAATTCGGCCAAATCGAGCTGCCGAATCAGCTCGCGGTGATGGATTATTCCGATCGCCTCTTCTGGTGGGGCGAGCGCGCCAAAATGTCGAACTGGAACAACATCACGTTCGACGGCGGCTGGAATGTCGCAGGCGGCACGGGCGGCTCCGATTTGCCCCTTGGCTGGACGAGCGATCCCACATCGGGCGCAGGCGGCAGCAGGGAATCGAGCGACGTTGTATGGGGCGATGCCTATCGCATCAGCGGCAACGGTTCGAGCGTCGCGCGCGGAATGATTTCGCAATCGGCCGTCACCGATCCTTCGGGCAATGCTCTGCTCGCAAAGAATACGGAGTATTCCGTTCGCGCGCGCGTGAAACGCAGCACCAATCTTTCGCAAGGCACGTTGCGAATCAATTGCTTCAGCCCGACTGCCGGCGAAATCGGGGTGGGCCTGGCCATCACAGCGCTCACGGCAACCACCTTTTACGTCGAGTACACCGCGCAATTGATCCCGCCAAAATCAACGATTCCGAGCGACATGGTCATTCGCGTCTACGCCGATGGCGTGCCGGGCCCTAGCAGCGAGTCTTTCCTTGTGGATCAGCTCGAAATTTTCCCGACTCTCGCGCCGCAGAATGCTTCCATCGTTCGCGCGTCACGCGCGCTCAATGCCGAAAGCTACGACGGCGTCACTGGCCTGCTGGAAGTAGCCGAGAACAACGGGCAGGGTATTCGCGCGGCATTCACCTTGCGGGATTATTTGTACATCGTGAAGGAACGCAGCTTGTTCGTCACGCAGGATGACGGCGTAAACGAACCCGCGCTCTGGGACATTGAAGAAGTTTCCAATCAGGTAGGCACGCCGTCAGCGCGCGGGGTGGGGATCGGCGAAGAATGGGTGGTGATTGCCGGCCGAGCCGGTCTTTACTATTTCGACGGGGGCAATCCCGTCAAACTCTCGCAGGAAATTCAGCCCACGTGGGACGCCATCAATTGGGAATACAGCTCGCAAATCTGGGTAGAGGTGGACACGCAACACAAGCGCATTCTCGTCGGCGTGCCGATGGGCGCGGCCACTGCGCCTTCGCAAATTCTCGTCCTCGATTACACCGAAGGCTTCCTCGATCCGCTTCAGACCATGCTCAGCCAGCCCGGCTACGGCCGCCAGTGGACGCAGTGGTTCATCGCGGCAAATTCCTGCGGGCTAATCGAGCGCCCGAGCGGCGTGGCGCAACTTTTCTTCGGCAATAACGCAGCCAACGGAAAAATTTATGGCCTCACTCCCGGCGCATATTCTGACGATGGCGCCGCAATCAATTCGTATTACACCACGGCGTTTCTCTCGCGCACCGGTCTCGGCGGCCGCAATCTCTTTGGCTACGCGACGGGCAACGTGCAAGGCTCCGGTACACTCGCGCTCACAGCTCTGCTTCCAGGTAATATCGCGCAAGGCCTCGGCGGATGGCCGCTCGCCTCTCCCGCCACGCAAGACATGGAAATTTTCACCAGCATCCTAGCCGAGCGCGTTGCCTATCAAGTAAGCATCGGCGCCGAAGGCGCATGGTTCTCACTAACAAAATTAGTGCCCTGGGCCAAGCCCGACCCCTGGTCAGTCGTCCGCGGCCACAATTAACCTACGTCAGGCCGCCTAATCCTGGCGCGGCATCCTGCCGCGTTCTCGCGCGCGGTACCGACGGATTATGTCATCGGCAAAATGTCGGCTCACTATTGATGGTGGCCCATTCGCTCTCGGGCAACCGAAAATCCTTGCTGCGACTCCAACTTGCGGGGTGCGACGCGGTTCTATAAACTGCATTCCGCATTCCTGCAACGTGATTGTGCGTGCGGTTGCGTTTTCGCGGTAGGTTCTCAGGGGGATGGATGCAACGGGTGTTTGGTAATCTGACGCTGCTCGGTTTGTTTCTTGCGCTGACCGGCTGCGGAGGCTCTTCATTCCCGCTCGCTCTCACGGTTTCCTCAAGCCCCGGCACTATCTCCGGAGGTGGCACTTATACATTCTCCGCCACGACGACGAATTCGACGACGCAATCCGGCGTCATCTGGTCTCTTGCTCTGGATACTCCGAGCAGCACGTCCGATTCGACAACGCCGTGTAGCTCGTCGTGCGGCACTTTTGTCAACTCAGGTACGACCGTCACTTCGCAGACGACCTCCGGCAGCACGACTTACTACAACACGGTGTCTTCAATTTCCTACACGGCCCCGTTGACGCCGCCGACGCCGAATGAGATCGTTCTCACCGCGGCAGCCCCAACAAATGCCGCGGTCACTGCCGACGTGATTTTCGAAATCGGCACACCAGCCATCGTTGTGCGCCTCTCGAACACGTTCTCGACGATTTCGCCCGGTGCTGCGCCTGTGACGCTCAACGCCAGCGTGCAATTTGATTCCGCGAACGCCGGCGTAAATTGGACGTTGGCTGCCGGTGGTTCACCCTGCAGTCCGGCGTGCGGAACGTTGGCGCCTGCCGCCGCGCCCAGCTTCAGCGCGACATATACACCGCCAGCAACCGTTCCGGCAGCGCCGGATAATTCGCCGACGATCACAGCTACATCGGTGACAAGTAACACCACGTCCGCGTTCGATTCATTTGTAATTCAAACGCCTCAACTTCCGATCAGCGTGCAGATCACGAATCCATTCACGTCAATCGCAGCAGGTTCGGCCGGAGTCACGGTAAACGCGCAAGTAACAAATGACCGTCAGGGACAGGGCGTCACGTGGTCCATCGCGCCCTCGTCGAACACCGGTTCACTTAGCGCCAACGAAGCAACGAGCGTCCTCTACACGCCGCCGAACACGACGCCGCAGCCGCCTTACAATACACCGACAATCACGGCAACGTCAGTGGCCGATCCAACAAAATCGGCCTCATTCACATTCACGATCGTTAATTCGTCCAGTACACAATCAGCCTGCCACCAGAACGGAACTTTCGCATTCAACCTATCGGGCCTTGGTTCATCTGGGGAGCCGATCGCAATGGTCGGCAGAATGTCATTCGACAACGGCAAAGTGATGGTTAGCTCGGTGGACGTGAACGACAATCGGCAGATTACTTCTGGCGGCGGAATTTCGGGCGACTGTACGCCGGGGCGCGTCGAGTTCGGCGCGGAGACGGCAACGATTACGCTCGATAGCGCTCTTCCGTCGCTTCCGGCCGCCCAATTCATCACTCTCGTAAGCAATCTACACAATTCGCCCTTAGTGCCGAAATGGCTCGACGCAAATCAGCGTCGCCTCACCGGTGAACTCATCGAACAGAATCCGGGCACGTTCTCACAATTCGGCGGCGATTTCGTGTTCCATTTGGCGGAGGCATCCTCGGCCTCGTCGGTCTCCTCGGTTACCAAAGGGATCGCGTCAGTTGGCCGTTTTACTCTCGCTTTTGACGGCGCAAAGGGCTCGATTTCAAAAGGTGCGATAGACGCGAGCGCTGAAAATGAAGGCGCGCTCGTTACAGCAGGTTCTATTACCGGTACCGCCACGCCTCCCGATGCGAATGGCCGCGGCACCATGAATTTGAGTTTCGCGGGGCAGGGAAGCCGCGCCTTCGTGTATTATGCGGCCTCGGCGAATCAGTTTCTCCTTGCCGAAATGGATCCCTCAGTGAACCTAGCGCCCGCATCGGTCTCGGTATTTTCTTTTCCGAATGCTCGCTATATGCCTGCCGTGGCGTCTGGCGGCGCGGATGAACAATCGCTTGCATCGCTGCCGCAGTCGGCCGCAGCTTTTGCTCTGGGAAGGGGAGCCACTCACTACACGTACGACGCTTCAACCGGACGCTTTTCGAATGTGTACACCGACGGCGACGGAGAGAATCGTCCCGACATCATCTACTTGACCGCACCTGACGCTTTCTGGCAGCTCAACGTATCCACCGCCAAGCTAAGCTTCTCAACGGTTTCTGTCGCGCACTAGATTCGTTTAGCAGATCACGAGAAACCGCCGCGTCTAATGACGCGTCCTAGAATGCCGAATCGCAATCAGTGAAAATCGCAGTTCCGATTTCTATTTTCTCTTTCCCATTTTTTCCTAACACGCGGATGCGCCGATGCCATCGATCGGCTTTTGTGGGACTGGTCATAAGACCGGCCGCTTTCCTCGCCCGGTAGTTGAGTTAAATTTGTTCGCACCAAACCGGCGCGAGCATTTTCCATTTCCTCTTTTCCATTTTCGGAACCAACCGATGCTCACCATTCCCCAAATCGAAGCTCTCCGCGCAGCCAACCCGCATCTCTACGAGGCGCTGAAACGCGTCGTCACCGGCGTCAACGCCATCGGCACGACAAACAAACTCAGCCTCGACACGGCCATCACCGACGGCACCGATTTCGCCCGCGTGGCCGCCGACGCGCTGTCGAACAACGCCGTTGACCCCACGAAACCCGGTGTTCTGATGCGCGGCTCCGTTCCACCGGTGTGGAGCACAGGCTTCACCTACGCGTCTACGCCATCGAGCATCACGTGGTCATGGGCGGGCCTCACAATTTTTCGCGCCGACGGCACCAGCACATCCGTCGGGAGCGGATCGCTCCCAGTCAGCGGCCTGGCGGCGGGCACTACGTATTACTTCTATCCCTACTGGGACGAAGCAGCGCAAGAGCTAGCATGGGTCGCGAGTGGTGTGGGCTCGCCAGCAAACGCGCAGTCCGCCAAAACCAATGCAGCCGCGCAGGAGCAATCTTTGCAAGGACGTATACCGCTCAGCCAGGGCGCAATGGTTGCGGCCACGCCTTCATCCGGCAGCGGCGGTGGTTCGGGAGGGGGCAGCGGAAGCTGTTTGCGTGCTGGCACAGTGGTTCTTACGCGCGAGCGCGGTACTGTGCCGCTCGATACCTGCGGCATCGGGGATCATCTTCTCGGTCCGGGTAATGGCGGCGTTGGTCCTGGCGGTCGCGCACTTCCAGGCGGAAAGCATGCCTGGACGCGCATCGTCCGCCTTGAAGTCCTTCCGGCCGACACATTCATCCGCCTGCATCTTTCAAACGAAGAGATGCTCGACGTTACGCCGCATCACATCTTCACGCTTGCCGACGGCTCGCCCATGCGCGCCGAACGCCTATGCCTCGCGGATATTTTGGAAGGACGCTTCGGCCGGCTCACGCTGCGCCGTATTGAAGCGATCAACGAGGAAGGAAGGAAAGTGACGATAAGCTGCGCGCCAATCCACGAATTCTATGCCGGCCGCCACGCCGCTACAGTCCTAACTCACAATTACACATTTACTTCCTGAAGCGCGCCCCACGCGGACGTCACTCGAGGCGCGGGCGTCCTGCCCGCAGATTTCGTGCTGGGCGGCAACGACAAAAATTGGCATATCGGTTTCGTAGGCCGACAGGCCGACCGCTATTTGCATTTCAAATGTTCAAATTTTAAATTCTCAAATTTCAGACCCAAAACTCCGCTCGCTCAGGAAATCGCAGATGCAAGGCCGCACCTACTATCTAACCACCCTCGACGCCTGGCAACGCAGTGCAGCGCTATTCGCCTCATCGCACTTTGCGCACGCGGATCCGCGCGCGGACGCATCCGCGCCTCCCGGCACAATCATGATTCTCGCCTTCGTCGAAGCAGACGAAGGCGTTCACAACGCGCTCTCCGCCGATCCTGAATGGGAACCCATACCGCATCCGCTTGCCAATAAGCCCGTATCCGCGCGTGTAGCCGCGGCGCTCGCAGCCCATGGTGTCACCGCCGGCGCGCACACTTTCGACGTCGCTGAAGCCGTCTCGCGCGCTAACCCAATTCTGCGCTACCGCGTTTTCTAACGGTTGGCTGTCGTGTGCGTGAAAAGCTCAATCTAGGGGACGCCAATCCGCCGCGGAATTACGAACCGCGCCGACGTTCTCTGCATCTGGCTCGTCACTCGTCACTTTCTCCTATGCTGATTCGCCCTTACACCGACGCCGATCTCTCCGCTCTCCGCCGCATGCACGCGGCCCAAGGTTTCAACTATGCGTTCCCAGAACTTAGCCACCCGCTTTTTCTCTCGAAGATTGTGGTGGAGGACGATGCCGGCCACGCCGTCATGGCCTCCCTCGCGCGTCTGACGTGCGAAATTTACCTGCTGATGGATCCAGCGTCAGGAACTCCACGCGATCGCTTCACTCGAATCGCCGCGCTTCAGCGTGCGGGCGAGTCAGATTTGCGCGCTCGCGGCCTCGAGGACGCGCACGCATGGCTGCCTCCGAGCATCGCCTCGCGCTTCGGTCGCCGTATCGAGCGGCTCGGCTGGCAATGCGATGATCACTGGACACCCTACTGCCGCCGCTTCGTGTAGTCGTGGCAGAGCATCCTGCCCGCGTCTGGTTCGTACGACGTCGGTCGGATAATTGCCGGAACGAGTCTGCGACTCTGAAGCCGCGAACGCCCGGTAGCAACTTGTAGACGTGGTCATAAGAGCGGCCGAATTCCTCTTCCGCGATAGCGAGACCGTGGCGCAGTCACTCGAAATATAAAATCGTAAATCCGCAAGTCTCATATTTTCTTCCAAGGAGAATCCACATGGGTCGCGGTGCTCAGCAACAAACTCGTCAACTCACCGATCAGCAGCTCGCTCTTCAAAACCAAATGCTCGGCCAGGAAAATGAGCAGACGCAGCAAGACCGCACACTCCTGATGCCGACAATCAATTCGCTGCTCACCAACCCCGGCTACACAGCCGCGCAGCAGAATGCGATCACTCAGGAGGGAATGGGTTCGGCGCGCACTGCCTACGATTCGCTCGCGCAATCGGCGCAGAATCAGGTGACGCGCACCAACAATTCCGCCGGCTTCGACGATCTTACCGCGCAGCTCGGCCGATCCGAAGCGCAAAATCTGGCGCAGCAAGCCCGTCAGAATCAGATCACGTTCGCCAACGATGCACAAAGCCAGCAACTTGCCGGCTTGAGCGCACTCGGCCAGACCTACGGCATCGACACCAATCTTCTCGGCAAGTCGATGAGCGTGCCCAGCCAGTTGCTAGGCGTTCGCTCGAGCGCGTCGGGAAATCCGGATTACAGCTCCTTCGGGGGCCTCTTCGGCAGTCTAGGCCTCGGGCTCGGCTCTCTATTCGGATAATCGCCTCGAATGTACAATGCACAAATCTAGGACGCGGCATACGCGGTTCGTGCGTACCGATCACGTCGGGAAAACGCGCCGGTTTACTCAACAAAGCATGCGACAAGTGCCGCGACTCATTCGCTCGCAAAACTCGAATTCTCTAATCTCAAATCTGGCAATGCTACCCGAGGCTCCCACCCATGGCCCGCTTCCTCGACTTCTATCATCTCGCGGCAGCGTTCGCCGCGCTTGTGCAATTCTCGTTATTCCTACGCTGGCTCTACCGCCGGATCCGAAACGATGAACTAACACGCATCTTCGTCGAGGACATGGCCATGAATCATCTTCCACAAATTTACGCCTTACTCGAAAAGCTATGCGAGCAGCAGGGAATTGACCGCAACGCGCTGCCCCCAATCCGCTGGGTCAGCCTCAACGGCCCCGGCCGCTCTTAGAATCCAAGTCGTGAATTGCGCAGCGCCGCCATCCCGCCGGCGGGTTCGCCGTACAGGCGATGGGGTCAGGAACGCCAGCAGGACGTCGGCGGCTGCATTCATCGATCAAATCTGTCAGTTCATCGCGTCGAAGACGAGCTCACGCGCGAAATTCAGCTAAGACCTGGCTCTTCTTCTCCTTACAGTCGTCACTGGCTGGGGTCTGTGAAGCATCCCGCGTCCTTGCTACGTGCAAGCGCGCGAGAATCGTGTCGATAAGCCGATACGTCGTCCACAGGGCGACGCCGGACGGAAGCCCAATCGCGAGCCCAAACGCGAGGCCAGCTCGTGCCCGCGCCGGGATCAGAATCTCAGGCCATCCCCAGAAAATCGTGCACGCCGCGATCGTCATCACCAACTCCCCCAATACGCGGAATTGGGCGCTTCTTGGTGACGAGATCGTGGCATGCACTGTCGCGTTCATGGGAGGCGCAGAGATTAAGCGCACCAGCATCTCGCGTCAATCCGAACTACTACGGAGTGTGTTTTGTGCATTCCACGTACGTACAATTGGCGATCGCCGCGGCGGCTCGCCACCGTCTGGATCCTGCGCTCGTTTGCGCCATCGTCGAGCAGGAATCCGCGTGGGAACCTTGGGCCATCCGCTACGAGCCAGGATTTTTCGCGAAGTACGTAGCGCCCCTTTTTGCCATTTGCAAGGTTGAGCCTGCGACAAATACGGAGGCCTATTCGCGCGCCATCTCGTGGGGCTTAATGCAAGTCATGGGGCAGACAGCGCGCGAGCGCGGCTTCACCGGGAAATTTCTAAGCGAGCTATGCGATCCCTCGACCGGCCTAGACGCCGGCTGTGAACTCTTCGCGCATAAATCCGCGCTCGCCGAAGGCAAGCTCGAGCGCGCTCTCGCGCTCTGGAACGGCGGCACAAACGCGGAATATCCGGCGCAAGTTTTAGCGCGCGTCGCTAACTACAGTGCCATCATTTCGCAATCCCAGTAGTGACTTCGCGCGATCGGCAAACGTAGGTACGTGATTCACAGAACGATTCCATGTCTCTTCGCCACATCCTCGCCGCCATCGTCACAATCATCGCCATCCTGCTATTCGTGTATTCCTGGCTCGAATCGCGCGCGGATCGCGCTCAATTTCAAGCTACGCTCGCCACTCAACAGCAAATAATTAACGCGGCGGAATCACGCGAACACGAGAGCGCTGCCGAGCTAAAGACCTCGCTCGATCAAATCGCCGAGCTCAAGCGTCAAATTCAGACTCCGCAGCAAATCATTAGCTCGTTGCCACAATTTCTGCCCTTACCTCAACCGATCACGCTAAGCACTGCGCCGCAACACGCACACTCGCGATCATCTCAGACGCTCGATAATTCACCCGGCACACCACGGGAAATCGTCACCCAGAAGGGAAGTGCCGCGCTTGCCGCATCTGCACCCTCTGCCGCAACTGCGACTTCTCTGCCCGACAGCCCCACTCCTCGCCGATCGGCAGCCGAGCTTTTGCATGCGCTTAGGTCCGATCTCTCAAAATATAAATCTCCTCGGTCCGAATCGCCGATTCCGCCGGGCGCAGCGCCTTCGCAAAACGCACAAGCGTCCACTTCGCCCGGTGGTCAGTCCGAAAACGCCGAAATCCCCGAAGCAGATCTCAAACCCCTCTATAACTTCGTTCAGGATTGTCGCGCATGTCAGGCGCAGCTCGCCGCCGCAAATGCAAATTTGAACGATGAACAAGCTCGCTCCGCCGCACTCACTCGCGAACGCGACGCAGCCGTCACCGCCGCAATAGGCGGCAGCTTCTGGCGCCAACTAAAACGCAACACAAAATGGTTGGCGATCGGAGCCGCGATAGGCGCCGTCGTCACCCGCACACGGTAGCCGCGACGCCACAATTCGCCCGCCCAGATTCCATCCGTATTTCTCGAACAGAGTGAGTACCCGCAAATAGATATCGCTGTGCGCTCTGAACCGAAATGCGGGGCGATCGGGCGCGTTGGCTGCGGGGAATGGATCACTCCAATCGCCACGCAGTTTGTTGTCGACACAACCAACGACCAGCGGCAGGAAATGCACCGCGTGCAGTTCCCCCCATAGAATTCGCTAGCGCTGTCCCAGCCATGATTTTGGAATACGCCCGCCAGGCACCCAGTGGCAGGGTATTCATCCGCCTTCAATTGCCACATCCCGGTTGGAGTCGAGCAGGTCCTCGATACTGCAAGGAGCGAGCCCTTGTCCCCAACCGTTAGGTCACGCCCCGGGGTGACCCGCGAAGCAAAATCCTCGCAAATCGCAGTGCCGCAAAATATATATTGACATCCGGTAATTTATATTATGTAGTCTCTTCTTGGGTAATTGTTAGAGCTTTGTATGTAGCTCGTAATCAATGAGTTGCTCCACGGCGGAGGCATCGCCTCCAATGGCTTCGCGACCATTTACGAACACGGTAGGGGTGCTGTTGACTCCCAGCTTTTGGCCGGCGGCGAGGTCGACTTGAACGACCTCTTTTGCGGCGGGATCAGCGAGGCAGGCGCGAAAAGTGTCTCGCTGGAGTCCCGCGGCTACGGCAGCATCCGTCAACTTTTCGTACGCATTTTCAGCTGAGATGAGATCTTGCTGGTCAAAGATCGCGGCTTCCATCTTCCAGAATGCGTCGGAGGAGGTTTCATAGGCGCAGTGGCCAGCAATTGCCGCCGTCATCGCCCAGGGATGTATCGCCTCGATCGGATAGTTCTTGAAGACGATTCGCACTTGAGGGTATTTCTGCTCGAGTGTTTTGAGGTATTCGTGCAGTTGACGGCAATGCGGGCATTCAAAGTCGCTGAACTCGACCAGAGTGATTTTTGAGTCGGAAGGGCCTTTCGACGGAGAGCCCTTCGCCGACAAATCTTTACGGACCGAGGCGAAGGGGTCTTCGCTGGTCTTATAGAGCTCGCCGCGAATGAGGTACGCGCCATCCTTGCTCGCGTACACGACGCCCCTCTGGTCTTGGTCCTTGTATTTCACCTCGATCCCAACCTCATAGTAACCAGGAATTGTTGCGTCCTTGTACGGGCCAAGTTTGACCTGGAAATCTAGCCCCCAACTGAAGAGATTGCGCAGAAATGATTCGATGGTCGCCGAGAGATGCGCCTGGTCGGAAGAACTCGGCGCAGCGGGCGGCGTCTGGCCGCGAGCAGCAACCTCAAAATTCAGAATGACGGCGAGCGCGAGGACGATTCGGAATTTCATGGAAATATTTCTCCTAAAGATCCTAAGAGGCTGAGAAGAATCTCACGACACGAAACGATTGGCGAGCGGGAATCGCCGCCCAACGCTAAACGCCTTGGACGTAATCTTGAGGCCCGGAGCTGCTTGATTTCGTTTGTATTCGTTCTGGTCTACTCGCCGAGTAATGCTGCGGACGAGTTCAATCGAGTATCCGAAATCGCTGGCGATTTCCTCCGGATCCTTCATGTCCTCGACGTATGCTTTCAATATCCTGTCCAGAACATCGTAGGGCGGCAGCGTGTCGGAATCGCGCTGATTGGGACGAAGCTCGGCGGACGGGGGTTTTGTCAGCGTTTCGACAGGGATGACTTCCCTTTCGCGATTTCGCAATCTAGCGAGCTCGTACACCATCGTCTTCGGTACATCGGAAATTACCGCGAGGCCGCCAGCCATGTCGCCATAGAGTGTGCAATATCCGACGGCAATCTCCGATTTATTGCCCGTGCTCAGTACAAGCGAGCCGAATTTATTTGATAACGCCATAAGCAGATTGCCGCGAATTCGTGCCTGAATATTTTCTTCGGTCGCGTTCACAGGGATGCCACTAAACACAGGATCGAGGACTTGTAGATACTCGTCGAACACGCCCGTAATCGGGAGCACTATGAATTTTATGCCAAGATTTTCGGCAATCTTTCGCGCGTCGCGCAGGCTGCCCTCCGAAGAAAAAGGCCCAGGCATCCCGACGCCGAGCACATTCTCGGCGCCGACGGCATCTACGGCGACGGCAACGACCAGCGCAGAATCGACACCGCCGCTTAACCCCACGACCACTTTTGAAAATCCGCATTTGCGAACGTAGTCACGCGTACCGCAAACCAACGCCTTGTATGCGGCTTCTAGCTCATCAGACGTTTCATGGCGGATATCGCCGGCAAGCGTCTCCGTATCGAACAACACGAGATCATCCTGGAAAGAATGCGCGCGCGCGACAATCGTTCCGTCGGGCGCGATCGCCACACTCGAGCCATCGAAAACGAGACTATCGTTACCACCGACCTGATTGACGTAAACAACCGGCACATGGTGCTGGCGAGCGAGGGCGCGCAGCATATCGAGGCGTAGACCGCGCTTGTCGATTGTGAACGGGGAAGCGGAAATATTCAGCAGGAGGCTACTTCCCTGCCCGACAAGCTCTGCCACCGGATCGCGTTCGTAGAGCCGCTGCGCCCAGAAATTTTTATCATTCCATCCGTCTTCGCAAATGGTGATACCCAGCTGCTCAGCGCCGAGGCGAATTACCGATTGCGAGTGTGCTGGCTGAAAGTATCGCGACTCGTCGAAGACGTCGTAGGTGGGTAAGAGCATCTTGCGCTGCTCGAAGATGATGCGGCCGTCGGCGATCAGAGCTGCTGTATTGGCGACGGGCTTGCCTGTATTGTCTTGCGCCTTGCCAACGTATCCCACGATGCTGGGCATCGGGATACATTTGGCAAGCTTGTCGAGTTGGGTGTGGTTTCGTTCTACAAAAGCGGGGCGTTCGAGGAGATCCTGCGGCGGATATCCGCAGACGCATAGCTCCGAGAACACTGCAAGATCTGCCCCGCGGGACTTGGCCTCGCGCGCAATTTCCAGTATACGCGCCGAATTGCCGTCGAAATCACCTACGGTAGGATTGAACTGGGCAAGGGCAATTTTCATTACGTAAGTAGAATACGGTGCTACCGCGCCTATATCAAATTACAGCCTTGCGGCGAGCCTACGCGGTCACGGGAGCTCTCGCTGCAGCCAGACGCAAAACGGGCTCCTGGGTAGATAACCGCCAGGAGCCCGGCAATCTGGCGCGGGAGTGCTCCAATTAGACGCTAAAGGAGCTGCCGCAGCCGCAGGTGCTCTTCACGTTCGGATTGTTGAACTTGAAGCCCGAGCCTTCGATGGATTCGATGTAATCGATCGAAATACCGTCGAGGTACATCTCGGACATTTGATCCACAAGAACCTTCAGGCCGTCGAATTCGTACACGTTGTCGTTGTTCTCGTTGACCTGATTCTCGAAGGCCATGTGATAACTGAAACCCGAACAGCCGCCGCCGACTACAGCCACGCGCAGACCCGTCGGAACCGGATTCTGCTGCACCAGTATTTCCTTTACCTTCTCGACTGCTACCGGCGTTAGTTGAACCATGCTTGGTATCCTCCAATAATCGGAGCCAGGCGCAAGCCTAACTCGTCAACACCCATTATACCAGATCGCCAAAATATTGTGGGCCATCGGTAGCAGCCCTATGGCCGCCCGATCCGTTGGCCGCTCGTCGTATCGAAGACATCATTCCGCAGAAATTGCTCGCTCGTCCACGGCGGAGGGTCGCCACCGAGATACTTGTGGAACCATTCTAGGTGCGCCGTGTAATAGAGCGCCATCTCATACCAACTTGGCCAATGTCCGGCGTTCGAATATATGATCAAGCGCGACGGCACATTCATTTTCTGCAGCGACGTAAACATCTGAAGCGATTGTGTATACGGCACGCGAAAGTCCTGCTCGCCGGAAATCACCAGGCAGGGCGTCTTGAAATTCTGAACAAAATACGATGGCGAGAATTTCACATATTGCTGCGAATCCCAGGGATTTCCCTTAAATTCCCACTCGGGAAACCATTGCTCCTCGGTGGCACCGGCCATCGAGCGCAAATCGAAGACGCCCATCATTGATGAAATAGCCTTGAAGCGATCCGTGTGGCCTTCGAACCAGTCCATCATGTATCCGCCGTAGGACCAACCCATCGCACCCATGCGGTTCGCGTCCACGTACGGAAGTTTCGCGAGCTCGTCGGTGACCTTCATCAGGTCGTCGAACGGTTCCCCTCCCCAATCGCCGGAAATTTCGGCCGTAAATTCCTGGCCGTAGCCCGTAGAACCGTGAGGATTCGCGAACGCGACAACATAGCCCGCTCCGGGATAAACCTGCCAATCGCCGCGGAAAGCATCCGCCCACTGCTGCTGCGGGCCGCCATGAACGTTGAGTATCAGCGGATATTTCTTCGTAGCGTCAAAGCCGTGCGGCTTGACGATAAAGACTTCGATCTTCGCACCCGCAGCGCCGGTGACCCACATGCGCTCGGCGGGGCGAATGTCCACTTCGTCGGCAACCTTGTCATTGAAGTGGGAAAGCCGTTTCGGCTGCGGATTTTTTGCGCCCGAAAGCTCCGCGGAGAAAATCTCGGCGGGCTCGCCGGTAGAGCGATGAATGAAGATCATTTCGCGAGCGTCGCCGCCGACGTCGAAAGCATCGATCGAGTTATCGGAGAGAATCTGGCGAATTCCGCCGGAATCGAGCGTCACCTGGAAAACGGGTTCGTCGCCTTCAACCGGCGCGCTGAAATAGAGAGATTTCGAATCTCGGGCCCATTCGTAATCGTCTACCCAGTTGTGGAAGGATTCTGTTAAGACGCGAGACGTTCCCGCCGCGCGATCGTAGACGGCCAGCCGAAATAGGTCCGATTCGTAGCCCGGCTGCTTCTGCGTGCGATAGGCAATGTATTTGCCGTCGGGCGAGTAGCGCGGCGTGCCATCGAATGCCAGATTTGCGGCAGTGATATTTCGCGCTTGGCCTTCGCCCGTGACAGAAACCAGCCAGACGTCCCCGTTTGTTGACGAGGCGGGGTCGGCATCGTGATCCGAAACAAATGCAAGCTCCGAGCTGTCGGGCGAAAAATCGTATTGCAAGGGGCCAGAGAGTTGAAACATGGGCGAATCGAAATTGCCTGGCGTTAAGTCACGTACTGCACCGTTGCTTACGTCGGCGATGAGGATGTGGGTGCGCGTGCCGTCTTTCCACGAAGTCCAATGGCGATAGAGCAAGCCATCGGCCATGTGTGCTTGAAGCGGACCCTTGCTCCAGCGGTCGGCGATTTTTTTGTTGCAGGCATCGTCGGCGCCGCATTTAGGATAGACGTCGCTCGAAAACACAATCCACTTGCCATCCGGAGACCAGAGCGGGTCGGCGACGCCAGTGGAGACATGCGTAAGCTGCGCCGCTTCCCCGCCGGCCGTCGGGATGATGTAGATGTCGCTCGAGCCGCCGCGGCCGCTGACGAAGGCTATGTGGCTGCCGTCGGGCGAAAAAACGGGAGAAGTCTCGCCAGCGTCGCCGTTCGTGAATTGTCGCGCGTTCGTCCCGTTGGAATTCATGAGCCAGATATGCTCGACGCGCTTGGCGCGGGCGAGATCGCTGGTTGCGACTGTGAACACGACCATCGAGCCATCGGGCGAGACGTGCAGGTGGGCAAGTGCTCGAACGCGATACAAATCTTCAATTGTGAATGCGCGCTTATCGGCGCGGCTTGGGATTACGAAGCCCAGGCAGAACAACAGGAGCATCAGCGCTTTTCGATACATTCAAACCTCATTGGTTAGGATTGGTGCGACCAAACAAACGCACGATTTAACCACGGTCCGGCAGCGTGCCACAACACGTTTTGTCTCCGGTCACTGCCTCCAAAGGGGGTGCAAAATTGTCTCGATTAGAAGCCATCGCTTCCTTTTGTTTTCATAGAGTTACGGCGGTTTCTAATCGTTTGCGTGTCTCGATTAGAAATGCTGCTTCCCATTGGCGATCGCTCTGACTTTGCGGTTGGAAGTCACCTTGAAAGGGCCGAAATGCCGTCGGCCGAACGCCCATGAGAAGGCAGGCTCCCTGCCGCCGGACTGAAGTCCAGCTTCCCCCTGCTGAAGGAGGCTCCCACCCTCACGTAAGAACATTCACTCTCCTCGTCGAGAATATGGCCAAGCGTTAATTGGGCCCGGGAGGCGGGTGCTTCCCGGCTCTGAATAACATTTCGTCATTGCGCCGTGTTCAGAATCCGCTCGTTTTGAGTAGCCCGCGTTTCACATTCGTAGGTCATCGCCTCAAATATAGGCTAGCATGGCGTGCGTAAAAAGAAAGAGCGAGGGTCTGTGGATTCGCTTGGCGAATTTCGCAGCGAGGCTGCCTACGCGGAGATTTGCTTTCGATTGCGATTTGTCCCGGAGGCGGGAGCCTCCGGGCTCTGGTGGAATGAACGCTGACAATGAGCGGCGCAGATAAAATTGTCGAGACTATGTCGAGTAGCGCGGAGTCCGCTGCTGCTGCCAATGGCGAGCGGTTGCCGCAGCAGGGACTCGGCCGATCCGTTGCGCTGCATCTGATTCCTGGAGCGGCGACTGCCGCGATTTATATTGCGTGTATGCCCGCAGTGACGCACGCGGGATATCCACCGCTGGCAGCGTTGCTCATTGCTTCCGTGGTAGGGCTGATTCCAATCGAGCTTGGTATTCTCTATTTTCAGGGCAAGCGAAGAAATGGGCGATGGTCGCTGGACGGAATTCTTCTATACCGCGAGACGTGGCCAATATCGAGATACTTCACAGTAGTGCCTGCGGTTTTTTTGATTTGTATCGGCGCCATCGGAATCTCTGTCCCCATAGATCGCCTGTGGGCGCGCGTGGCGTTCTCATGGCTGCCGGATCAATTCGTGTTCATGGGTATCAAGCAATACGCGGGGTACGGACATACTGTGCTTTGGGTGACGTTTTTTTCGCGGCTGGCGCTGGGCATGCTGGTGCCGATTTGCGAAGAGATGTATTTTCGCGGGTACCTGCTTCCGCGGATATCACGATTCGGCGGGCGCGCGATATTGCTTGGGTCCGGGCTGTATGCATTTCAAAATTTCGCGCTGCTTTATAGCCTTCCCTCGATGTTTCTCGCTTCCCTGCCGATCGTAATCGTGACCTGGGTCACGCACAATTATCGCGTGGGGATGGTGGCGCGGATTGCGCTGGGGCTAGTGGGCGGCGTTTTGGGATTGATTGGGATTATGCATCTTGGACGATGACACGGCTCGAACACGCAATCGAACGCAATTTGCTGTGCGAGATGATTTGAGGATGTGGCGTTTTCACTTAGAATGATTTGCTTATGAAAAGGACAGTTACTTTGATTCCGGGCGACGGAATCGGCCCGGAAGTGGCCGCCGCGGTGAAGGATATTCTGGCGGCGACCGGCGTGCAGATTGATTGGGAAGAGATTCCGGCGCGCGCGGACTTCGAACGGCGCGGGCTCGATTTCATTCAGGCGGGCGTACTCGATTCGGTACGGCGCAATCGAGTGGCGCTCAAAGGGCCGATGGCCACGGCGATTGCCGGCGGACCTCCAAGCATAAACGTAGCCCTGCGGAAGAATCTCGAACTCTACGCCAACGTGAGGCCGGTAAAGAATCTCGAAGGCGTGCGATCGGTTTTTAAAGATGTAGACATCGTACTGATTCGCGAGAACACCGAAGACTTATACGCCGGACTCGAGCACACGGTGGTGCCTGGAGTGGTGGAGAGCCTGAAAATCATCACGGAAAAAGCTTCGAACCGGATCGCGCGCTTCGCGTTCGAATATGCGCGAAAATATGGCCGCAAAAAGATACATGCCATTCACAAAGCAAACATCATGAAGCTTTCAGACGGCCTGTTTCTCACGACGGTACGCAAGGTGGCGAACGAATATAAGGACATCGAATATCACGAGCTGATCATTGACAACGCCTGCATGCAAATCGTAATGAATCCGCACCAGTTCGACATGTTACTGCTCACCAATCTTTATGGCGACATCATGAGCGACCTCGCCGCGGGTCTCGTGGGCGGGCTTGGCGTGGTGCCGAGCGCTAACGTGGGCGAAGGCATGGCGCTATTCGAGGCTGTACACGGCACGGCGCCGGACATAGCGGGAAAAGGAATCGCGAATCCGACGGCGCTGTTGATGAGCGCGATCATGATGTTGCGCTACATGGACGAAGAAGAAGCTGCCAAGCGCGCCGAGACTGCCCTGGCGAGCGTGTATCGCGAAGGGCGGACGCTCACACCGGACGTGGGCGGTAAGGCGACGACGGCGGAATTCGCGCAGGCGGTGATTCATGCGATGGAGCAGCCGGCGAAGGCACGAGCGTGAACCCGGTTGACATCACGAATGCGGCATTCCAAAATGAAGCAGACGAACAGAGTCAAACTGATGAGCGCGGATTCTCGGAGGCCCAATCGTGGCAGTGATGGACATTGACGTCGCGGCGCACGCGAATGGCGAAGTACTGAAGCTCGAGCCGATATCAGAGGGCACGACGACCAAGCGCAAGCGGAAGCCGCACATCGTAGCTGTGATCAATGACATGTGTACGGGGTGTTCCGGTTCGCCTGCGTGCGTGGATTATTGCCCGGTGGCCGAGTGCATGTATTGGGTGGAGGATGAAGACCATCCGCCGTTCGGACATATTCGCGTTGATCCCCTGCTCTGTATTGGGTGCAAGCTGTGCACCAGCAAGGGGCCGGATGGGGCGTTTCTGGAGGGGTGCCCGTGGGATGCTATTGATATGGTGCCGCTGGCGGAGTTTGAAGCTACTTTTGGGCAGATGCCTTACTGAAGCAAACCACAAGAACCTCCCCCGTATTTTTTGATTTCTCATTTTGAAATTTGCGTTGCGGCCGGATAGTACTGCGTGCTCGCGTACATGGAGCGCTGGTATGGCTTGTGATTACTGGCTGGGCGCAAAGACGCCGGCAGGATGCCGGCGCTACGATTGCATGGTTGCCTGCGAGGTGATGGGTGGCGGTTGGTACTTCCGATTCTTTAATCAACGGCACGTCCTCCCGAGAAGCCGGAACTGAAAACCGGTGTATGACGCGCTCAGGTAGAGGCGGGCGGGCGATTCGCGGAATTCCCAAGCATTGTGGCGGGCGTTACATTCGTGGGCAGGATGCCGGCGCTACAAACGTTTAGCGCCACGCACAAGAGTTCGTGCCACGAAGTTGCGGCCGGGTATCTAGCGTTCTTTGGGGTGCAGGAAGTAGCGGATTAGGGACATTCCGCCGGTAATGGGGATCCAGATTAGATTTTTTAGAAGGCTGCTGCGACGGTCCAGGCGGTCACGTTCTTCGTCTACCTCTGCGCGGGTTTGAGCGATCAGTACCGTCGCATATTTCAGAAAATCAACGCCGCATTTGTCGCACTTGCCGCCGTGGGTTTGCTCGTTGAAGCATGCCGGACATTTGAAGCGGAGTGTGTTGTGGCAGCGAGTGCAAAACGTCGCTACATCGCGCACCGTCTGGCCACACTTGGGGCATTCCATCGTTACATTGTAGTCTGCAACGGCGAGTGACACTGCCTGTCCGCAAGGACAGGTCGGGCGAGAGAATAACGAGAGAGACGGCTAGGAAGAGCCGCGGCTGCGGACGCGCTCCAGCGTGAGGCGGGCCTGTTCGCGGACTTGCGGGAATGTATCTTCCCCGCTGCGTAAGTACGGCTCGATCGCGGCCGCATCTTCGGGCTTGCCAATCAGATAGAGCGCGCGTAACGCCTCCCAAACTATTTCGCTGCTGGGCGCAATGGAAAGTAGAGTTTGGCCCGCGGTAATGGCGGATTTATCGGGCACGGCCCACGCGGTGAGAGTTCCGGGAACGGCGACGCGGATTTCGGCCGACCCGTGATTGCCGGAGTCAATGTGGCCGACTAGCGTACCTGGATTCAGCGCATCGCCGGGCTTGAGCCGCTCGCGCACCGTGCCAGATGAGGGCGCGGGCATCGCAAATGGCTGCAACATCCCGACGATGACCCCATGCCCGGAATCATCGCCAAAGCGCACTAGTGATAACGCGGCATTTCTTTGCACCATCGGCTCCGGATCAAGGAGCATTTTGCGCAGGGCCTGGTGGAATTCTTCCGAGGTGTTGTCCTGACCCATCACCCACGCATCGGTTACACGAATTTCTGTGAGCGGATCGCTCGCCAGCGAAACGATTTGCGGATACCAGCGCTGGACCGATGTGTCGTTGCGTTCCATGCGAACTTCGAGCTGCGTCAGCGCGTGTTGGATTTCGCGGGCGTGCTTGTGATCGGAAAGAGACTTTGAGATTTGGTCATCGGTGAGCGGGCGGCCAAACCATGTGGCATTCCAAAAAAGGAAAGGCATCAGCACGAACAAAAGCGCGACCGCGAGGACCGCATAGGTCCACTTGCCGCCGACGGAGGGGCGCGTGGCGCGTTCAGGAACGGGGCCGCTTGTGCCGTTCACGCCTGACCTACTGCGCGAACAATGTGCGCCAGGCCGCGCACGATTGTGGTTGTGGTTCCCGGCATGAGAGGCGGGTATGCGACGTAAAGCAGCCAGTAGACGATCACGCCGGTGACTGAAACGTAGAGCCATAGCGGAAACGTCCACACGGCGATAGCGCGATGGCGGACGAACTGATCCGTCAGCGCGCGATAGAGCGCGATGATTACGAGCGGCACGATGATGACGGCCAGGATCGTGTGTGTGGTCAGAATCGTGAAGTAAACCGGGCGGATCCAGCCTTGACCGCCGAAGCGCACGAGACCGATCGTGAAGTGATAATAGAGATAGCCGCAGAGGAACACGGACGAGCAGACGAAGGCGGTTAGCATGCACGTCTTGTGCGCGAGGATTTTTCCGTTGCGAATCATGAAGTAGCCGGTGAGCAGGAAAACGGCGCTAGTGCCGTTGAGCGTGGCGTTGATGGCGGGCAGATGGTAGACCCATGAAGGTTGTGCGAGCAAGGCGTCTACTTGGCCGGTGCGGCGGGCGGCTTCGCCGGCGCAGCGACTGCCGTGGGAGGCTTGGCCGGCGCCGCGGCAACGGGCTTTTTCGGCGGTCCAATCTGCGGAAATTTCACCAATCCTGCGTCGCGGGCGATGAAGAGAAGCTGCAACGCGAACACCCCTGCCATCAGCAGTCCAACTCCGAGCAGCAGAATGCCGTCAATGCCGCTGCCAATCAGGCCGCTCGTGAATGTCCAGACAACGCCGACGAGAGAAAGCACAAGAAAGAAAAGTGAAATGACGGCAAGTTCGAGCTCGTTCGTTTTGAAGGTCATCGTTTCGTTGTGTGCCTCGATTGTAGACGACATGAGTTTTTCCGCTCAGCGAGGAATTCGATCCGCGATCATGAAGCCGAGCAACAGCGGGATGTAGACGACGGTCGCGTGCATGAGCCACTTGGCGCGAACGTTGGTGCGCGTGCGATCGGCCCACAAACACATCTGGAACAATGCCAAGCCGAGAACCAACGCGCCGAAGAAATAGCCGACGCCGGTGATACCGAGAACTGAGGGGAGCAGGCTCACCGGGACAAGCACCGCCGCGGTGCCGATGATTTGGCGGAAGGTGCGATCCCCTTTTGGCTCGACGACCGGGAGCATTTGGATGCCGGCGCGAGCGTAATCCTCGCGATACATCCATGCGATTGCCAGGAAATGCGGGAACTGCCAGAAGAACAGAATCGCGAAGAGAACCCATCCACCGAGAGAAAGTGAACCATGCGCCGCGGCCCATCCGATTAGCGGGGGCAACGCGCCGGGGATTGCGCCGATCAGTGTGGCGAGCGATGTCTTGGTCTTCAGCGGCGTGTAGACGCCCAGATAGAGCGCGGAGGTCAGCAACGCGAGAAGGCCGGCCAGGAATGTCGAGAGCAACCCGAGATAAACCGTGCCTGTGGTGACCAGCGCGGCACCGAACCAGAATGCTTGCGCGGGCTCAATGACGCCTGAGGGCAATGGGCGCGAGGATGTGCGCCGCATGTGTTTGTCCGATTCCCTCTCGGCGAAGTGATTGAGAGCCGCCGTGCCAACGGCAACCATCGTGGTGCCGAGGACAGTGTGAGCTAGGAGCGCCCAATCGAGCGGGCCGCGCGAGCCGGCGTAGAATCCGGCTACGGTGGTCATGATGACCAGGAAGGTGACGTCCGGCTTGGCGAGATTTACGTAGGCGGAGAGGCGCTCGCTTGCCGGAACTGTGGCTTCGCGGAGCTGGCTCATCTTGGCCTCAAATCTCGTCTCATATCGGGGCACGCTCTGGCGACCGGCTAACTTCTATCGCGCGGGACGGACGCAGGATTCGATAGCAAGCGAGAGTGAAGAGCATGCTCGCAGCCAGCGTCAGGGCGCCAAGGACGACGTGCGCGACCGTGACGGAGATGAATAGCGGAAGCGGCTGAGGATCGTTTCGCGAGGCGTAGAAAACGACCCAGTAGGTTACGCCGCCGAGAAGAATCTGTGTTCCGACTGAGGCGTGAAGAAGAGCCATGGCGCGACGCAATGGCCGAAAATCGCGGAAACGTTTCTTGACGGTCACGCTTGTCCAAATCACCATTGCCAGAACAACGCCGGCGCCTACTAGGTGCGGGGTGATTCCGATGGCGTTGTGGCGGAAGGCCGCGCCGAGAATGAGCTGAACGACGATTGAAGCTGTCGTCGCTACCGCCAGCGTCCGGAGCGGCGGGGAGCCAGCATCTTCGCGGACCTCGAGGTCGCGTTGCCACCACGGGCTCGTGAACACGGCGAGGCTTAGAACGGTGATGAAGTAGAGTTGCGCGAGCGTCGCGTGAGCCGAGGAAACGGCCGGCGGTAGATAGAGAAGCACTGTCAAGCCACCGAGGAGCCCCTGAGCGATTACAAGGCCCAGGGCAGTCCATCCCAGGCGACGGACCCAGCGACGCGGTTCAACGAGCGAGAGCCACACTGCGAGGGCAATTGTGAGCGTTCCCACGAGCGTCGCGATCATTCGGTGGCCGTGTTCATAGAAAATGCCGCCAATCATCGGCGGCATGAGCGAACCGTAGGATAGCGGCCAATCGGGGACGGCGAGGCCGGCGTCATTGCTGGTGACCAGGGCGCCGGCGGTGAGCAAAAGGACGGTGCAGCAGGCGGTGAAGATTGCGAACCGGTGTACGCCTTGATTCGGTGCGGCTGGCATTCGACGCTAGGTCCTTCCCTGCTTTGGCCTAGAACCCCAACTGCGGGCCAGAACCTCTACTTCGTCCCGGAACGCGATAGTCTGCTATGAATTACGGCGAGACGCAAGAACTGAGTCGGCGCCGCGAGGCGATCGATCCGTTTACAGTAGCATCCAGTTGCACGTCAAAGAAAAGCGCTCGTCTTCCCGGCGTTGATACCGGGAAGACGAGCCATGCAGAGCTATTTGGCCACGAACCAACCGCGAGACGATTAATCGCCTGACGGGGGAGCCGAAGCGTTGAAGCTGAGATCAACGGACTTCGATTCCTTCGGGCCAATCGTGACGTGCTGGTCTACCGTGCCGTAGTGTTCCTGCCAAGCTTCAATCGTATAGGTGCCTGGCGGCAGGCCTTTCAGTTCGAACTTGCCATCCTTGGTGGTGACGGCGAAGAATGGATTTTTGAGCACGGCGATGTAGCCCTTCATCCAGGGGTGCACGTTGCACTTGACCGGGATGGCGACCTCTTGGCGGGCGAAAGAATTGTCGATGGGAGAGGCGCCGGGCGGCTGCGACGTGTTCCATTCGCGATTGTCTTTCGGCATCGGATGGATGTTGTGCGTGGTCTGATCGTCGTTCTTGACCTCGAGCGTTTGTCCGGCCATCAGCGCGACGACATGAGGTTCGTACATGCAGCCCTGTTGATTCAAAGCGACTGAGCCTTTCGGCGTGTCGAACGAATACTTGCTGAGATCGTCCTTCACGTAAACGACGACGTTGTCGAGCGCGCCTTTATCGCCAACGACGACATCCTGGGGCGTAACCGGTTTCGTGTTCGCCTTCGAGCAATATGGCTCGGCGCTCATGTTGATCGCTTTGAAGGTGGGAGGCGCGCCAGTGAGCGTTACCGTACCGGTGACTTCGCCGACGGTGGACGGATCAATCGTGGCCGATCCGCCTGCCGGAGCGGGCACGGATTCTGTAGATTCAGGAGCTTCCTTCTTGCTGCAGCCGGCGACGGTGATCACCAGCGCCGATCCGATTATCAGACTATTTACCAAACTACTTTTCAGACTGCGACTACGCCAGATTTTCATTGTGGAATTAATCCTCCTCGTGAACTCGAAATCCATCCTATGACATTAGCTGACATTAACCTACGAATAGAAACCCTTCGACTCGCGCGGCCGGCGACGCGAACCGTTTGGAACCGGATCTTATTTGCCGCCGCCTGAACCCTTTGCGGCAGTAGGAGTGCGGCCGACCAGCGCCGCCTGCTCCTGTGGAGTCAGAGTAAACATATAGCGGACCAGCAAATCGGCCTGATCGCCGGTGTAATGCTGGAGCTCGGGCGATTGTGGCCCGTTGAAAACCCAGTGATCGTCCACTCGCTTGAAGAGTCCGGAAGGCATCGCCGTTCCGGGGATGATTTTTGCGGGATCGGTGATCCAGCGCTCGGTCCAGGGCGTTTGCAGCCGGTCTTTTGCGAGCAGGAAATTCGGAGCGATGGCGGTCTTGTCGTGAGCCTCGTTACCCGTGGCATGGCATTTCAAACAAGGAGCCGCTGGATTCGTGAATAAATTGCGAGCGAGCGTGCGCTCCTCGGCGGTCATTTCCGGCGCCTTCGGCGGAATGTACGGGTCGGGTTGCGACGACAGCGCTTCGAAGAACAAAACCAGCCTGCGGATTTCGTCGTCGGAGAGCGAGAATGTGGGCATGCGCACTTGCAGATAAGAACGGACGCCGTTTCGGTTCGTGTCGGTGGTGCTGAGAGCAGGATTCGCGAGGAACGCCTTCAGCCATTCCGGATTCACGCGCGCGCCCTCGGTCGTCAATACGGGAGGCAGGTTGGCGTGATTCTCGCCTTGATACATGGGCAAATCCATCAGGATCGAGCGCTGGCCGATTCCGATTTGATGGCAGCCGATGCAGTTATATTTCGTGACGATCCACCAGCCGTCTTGAATGTAACGGCGCCGGTCCATCGGCCGATACATATACTCCGGAGGAAGCGTGGGATCGGTGCTGCCGAGCAGGAACGTGACAAGCGATTCGAGCTCTTCATTGGAGCGCAGATTCGGCTTGGGCATGCGCAGGGCATCCATCGGATTGGTGTGGTACTTTCCGAGGTCGTACACGGCCGGATTCATCAGCTTCTGCTCGAAAAATCCTTTCGAATCGAACCAGGCTGTTTGCTTGCCGTCGCGCATCGCAGGCTTGCCGTCGGGCAGAATTCCCCGCTTCGCATCTTCCGTGAACAGCGCAAAATCAAGACGCTCGATGGGCTTGCTGCCTTCGTTGGTTAGCTCAGTTCCGATGCGGCCTTCATCTTCGAGGCCGCTGATTTCGTGGCAACCCGCGCAACCGTAATGACGCACGAGATCCTGGCCCTTGGTCCTCAGCGCCGGATCGTCCATGTAATTCGCATCCTCGTAACTCGCGTCGGAATGCTTCTGCGTCATAAGGTACGTTGCGATGTCGCGTGCGTCCTCAATTGGCAGCCGCAGGCTCGGCATGACGGTGGGCTGCTGAATGACGAGCTCATGACCGTCGTTCGGGCAGCGCGAATGATCGAGATCAAAGACGTAGGGCAAATTGTGTTTGGCGTAGTCCTCAGGCCCGAGATCGCGTTTCTCGAACGGGCAATAGGGGCGGGTGCGCTGGCGCGGATTGTGGACCCAGCGGACCAGGTAATCGTAATTGTCCTTCTCTCCGACGCGGCTTAGATTTGCCGCGAATGTGCCGCCGACCAGGTTTGGGCCTTCGCCAATGGAATGGCAGGCGAGGCAGCCCCGCGATTCGAAGAGCTCCTTGCCGTGGGCGGCATTGCCCGCCGGCTGGTGTTCGAGCGCCGGGCTCGTCAAACCCTGCTGCCAAATGAATGCAGCGATGGCTGGAATCTCATCATCCGATGGGAATCGGAATTGCGGCATTTTTGTGGTGGGACGGAATTCGTGGGTGTGGCCAAGCCAGTACGGAATCCACTCTTTCCGGAGCTTCATGCGCGCTTCTTTCAAATCAGGCCCAACCTTTTTCACTTCCTGCAGAAGCGTGTGGCTGCGACGCTCGTCCTCGACGATCTGCGTGTCAATGCGGCTGACGGTAACGGTGAGATTGGTAGCCTTGGCGTAGAACGCGTTGGCGGCTTGATTGTCAGGAGCGTTGTCGCCGAGTTTTTGGAACCGCGGAATTTCCAGTTCATCCTGAGCTTTGTCGCTTGAAAGCTGCGTGATTTGCTGGCGCGTGGAAACCAGCTGTTCGTCCTGATTGTCGAAGCCCTGAAAGCGATGGCAGCCGATGCAGCCGCGCTGGCGATACAGCTGCTTGCCTTCATTCAGCACAGCCGCGTGATCGGTGACCATATCGGCCGAGTGGCACTGCTGGCATCCCGCGTCGTAATTTTCAGAATAATAGAGGGGCCAGAGCCAATGCTCGTAGCGGCCGTGGCCGCGACGAACCGAATCAATGGCGCGACCATTGCCGCCGTGGCACGGCGAACATCCGAATTTTTCGAGTGTGTGAATCCTGAGGAGCTCGGGATCGGGGTGGCTAGTGAACGGCGCGTCGTTACTCTTCGCCATTCCAAGGTCGGCCTTGGTCAACGTCATGAGCGAGGGCACGAGCTTTTGATCGGTGCCCAAATGACATGACTGACAACGATCCACCAAGCCGGCGCCGCCAAGATTGTTTATCGAGGCGCCGGAGGGATTCACATTGATTTGAATTAGCGTTTCATCCCAGTCGCGAGCGCTCGCAAGCAATCCCTCAAGAGCGGTCGAGTTCAGCCCGGGCAAATGGTCGGAGAGATACTGATTTGCCTGGATGCGGGCGGCCTTCGCGGCGGCGTCATTTTCACCGCGTGCGGCGACGAGCGCAGCGCGCTGAGCCATAAGGCTCGTAAATGTGTCGTTCAACTCATCGGCGGTAAACTTTTTGTCTTTTTCGATCTGACCATTGGGCAGAGGCCAGTCTACTTTCCAAGGACCCTGCTTGGCTTCGTTCAATTCCTTCAGGCGCGATGCTTTCTCGCTCTTATCGCTTGCCGGAGCGATTTCGTATTCGTATACAAGATGTCCGATTTTCCCTCGAGCATCTTTGAACGCATCGCCGATGGCGGCACGCTGTTTATCGAGGATGGCGATCTGCTCGGCTATCTGGTCATCTTTGGGTTTGGCAGCTTTTTCGAGAGAGTCGGCCTGCTCGGCGAGCTTTTTGTAGTCCGGCGAAGAATAAACATCGGTCTCGAGCTTCTTTTGCTGAGCTACATCCTTTTGGAGATACGAGGAATAAGCGCTGGCGAAACGCCGCTGGTAGAGCCGCCACGGACGGAGACCGTACATTTCGTCCCACATGGACCACGCGACGGTGATCATCAGCAGGACCGCCGCGATCATCAGCGGAAAGCTGAAAGAACTGCTGGTGATCGGATCGTCCTGCTGCGGGCCTTTGGGCGGAACGTCAGGCAAGCCGTGCCTCCTGGGAAGCGGTACGGGCGATTTTTATTTGAGCCAAATTGCGCGGAGTCCTCAGATACTGAACCATGGCGTCACCCAGATGTATTTAATCGTAAAGACGAGCCGCAAAAGGATCTTCACCGGAAGCGAAATCATCAAAATCAGGAATGTATACATGGTGATGAGCTGAACGAGGCTCATCCGGCGATACATTTTGCGGCTGAAGTCCGTCATCATGCATATTTTGTGGACGGCGAGGCCCGCGACGATGAAGAAGAGCGCCATCGGAAATATTCCGAAGATGACGCGCGCCCATATGGCCGCGTTCGGCTTCGCGGATGCGGGAAGCAGCAGCGCGAGCCATGAGCCGTTTATCCTAAATACTTCATCGAGATTTCGGTTTACGGCGTAATCCACACGTTCAGCGTCCCATGTTTGGCCGGGCCAGAACCACATCCATCCCGGACCGCGAATGAACGTGCCGATGACTATCATCACCACCCAAAGGCCAATGAATCCGACTAGGAATGTCCAAATTGCAAAACGCCGTTGGTGGTACGTGTAATAGCCGTTACCTAGAGGATTCGTATCGATGTACGGAACCGCCATCAATCCAACAATGATTAGCGTTGGCATAATTACGCCGGCGATCCATGGATCGAAATAAACCAGCATTTCCTGAAGTCCGAGGAAATACCAAGGCGCTTTGGCCGGATTCATCGTGACATTGGGATTTGACGGCTCTTCCAGCGGAGCATTCAGCGTCAACGACCACGCCATGAGAATCACGGTCACGATGATGGCGACCAGAAATTCCATGCGCATTAGGTACGGCCAGGTGTGAACCTCGCGCTCCCACTTGGGATCCCAGGGTTGCGTTTTACGATATTGAGTCTTGGCGGCAGCGGGATCGGAACCGAGGACGGCAATCAAGCGATCGTTGGCAAGCGCCTGGCGGAACGCGTACCACGTGTAAAACGGCACGAGAAACAGCAGCGCAACAATCGGGACGTTGTCCGGGGTAGAAACGACTTCCCAAATTTGCCGCCAATCCATCAGTCAACCTCTCGCGTCATTTACTGCTACTGCTTCATTTACTGAAGGCCGCTGGGCCGCAAAATTACCGGGCGGTGGCCCTTCTCTTCCTTGATTTCGGATTCCAGCATCATGGGCGCTGGGCCGGAAATTCCGCCGTCTTTGCGAACGCGCCAGAAATGAAGCGCCATGAAAATCGCAGCGATCAACGGAATCGCAATGCAATGCCAAATATAGGCGCGCAAGAGCGCGTTGGCGTCAACGATGGAGCCACCTAGCAAAGCGAATCGGACGTCGTTGTATGGCGTCATCCCTAATAAAGAGCCGAACGGTCCTTCGTTACCTACGAGAGGCGTGGCGCGCGCCATATTCGTGCCAACGGTGACGGCCCAGAATCCGAGTTGGTCGTCCGGCAGCAAATATCCGGTAAACGATAGCAGAAGCGTCAGGACCATCAGCAGAACGCCGATGCACCAATTGAATTCGCGCGGACGCTTGTAGGAGCCGGTCATGAACACGCGGAACATGTGCAGCCAGACCGCGATGATCATCAAGTGCGCGGCCCAGCGGTGCATGTTGCGGAGAAGCTTGCCGAAGGGGACGTCGTTTTCGAGATAGAGAATGTCGCGGAAGGCCTGCACCTTTGATGGGTGGTAATAAAACATCAGCAGAACGCCTGTAAACGTCAGCACGACGAACAAATAAAATGTTATGCCGCCCATTCCCCAGGTGAAGTTATAGCGGACAGCGTCGCGATTGACCTTGGCCGGATGAAGGTGAAAGAAAACGTTGCTGAGTACGCTGAGGGCTCGATTGCGCGGTTCTTCGTCGTGCTTGACACGAAAAATGGAGCGATAGAGCTGAGTTTTTTCAGGTTGCTTCAGCTCTTCGAGCTGATCTTTGGCCTTAGCCTGAACGGTTTCCTTCAGCGCCTTCGCCGAATCTTGAACCTGCTCGAGGACACCGGTCTTGCGGCCATTTCCGCCGTTGCCGCCATTACCGCTCGTCGGGTCCTTTTCGTCCGGCATTAGAACCAACCCCCTGTATCACTTTTTGAGCGAACCAAAGTATCAGACTAAACGTTCAGAAAAGCTCCCGCATCATTGAAATGATTTACGCCAGCGCGAGGATCGTCCACGTAAAGGCGGCTGGAGTCCACGACAACTTTTCCCGTAGGGTCGAGTTGAACGAATGCGCGATCCATCGGGCGCGGCGCTGGGCCCTCGAAATTCACGCCTTCGCTGTCATAGCCGCTGCCGTGGCACGGGCACTTGAATTTGTTTTCGGAAGGCTTCCATTCGGGAGTGCAGCCCAGATGCGTGCAGCGCGCGAAAATCACAAACAGTCGGTCGGGTTCTTTCACAACCCACACGCGATTGGTCATCAGGAAGCGCTGGTCAATTCCCAGGCTGAAGTCTGACGGGAAGCCGATGGTGAAAATGGTATTGGGTTCGTAAAGGGCGCGTGGGAAGAAAAACCTGAGGAACATCAAGAAATTGACGCCGAGATAGCCCCAAATACAAGCCCAAACAATACGACGGCGGCTCTTATTGATTTTGCCGACCGCTTCCTTGCTTTCCGCGGAGGCTTTTGCGCCGCCAGCAGAAGGTGGAACAGGCGCGGTCTCAGCCTGCGTCACCTTTCCGTCCGTTTGATCTGCCATAGGCCCGATAGAGTGCGGTCGAACTCCTACGCCTAATAAACCTCTAAAAAGTGCGATTTGCTTGCACAGGATTTATATTCCGGCGTTGGAAAAGAGTCAAGCGGATAACGGAAATCCATTGGGTAATGCAAAGATATTAGGAACGCCAAAAGCCCGCAAAACAGCTATGAATCGCCCGGCGTGTCAATTCCCTGCTCGAATCCGGCGGCCTTCAAAACGAGGTCGGCGAGCGCGCGTATGAAAATCGGCGAGTCGTTGAGCGCGCCCATCATGCTGAATTCTTGCACGCCGAGTTTCTCGGCTTCTTCGCGAGCTTCGATATTGATTTCGTGAAGCGTTTCGATGTGATCCGTCACGAAAGAAATCGGAATAATGAGCATCCGCTTGACGCCTTCGCGGGCCAGACGCTCGATCGTTTGCGTCAGCGAGGGCTCCAGCCACTTTTGCGGACCGACGCGGCTCTGGTAGCACAGAACCCGCGGATTGTTCCAGCCGCCGCGCGCCAGGACGAGGCGCATCGTTTCTTCGATCTGTTGGGGGTAGGGATCGCCGGCATTGACGAGCTTCATCGGGAGTCCGTGCGCGCTGAAGACGAGAAACACATCGTTCGGATTCTGCAATTCGGAAAGTTTTTCATCAATACGAGCGCGCAAGGATTCGACATACAACGGATGATTGTAGAAATTCTCGACGAGGCGCCCTTTGCCGGCGAGGCCGTCGCGAGTCTGGCGTTTCCACTCTTTCAGGCTGCTCCTAGTCGTCGCGAAGGAATAATGCGGGTAAAGAGGAAGTAGCACGAGATCGTCGTACGTTTCGTTCTTAAGAGCCGCGAGGGCCTCGTTCGTAAGCGGGTGCCAATAACGCATCGCTACGATCGTTTTTGCGCGGACCCACGGGCTTAGCGCTTTCTCGAGTGCCGCCCCCTGCTGTTCGGTGAGGCGGCGAATGGGCGAGCCGCCGCCAATTTCCTGGTAATGCTGCGCGACGACTTTCGAGCGGCGCGTGGAAATGAATTTCGCGAGAGCTCGCCGGGCGATCCAGGCCATCGGGAAGTCGATGATGTCGGGATCGCAGAAAAGATTGTAGAGGAAAGGTTCGACTGCGGTGGTGGTGTCGGGTCCGCCTAACTGGAAGAGCACGACTGCGATCTTCTTCAAAAAATGACCTCAGATGACGATGAGGAATAGGTTCGAACGCGATGTGCAAGCGACCGAGCAGCAAGCAGCGACGCCACGCCGCGGTTATTTGCCGAGTTGAGACTTCAAGCGCTCAATTTCGCTTTGAAGCTGAGAGAGGCGGCGCGCGATCGTCACTTGGTAGCCGAAAAATACAGCCCAGACAATCATCCAGGCGACGAACAAACTCTCGAAATTCTTCATTGAATAATCTCCTGCGACGCTACGTACTCAGAATCCGGACGTGCCCAGAATTCACACCTGCCCAACCGCGGGAGTCTGGCGCTCCGCTTCGATGCGCAGCTCTTCTACTTCATTCCTGGCGCGCTCGAGTTGATAGCGCTGCCGAATGAGAATTACCATCACCCCTGTGAGCGCGAGCCAACACAAGTAGAAGACTTTTCGCATAGTCGGATCGAGGCCAGATCCCTGCCCGCCGAGAATTACAGGCTGCGGATGTTGCGTCCGCCAAATGCGAATCGAAAAATAGACGAGCGGCACATCGAGAAAAAGAAAGATGCCGTAGATGGCCGAGAACGTGGAGCGGCGATCGGGATCGGCAATGAGATCGCGCAATAGCAGGAACGAAATGTACAGCAGCCAAAGAACCAGCGTGGATGTGAGGCGCGCGTCCCAGGCCCACCAGATTCCCCAAGCGGGTTTCGCCCAGATCGGGCCGGTGATCAGCACAACTGTGTTGAACGCGACGCCTACCTCGGCCGCCGCCACGGCGAGCCAATCCCAATGCGGCTTGCGGCCGACCAGATAACCGATGTTCGCGACGAAACAAATTGTGAATGCAATCAAAGCGACCATGCCGCTGGGCGCGTGGAAATAGAAAATTCGCTGGATCGCGTGCATGGTTGATTCGTCCGGCGCGATGAAAAGCGCGGCGTAGCCTCCGAACGCCATCAATCCGCCGACCGCTATCGAAGGAACTAAGTGCTTTGTCAAAATATCCGCCCTACTCCTGAAGCAAGAAATCCGAAAGCAGCCACGACACGGTAAAAAACAACACGTCAAACCCGACAAGCAATTCGATCCAGGTCCTCTGAAGCTCGGGCGTATCTGAGAGCAAACCCGCGGTCGCTTCCACCGACGCGAGCAGAAGCGGCACGAGGACCGGAAGCAACAGCAGAGGCAGCAGCAGTTCGCGCATCCGCGCCTGCGCCGCTACGGCTGAGAACACAGTCCCCGTAACCGCCAGACCGAACGTCCCGAGCGCGAGCACAATCACCAATCGCCCAAGCACAGGGACCAACGCTACATTGTAAAACACGGCGAAAATCGGGAGCAAAAGAACTTCGCATGCGCCCAAAAAAATTACGTTGGCCAAAATTTTGCCCAGAAGAATCGCGAATGGGCTGACTGGCGCGAGGCATAGTGCGTCCAGAGTGTCATTGGCATGCTCTCTCGCGAAGGACGGCTGGAGCATCAGAGAGCCCGCGAAAAGCAGCGCAATCCAAAGCAAGCCCGGACCGAAGCGGCGGGATTCCGCGGCGGTGGGATCGAACGCGAAGCTAAAGAGCACGACGACTACGAGCGCAAAAATAAACGTGGTGTTGAGCAATTCTCGGGCGCGAAACTCGGCACGAACTTCTTTGAACAAAATCGTTGTGGCGGCTTGCCAGGTGCCCATTCAATTTTCCGCCTGAAGCCGGGCGAGAAGAGGCCCGGGGTCGCCGTCGTGGCCCGAATCGGCGTCGATCTGTCCTGCGGCGATGCGAATCGCGCGAGTGGCCATGCGCAGGACTTCATTGCGCGCGTGGGTGCTGACAAGAATCGTACAGCCGTCTATTCGCAAAGCGGCGAGCGCCTCCGCGAACCATTCGCGGCCGGCGACATCGAGGCCCGAGGAAGGTTCATCGAGAAGGAGCAGGCGAGGCGAATGAACGAGCGAGCGGGCGATTGCTAGGCGCTGCCGCATGCCGCGCGAAAAAGTACGTACGAGGCTCGTCGCGCGCGTGGCGAGCCCGCAAGCCGCAAGCAATTCCGCCGATCGAGCGGCCGGATCGGAGACACCGTAAAGCCGCGAGAAGAAAATCAAATTTTCCTCGGCGGTCAGCTCGTCGTAGAGCAGCGTGCTGTGCGCGACCATGCCGACCCTGCTTTTCATTCCAATGGCGGAATCGTCGGAAAATCCGGAGAATCGCACGCGGCCGGAATTCGGGCGCACGAGTAGCGCGGCAGTTCGCAAGAGCGTGGTCTTCCCTGCTCCGTTGGGACCGAGCAGAGCGACAAATTCTCCGGGGAGGATTTCTAGAGAGATACTTCGAAGAGCGATCAGTGAGCCGTAACGTTTTTCCACTCGATCGAAGCTCAAACCGAGACGCTCGACTCCTCCCGCTGATTCCAAGGAAGTGATCTCAGCCCCGCACGAGATCGCGAAGGGTTCGCTCGAATTGCGCGCGCTGGTTGCTGTAATCCTGATCCGAAATTGTGCCGGCCTGATGCCGTAATTCGAGACGGAACAGTTTTTCCTTCAGCTCATCCAAACTGCCGCGAACCTCGCTATCAACCTGCGAAGCCAGTGGCGCGGCTTTTGTGGACGTCGCAGAGCTTCGGGTAGCCGCAACTGGCGCTGCGAAAGGTACTTCGTCCACGCCCGCGAGCGCCATTTGAGGACGCCGCCACAAATAAACAACCCCCAACGCGAATAGAGCGGCAAAGCCCCCGACGAGAATCCATTTCAAACTATCGAGTCTACCGGGAAGCGTTGTGACTTGGGCAGTGGTATCGCTTGCGCGCGAATTCACAGATGGATTATCGCTCCCGCCTCCGCCACCATTGGCAGTGGCATCCGTCGGCGGAGGCGCCGTGCCCGCAATCGAAATCTGCAGCGGCGTATTCGGAGGAACCGCCTCGCGCCCGTAAATCGCCCAGCCCTCCTGTTGACCGCCAGCCGCGAATCCGGCTGCGTTCACTTGCACCGACGGTGGCGCGACCAACAGCACTTGCTTTGCGGCATAGGGCGAAACCATTTCGAGCGTCGCCTGATTCGATGCGTAAGGAAGCTGGTAAGCGATGCGCACGCCGTTCTTTCCGGGGCGAAATGCGAATGCAATCGCCATCTGGCCATTACCTTTGTCAATCGTGCCTTGAGTCACCGGCATTCCGGACGACGACCAGGCGGACACTTGCTGGACCTGTGCGTCCTTCGGTACGACGAAAGAAAACGTGCCGGAATCCTTATAAAACGCCACCGGCGGCTGCGTGTCGTTTTCGATCGTAAATTCTTCGCCAAGAACCAGCGAAGAGGCGGAGGGTTGCAGCACGATATCGTGCTGGGTAATCGATATCGCCGACTCCTTGTCGGTGGGGTCGAAAATTTCGACGGAAACGGACGGCGAGCCAGGTGTCAGCGGCGTATGGTAATTGACGCCTTTGTACGGCACGCGGATCAGCATCGGACCCGAGCCGATCGCTGGGTTGTCGAGCGTAAAATGGCCTTCCGCGTCGGACTTCACCGTCTCTACGGGCTGCATGCCGCCCTGCAATTGAATCAAAATCACATCAAGGCGCGCCCCCGGCTTTCCGTTCGTCCCGTTGCGAATTGTGCCGGTCGCAGTCCCAGCGAACGAAATCGAGGCAGCCGCCAGTACCGCGGCAATCAGCGCGGCAGCCTTCAGCAAATTTGATTTCATCCGCTTTGAATTCCCTTTATTCATGTTTGGCATCAGGAGCTGCGCGGCACCGGTTTGCGCGACATGGCCTGGCGCGTCGCCGGCGTGGGAGCGCCGCCCGTAAATAGATCCATCTCGCCGAGAACTCGAGCAGCCTCGGATTCGAGGGATTGCCTCATGTCCTCATAATCCTGTTCGGAAAATTTGCCCGCGCGATACTCGAAGCGAAGATCGCGAAGATTATCGTAGATCGCATCGCGGCGCTCGAGAAGAATATCGAGGCGAGAACGGCGCGGCGCGGAATCCGAAGCATCCGCGTCAATCAAGAAAATGAATATCACGGCCGCGGCAGCGAGCAGGACGCAAGCCATCGCAATCGCTGCGCTACTCATCAGGCCCCATTTCGCGCCGAGCCCGTGCGATTAAATCGGCAGAAACGCGAGACGGCGCGACTTCTACCGCATTTTTGCGCCAATGCACGAGCGCAAACCGCACCACAACGATTCCGCCTATGACCGCAATGATCGGCATCAGCCACATCCAAATATTGAATCCCTTGGCAGCGGGCAGAAGAAGGACCGCCGCGCCGTATTCCTGCACAAAATTCTGGACGATCAAATCGTCCGATTCGCTGCGGGCAACTCGCGTGTCAATTTCCTTCAGCATATCGTGCGAATAAGTGCAGCCAACGTGGTTGCAGACTCCGAGTACCTGGTTGCAACTACACACGCACATCATGCGCATGCTGAGTGCTTTGGCGCGGTCGCTCTGCTGCGCCAAAGCGAGCGGAACCACCAACAAGTTTAGAACTAATGTGGAGAGCATTACTGACCGATTCATGCGCGCGAGGAGCGCGATAGGCTCTGCGACCGGCTCAATCATCGCCATGCGCGACTCCAACTGACTGCGGCAAAGGCGAACCAGGTGCGGGCGACGCTTCTGTCGCGCCGCGAAGCACCATCACGGGCTGGGTGCTCGGTATAAGTGCCAGCGCGGTGCCAAGTACGAGGATTAAACCACCGAACCAGATGCATTTAACGAGTGGATTGAGGTAGGCGTGAATCACCGGCCGATTGGTCTCCGGGCTGCGTCCCGCGTACACGACGTAAAGATCGCGCAATGGCGTGGACTGTATCGCCACCATCGTTTCCGTCACCTGGCTAGCCAGGAAGAAGCGGCGTTCCGGATAAAGCATCATCAGCGATTTGCCGTCGAGCAAAATTTCTAGCGTCGCGCGCTCGGAATCGTAATTCGGATTTTTCACTTCGTCGAAATTTTGGCATACGATCGTGTACGGCCCGATGTTCATTCGCGACCCTACCGCCATCTCCTGCTGAATATCACTATTGAACGCCTGACCCGAGATGCCGATGAAGATCACGACGATGGCAAAGTGAACGATATAGCCGCCATAGCGCCGCGTGTTGCGCATTACGAGCTGACCGGCAGACGCGATGATGTTCGTTCCCGAGCGCGCGGAAATCACGCTTGCGCCGCGCCAGAATTCCGCTGCAATCGTCAGCGTCACGAATACGGACATGATCAAGCAAATGAGCGGATAAATGTAACGGAGACCGAGTACGAGCGCGATGACGCCCGCTGCGATACCTCCGGCCATAGGCCATGCAAAATTCCGCTTCAGGCTGTCATATGAAGTCTTGCGCCATGCGAGGAGAGGCCCAACGCCTGTAAGGAAAAGCAGGAACAGTGCAATCGGTATCGTTACTTTGTTAAAAAAGGGAGCGCCGACACTAATCTTCGTTCCTTCAACCCATTCCGAAATTACTGGAAAGAGCGTTCCCCAAAGCACGGCGAAACATCCGGCCAGAAGAACGAGATTGTTGAAGAGAAAACTCGACTCCCGCGATACAAGCGAATCCAGCTGATTATCGCTGCGCAGATAATCGCGATTCTTCCAGAACGCCAGGACACAGGCGACGAGAATAAATGCCAGGAAACAAGTGAACCACGTGCCGATGGAAGATTGCGCGAATGCGTGCACGGAGCTGACAACGCCCGAGCGGGTCAAGAGCGTACCGAGAATGCACAGCATGAACGTGACGAAAACAAGCCACACGTTCCACACCTTCAGCATCCCGCGCTTCTCCTGCATCATCACCGAATGTAGAAATGCCGTTCCGGTTATCCACGGCAAGAACGAAGCATTCTCGACCGGATCCCACGCCCAGTAGCCGCCCCATCCGAGGACGGCGTACGCCCAATGTGCACCTAGAAGAATCCCCACACTCTGGAACGTCCACGCGACCATCGTCCAGCGACGCGTGATGTGAATCCATTTTTCGCCGGGATAACGCCCAAGAAGCGCCGCCATGGCGAAGGCGAATGGCACTGTGAAGCCGGTGTATCCCAGGTAAAGCATCGGCGGATGAATCACCATCTCCGGATACTGGAGCAGCGGATTCAGCCCGTGGCCATCCGCCTGCGCAACAACAGTTAGTGCGCCGCCGGCGCTCGCATGGCCCAGGATCTGAAACGGCGTGGCCACGAAGTTATTCAAAACGAGGAAGAAAGTTTGGACTGTGGCGAGAACCACGCCGACGTACGGCATCAGCTCAGGATGTTTGCGGCGATTGAGAAAAAGCGCCAGGAACGCGTAAATGGAGAGCAGCCAGCTCCAGAAAAGCAGCGAGCCTTCCTGCCCGGCCCATAGCGCGGCAAACTTGTAAAAGATCGGAAGATCGCGGTTGCTATGCTCCGCGACGTACGCCATCGAAAAATTATTCGTAAAGAAAAGATATTCGAGCGAAACGACGGCCATGCTGACGAGAATAAAAACGGACATGCCAGCGTTTCGAGCGCTCTTGGTCAGCAGAGGATTACGAGTGCGGATTGCCGCGATGCCGGCGCCGACGGCATAGACAGCCGCAATCAGCGCGAGAACTAAAGCAAATGAACCAAATATGTCCACTAAATCGCCTTGGTCAACTCAACCTCGAGTTCGAGGGGGCCAGGGTTGAAGAAGAGGTATTCGCAGCGCCCGTCGAGGCGGGTTGCTGCGGCGTGGCTTGATACTTCGATGCACACTTTGCCTGAACTTGATCGGCCACGAACCGGCCGTCGGGCATTAACTTCCCTTCCACCAGCGCCTGCGCTCCACCTTTGAAAGTATCGGGAAGCGGATCTCGCCCGGCATAGCTGACGTTTAAGACTTTGCCCTGCTCTACGAGCACGAAATCCACGCGCCCAGGCAAGCGCTGAATCGAGCCATCCTGAACATTTCCTGAAACGCGCATGCGCTGATGCAGGGCGGATCCTTGCAAGCTCTGAAGCTCAGTCAGGGTGTGGTAATACGTTTTGCTTTCAGTGAAACCGACATAGGCCAGCGACAGCAGGGTGACGATGATGATTGCCGAACCGACCGAAAATTTGACGCGCGCAGTCATTTTTATACCGAACGGTTATCTCGAAAGCTTATCCCGGACGCCTAAAGTGTTTCCGTCAAATGGAGATTCTACCACAACGAGGTAACAGCGACGGGCTGGGGAGATAACTGCGAGGACGTTGCAGTGAATCCGGGCCGGTCAGGGCCCGAGCTTCGAACGCAAACAACCGACCAATTCCGGTGCCAACTGCGAAATGTTCATACCCTCTGAAACCATAAACTTGCAGCTCAAGATGGGCCGCGCTTGGGTGTCGTCGGCAAGCTGGCAATCCACCCGGCAATATTGACACTCCTGATTCCAGCAGAATCGCCCGTACGGAATCGTGTCGGGGCTGATGAACTGGAAGCAGCGGAGTACCGAATTCTTCTCGGGGACGAGGAAGGTCCGTCCGAGTACACTAATTTCCACGAGACGTTCGAACGGCCGGAAAACCTCAGACATGATTTCGGATTACCTCGCGCCTACCTCAATTGTAAGGTATGCGACGCGAGATAACCCCGCAACCGCGGCATCCTGCGCAGTGTCCAAAGCCCAACTGTCGAGTACTGGACACAGCTGAGATGCGCGTCAGGCAAAGGTATTCGTGCTCGATTACGGCAGCTTGAGCGATCAGAAAGGGCCTCAATTTTGTTACGATTAGAAATTTATTAAGTCTTGCATTATGTTGCAGTTAGAGAAATTTCTGATCGTTTTCGTGTATCGATTAGAATTTGCTAATTGCCGTCTCATCATCGGTTATTTTAGGCGAAGCGAAGATGCCGGGCGTGAAGCCCGGCGCTACAAGTGCGGTGGCCACGTCGGACGCTAGGCCGCTCTTCGCGTCGGTGCTGGCGCAGATTTGAGACGTAGCGGCGGGTGTCGCTGTTTGTGCGGCGGTCGGCGATCGACTAGGCGAAAAATTGGCCCATGCGGCGGAACTTCTCGTAGCGGCGGGCAATGAGCTCCTGCGCGGGCAAGCGTGAGAACTCACGAAGCGAGTTCACCAGTGCGGCATCGAGAAATCGCGCCGCTCCCTCGTAATCAACGTGGGCACCACCTTCGGGTTCTGGAATAATTTCGTCAATCAAGTTCAGATCGAGAAGATCCTTAGCAGTAATGCGGAGAGCTTCCGCGGCGATCTCGGCCTTCCCCGCGCTGCGCCACATGATGGTCGCGCAGCCCTCAGGCGAAATAACCGAATACACGGAATTCTCGAACATGTGAATTCGATCGCCCACGGCAATCGCCAGCGCGCCACCCGAGCCGCCTTCGCCCGTAATGGTCACCAGAATTGGAACCGGCAGCCGGGCCATCTCACGGAGATTCACCGCGATCGCTTCCGCCTGACCGCGCTCCTCCGCGTCGACTCCGGGATACGCGCCGGGAGTATCAATAAACGTAAGAATCGGCCGATTGTACTTGGCCGCAAGATTCATAGCTCGCAACGCTTTGCGATAGCCTTCTGGCTTGGCCTGCCCAAAATTTCGCGCGATGCGCTGCTTGGTGTCATGCCCTTTTTGCTGGCCAATCACCATCACCGGGCTGCCGTGGTAGGTGGCCATTCCGCAGACCATCGCCGGATCATCAGCAAACGCGCGGTCGCCATGAATTTCAAGAAAGTCGTCGAACAGCAATTGAATATAGTCGAGTGTCTGCGGGCGTTGAGGGTGTCGCGCCAGTTGCAACCGCTGCCAAGCGCCAAGGTGCGCGTAAAAATCCCGCTTCAATTCCGCCACCTGGCGCTGGAGGCGCTCGAGAGCCATGGCGTTGTCGACGCCAGTGAGCGTCAAAAGGTCGTCGACTTCGCGCTCAAGCGTGTCAATCTCGCGCTGGCGTTTTTTATCCTGTTTTTTCATCAACTGCGTACCGATTACATAAGAACCGAGTCCGCTCCACAAATCACGCGAATCTGATCGAGCAATTCGGAGTCTGCGCGGACCAAGCGATCCGATTCGAGTGTCGCTTCCGAGCCGTCGCCGCCGACGAGACCAAATTCAACTTTGCAGCGCCCCGGGCGGCTGGCCATCAGTTGGTCGAGCCGCTCGAGCAAGCTCTCGTCCGCTGCGCTCAAATCTACGCGAACGCGCAAGAGAGCGGGCGAGCGTTCGAGCATCTGCTCCAGCGGCTTCGCGTCCATGATGCGCAGCCGCGTGCCAGCATCTTCCACTGCTACGCGCCCTTTTACAAGCAAGGGCACGGAAGTCTTGAGAACCGCCTCGAGCCGCGCGAACGGTTCTGAAAAGACAAGGCACTCCACGACGGCCGTTCTGTCCTGGAGCGTAACTATCGCCCAGCGCTGGTTATCTCTTTTCGAGCGCATTGGGCGAGTTTGCACCACGATTCCAGCCACGACTACATCCGAGCCATTTTTCTGGCTCTCGAGCATGCCTATATCAATGGCTTTCACTTCCGCGAGGCGTCCCGCATATTTCTCGAGCGGATGCCCGGAAATGTAGAAACCAAGCACAGCGTATTCACCTGCGAGGCGCTCTTCCTCGGTCCATTCATCAACGGCGGCCGGTTGTCGAGCCGGCGCGGGCGCAGCAGAGGCCATGGCGCCGAAGAAAGCATTCTGACCACTGGCTCGCTCGCGATTCAGCCGCTGGCCGTGCCTCATCGCATCGTCAATGCTCGCCCAATGGCCGGCGCGGGTGCCTCCCAGCGAATCGAAGGCACCAGACTTGACCAAACTCTCCAGCACTCGGCGGTTCAATAATCCGGAGTCGAGCGCGGCGCAAACCTCGAAAAGGTCGGTGAATCGCCCATGCTTCTTGCGAGCTTCGACGATTCCTCTTGCCGTGCTCTCCCCCACGTTCTTGATCGCCGCCAATCCAAAACGAATGTGTTCGCCCACGGGCGTGAAATCGAGCGAGCTTTCATGAACGTCCGGAGATAGAACCGTAATTCCCAAGTCACGGGCTTCGGCGATGTATTTCACCAGCCTATCGGTATTCCCCGTTTCCGCTGTAAGCATTGCAGCCATGAATTCAACCGGATAATGCCGTTTCAAATAAGCGGTTTGATAGGCTACGACCGCATACGCGCACGAATGCGACTTATTGAAGCCATAGCCTGCAAATTCCGCCATTAAATCGAAAATCTTCTCCGCTTTTTTCACGGGCACTTTGCGTGCCGTGCTGCCGGCGGTAAACTTCTCGCGCTGCGCGGCCATGTCTTCTTTATTCTTCTTGCCCATGGCCTTTCGAAGTATGTCCGCTTGGCCAAGTGAGAAACCCGCCAGCCGGTTGGCGATTTGCATCACCTGTTCCTGGTACAGAATTACTCCCCAGGTTTCCGACAGGATGTCTTTCAACTCCGGCAAGTCATAAGTGACTTGCTTCTTGCCATGTTTGCGCGCGATAAAGTCGTCAATCATTCCGCCTTGGATTGGACCGGGGCGATAGAGCGCGTTGAGCGCAGTCAGGTCTTCGAGCCGGGTCGGCTGATAGCGCCGCAGGACGTCGCGCATGCCGTGCGATTCAAATTGAAATATCCCGGTCGTATTGCCGCTGGCAAAAAGCTTATAAGTCTCCGCGTCATCGGTCGGGAGGCTGGCCAGGTCGAATTCGACTCCGCGATTCTGGCGAATGAGCAAGACAGCGTCGCACAACACCGTAAGCGTCGTCAGCCCGAGAAAGTCCATCTTTAGCAGGCCAATGCGCTCGAGATCGTTCATGTCGTACTGCGTCGTTACTTCATCCTTGCTCGACTTATAGAGAGGAACGATTTCAGTAAGAGGGCGGGGCGAGATCACGACTCCTGCCGCGTGGGTGGAGGCGTGGCGTGCAAGTCCTTCGAGGCGTAGAGCAACGTTAATGAGATCGCCGATCTTTTCGTCGTCTTTTTTCAGTTGCGCGAGCTGTGAAGATTGCTTCAAGGCATCTTCGAGCTTGATGTTGAGCTGATTGGGAATGAGTTTGGCGAGCCGGTCCACGTCGCCATAGGGCATATCAAGCGCGCGGCCCACATCTTTGATCGCTGCTTTCGCCGCCATCGTCCCAAACGTAATAATTTGCGCGACGCACTGGTCGCCGTATTTCTTGCGGACGTACTCGATCACCTCGCCACGCCGGCGATAGCAGAAATCAATATCAATGTCAGGCAGCGACACGCGTTCCGGATTCAGAAATCTCTCGAAAAGCAGATCGTACTGGAGGGGATCAATATCGGTGATGCGCAAAGCATAGCTAACCAGGCTTCCCGCCGCTGAGCCGCGGCCGGGTCCTACCGGAACTCCCTGCACGCGCGCGTAATGAATAAAATCCCACACGATCAAGAAGTAGCCCGCAAAATTCATCTGCTTGATCATCTCGATTTCACTCGAGAGTCGGCGCTCGTAGGAATCGAGCGGCTGGCGAAGCAGTCCCTTCGACGCTAATTTTTCGAGCTGCGGCAATCGCGAGACGAATCCTTCGCGCGCGACCTTTTCGAAATAGGAGTTCGCGGTGTGGCCCTCAGGCACCTGAAATTCAGGAAAGGGATTATCAACACGCTGAATTTTTACGCGGCATCGTTCAGCGATCGCGACAGTGCGCCCCACGGCGTCCGGCAGTTCGCGGAAGACGCGAGCCATTTCTTCCGCCGTCTTGAAATAAAATTGGTCCGTCGCAAATTTCATGCGATTGACGTCGCTCATGGACTTGCCCGTCTGAATGCACATCAGAACTTCCTGGGGACGGGCGTCCGACTGCTTCAAATAATGCGTATCGTTCGTGGCGACGAGGGGGATGCCGGTTTCGCGCGAAAGTTGCACGAGATCGCGGTTCACCCACGTCTCGATTTCCATCCCCTGATCCTGAATTTCCAGGAAAAAATTCCCTTTCCCAAAAATTTCCTGCAAGCGATAGGCGGACTCGCGCGCTCTATCGAGCTTCTTTTCGGAGACGGCTTCGGTGACTTCACCGCGCAAGCAAGCAGAGAGGGCAATCAATCCCTTGCTGTGCCGAGCGAGAAGATCGTGATCTATGCGCGGCTTGTAGTAAAAACCTTCGAGGAATCCGGTGGAAACCAGCTTGATGAGATTTCGGTAGCCTTCATCGTTTTCGCAAAGAAGAACGAGATGATTAGATCGCTCGGCGTCCGCACCCCGGGTCTTATGGCTTCCCGGGGCGACATAGACTTCGCAGCCGATGATCGGCTTGACTCCCCGCAATGTGGCTTCGTGATAGAAATTTGCGGCGGCGAAGAGATTACCGTGGTCCGTAACCGCGACAGCGGGCATTCCCCGGCGGGCGGCTTCGGCGGTTAGTTCGCCGACTTCGCAGGCTCCGTCGAGCAGCGAGTAATCCGTGTGCAGATGAAGATGGACGAAGTTCGGGCGATCCATGCGAGTCTATTTTAATCCAGGTGCAATCAATCGTTCACAAAAGTTGATGACGCCAACAACCGCATCGAATTCTGGAGATCAGCGCTTGCGCGATTTTTTCGCCGGCTTCGCCGATTTCTTCACTTTCGCGGCGGGGCGAGCATGAGCTTTCTCGGCCGCCGGCGCTGCGGGCTTTGCCGCTTCGGCCTTGGGCGGCTGCGGCTTAGCGACTTTCGAAGCCTCGGGCGCAGCAGCAGGCGCCTTCCCGGACTCAGCAGCGGCTTGCGCCGACATAATCGCTGCTTTGTGTTTCTGCTTGGACTTTTTCTTTTCCTCGATCTTCTTCTTGGGCTCGTCCTTTATTCCGGCAAGCCGCTTGAGAATTTTGGTGCGCTCGATCGGATCTTTGCCCTTGCCGCGAAGTTGCGCTTCGAAAAAGTCCTCCAGCACTTTGTCAAACTTGGGCCCGCGCGGCACGCCCAACGCGTCTAGTTCTGCTATCGGCATGCTGGCACGCATCGGCCGCCACTTCTGCAAATAGTTCCGGATCTTGGCGCCGGCCTTCGAATTTCCGTACTCGGCCTGAAGAAATGCAAGGCGCTCAGGGGGAACGCTACCGAGATAGAAATATGCATCCTTTGGGGCATTCGTTTTGCGGCCCTTCAGCGTCTTCAAAACCTTTTCTGTCTCTGGCACCAATTCGTTGTATGCGGCCATTTCCTTGGCCGAAAATTCCATACTTCGCAAAGCCGAAGAGGCTTCACGGTCCTTCAATCGCGCCAGCAGGAAATACGTGACGGCGGTGCCGAGGCGAGGACGTACTCCTGCCGACAAAAATGCTTCGCGGGCTCGATGCAAGCGATTTAGGCCGTCGTAGTCCGGGTGGCGCCGGGGCAGGTTTGGATGAATTGCGGCGATGAGTCCGTGAGCTTCCCATTGCTTCAACACGCCGCCGGGATTGTCCTCGCGGCCAAGGGCCAGCACTTCCCTGCCAACAGCGCGACCCCCGAGGTGTTCGTGAAGGCCGCGGCCGATTGCCAGATCGAACCATTCCTGAGTGCGGCTTTCTTGCTTGAAATCCATACGCACGCAGTAACGAAGAATGCGCATGAGACGTATCGGTTGATTCGTGAATGCGTGAATCGAGAGAGCACGCACTTCCCGCTTCTCGAGATCGGCGAGGCCATTCGTAGGATCGAGCAGAAGTCCGCGCGATGCCGGATTCAATGAAATCGCGATCGCGTTCAGAGAGAAATCGCGCCGGCGAAGATCTTCCATCACCGTGGACCAGCGAATCTCGGGCTTGGCGCCAGGCCGCTCGTAGAAATCATCGCGCGCTGCAGAAATTGAGCCGTCGGCATCGCCGGCGAAAATGATTTCGTAGTGCCGCAGGTTCTCGCTCTCGGAGACAACGCGTGCGCCGCCTTTTTCGAGTTCGCGGACAATTCGCAGCGGGTTTCCCTCGATGGTGAAATCGAGATCACGGATTGGCATTCCGGAAATCAGGTCGCGCACAGCGCCGCCAGTCAGATAGACATTCGAATCTTGCGCACGCGCGAGCTCCTGCACGCGTACCAACGCGGCGCGTTGCTCCGGCGATAGGCGGCTTTCGAGCAAAAACATGTAATCAGGCATGAGGCTTAAAAGTCCTCCCAAGTCCCGACAAATTTGTCGTCGTTTCTCGGCGCTGCCGCTGGCGAGCGCCGTTTTCACAATCTAATTCTTTAGATCAGGCACGCGGATGGTGCTCGCGATAGACCTGCTTCAGCCGTTCTTCCACCACATGGGTATAAATTTGCGTCGTGGCGATGTCCGAGTGGCCAAGCATCATTTGAACCGCGCGCAAATCCGCGCCGCGATCCAGCAAATGCGTGGCAAAGCTGTGCCTCAGCATATGAGGCTTTAGTTTTTTTCGAATGCCCGCCAGGCGTCCGCAATCAGAGATTGTCTTCCAAAAACTATGCCGCGAACATTCTCCGCCCTTCCGGCTCAGAAACAATAGCGGCGGTGTGTTCTCGCGCGCGAGTTTTGGCCGCGATTCTTTTAGGTATCGGCGCACAACTTCAATGGCGCGCCGTCCTATCGGCACGAGGCGTTCTTTGTCACCCTTTCCGATGCATCGAACGTAGCCCTTATCGTAATAAATGTCGTTTAGCCGCAACTTGCACAACTCGGAGACGCGCAGGCCTGCCGAATACATAACTTCAACCATGGCTTTGTCGCGCAATCCGATAACGGTGCTGGCATCCGGTTGTCCGATGAGGCGCTCAACTTCCTCGACCGTCAAAAACATTGGCAAGCTGCTGCGAAATCGCGGCGACTCTACGGTCTCCGCCGGATCGTCGCTGATCATTCCCTCGGCCAGCGCGAACCTGAAGAAATGGCGGATGGTCACTAAGTGGCGCGCCACCGTGCGGCTGTCAAGTCTCCGGTGATAGAGATGGCGCAGAAAATCGACGATCTCGTCCCGCGTCACTTTGTCGAGCGTGACTCGTTGGCCCGCTGCAAACGCCGCAAACTTTTCGACGTCGCGGCGGTAGGCGTCGAGCGTATTGGCCGAGACGCCTTTCTCCACGCGCAAATAATTTAAAAATGAACGGATTGCCGCTTCCACTGATCCCCCAGGGTCGGAAACATAGGCCGCTGCCTATAATTTATAAGTTAGCGCGATCGCAATCAAACTGAGCGCCCAGCCAGCATTGTGCTGCGAACGAATGCGATCACTTCATGCACTTCTTCGCAACGCATCAACCATGCCGCGCCCATGTATATTGCCACTGCCGCCGTGATGATCGCCGCCAATCCTGCCGCTTGCGGCAAGAACCGGTCGCTTGGAATCGATTGGTAGCCTCGCATCAACAAGATGCAGGCTACGGCCATTGCCAGTGCGCAAACTATGGTCCGTCCCAGAGAGGCTAGCAGCGCCGTCGCTCCAACGCGTCCAAATCTCCCGCGGAAAATTACGAAGAGCGCGCCGAAATTCACGTAGGCTGCGATTGCGGTTGCCAGCGCTGGGCCGGCGTTTGAAAGCCTTTGCGCCAGAAAAAAAAGAAAGCCGACGTTGAGTAAAATATTTGCGCACAAAGCTACCGCGGCAACGCGAACCGGAGTCGCCGTGTCCCGCAACGAGTAGAACACCGGGACGATCAATTTCACGCCGGCAAACGCGGGCAGGCCGAGCGAATAGCAAAGCAAGGGGCGCGTCGTGAGGGCGGTGGATGCCGCTACAAATTGCCCGTGCTGGAAGAGCACGCGGACGATGGGTTGCCGCAACAGTGCCAGCCCGACCGCCGCCGGTATTGTGACGAATGAAACGAGCCGCAGCGCGTAACCAAACGTCGCGGTCATGTCGCCCAATCGCTGCTGATTCGCCTGCCGAGAAAGCGTTGGCAGCAGCGCTGTTGATATCGCGAGTGCGAAACTTCCGAGTACCAATTCGACGACGCGGTCGGCTACGTACAGCGATGTGATGCTTCCCTGCGGGAGTTTCGGCGACATCGCAAAAATCGTATCTACGAAAAAGTTGATTTGATAGAGGCCAATCCCGAAAAAGCTCGGAATCATGAGTTTCGCAACCGTTCGGATGCCCCGGTCCTTGAGTGAAATTTGAAAGTGAAATCGCATTCCGCGCCGCAGAAGCGCCGGAACCTGCATAAAAAATTGCAGTGCGCCCGCGAGGAGAACGGCGACAGCCAGGGCCACCGCTGGGCTTCGGTATTGCGGCGGCGCTAGATTGACGATTGGTGTATATACCGCGGCGAACGAAAATGTAATTAAGGTGAGGTTGAAGACGATTGGCGTGGAGGCGGGCAGTCCAAACACGTTGTAGCTGTTCAGAATTGCCATTGCCAGAGCCGAAAGCCCCACAAAAAACACGTAGGGGAAAATGATGCGGTTGAGATACACCGCCAGCCCCAAATCGATCCGGTGACCTCCTGCGAGCGTGAACAAGTCCATGACGCGATCCGAAAAGACCACGCCGAGGACGGTCAGCGGTGCCAACAGGACGGTAAGTGTCCAGAAAGCGCGTTGCGCAAACTCCCAAATTTCCGTCCGCGATTTCCCCGTGATATAGCCGGTGAAGACGGGTATGAAGGCCGCCGTCATCGAGCCTTCGCCGATCAGACGGCGCAAGAGATTTGGTATCCGAAACGCGAGGATAAACGAGTCCGCGGCTACGGAGGTGCCCAGCAGAAGAGTGATGCGTTCGTCTCGTAAGTACCCTAGAATGCGGCTGATAATGGTCGCTAGGGTTATGGCCGAGGCGGATTGGAGAATCTGCCTTTTCTCGGTCAATCGCCGGAAGCTCCGATTCTAACCCTTTTAACACCAACAAGTTGACAACACTTTCACCAAAAGATAACATAACTTTCCAGGTTTCGCAACTGCCTTCCCAAAAGGAACTCTGATTTGAAGCGCGCCGCGCCTACTTCCACACACAAAAAGGTCGTAGTCCTGTTGGAGGATGGAAGCCCGCTGAAAGGTTACTTGAATCCATCAGGGTTGCCGTCCGCCGAGTCAGTAGATTTACTGACGCCGGACGGCGAGCATAAGGAAATCGCTCTGGGGGGCGTCAAAGCCATCTATTTCGTCGCCGACCTGAACCAACCCTTTGAGCCGGAACGCAGAAACTTCCTCAGCCGCCCCAAGCTTGAAGGACTATGGCTCAAACTGACGTTCCGCGATCGTCAGACGCTGGAAGGTATTAGCTCGAATGAGCTGCTTGAGACGCTCGATCGGGGCGTCCAGTTTACGCCGCCGGACTTGCATGGTAACTGTCTGCGGATGTTTATTCCGCGGACGGCGCTTACCGAAGTGAAAGTCCTGGGGATAGTGGGCACGGTGAAGAAGCCTCAACGTCCGGCGGTGGCGATACCCAACCAACCGCGGCTTTTTAGTGAGTGAGAGTCTCGTCGGCAACAGCGAAGAACACGGGCGCCGCGAATTCAATTCTCCCGCGAGTACTGTCTGCAGTAAATTCCCGTCCCATAGGCAACTCGGCACAGGAGTGAGGTAAATTGTTATTTCGGTGTTGTTTCGTATCGGAGGCACATTATGAAACTCGGCGAGATAGCCGAACGCCTGGCTTGCAAACTCGAGGGCGATGCGGGAATTGAAATCACGGATGTGGCGGGCATCGAAGAAGCGGCGCCGGGCCAATTGACATTTCTCGCCAACCGTCGCTACCGTCCGGCCGTGGCCACGACGCGCGCGTCGGCAATCCTGATCGCATCCGATGCGGGTGATGTGCCGTTAGCAGCCCTCCGCTCCAAAAATGCATATCTCGATTTCGCGCGTGCTCTTGAATTTTTTCATCCGGCGCCGAAATTTTCTGCGGAAGTTCATGCGACGGCGGTCGTGTCGGACACCGCTAAAATAGGCGCTGGCGCGCACATCGGGCCGTACTGCTACATCGGTGAAAATGTCGAGATTGGGCGCAATGCGATTCTGCACAGCTTTGTGACCATCTATCGCGACGTGAGAATCGGCGACAGGTTTTTCGCCCACTCTCATGCGATTGTGCGCGAAGGATGCCATCTGGGCGATCGCGTGACGCTTCAAAACAGCGCAGTGGTTGGTTCGGATGGATTCGGATTTGCGAAGCAAGCTGACGGAAGCTGGTACAAAATCCGACAAGCGGGCATCGCCGTGATCGAAGACGACGTGGAGATTCAAGCCGGCGCTATCATTGATCGCGCGACGATTGGAGAGACGCGAATTTCGCGAGGCGCAAAGATTGATAATCTCGTGCAGGTGGGGCACGCGTCGAAAGTTGGCGAGAATTCCTTGCTCTGCGGACAGGCCGGCTTGGCAGGCTCAACGCGCGTTGGCAAGAATTGCATCCTCGCGGGGCAAGTGGGGGCGGCGGGGCATCTGACGATCGGCGACGGCGCGGTGGTAACTTCGCAAAGTGGCGTGCCCAACGACGTGCCCCCGGGCGCGCTCTATTCCGGATATCCGGCGATTGAAAATAAAGACTGGCTGAAATCTGTGGCGATATTCAATCATTTGCCGGAATTGCAGAAACAAGTACGTGATCTAACTGCGGAAATTGAGAAACTGAAGTCGCGAGCGCAATAAAAACGGCAGTCAGCATTAACTTTTCGGCAGCGGCCGCTGATCGTCAGGCAATCCTGCCTCGACCAAGTCGTGAACCCGCTCCCGTAACACCTCGCGCCGCTCGAACTTATAATCAGTCGAGTCCACAGCCGGTCCAAACCTGACGATCACTTCCCCGGGCCGAAGAGAGGATTTGCCCTTAGGCATCAATCGCTGCGTTCCAATTAACGAAACCGGTACCACAGGCACTCTTGCTTCGAGCGCCATTACAAAAGTTCCGCTCTTGAAGGCCCGCAGCCGTCCATCCGGGCTTCGCGTCCCTTCGGGATACACCAAAAAGGAAGTGCCGCTGCGAAGATATTGAATTGCCTTATTGACGCTCGACGCCGCGGATTCTTTATCTTCACGGTCTACCGGTACCATTTGGCACATACGCATGCCAGTGGCGAGGATCGGAATCCGAAAAACCTGCTTTTTCGCGAGAATTGCCACGCGTCGCGGGATGAACGGAACAAGAGCAACCGGATCTATGTTACTGACGTGGTTCGACGCAAAAATGCACGTTCGATCAGGAATATTTTCCACACCCTCGACGCGAACACGTACTCCCACGATTCGAAGGCCCGACCGCAACGTCTTCATGGCCATTTCGTACATTGCTTCCGGCGATCCCGTGATCCAGGAATACAGAATAAAGAATGGCAGAATGATGGCGATGGCCAGGCCGACGTAAGTGATAAGAAAGACGGTGCGAATCATGGGAACTTACCGGCGTTCAATCGGTGGTACCGTGTAGAAATCCGTCGCGGATGCGAAGCTGGCGAGGCGTCGGGTTTTCAATTTCCTCAACGCTGCTTTCTTTAATCTCGCGGCTCGCAAGTACGAGGGCGACGTCGCGCTCCTGCCCTTCTCGCACCACATGCAGCGTAACCGTATCGCCCGGCGAATGGCTGCGCATCCAAGCGTCGGCATTGCGCGGCGGCTTGTCGCCGTCAATCGTAACAACTTCGTCACCGTCACGGAGTCCGGCTTTTTCGGCGTTGCTTCCCGTCTCAACGCGAGAAATGAGCCAGTTGCCGCCAGCACCACGCGAGCGGGAGAAACCCGGACCCGCCTCGGTTCGCGGCGTTTCCTTTAGCCTCAGTCCTGCAAAGGCAAAAAATTGATCGTACGGAATCTCCTCGACGCCAGAAACATAGCGGCGGAAGAAATCCTCGAAGCTCTTGCCGCTGACCTGCTCGACAGTTGCGCGAATGTCGGCACTGTCGTTGTAAAAGCGGCCGCGCTTCGCGAATTCGGTATTCATGCTGCGCATTACGTCATCGAGGGACTTCCGATTATCCGAAGCATCGCGAATAGCAAGATCGAGCATGTCTCCGAGAATTTTGCCCTTGTTGTAATACGAGATGCTGCGCTGCGGAGAATTGTAGGCCGGGTATTTATCGAGCCATGTATCGAGGCTCGATTCCTCGACGCTCTGCCAGGAATGCGCGGGACTATTCTGCAGATGCCGGATTTCCTCCGCCAAATCGGAGTAGAACTTTTCTTTGTTCCATTCTCCGGAACGAAGCAGGGCGAATGCTCCATAGGTGCTGGTAACTCCCTCTGCGAACCACAGCGCTCGCGTCCATTGCTCCTTCGTGTAATCCACGGGTTCGAGAGTCTGCGGGCGAATTCGCTTGACGTTCCACGCATGGAAAAATTCGTGTGCGGCAATCTGCAGAACGTCCTGTTGCGAGCCGGCCCCGATTGCCGTGCAGTTCGCGTGTTCCATCCCTCCACCACCTACATCAACGTACGATCCGATGTGGATGAAAAACGTGTACTCGTCGAAAGGAGCGCCACCCATCAAACGTAGTTCGTACGCGACGATTTTGCGAAGACCGTCCTGGAGAAAAACGCGATCCCAGCCTTTGGCGTCAACTATGGCGCGGAATCGAGCGCCAGACTCCGCGAACGTAAAAGTGTCGAATTTCCCCGCCTCGACTGGCGCATCTACGAGCAAGTCGTAGCTTTTTGCAACGAATCCATTTGGCGCTCCGGCGACCGGCAGTTGCGCTGCGATTTTCCAGCCCGCGGGAACATCTGTAAACTGAACCACCGACTCTTCCGCGCGCCGGTCAGGTGAGTACATTAGTACTTCAGCAAAATTGACGAAAGCATGCTGCGCGTTCAGTTGCGAATCGAACGGTCCCGCTCCATCCCATTCGATTGCGTAACTGACGGAAAGATCGCCGGCGTCTCCTCCGCCCGAACCTGTTTGCGGCTCTCCGAGTTGCCATGTTTGCTTGTCAAGCTTACGAACCGCGATTCGCGCAGACTGGCCTTCGCCGTGGACCATAAAGGCTTGGACGTCACGAACGCGATATGCAAAATCTCGAACTTCGTAAAGGGCGTTCCATGCGGGAATCGCCACGATCGTGCCAAGCGGCGCTTTGGGAATAGTGACGGCCACGTGAAAGAGATGTTCGTCCGGATGGCTGAGCGAGATTCGGTATCGAATCGTCGCTCGTGCGGATTGCGGAACGACAAACAGAAATAGGAAAAGCAAAATCGAGCGCGTGCGGTTTGAAGTGTTCACAAACGAGCGACTGATTTCGACTTCAGCCTTTCAAGAAGTTTTTCGCTCAAGCCATCGAAGCTTCCGTTGGACATCACGAGCACCACATCGCCCGGCTTCGACTCAGCCGCGAGATAGTCCGCGATTTCGGTTGCGGAGTCAAATGCACAAGCAGGCTTGCCATGCGCCCGAACAGCCTCAGCGACCTTAGCAGGGGAGAATCGTTCTTCGTCAGCCAGAAGTTGGGCGCGGCTCACCGGTCCGATGGCGACGCTGTCGGCCACCGCGAGGGCCTCGGGCAGAACTTTCTCGAAAATCTTTCGGCGCATTGTATTCGAGCGAGGCTCGAGCGCCGCCCAAATGCGCCGGTTCGGCCATTGGGTGCGCGCTGCCTCGAGGGTCAGCTTGATGGCTGTCGGATGATGCGCGAAATCCTCGACGACAAGCACGCCACCCTCTTCGCCCTTATGCTCCATCCGCTTGCGCACGCCATGGAACGTGGCCATGGCATTTTCGATGGCTTCGCATTCAACTCCGCGGCCGTATGCGATCCCAATCGCCGCGAGCGCATCGAGGACGTTGTGGCGACCCGCAACAGGCATTCGAATTCGAGTCACCTCATTTCCGCGGTAAGCGACTCGAAAATTGGTCATTCCCGCTTCCCAATGCAAGTCTCCCGCGGACCAATCCACGCCTTCGCACAGTCCGAAGGTTTCTACAGGGCAAAGCGCCTTCTCGGTAGAGCGACGAACTTCATCGCCCTCGCCCCAGACTAAAATGCGTCCGCGGCGAGGCACGAGATTCACGAGCCTTCGAAACTGAAGCGCGATTGAAGCGAGGTCCGGATAGATATCCGCGTGATCGTATTCCAGCGACGTAAGAATCAGTTCGTCGGGGTGATAGTGAAGGAACTTCGGGCCGCGGTCGAAAAAGGCGGTCTCGTATTCGTCGCCCTCGATAATGAATTCCTCGCCGCCGCCGAGGCCATAACTCTTGTCGCCGAAGTTCGTTACGACGCCGCCAACAAGAAAATCCGGCCTGCGTCCGGCGACGTGAAACATCCATGCAAGCATGGCGGTGGTCGTGGTCTTGCCGTGAGTTCCTGCGACGACAATCGAGGTGTGATTGGGAATGAAGAATTCTTCGATGACTTCCGCCATTGAACGATATGGGATTTTCTCGTCCAGAATAAATTCAAGCTCCGGATTGCCCCGCGCGATAACGTTGCCGATAACGGCAAGATCCGGCGCAGGCTTCAAGTTCTCTTCGCGAAACCCTTCATTCCATTTTATTCCTAGCGACGAAAGCAGAGTGGATGCGGGGGGATAGACGTTCACGTCCGAACCAGTGACGTAATAACCTCGCTCTTTCAGCATCCCTGCGACGGGCGCCATTGCCGCGCCGCCGATGCCGAGCAAGTGAAGGTGCCCGGAAGTTCGCGGCAGCAGATTGCCCAGGAAGTCAGACTGTCCCATTTCATCCTCAGTTTGTGATTCAGTGATCCATCAAATTCAATGCAGAAATCGGTTTATCCATCCGTGCATGCGGCTTCGAGGAATTCGAGTGTGGGCGACGCATTCGCCGTCAAGCGGGCGCGCACGCCCAGGGGTATCGTCAGCATCGGCCGCTCCGTGTGACCGAACGGGACATTCCACACCACGGGCACGTCAAACTTTCGCGTAACACGCGAAATGACGTCGCGGACGGTGGCGCTTCCCGCCGGCCCCTCGCACTCAGGAAAATCGCCGAACAGTAAACCAGCGACTCTGTCGAGTTTTCCCGCCTGCTTTAAATGCATCAGAGCTCGATCGACTTGCCATGGCTTCATCCCGCGATCTTCGAGAGCCAGGATCGCTCCCTTCGAATTGATGGCCCATGGCGTTCCGAGCGTCGAGAGAATCAACGTCAGGCAGCCGCCGAGTACAGGTCCCTCGGCGGTTCCACGAACCAGCGTTTCGCCCTCGAGCTTGGCGGTCCATCCGCTGGACGTAGTCGAAGTCGCCTGCTCGAACGAGGCTCTATCGTAACCACGTGTCAAGTTCTCTCCGGCGTCGAATCCAGCCGCGACCATCGGACCGTAAAATGTGACCCAGCCGCATTTCTCCCAAAGAAACACCTGAAGCGAAGTGACGTCGCTGTAGCCGATCAGCATTTTCGGCGGCGATATTTCTTTCACGTAGTCAATTTCGCCAAGCAGTTCATCGAGCAAATAATTCGAGCCGTAGCCGCCTCTCGCGCAAATCACGGCCCGAGTCTCCGGCTCGCCAATAGCCGCGAGAAATTCTTTGACGCGATCGGCAACGCTGCCTGCGAAATACCCTTCGCGTGATTGCACGCGCGAATCCCGCTTGACTGTGTAGCCCAAGCGCTCGAGTTCAGCAATTCCCTGCTCAAGCTTTTCGGCCTCCACGGGACTTGACGGCGCGATGACTCGAATCGCGTCACCCTGACGGAGCGCGCGCGGCTTGAGGGGCATGGGCATTCGAAGAATTCGAGAATAAGGAATCTTGGAGAACGAGTCCAGAGACGCCAACGCGGCCGATTCCTGAATCACACAACCCGGCGCACGCCGCGCGGCTAAGGCTCTGAAGGAAATTGCAGCACGAAAACATCGCCCACGCCGCTTGCATTAGCAATCACGCCGGAAGCGACGGAAGGCGGTGCGACGGTAAAAATGGCGAGAATTGTGCCGTTCTCGCTGATGGGCACCGCAAACCTGGCATTGCGATCCGGCAGCAGGTCGGACTTACCGGTAGTCGAGATGGAAATCAACATGGTGTGGGGCGTACAGCTGGTACTTGTAGACGCGCCGACGCACGTCGCGTGGACGTAACTGAGAATAGTGGGAGAAATCGCGGAAGAATCGGCGGATGCGGCGGCCGAATCGTCGGCTACGAAGCTAACAAGGCTGCCGTCGGCGTTGATGGCTGGAGAATGGCTTTCACCGATGACGCCCTCTGTGGCCATCGAGATTGACGGTGTGCAGCCCTTTGGAGCGGAATCTCCCAGGCACGTATCGCGAATGGCTATTTGCTGGCCTGTCGAATGCAATCCGGGGATCAGATTTGTGGCGCGAGTGACGAAGGCCACGTAGCGGCCGTCAGCGTTAATGACCGGGTCAAAACTTGGTCCATCGCCGGTCGCACCGGCCCAGGGCGCGGAAAGCATTCGAGTTGAGGGGATGCAATTTGCCGATGCGGCGCTGCCCTGGCACGTATCACGCAGGAAGACACTTGATGTTGCATTCATCGGGTTGGGGCTCATGTTGACCGCGTCGGAGTCGAAAGCCACATATCTGCCATCGGCCGAGATCGAGCTCTGCAGGCTCGCGCCCTTGCCGGCGTGGCCGGACATATCTTGAGAAACCAAAGTGGTGTGAGGAACGCACTGCGGCGGAGCAGTGACGCCCATGCAGGTATCGCGCAGATAGATCTGCGCGCCTCCAGCGACGCCGGGAACAAGGCCTGCGGAAACCGACGTGAACGAGATATACCGGCCGTCGAAGCTGATGGAAGGAAATTCACTCGCGCCGCTTCCGGACTCTCCTGCGAGGGAAATCGAAATCAACGTTGTTTTGGGCGCGCAATCGGGCGGTACATCGGGGCCCATGCAAGTATCGCGGAGATAAATTTGGGTGGCGTCTGGGCTCGCGCCGGCTGTGAGGTTCGTGGCACGAGAGGAGAATGCGACGAAGCGCGCGTCGCCGCTGATTGCGAGACCCCGGCCCGCGGGACCATTCGCGGGACTGCCATCGCGGCCCGCGTCAATCATGAGGGTTTGCGGCGTGCATGACGCGGCGCCGAGGCAAGTGTCTCTGACGAAGACGCGGCCGCCGCCTCCATTACGCACAAGATTGGTCGCGGCAGACTGGAAAGCGATGAAGCGGCCGCTGCCGTCCATTTTTGGCGCGCCGCTGGGGCCATTCGAGGTACCTCCGAATGCGTTGACAGAAACGAGCTGTGCTGCCGCGTTGAGATTGAGCGCAGGCCGTGCCTGACTCCCCGTGATTTTAAACGTCAAGCTGCCGGACGCTCCTCCGCCCGGAGATGGATTCACCACGGTTACACTTGCGGAGCCACCGACCGCGATGTCTGCGGCGGTGATCGCCGCGGTTAATTGGGTGGAGCTAACGAACGTCGTTTGTCTCCCGCTTCCATTCCAATTTACGGCGGAATTCGCTACGAAATTCGAGCCAGTCACTGCGAGTGAAAAGGCAGCGCCTCCGGCAGCGGTACTTGAGGGCGCCAAGCTGGTGATTGTGGGTACTGAATTATTGACGGTAAATTGCTGCGCCAAGGAAGTACCACCGCCCGGAGTTGGATTTGTGACTGTGACGTTGTCGACGCCCGCCGTGACGATGTCACTTGCGAGTATCGCGGCCGAAAGCTGGCCGGAACTCGTGAATGTGGTCGCGCGTGGGGCGCCGTTCCAATTCACTACTGATGTGCTCACGAACCCGCGGCCCGTCAAAGAAAGCGTGAATGCTGCGCCGCCTACGGAAGCGGTGGCCGGATTAAGACTGCTGATACCGGGAGTCGGATTACCGGAAGGATCGACGAAAAACGGTACGCTGTTCGAATTGCCGCCGCCGGGTGCCGAATTCGATACCGAGACGGAGTCGGTTCCGGCTGCTGCAATATCGGAGGCGGTAATCGCGGCTGTCAACTGCGTGGAACTGACGTACGTCGTGGCTCGCGCCTGCCCATTCCAATTCACCGTGGAGACTCCCGAAGCGAAGCCCGTGCCCGTGACGGTTAATGAAAACGCGGCGCCGGCGGCGCTCGCGCTCGTTGGGCTCAGGGACGTGATTGTTGGCGCGGGATTGTTCGCCGGGTCGATGAAAAACGTGGTGCCGGCTGACGATCCGCCCCCTGGCGCTGGATTCACGACCGTAATGTCTGCGGATCCTGGAATTGCAACTAGACTCGCAGGAACTTGCGCTGCCAATTGGTTAGTTGTCGTATTCAGCGTCGTAGCTAACGGAGTGCCGTTCCAGTCCACGGTGGTAGTGCTAATGAGATTCAGAGCGACTACGTTGAGCTGGAAGGCGGGGCTGCCGGCAGTGATGTGAGAGGGAGAGATCGAAGACAAAGTCGGAGTCGCATTGAACGTGGTGCTGCTGCAGCCTGCAATCGTCACGATTGCCGCAAGTAGCAGTCCGATCTTCACTTTGGATGAGACACCCGTCAAACGCATTTTCTCCCGTACTATAGTCGCAAATTTATACTAAACGCGCATCACCTGCGAGCATGAACTACGGTTTAGTCCATTCGGATTCGGCTGAGCGTGAAGAGGTTGGCTGTCGTTGCCAACACCTACAATTTGAACGCCATCAGCTTGGAAAACAGTTTCGCCCGAGCGTTGATTTCGCGGCGAGTGAGAGTCTTTAGGCGATCCACACCAAACCCCTCAACCGTGAAACTGCCAACCACTGAGCCATAGACCATTGCGCGCTTCAGCGATTCGTCAGTTACGCTGCCAGCGCTGGCTAAATAGCCCATGAACCCGCCTGCAAAGCTGTCGCCTGCCCCTGTGGGATCACGAACTTCTTCCAACGGAAATGCTGGCACGGAAAACAGAAAGCGATTATGAACCATCAAAGCGCCATGTTCGCCGCGCTTTATCACCAGCGTCTTCGGGCCCATCTTAAAAATGTGCTTCGCGGCGCGCAAGAGATTGTGCTCGCCGGTAATTTGTCGCGTTTCGTCATCGTTGATCATGAGAATCTGCGTGTGTTTTAGCGTTTCTCGAAGTTCGGCGGGGGTGCGTTCAATCCAGTAATTCATGGTGTCAAGTGCGACCAATTTCGGTTTGCGACGCGCCTGTTGCAGGACTGAGCGCTGCAGAGTCGGGTCAATGTTTGCGAGGAAAATGTAAGGCGAGTCGCGATAGGAGTCGGGGAGTTTCGGATTAAATTTCGCGAAGACATTCAATTCGGTCACGAGAGTGGTGCGTTCGTTCATGTTCTGGTTGTAGCGACCGGCCCAGAAGAATGTTTTTCCTTGAGCGCGCTCAAGCCCCTCGAGATCGATGTGACGGCGGCGTAAGATTTGCTCCTCTTTCTTACCAAAATCGTCGCCGACCACGCCCACGAGGCGAACCGGCGTGAAATTGCTGGCGGCCAGCGCGAAATAACTTGCGGCGCCGCCTAATGTGCGCGGGACGCTGCCGTGCGGAGTTTTGATGGCGTCATACGCGACCGAGCCGACAACAAGTAAGGGCATTTATTCTCCAGGTTCAAGTCAGGTTCAAGCCCGTTTCAGGATCAAGATAGATACTTGCCTGCGATTGGAGCGAGCCGCTTCTTCGCAGCCGCAGGAATCATTTTGCGATCGGTAAGAATCGCGTGGGCCAGAGCGGCGCCGCATTTGCACTCGCGAGTATCCGGCATCGCTTTCACAACGTCGTGAATTACGTTCCGGGCGTTTTCGGCGTTACGCGTCAAATTCTCGATGATTTGAGCGACGCTTACGGAGCTGTGCGCAACGTGCCAGCAATCATAGTCGGTGATCATGGCAACCGTGGCGTAGCAAAGCTCTGCCTCTCGCGCGAGCTTCGCTTCGGTGAGATTAGTCATGCCGATCACGTCAAAGCCGTGCTTCCGGTAAGTGTGAGATTCCGCCAAAGTGGAAAATTGCGGGCCTTCCATGCAGACGTATGTGCCGCCGCGATGAACGCTCACCTTCACGCGATTGCAGGCGTCAGCGAGAAGGCCGGAAAGCTGCGTGCACGTTGGCTTATCGAAGCCGACATGGGCGACAACGCCGCCACCAAAAAAAGTAGAGATCCTACCTCGCGTGCGGTCGAAAAACTGGTCAGGCACGAGAAAGTCGAGCGGCCGAAGTTCTTCGCGAAGCGATCCAACAGCGCTGACGGAGATCAGGCGTTCGGCACCCAACATTTTCATGGCGCAGATGTTGGCGCGATAGTTGATGTCGCTCGGCGAGAAACGATGGCCTCGTCCATGACGCGCGAGAAACGCGACGCGCTTTCCGTGGAGAGAGCCGATCACGATCGCATCGGAGGGATCTCCGAACGGAGTGCGCACGCGCACCTCCTTCACATCCGAGAAGCCTTCGATAGAATAGAGCCCGCTACCACCGATAATTCCAATCGGCGGCGGATCGGCAGCGTGTTTTCGTCGCGATTTGGTCTTGGCAGCCATCTCGTCACATCACCTCGTTAACGGAAACTCTGCGACGACACTTCTACACCACCTCTACAGGCTCGATCTCAATTTCGTCATTATGCAAACGGAGCCGCGCCGCCGGAATTTTTGCGTCATGAGCGAAGATTGCGAGTGTTCCGCTCCGCGCGACCTCCGGAATCCACTTGCGCTTGTTATCAAGCGTCGTTAGAGGATACAGATCGTAAGACATAATCCAGGGATAAGAGAGGTGAGCTGTTGTGGGAACCAGATCGGCGAAAAAGAAAGCCGATTTCCCCCCGCCGGAAAGCCGGACGCACTGAATGTCCGCGTTGTGACCGGGAACCCGAATGACTTCGACGCCCGGCACAATCTCGCGATCGCCATCTAGGAGCATCCACTTTCCCGCGTGTTCGATGGCGAGAAAATTGTCGGCGACATAGCTGCCGCGGTCCTTCGCCGTGGGGTGCTTCGCGTGCTCAAGCTCGCCGCGCTGCACGACGTATTGGGCGTTCGGAAATGTCGGAATCGTGCGCCCATCCTCGATACGCGTGTTCCAACCGCAGTGGTCAAAATGAAGGTGAGTGTTCACAACGTAATCAATCTGATCGAGACCGACCCCCCGCGCGGCAAGCTGTTCCGGCAGACGCTTGCCCGTATCGAAGGCATAGATGTCGCGGCGTTTTGCGTCCCATTTATCGCCCGCCCCTGTTTCGACAAGTAGCGTCTTTCCTGCCGCTCGCACTAGGAGGCAATTCATTTCGAGGCCGATGCGATTGCGGTCATCGGCGGGAATTTTCTTATCCCACAGCGGCTTCGGGACGACGCCAAACATCGCGCCGCCATCGAGCCGGAATCCGCCGTCATTGAGAATCCAGAACTCGAGATCACCGAGTTTCACTTCGCGTCTCCCAGGCCGACTTGTTCGAGAATTTCGTTAACCACGGCGTACGGGTCCTTCCGGCGGTTGGCGATCTCCTCCGCCGCAGATAAAAGCGCCACGTCGCCGATTCGGCCACGAATCACGCGCTCCGCAAATCGCTGCTCGAGCATTTCGATCAGTCGCTGCTTCCAGTAGCCAATTTCCTGAGCCTTGCGATCCGTAGACGATGCTTTGTGCTTTCGAAAGGCCTCGATTTCCGCGGCTAACTCGGAGATGCCTTTCGATTCCGTGGCTATCGCGCGGACAACCGAAGGCCTCCATCCATCGCGATCGGGCGCGATGGTGAGAATCGCGCGAAGTTGCTGTTCGAAACGATCGGCGCCTTCGCGGTCGCACTTGTTGATCACAAAGATGTCGGCGATTTCCATCAGACCAGCTTTCAGGTTCTGAACATCGTCGCCCATTCCGGGGACGAGCACCACGATGGTGCAGTCGGCCAGGCGAACGATTTCCACTTCCCCTTGGCCTACGCCAACGGTCTCTATGAGAACGAATTCCTTGCCCGCCGCGTCAAGAAGCAATGCCGTATCGTTTGTAGCTTCCGAGAGCCCTCCGAGCGAGCCTCGGGTGGCCATAGAGCGGATGAAGATGCCATTGTCCGACGCGTGCCCCTGCATGCGAATCCGGTCGCCTAAAATCGCACCACCCGTAAATGGACTCGACGGATCAACGGCGATAATGCCGACGCTCTTGTGCTGGCCGCGATAGTGCGCTGCAAGACGGTCAACCAGAGTGCTCTTCCCCGTTCCGGGTGCGCCAGTTATACCGATCCTGAACGATTTGCCGGTGTGCGGAAATAATCGTCGAAGAAGATCTTCGGATTCGCCGGTGCGATTTTCAACCGCGGTGACTCCGCGCGAGATGGCACGAACGTCGCCTGCGCGGACTTGTTCGGCCCAATCTTCGATAGCGCGGGTCATGAAGCGGAGGGGTGCGCCTTACGGTCCAGCAATGCAGCGGAATTCGGAGGATTCAGCGCGCACGGATTCGATATGGCGTTTCCGCTGTTCATAAGGATTATGGTTTCCCGAGAAGCTGGCGGGCTATCACCAGGCGCTGAATCTCGCTCGTGCCCTCGCCGATCGTGCAGAGTTTGACGTCCCGGTAATATTTTTCGGCCGGGTAGTCCTTAATGAAACCGTAGCCGCCGAAAATTTGGACAGCCTCGTTCGCGACGCGCACGGCCACCTCGCCGGCGTAAAGTTTTGCCATGCTCGATTCTTGCGTGTAACGCACGGCGTCTTCGCCCTTGGCGATTGCGCGGTCGGCGAGCCACGCCGCGCGATAGGTCAGCAGCCGTGCAGCATCAATCTGCGTAGCCATGTCGGCAAGCTTGAATTGAATCGCCTGAAACTCGCTGATAGTTTTTCCGAATTGCTTGCGCTGTTTCGCGTATTTAACGGACGCTTCGTACGCGCCTTGAGCCATTCCGAGACCCAGCGCCGCGATCGATACGCGGCCGCCATCGAGGATTTGCAGGCTGTTGACGAAGCCCTCGCCTTCCTTACCGAGGAGATTTGCGGCGGGAATGCGGCAGTCAGTAAAAATCACTTCGGACGTATCGCTCGCTCGCAAACCAAGCTTGTTTTCCTTCTTGCCCGGACGGAAACCAGGAGTTCCCTTTTCGAGAATGAACGCGGAAATCCCGTGACTCTTCTTAGATTTGTCCGTGGCGGCCATCGCGACGCAGACATCGGCGTAATGGCCATTGGTGGTAAAAGTTTTCGAGCCGTTCAGAATCCAGTCGCCGTTCTGACGCACGGCTGTGGTGCGTGTACCGCCCGCGTCGGAACCCGCTTCCGGCTCGGTGAGCGACCAGCAGCCAATCTTTTTCCCCTGCGCCAGGTCGATGACGTACTTTTTTTTCTGCTCTTCGGTGCCGAATTTGTAGATGTGATTCGTGCACAGCGAATTGTGGGCGGCGACGATAATTCCGACTGAGCCATCCACGCGGGACAACTCTTCGATCACGATCGCGTATTCGACGTAGCCAAGGCCCGCACCACCGTATTTCTCCGGGAAAGTAACGCCTAGGAAACCCATTTCTGCGAGCTTGGGAACGATTTCCATCGGGAAATGGGATGCCTCGTCCCATTCCATCACGTGCGGCGCGATTTCGCCTTCGGCGAATTCCCGGACGGTGCGGCGAAGCTGTAATTGCTCGTCAGTCAGTGAGAAATCCACGTCATCCTCGGTAAGCCGCGTGCGGCATGCGTGCGGGCAAAAATCGTTCGCAAGCCGAATTTAGACTTATATCACAGGTGAGCGCAGAGACCGCGCGGTGCTGCTAGAACTTATGGAGCTACGATTCTTGACAGTGCGTCGAGGGCTCGCTGGCAGCCGGCACGGTCGACATCATAATGCGTGACCATTCGCAGCGCATATTTGTCCGACGGATTGGCAAGTATTTGTTCTTTTGAAAGCTCGCTTGAAAGTTCGGCTGCGGTCTTGCCGGTTCTGCGTACGTCAAAGATGACGATGTTCGTCACCACTTTCTCTTCTTCGACCGCGATGCCTTTGATTTGCGCGAGGCCGTGAGCGAGGAATCGAGCATTCTCGTGATCGCGGGGCAAAATCTTCGGCGATTCCTCTAGCGCAATCAAACCGGCCGCGGCGAGGATGCCGATCTGGCGCATTCCGCCGCCAAGCATTTTGCGCGTGACGCGAGCTTTACCAATGAAATCATGCGAGCCAAGCAGCATCGATCCGGCCGGCGCGCCGAGGCCTTTGGAAAGACAGAACATCACTGAATCGCATTTTCGTGAGAGGTCGGCTACAGTGCGGCCTGTTGCGACCGATGCGTTGAAAATACGCGCGCCGTCGAGATGAACGCGAATCCCGATGTCGTGCGCGCGCTCACAGATTTCCGCCACGGCCTCCGCCGAGTAGATGGTGCCTCCTGCCATATTGTGCGAGTTTTCGATGGTGATGAGGCCGGTCTGCGAATAGTAGTAGGTTTTTGGGCTCAGCCTAGTCTCGATGAGATTCCAATCAAGAATTCCATCTGGCGCAAAGACCGGGCGCGGAAAGCAGCCTGCGATTGCGGACATTGATCCTAGCTCGTAGTGATTTACGTGGGCTCGCTCTTCGCAGATTACTTCTTCGCCGGGACGCGTCCAGGTCTTAATGGCCAGCAGGTTACCCATCGAGCCGCTGGGGACGAAGAGCGCGGCTTCACGTTCAAAAATTTCCGGGGCGCGGGATTGCAGGCGATTGATGGTGGGGTCTTCTCCGTACACATCATCGCCAACTTCGGCTTCGGCCATGGCGCGACGCATGGCGGGCGTGGGCTTGGTGACGGTGTCACTGCGCAGGTCCACTGTCGAAGCGGATTCTCGGGCTTCGCCTGCCTTCTTGGTCGCTTTCTCGTCGGCTGGGGTCAAAGCTTGTTCGTACACAATTCTCTCCTGATTCGTTCAGGCAGTAACGGCTTCGAGCAACGCGACGAAGACTTCATTTGAGATGGCGATGCGATCCGGCGCGAGACGTACACGGCCGCCTTCGACGATGAGAAGGCCTTGGGCGCGCAGTTCGTCTATGCGTTCGAGGATTGCGTTTCCCGATTGGCCTTTCAATTTGCCCAGATCAACGCCCTCCAGCAGCCGGAGGCCCAGAAAAATTTCCTCCTCATGTGCTTGTTGAGACGTGACGAGTTCGTTTTGCTCGATTGGGAGCTGGCCTCGTGTGATTGCGGACACGTAGGTGGCAGGATCGTGGCTGTTGGCCCATCGGCGGCTGCCGTCGAAAGAATGCGCGCCGGCACCGAGGCCGAGGTAAGGTTCGCGGCGCCAATATTTAAGATTGTGGTGGGAACGATGGTTCGGTCGCGCCCAATTTGAAATTTCGTAATGCTCGAAGCCTTCGGCTGCGAGCCTCTCGCAGGCGTGTTCGTAGAACGAGGCCATTTCGTCGTCTGAAGGAAGCGCCCAGGCGCTATAGCGTTTGCCGCCTGCAAGGGCTTCTTTGCCAAGATGGCTGCCTTCGTCGATTTCCATTAGGTAGATGGAGACGTGGTCGGGGCTCGTGCGGAGAAGGCTATCTAGCGAATCCCGCCAGGTAGCTGCGGTTTGATGAGGCATGCCTGCGATTAGGTCGAGAGTGATATTGCGGAAGCCGGCTTCGCGCAGTGCGGCAACTGCGGCGAATGTGTCGGCGCGGCGATGCATACGACCTGCGGCTTTCAGTTCAATGTCGTTGAAGGATTGGGCGCCGAGGCTGATGCGATTGAATCCTGCGGCTCGCCATTCCGTTGCTTTTTCGCGCGTGATGGTCTCGGGATCGGCTTCCAAAGTGACTTCTTTGATGTCGCATTCGAAATGAGTACGGAGCGAATCCAGGATTTCCTTCAGGCTCGCTGGAAGGAGGAGACTCGGCGTGCCGCCGCCGACGTAAATCGTATCGAACACCGGCCATTCATCGCTGGATCGAATTTCGATTTCGTGCGTGATGGCCGTCGCATACGGCTTGTATAAATTCGGCGAGAAGACGCCGGTATGAAAATTGCAATAGGTGCACTTCGTTTGGCAGAACGGCACCTGGATGTATAGGCCTGAGTTCATGGATTCATTCGATTGTACAGCACGGTGGCACTTACGACGAAAAGACGCCGTCATGATCGGCGCAGAGCTACGCAGGGTCAGGGACAATCTTGACGTGGAGCTCGCGATGGCGCGGGCCGTCGAACTCAGCAAAGAATACGACCTGCCAGCGGCCGAGCGCGAGGCGGCCGTTCTCGATGAAAATCGTCTGCGAAGATGCGGTCAGCGCGAGTTTGAGGTGCGAGTCGGAGTTGCCTTCGGCGTGCTCAAATTTCAGGCCGGGCGGAATGATTCTGTCGAAAGCTGCTTCCATGTCGCTTGCAACATCGGGATCGTAGCCCTCGTTGATCAGCACTCCGGCTGTCGTGTGCGGCACGTAGAGGTGGCAGACGCCATTAGCCACGCCTGACGCTGTGACCAGTTCCTGCACGCGCGCAGTGACATTGATGAGTTGCGTACGACGGGACGAGCGTACATCGATGACATGTTTGCTTGCCGTCGAAACGCCGTGAGAATTCGGCATTGATCGCGTTTCTCGAGGGCCGGCCCGCTAGTCCGCCAGCGCTGCGACCGAACTGGCGCCGTAGAAGCTGAACCACGGTTTCGCAGCGGCGAGGCGGTCGTTCACATTTTTGATATTTTTGACGCCCTCGGTGGAGAGCCAATCTTCGAGAGCCTTCAGGCCCTGCTTGGCGTAGACCGGGATGCCCTCTTTCCACGTAGCGCGGCCACAGAGGACACCCGAAAAATTCGTGCCGGCTTCGGCGGTCAGCTCGAGCGTTTCCGCGAAAATATCGTTGCTAACGCCCGCGGATAGATAGATGAACGGCTTTTTCGCAACGGAAGCGGCGCGGCGAAAAAGATCCTTCGCTTGATCTCGCGTGTACGCGGATTCGCCTTTACACGCGCGCGTGCCCGCGACGAAATTCATGTTCACCGGAACTTCGACTTTCAAAACGTCCACGGCGTATTGAGGCTTCGAGAATTCTTCCATGCTCTTGGTGACGATTTCAGGCTTCTTCTTCGCGAATTCAATTCCCTTCTCATCGCCATTTTCCTGGTATCCGACGAATTCGAGGAAAAATGGCACGTCGGAGGCGATGCATTCCGCGCCGATTCGCTCGACCCAGGCGTGCTTGATCTCATTCGTCGCGGGCGGATCGAATGGCGTGTAGTAGAGGAGGATCTTGATGCAGTCGGCACCGGCGGCCACCAGCCGGCGAACCGACCAGTCATCGAGAAGATCGGGCAAGCGGCCGGGGCGAGTGTTGTCGTAGCCGCTATTTTCATAGGCGAGGAGCAACCCGGCATTTTTTGCGCGCCCTTTGGCGGCCTCCAGGCCGTATTCAGGATCGAGAAGGATCGCGCTGGCGTAGGGAGTAAGGATGCGCACAACGGCGCCCTTGAATTCAGCCATCATTTCCGGCGTGACGGCATTCTTGTCGATGCCTTTGTCTTTTGCGATGGCGCTCTTCAGCGAGCCTCGCTGATCCATCGCGGCGGCGGCAATCACGCCTCGCTCGTTGGATACGGCTTGCATCCCCTTTTTCTTGCCGGCGGTAATCTTCATTGGACTTCCTCCCCCAATCAAATCGCGCTCGTTTGAACGGCCGCATTTTAACATGCGGAACTCGCGAGCGCACATGCTGGTACCGCACGTACGCCAGAATCTTGTGAGGCTATTTTTGTGAAGCTATAGATACACGATGTGATGTTCGGGAGGCGATGCGGTGTACTTGTAAAGCTCGTCCAGCAGTTCGGTGCCAGAGGAAGCGATAAATGGAAGTAGACAAAGACAGCGCTCTTGCAGCGCGCGCTGAGGAAAGAGAGCATCGAGCAGAATCTGTTCGTGACGCGCGAGAACGCCGGAACGAAGGCCTTCGGCGCTGCCCGCTTTGCGGCGCAACTTCGCGAATTGATACAGCATCTTGCGTTCTGCAGTGCTGAGAGCGCCGAGAAGTGACTTGTCGAGACGCGCCAGTGGTTTCTCAAGGCCTTTCAGCGCTTTTTGTAGCGCTTTTTCATCGCGCTCGAATCTCTGCGCCAATCCCTTAGTCACGCTGCCGGCTGCGAGTATCGCGCCAATATGCTGGCGCCCTCCAAAAATGTCAGCTAGCGAAAGGTTGTACTTCTTCAATAACCGCGCCGCATGCGGAGGAACGAGCGTGAATCCCGGTCGCGGCAGAATCGCCGGCATCCGGTTCATGAGTTTCGCGTAGACAACTTCGACCTGCGCCATGTACGCGATCTCCGCTGGCCCTCCGATGTACGCCACAGTCGGCAGAAGCGTATCTTGAACAATCGCGCGCAAAAGAACATTCGGCGAGAAAAGTTCTGGAGTTTCATCAATGGAATGGAGAAGCTCCCCAGCAGAAATCGTAATACCCCCGGCCACAAATTTGTCTCCAGCCGCACGAATGGGCTCGCGCTTGCCGTCAACATTCATGAATAGGAGAGTGGAGCGACCAGTGACTTTGACCTGTGTATGAAATCCCGCTTTCTCGAGAGCCTTCCCTCGCCCGCGGAGCGCATCACGCAGCGAGGCATCTTCGTCAATCGCGCGCCGGAAAGCAGGAGCGGCGATGCGATGAAGTCCCGCATCGAGCGGATCGAAAAGGATCACTCCGTATTTTGAAAGGAGCCTCGCAAAGAGTTTCCCGAAGGCGGAGCCAAAATTTTCGCCAGCAGAGTAGGACTCTCGAAGTGCGCGCTCGACCTCGTTTACGCCGGGCCCCTCCAACTTTTTCGACGCCGCGTTAACAACTCCGTCGATGTCAGAACCGAAACGGATTGCCCCGACCTGCCGGCCCGCAGATTCGGGCGACGTCTCGGCCTCAAAGCGTTCTAGACCTGATTTTGTGAGCCACGTGGAATGGTTAACTTCGGCGAGATCGTGGTCTTCGGTGGCGAGCCAAAATACCGGCACGGCCTCGATCCCACGAGCGGAAAGACGCTCCGCGGTTCGTATCGCCTCGAGAGCTTTGTAAAAGCTATAGGCAGGACTGCCGAAGAGACCAACCTGTTGCCCGGTCACGATCGCGACAGCGCCGTTCGCAAGGCGATCGAGATTTGAGTTTGTCGCCAGGCCTGATCCCAGCGTCCGATTCTGAACACGCAAAATCGCGACGACTTCGCTCCGCACTTGCGGATCAAATTTCACTTCCTTCGCTGACGCTATAACGCCTTCGAGACTGGGTTCGTGCCGGTAGAACGCATCGACTCGCGGGAAATCATCGAGAAATGCGGAGAACAGCTTCGTCGTGCGCGGCAATTCGGCGAGACGCAGACAATGAGACTCCATGCAGGGTTTGGATGATACACGGTGCGAAAGGACGCAGCAATCGTCACGAATGGATCGAGGAGCCTACGTGCCAGAAAACGAAAGCTACGTCCCAATGATGCAGTCCAGAGGCCTAATCACTGATCGGCGTCGCAACAGCGAATCCGGCAATTGCGTCCTGAATATCCTTCTTTGCGGCGTTTCCAACCGGAAGTAGCGGAGAACGCGGAGGCCCACCCACGTAGCCAAGACAGTCGAGAGCGTATTTCAATCCCGGTATCCCGTTCTTTGAAACGAGTATGTCCGACGGCGCGCGAAGCTTCTCTTGAATACTTTTTGCGCGGGCTGCATTGCCGGAATTATGAGCTGCGAAAAGCTCGCAGCATAGATCGGGGAACGCGCATGCAAGCGCCAGGATCGCACCGGTCGCACCCTTTTCGAGCGAAGGCTCAAGCGTAGCCGCCGCACCTACGAGCACCTGAAATCGAGGTCCGCCCGCGGCAACGATCTCGGTGATACGCGCCACATTTCCCGAACTATCCTTCAGCCCTGCGATATTGGGATGATTCCTAACGCGCGCGACCAGCGGCGCCTCTACTGCATATCCTGTAAATATCGGAATCGAGTACAGCAGAATCGGAATCTTCGACGAATCGGCAACACGCAGAAAGTGCTCCGCTTCGGCTTCAACGGTCATCAACGGCTTGAAATAACTCGGCGTCCGCACGAGCGCGTAATCGTAGCCAAGCTCAGCAGCACGAGCGGTGTGCGCGATTGTTTCCGGAGTCGATTCCGCGCCCGTCCCGGCGATCAGCACTTTTCCGGAATCAGCAACAGATTTGGCACTCTTCCATATTTCGTAGATTTCGTCCCACCGAAGCAATACCGATTCGCCGGTGGAACCATTCAGGACGTATCCGTGCAGCGGCGTCCGGTTGTAGCGCTCGATATTGGCGCGAAGGCTCGCGTGATCGACTGACCCATCGCCAGCGAACGGAACCGTGAGCGGCGCAAAAATTCCTTGTAGCTTCACAGAGGTATTCTAGCGCAATCCAAGATTAATCCGCGCCGGTGGGTTGCGGTGAGGGACGAGCAGCCATAGCCGCTGCCGGAGTCTTCGTTCGATGAAGATCCTGAAGCGCAGCGATATCGGGAGTTTCCATGGACATGGCAAGAATACCGCGCGAAGCAGCAATCGCGGCAGAAAGAGTGGTAATGCAAGGCACGTTGTATCGCACGGCGGCGCGGCGAATGGATTTTTCGTCGTAGAAAGACTCGCGACCAAGCGGCGTATTAATCACAAGGTCCACTTTTCCGGTCTTCACAAGATCCACGATGTTCGGCCGTCCCTCATTCACTTTGTAAACCGTTTCGACCGGGACGCCAGCGGATGCAAGTGCCGCCGCCGTACCCCGCGTTGCAATCAGCTTTAACCCAGCGCGCGCCAAATCCTGCGCGAGAGTCGCGACATGACGCTTATCGTGGTCGTTGACGCTCAGGAAGACCACACCATTGCGCGGCAGTTTCTGTCCCGCCGCCAATTGCGCCTTTGCGAACGCGAGGCCGTAATTCGACGAGATGCCCATGACTTCACCGGTCGAGCGCATCTCAGGCCCAAGAATCGTGTCCACACCTCGAAATTTGTTGAACGGAAACACCGGGGACTTTACCGCGTAGTATCCGCGTGTCGCGAGCTCGGGAACGCCATTGGTTTCGACGAGCGGCAATTGCATGTCTTTCAGCTTGCGGCCGGTCATCAACCGCGCCGCAACTTTAGCGACGGGCACCCCCGTAGCCTTGCTCACATATGGGAGCGTGCGCGAAGCGCGCGGATTTACTTCGAGAACATACACAACGTCGCGCTGAATCGCGTATTGCACGTTCATCACGCCAACAACGTTCAGCGCCCGCGCAAGCTTTCCCGTGTAATCCCGAATCCGATTCATCACCGAAGCGGATAATGACACCGGCGGAAGAACGCACGAAGAATCACCCGAGTGTATGCCCGCCTCTTCGATATGCTCCATAATTCCGGCTATAACCACATCTGTCCCGTCAGACAGCGCGTCAACATCCACTTCAATCGCGTCTTCAAGGAACTGGTCAATCAAAATTGGGCGGAGCGCACTTCCGCTGCCGGCCATCAGCGCGGCTTGCGCGACGTACTCCTCGACAGTTTTCAATTCATAAGCAATCACCATCGCACGCCCGCCGAGCACATAGCTCGGACGCACGAGCACCGGCAATCCAACCTCCTGTGCTACACGCTTGGCTTCATCCGGCGCGAGCGCGGTGCCATTGCGCGGCTGAGGAATTTGCAGCTCCTCAAGAAGCCGCCCAAACCGGCGGCGATCTTCGGCGAGGTCAATCGACTCGGGCGCGGTTCCTATAATCGGCGCGCCATTGCGTTTCAGATCGAGTGCGAGATTAAGAGGCGTTTGGCCGCCGAACTGGACGATCACGCCCGTCGGTTTCTCCCGATCAATCACAGCCAGGACATCTTCAAGCGTCAGCGGCTCAAAATACAGGCGGTCGGACGTGTCGTAGTCGGTTGAAACAGTTTCCGGATTGCAATTGACCATGACGGTCTCGTAACCGTCTTCCTTCAACGCGAACGACGCATGGCAACAGCAATAATCGAACTCGATTCCCTGCCCAATGCGATTCGGCCCGCTCCCGAGAATCACGATCTTCGGCCGGTCAACGGCGTCCGCTTCATCTTCGTCTTCGTAAGTGGAATAGAGATAAGGAGTGAAGGATTCGAATTCCGCGGCACAAGTGTCCACGCGCTTGAATACGGGTTGAACGCCGAGATTCTTGCGCGCCTCGCGGACCGCAGTTGCCGAAGTCTTCCAGAGTTGCGCCAGCATTTCGTCGCTTGCGCCTGATCGCTTGGCTTCGAGCAAGAGCTCTTGCGCCACGTTGGCAAATGGAGTCCTCGCAATTTTCTGATCGAGCTTCGAAATCGCATCGAGGTGCCGAACAAACCACGGGTCGATTTTCGTCAGGCCGGCGATTTCATCCACGGTCATTCCGCGTTCGAGTGACTCGAAGAGCCAGTGAATCCGGTCCGGCCCGGCTACCGCGAGCTTCTCGCGGAGCAACGCGGTGGTCACTTCCGCAGGTGCGCGCCACGCCGTATGCGGTTCGAGCGAGCGGATCCCCTTGCAAAGCGCTTCAGGGAACGTGCGGCCGATAGCCATGACTTCGCCCACCGACTTCATCTGCGTGGTGAGAGTTGTATCGGAACCAGGGAATTTCTCGAACTGCCATTTTGGGATTTTTACTACGACATAGTCGAGCGTGGGTTCGAACGACGCGGGAGTCATGCGCGTGATGTCGTTGGGGATTTCATCGAGCGTCATGCCGACTGCGAGCTTGGCCGCAATTTTCGCAATTGGGAAACCAGTGGCTTTACTGGCTAATGCAGAGCTGCGCGAAACACGTGGATTCATTTCGATTACGGTCATGCGGCCGGTGGAAGGCTCGATGGCGAATTGAATATTCGATCCGCCGGTCTCGACGCCGACCTCACGAATGATCCTCGCCGCCGCGTCGCGCATACGCTGGTATTCTTTGTCTGTGAGCGTTTGCGCCGGAGCGACAGTGATCGAATCGCCCGTGTGGACTCCCATTGGATCGAAGTTTTCAATCGAGCAAATCACCACGAAGTTGTCGCGGCAGTCGCGCATCACCTCTAGCTCGAATTCCTTCCAGCCGAGGACCGATTCTTCGATGAGCGCTTCGTGGACCGGGCTCGCATCGAGCGCGCGCGCGATAGCGTCGGAGAATTCTTCGTGGTTGTACGCGATAGAGCCGCCAGTGCCGCCAAGTGTGAATGAGGGACGGATGACGACCGGATAGCCAAGCTTATCGGCAATCTTGATCGCCGCAGCAGGATCGTTCACCACAGATGACTCTGGAACTTCGAGCCCGATTTTTCGACACGCGTCCTTAAAGAGCAGCCGGTCCTCGGCGATTTTGATGGCCTGGAGCGACGCGCCGATGAGCTTCACCGAATATTTTTCGAGAATGCCAGCTTCCGCGAGCGCGACAGCAAGATTCAGGCCCGTCTGGCCGCCGACTGTTGGTAGCAGCGCATCGGGGCGTTCGCGCGCGATGATCTGCTCCAGATATTCCTTGGTGAGCGGTTCGATGTAGGTGCGGTCGGCAATTTCTGGATCGGTCATGATCGTGGCCGGATTCGAATTCACCAGCACGACCTCATAGCCTTCAGAGCGCAACGCCTTGCACGCTTGCGTCCCCGAATAGTCGAATTCGCACGCTTGGCCGATTACAATCGGCCCCGAGCCGATGATCAAAATTCTCTTGATATCTGTGCGTTTCGGCATTTCGTTTTTTGGACTACATGGACTCCCGCATCATCTCCATGAATCGATCGAATAAATAACGCGCATCGTGCGGGCCGGGCGATGCTTCCGGGTGATATTGGACGCTGAAGAGCGGAAGCGAGCGGTGCCGAAAACCTTCGTTCGTGTGATCGTTCAGATTGAGATGCGTTACTTCGACGTCGCTTGATGGCAGCGATTCCGGATCCACGCAAAAGCCGTGATTTTGCGCGGTAATTTCGATTTTGCCCGTCAGCAAATTTTTCACTGGATGATTCGAGCCGTGATGGCCGAATTTTAATTTAAACGTGCGGCCACCGAGCGCGATACCGCAAAGTTGATGTCCGAGACAAATTCCGAAGATGGGAACGCGGCCCACGAGCTTGCGAATGTTTTCAATGGCGTAGCCGATGGGTTCGGGATCGCCGGGGCCGTTCGAAAGAAATACGCCATTGGGTTTCATCGCCAGAACATCGTCGTATGATGTTTTGGCTGGAACGACCGTCACCTCGCAGCCGTGATCGACGAGTAGGCGCAAAATGTTTTGCTTGATTCCGAAATCGTAGGCCACCACCCGATATCCAGCCGCCGCATTAGAACTTGCCGCGCTGGGCGAACTTGAGCGCACCGCGTCAATGTCGAAAGTATTTCGAGTCCACGCGTATGACTTGTTGCACGATACGCGGCCCGCGAGTTCCTGTCCCGCCATCGTCGGCAGCGCGCGCGCTTCCGCAATCAATTTTTCGCTCGGGGTGCCATCTGTCGCGATCACTCCGCGCAACGCGCCGACTCTGCGCAAGTGCCGGACAAGAGCGCGCGTGTCTAAATCCCAGATTACCGGAATGCCATGGCGTTCGAGATAACGCTGCGCGGTTTCGCGAGAACGCCAGTTTGACGCGAGCGCTGTGAAATCACGAACGATCAGCGCTTCGATGTAGGGTTTGGCGGATTCTTCGTCGTCGGAGTTGGTTCCGACGTTTCCGATGTGCGGGCAGGTGAGACACACCGCTTGCCCGGAATAGCTTGGATCGGTGAAAACTTCTTGGTAGCCAGTGAGGCTGGTATTAAAAACGACTTCGCCGCCGCGACGGGTGCGAGCGCCCGCCGCGAAACCGTTAAAGACTCGCCCGTCCTCGAGCGCCAGTGTGGCGCGAGCTTCCAGAGCCTGCGTCAG
>Ga0209624_10000047_pt1 | contig 114156 bp, 101 predicted proteins | sample JacPinW_OM2H0_O1_FD_188565 | JGI IMG/M metagenome (GOLD analysis project Ga0209624, IMG submission 188565) | Forest soil microbial communities from Algoma, Ontario, Canada - Jack Pine, Ontario site 1_JW_OM2H0_O1 (SPAdes) (version 2) | ecosystem: Environmental > Terrestrial > Soil > Boreal... | reverse complement strand
AAGCTCGCAGGATCCGGGCCCATGCGGCGGGCATAAGGTTTCAACACTTCGTTAATCCGTCCAAGTGTAGTGCCAACACTGCAACGAATCCGCTCCCCGTTGTCCTCGACTTTCCAGCCGCTCCAGTGCTGTCTCACATCGAGCAAGACGTCGTCGCCTTGCGATTGGCCATTCAGGCTGGTCCCGCCGGCCCGGAAGGTGGCGTGGCGGCCTTTGCCAACGCAATATCGAAAAATGGCAGCTACGTGATCGATGTTCTTCGGTTGTGCGATCACTTTCGGGATATACCGGTAAGGGCTGGCGTCCGACGCATAGCGCACCAGGTCGCTGATACGATGCCGGACAACATCCTCGCCAAGTATCTCGATCAGATCAGTCTTAAGCTCTTCCGGAGTTCCCCCAGCAAGCTCTTCGTCTACAGCATCCGAAGAGGGTGGTACATCCGGGCGGCCGAGGCGTGTGGGGTCTGCTGATAGTAGTTTATGCATGTCTACTCCCTAGTTCGTGATGCGGTATGACGCCGAGTCCCGCAATTAGACAGGCGGCGGTTAATGGCCCGATCCCATCGATCGTGGTTAGATCGGAGGCGCAGCCGCCAGGCCGGCGAATGCGGTCGCCTCGTCGTTGTCGGACGTGTCACCCCTCACGCCCACGGCACCGATCGTGCGTTTCTGCTCGTCCTGAACCAGAACGCCGCCCGGCACGGTATCAGCGAACCGCCGGCCGCCAGCGTGGCGGCCGCGATGAAATATGGGTTGCTGTTCGGCCTTGGCTTGTAAGGCGCGAGGGTTCACGCCCATTGCCAGGGAACCGCGCGCTTTGCCGATAGCGATATCGGCCCGGCGCAAAGGCGTGCCGTCCTCGGCAGCAAACGCCTTCAACGCGCCCCTTGCATCCAGAACGACAACGGCCATCGGCGCCAGGGATTTCTCCCGCGCGAACGACAACGCACGAGCCACCACTGCTTGAGCCTTGCCTAAAGTCAACTCTGTCATGCTTTCCTCGTCCAGACATTTGACATCGATCGCATTCGTGAATGCGCAAAATGCGCTAAGCCCAGTTGATCGGCGGTATTGTCACTGCAAGGTTTGCCATAGTTTTTCTCTGACCGCTAACTCCTGAATACCCTCTATTCGTGGCCCACGGCTTGCATGATCTGCCCCATCTCCATCGCATTGCTCGACGGAATTTCCTGGAGGGATATGGCTAACTGATCGTTCGAGACCTCGGTGAGGTCCTGGAACATCGACCATAGCTGCTTCAGCATCTCGGTCTTGTCCTCATTGGTGTGGCCGCTCCGCAGAACACAGTTCAGCGCCGCGGTTGGAGCCGCTTTACCCGCCGCAAATCCAGAACCCTGGGGATAGGACAGGAAGACCACTCGAACGAAATTGCTGGGAACTTTCATCACGGTGGCGTGGATCCGCGTGATTTCCTTCGCGATCTTCGCCTTCGTCTCATCGGACACAAATCCATCTTCGGTGATAGCGGTGTACAAAGGCATTCCTTTTACCCTCCTAACGAGACACCCACGGAGATAACCGCACTGGCTAAAAGTGCGCTAATTACCTGAGGCTGATAGGCAAGAGAGCGGCACAGTTTCGCTTCTATGCGGGCTTATGAGTGCCCGTTTGGAACGAGGATCAGCTTCTTGTTCACAAACTCTTCCAGGCCGAGGTTGGAAAGTTCTTTGCCATAACCGGAGCGCTTGACTCCGCCGAAAGGCAGATCCGGATAGCTGACATCGGGATAGTTGATGAAGACCATGCCCGTTTCCATACGACTCGCCACCCGCTTGCCTCTTTCGATGTCTGAGGTGTAAACAGATCCGCCGAGGCCAAATGGCGAATCGTTGGCGATCGCAATGGCTTCTTCCTCGTCTTTGGCTGGAAAAACGAGCGCGGCAGGCCCGAAAAACTCCTGCTTGTAAGCGGGGTTGTCGGAGGTCACGTTCGTCAAAATCGTCGGCTCCAGGAAGGCTCCGACTTCGCCGGCGCGCCGGCCACCAAGGGCTATCTGCGCCCCGTGACTCGTGGCCTCCTGAATCTGTTTCAGGATGAGCTGCAGAGCTGCATCAGAAGAGAGTGGTCCCAAGGTCACCGTTTCATCGAGCGGGTCTCCCAGCTTCAGCTTCTTGGCTGCGGCGATGAATCGAGGGAGGAATTTGTCCAGCATCGATTTGACCACGATGAATCTCTTGGCCCCGATGCACGTCTGCCCGTTGTTTCCAAACCGACCTAGGATCGCCATGGCTACGGTATGGTCAAGGTCTGCATCTTCCAAAACAACGAACGCATCACTGCCGCCGAGCTCCACGGTCGATTTCTTCAGATTCTTTCCCGCGCGTGATGCCAGTGCCTCGCCCGCGCGCTCGGAACCGGTGAGAGCCATACCCTTCACCCGCGGGTCGTCGATCAGCGCCCCAGCTTGATCGTTGCTCAGGAACAGATTGGTGTAGACGCCTTCGGGTACGCCAGCCTCGCGAAGAGCTTGTGCAAAGACCAATGCACATTGGGGAACGCCAGGCGCGTGTTTAAGAAGGATCACGTTGCCAGACATCAGATGAGGGCCGGCAAAACGAGCCAGCTGATAATAAGGATAGTTCCAGGGCTGAATGCTGAGCAGGACGCCGAACGGTGAATATTCGAGGCGAGCATCACCCATGGCAGAGTCGAGCTTCTTCGGTGCGAGGAAGCCTTCGGCCTTGTCCGCGAAGTACTGCATGATGGAAGCGCTCAGTTCCACTTCGCCGCGGCTCTCGGCGATTCTTTTCCCCATTTCCAAGGTGGCGAGGCGAGCGAGTTCTTCCTTCTTTTCGAGAAGTACCTGAGCGGACCTCGCGATAACCTTCGAACGCTCGCTGAACGGCCGCGCCGCCCAGGTTCGAAACGCCTTGTCCGCCTTGGCCAAGGCGCTCCACATCTGCTCATCGGTATGCTCAGGAAAGGTCTTGAGTACTTCTCCCGTTGCCGGATTGACACTGCGGTATGGCACAGGTGGCTCCTTCTTGTTTCAAACCAATTCATCAAACTGCCTGCTACCACCAATGTGCACGAACCGTGCCAAGTCAGTGATCCGCCGGATAAATTGGTAAATGATTGAGTTTGAGAGGATAGAAATACCAACCGGAGGACGGCACTATCAGCCACCGATGAAAATCCCGTCACTGTCAATAACGCGTCAATTTTGTTGAACACACGATTGACGAGACGAATTCCGAGCTAACTCAAGCTAACTCACAAGATTGAAGGAGCAGGCCTTCCTCCGAGCACTGCATCAATGTTGTCCAGCGCCAGCAAGCCCATGGCCGTTCGCGTCTCGATAGTGGCTGCACCTATGTGCGGCAGCAGGAATGTGTTCTCCAGCGACAGATACCCCGGATTCAGATTCGGTTCTCCCTCGAACGTGTCCAAGCCGGCGGCTGCGACTTGGCCACTCTTGAGGGCAGCAATCAGATCCTCATCGACCACCATGCCACCTCTGGCAGCGTTCACGACGACTGCGCCACGCGGCAAGCACGCAATCGCTTTTGCGTCGAGGAAGTGATGGGTTTGCTTTGTTTCGGGTGCGTTTATGCTGAGAAATGGGCTGACTCTGAGCAAATCATAGAGGCTATCGTGGAATATCGCGTCCCCTTCAATTTCGGGAGACAAGCGATGCGGATCGTGGTAGTGGATCTTCATCCCAAAACCGCGAGCGCGTTTTGCAACCGCCTGTCCGATGCGCCCCATTCCATAAATTCCGAGAATCTTCCCCGTCAGTTGCCAGCCCAACAGCAGCGTTAGGTCCAACGGATTCCAGTCTCCGCTCCGGACCACTTGCAGGGCCTCATACGCCCGTCGCGATGCCCCTAACAACAACAGCAGGGTGATGTCTGCGACCGCATCTGTCGAAATTCCGGGGATATAAGCTATCGCGATCTTCCGCGCCGCCGCAGCCTTGAGGTCAATTTGGTCATAGCCAACGGAGTGGGTGGCGATGACTTTGACTGAGGAAGGCACACGAGTGAAAAATGCAGCGTCTAGCTTGTCTGCGGGTGTGACCAACATCGCATCAGCCCCGTCGGCGGCCGAGAGCAGTTCTTCTGGCGTGAAGTGAGCGCCGTTCTTCTTGCGGCGCAGCTCGAAATCCCGCTTGAGTCGAGCTTCAACGGCATCGACGAAATAGGCCGTTACTACCAGAACGGGTTTGCGCATGGAACTGCCGCCATTCAGCCTCTGCTGAACAGATCGATAAGTGATTCGGCTCGATACGGTACAACGGGATTTCAGGAAGATTCGGACGACCGGTTCACAGTCGAAGCTTTGGCGTGTCAATGACCCCACAATCTTACTGAGCACGGAATCCTGAACCAACCAAGACCAGGATTTTCCCAGAGCCGAAAAATACGCCTTGCAACTTCAGGACAGGGTTCGCCATGCGCGATGCGGCCGGCTTCTCGACGCAATTCGTGATTTGGCAGGCGACGTGCATTTCGCTGTCCTGCAATGCGAATCGATATGTGAAATGCAAACCCAACCCACCAACGGTGATCCCTGCATGGATGTGTCCCACCAGAGCGCAGTTCTTGAAATGAAAGAAGTTCTGTCACGCCGCTTGCCGTCTTTCTATCGATGCGCTTTGCGAATTCTGGGCAACGCAGCCGACGCGGAGGACGCGGTGCAGGAAGCTCTGTTGGCCGCTTACCGGCATATCGACCAGTTCAGAGGGCGGTCGCAGATAACTACCTGGCTGACCACAATTGTCCGCAACTGCGCGCTGATGCAATTGCGCAAACGGCCCCGCCAGATTCATTTGCCTTTGGATGAGCCGATGGGAGGGGAGGAAAAATACTTCGTTTGGGAGAGACTCGCGGACACGGGCCCCAGTCCTGAAGAGGAGTGTCGCAATTTGGAGCTCGTTGCACGCCTGCAAAAGTGCGTCGCGCTGTTGTCGCCCACTTTGCGGAAAACATTTCAGCTGCGTGTCTTAATGGGTCTCTCGATCTTTGAGACGGCCCGAATTTTGGGATTGCCACACGGAACGGTCAAAGCGCAGCTGGCGCGCGCGCGCGCAAACATTGCGCGGCATATGCGGCCAGTGCTTTCGCGAAGCTCTCGTAAATTAGACAGTGCTTCCAAGAAACAGCTGAAGTGAGAGGTCGGTATGGAACCTCGTTCAGGGGTGCCGCAATGCGCTCCTCCCGCTCCGCTCGTTTCGATCGGGATAGTCGGGAGTCAATTGCGCGCTTTTCCCGTTCGCTCCTTGGCGTCATCGAGAATTGGAAGTCTATTTACTTCTCTTGAGCTGTAATGCTTTGCTGGCAAAGAACGCTCCCCGCTCACGGGAAATATTGCGCTGCCGTTTTCGGTACAAAGCGAGTTTGAACGAAGCATCCGCTTCGACTTCCGTGCTGCAAAAGATCGAATGGAAGTTCGAGTGCAGAGGAGACGGGGGTTGATGCGTGAACTTGGCTTACGCCACTGTCAACGTCAGAGAGAGATCACCAAGTGATGACTGTCTGGCAAAGTGTCACCGTATTGACAATTCGAAGAACGAGCTTTGCAGGTACTGCTCTTCTTAAGGCAAGGTAGCCTTTCATGAGAATCGTCTGGCGCAATCCAAACCCGATAAATCGTACGTCGTTTTCGATAGTGAAGAGTTTGGCTGTAGAGCAACCTGCTGACTTGCGGGTGTTCTATCGCAGCTCTAGGGGACCGGGGGCCCTGGGCACCATATTCGAGCTACTGGTCAATCGTGACGTGGTCTCTTGCGCGGCATAATCCAAGTGTCAACCATGCGGTTGCCTTTAGATGCCGACCTGCTGCACTGCCGCCTCCAAGATCGGGGAAACGCTGCATTCCTCGCACTGGGTCCCGGATGCTTCGCATCACAGTCTCTCTTGGCCTTTGCAAGCCGCGCAGGGCAGAGGGAGGAATCGCAATACAAGATGCACAGGCAAAGCGTAATTCCCGAGGACTGCTTCGCCGCCATGGAAGTCGCCGTGGATAGCTCCCCGGTTCCGGCGTGATTTCTTCAACTCCCCCACCGCGCGGGTCTGAGCCGCACAAGACCCGGCCGGAACCTTCCTCCACACCTCGCCCGCTGCCGACCTGAACTGGTAACGGACTTGGAGACGGCCTATGCAGTCAGGAGGAAGGAGATCGGGTAGTGGTCCGACGCTTTGACATTACCGTGCACTTGGCCAGAACCCGCCCGTAGCGGTCCACGAATGAAAGCCCAATCAATCGGACGACGGCCTTCAAACAGCCCGCGTGCTGGAGTGCTAGGGGTACGAGGGGAGGCCACTGCATCTTGAAACCTAGCTCCCGCAAGTTGCGGCGCCACTGCCGCTTTCGAAGCATCCATATTGAGGTCGCCTGCCACTATCACGGGACATTCAGCGTCGTAGCAAGTCGCGTCCGCCAACACCTCCTCCAATTGTGCAACGCGTATTTCATCACTTCCGCGGCTCTCCAGATGAAGGTTGTAAGTCACGAATTTTCTGCCCGCAACGTTAATCTGCGCTACCAATGCGATTCTTCCTCCGAGTCGCTCCTGAAAGGGCTCGATCTTCGGCAGAAACCAGCGGGGCTGCCAGAAGTGTGACTGTCGAGAGAAGCGGATAAGTCGCGGCTTCGAAATAGGCCACTTCGAGAGCGTCGCCTGGCCGTGGTACGCCGGCGAGTCTTTGGATCCCTGGACTAACTCCTGAAACTCGCGGCCGAACACATAATTCATTTCCAGCTTGCGAGCGATCATCTCGGCAATATTCAGGTGGTGCGTGCGCCGCGCGTTGAGATCCACCTCCTGCAGCAGCAAGATGTCAGCATTCACGCCGCTGAGGAAGTCTGTCACACCTTGCAACTGCCGGCCTCTCTCAATGTTCCAATCCACAATCCGCAGCGAATTCGGAGCCGAAACGATCCACCGGGGTGGCGCGAGGTTACCGGTTACGATGTCGGGCATTTCCATGTCTACACTGTAGCCGTTGGGGCGAGCGGCGGACACGCATTTGGGCTCCCCCTAACTGAGAGAGGTGGAGCTTTGTAGCGCTGTCGTCTGGGACTGAGTGAAAGTCAGATAGGAATAAAGCGTGACGATCCAAACGATGTTTGCACCCACCGTCGCGCCAATCAAAAACCAGTTCATGACGCCGAAAAGGGCAAAAAACAGAATGACGTAAGGCAAGAAGCAGCGCCGAATTATGAATTCCGTATGCCGCCCGAGATAGAGGAGAGGATTCGAACTCCGGCTATCCGCTTTCTTGTGCCACTCGCGCAGATACTGTTCAGGGCGTCCGCTGGTCATCTGATGACGTTGGAGCCCCGTCATGAGAAAACTCATCGTCGCGCCGAAAACCAAGAGACCTCCCCATACTAGATAGCTCCGATTTCCTGAACTTCTCACCAGCCCAATTGTCAAGCCACCCAAGATGAACAAGTAATAAAGATTGTCGCAAATCGTCTCCAGCCAGCACCCGAAAGCGGATTCCTGCAATTTCAGGCGGGCAACTTCTCCGTCGCATCCATCGAGCACGCTCGAGAACCAAGACAGAACTGCCCCCGTCAACATATTCCAATATCCTCCAAGAGCGAGGAACACGCCCGCGGCAAAGCTCACGCCAAGGGTAAATAGGCTGACCATGTTGGGTGTGATAGGAAACGGAATGATCCGGCGGCTGATCGGTATGGAAATTCGGCGGTTGGCTCTGGCAAAAATCCCGTCGGTGGGCTTGAATAGCCAGCTGTCTAACTTCCGTTCAGCCAATTGACGTTGCTGCTCGTTCCGAACCCGCTGCCATTTGTCCTCGGTTACTTCTTCGGATTCCATGCAATGAGCCAGGCTCGTCCCGGACAGGATATCCTCGGGAGAGCCGACAACTGTGGGGTAACGGCGTGCAAGGTCGCTCGACGCCTTTCGTGTCAGCGAACCGATGCCGACCATTTCGCCCCCGCTCACAAGTGTTAAAGCGTCCTGTGTGCCGTCCCATTCAGCAACTCGCTTATGCAATGAAGGGTGGTAGATCCTGTCGCCGGCGATCAGAACGAGATGTCCATCAATCTCGGAAGCGAGCTGCCCGATCAGGGACGGAACAGAATCCTCCCCCGACGTCACTCGATACCACTCAACCTGATCGGGCACACGCCCGGTCTTCAGCAGTTCTTGCCTTACCGGCAGACCCTTCACACGATCAATAACAACTACGATTCGCCCCGCGCCGGCTTTGGCTGCTCCCAGTATGCTTCGAAGCAAAATTGGTAGGGAGCCGACGTGGGGCAGCGGAGAGCCGAAGCTGGGATCGTTGGCAAGTACAACCGCCAGGTGAGAGGGGCGGCGCTGCGATGCGGAAGTACTCTGAAGTTCTTCTGAAGAAATCTGTTCGGGTGCAACTGGCATAATGTCCTCGCTCGTTTCATTGTTCTTTTGTCGCTTTGTACGGTTCGACAAGCTGATCAGGCAGAGAATGCCCACACTAGCCCAGAATAGAGCGCGCAGTCGACGGGCAAAAGCCAGCGTCAAACCCGCCGCGGCTGTGAGGCCGAACATTTTCGTAATAAGTATGTTCCCGCCCTCATAAGTTCCGATATTCCCCGGATTGAATGTGCCGGCAATGTTCACCACCTTGGTCAAGGCCTCAATTGCGAGGGCGCCGAACAAGGTAAGTTTGGTGCGCATGAGCCACACGATTAGATAGACCTCGACGATCGCGGCGGCGTGCCATGCGAAGTTCAGCAGGAGGCTTGCCCAAAACGCTTTGGGCGTACGGTGATAGAAGTCGAGAAGAGTTTCCTCGACCGAGTGAATCAGTATGCGCTTATGCTCGATGAACGGCTTCAGATAGCGAATTCGACCTAAGAACTCACCGGTTCGCGAAAACAGCGGCCAGCGTTGTCTGATGGCCATCGCGCTTAGCAGAACAAAGCCCAGAAGAAGGCAGGCAAAGACAATCGCATAAGGAATGAGCTCATGAGGTAGGGGCAACACGATTAGGGCCGCCGAGAGCCCGAGTAAGGTCACGACAGCAGCGCTGACGACGAAGAGCGCGCGGTCAATCGTCACGGAAGCAATACTGTGTCTGAGTGGAATTGTCGGGCCCAGCAGCGACACGCGCAGACCTTCGCCAAGCAACTGTGCAAGACCGCCAAACTGCCCGACCGCCTCAGAGCTGAGCCGCAACCCAAGCATGCGCGCGAACGATACCTGATACTTCCCACTGACCAGGGTGAGCCGCCAAGCCCAGGTCTTAATAATGTGGGCGACTCCACCCCAGGCGATTACCAACGCCAGTCCCCAACCCAAAGCGACCATGCTTGCGAGGAGCTTGGCGGGACCGACCCGGTGGATCAGATGGATGAAGAGCAGAATGCCAAGCATGGCTCCGAGCACGCGGAGAGGGAGTCGCGCTCTTGCGAACCAAGTCCTAGACACGAGCATTACCTTCCCCTCGCTCTTCTCTAAAACAACCAGAGTTTCTTTCTTGACGGCGCACACGCTGCTCTCTGCCACATAAAAATAAACCGCACCTGGCCGCAGTCACGCATCATGCGGCCTTGACAGCCGCCCCTTTGATGAATGCGAGGATGTCCGCATTGATCACGTCGGCATGAGTGGTCATCATGCCGTGCGGGAAGCCCGGGTAAATCTTCAGCGTGCCGCGCTTGAGCAGCTTGGCCTGCAGCAATGAGGCGTCTTTGTAGGGCACGATCTGGTCATCGTCACTCTGCAGTACGAGAGTCGGCACCGTGATCGCTTTCAGATCGTTGGTCTGGTCTGTCTCGGAGAAGGCCTTGATGCCTTCGTAATGAGCGAGTGCTCCGCCCATCATTCCCTGACGCCACCAATTCTGGACGACTCCCTGCGAGGCCTTCGCGCCGGGTCGGTTGAAGCCATAAAACGGACCGGAAGCCACATCAAGAAAGAACTGCGCCCTGTTCTCAGCCAGCGCCTTGCGGAAGCTGTCGAACATTTCGATCGGAGTGCCGTCCGGGTTCTTCTCGGTCTTGACCATGAGCGGGGGAACAGCGGCGATCAGCACGGCCTTGGCTACGCGGCCCTGAGGCTCGCCGTACTTCGCGACATAGCGCGCCACCTCGCCACCACCCGTCGAATGGCCGATATGGATCGCATTTCTCAGGTCGGGATGCTCGACCACTGCCGAAGCGTCGGACGCATAATGGTCCATGTCGTGACCAGTGCCCACCTGCGAAGAGCGACCGTGACCGCGCCTGTCGTGGGCAACGACGCGATAGTCGTTGGCAAGGAAGAAGAGCATCTGCGCGTCCCAGTCGTCCGACGACAGAGGCCAGCCGTGGTGAAGCACAATGGGCTCGGCATCCTTCGGGCCCCAGTCTTTGTAGAAGATCGTTGTGCCGTCTTTGGTCGTGATCGTTGCCATGGAATTGCCTCCTTCTGTGTTATTCAGCGATAGTGAATCCGTTATTGATCTCGCAATTGCTACGGCCGGCAATGGGGTGGCCGCTAACGCCGCAACTCCACCCCTCAGTATGTCGCGTCGACTAAACTTGCCCATACGTCCGCTCCCCGGTGGTGATTGACAACGGCTTCGGTTTCTACGCGCTCCTTCGAATCAAACACGGCTTCGGCGTGCGCTAATGCCTCCGGTGTGTCCAGGTCCTGCCATCGTCCCTCGCCAATCTCAAGAGCGCGCAATCGCCCTTCCGCAATCAGTTGCCGCATGCCGTCAGAAAGAGAACAGTTCCCGTCTTTGGTTGCGAGTTCGAGCCGGTCGAACAAGGCCGGGCTACAAAGGAACATTCCCGTATCTAAGGCGTCGTAATGCGCGATCTCCTTGCCGATATCCACAATCTGGTCGCCGTTCCGGAGGACTTTGGTCGCATCGTCCAGGTCAAAAATGCGTTCGATGTTGGGATCTACTGCGAGAATCACTTCGTCGGATGCAAGTGGCTGCTGTATGAGTGTCTTTGCCGTTTCCGGCTCAAAGAGATGATCCGCCATGAGCAGCAAGAAATTCTCGTGGATTGCGTTTCTCGCTTTTAGAGCGGACACGCCGTTAGCCTTGTGATAGTCCGGGTTCTCCACAAAGGTGACAGTTACTCCGAGCGATCGGCCTTCAAACCAGTTGCGGATCAAGTCCGAGCGATATCCGACGACAATCACGAACCTCTCGATGCCGGCCCGGTGCGCGCGTTGAATGATGTGCTCGATGATGGGTTTGCCGCGAAAGTCAACCAAAGGCTTAGGAAGACCGCCGGAGATCGCCCTGATTCGCGTCCCGTTACCGGCAGCGAGAATGAGACACTGGTTTACTTTTTTCATAGACACCTTCCCATCGAAGCCGCAACAACTGTGCGGGCCACTAAAATCCGAAAACCAACTTCCCTCTGAAAGCGCGAACTGCACTGTTAAAAAATTCCCCGTAGCGGTCGCTGTCTAAATCGTTTTGAACGTCCCGCGGATTGGCGTGATTGAACAGGTTGAACACTCCAAACCCCAACTTCACGTTGCGCTCCTTGCCGTGAAAACGCAGCCCGAAGTTCCTAAGCACCTGGAGATCGAACGAATCAAAGCGTGGGAATCGCTCATCGTTTCGCGGACCGACGAAATCACGGCTTTCGTTCACCACGGAGTACGGAAATCCGGTGTGAATATCGAGGACCGGCATGAGCATCAATTTCCAGGGCGCGTTGAGCTCTCCCCATGCCAGGAAGCGGTTGGGCGCATCGAAGGCCAGCGGACCGCGAGCGTTCGGCTGGATCACGGGCTGAGCGTCGTTTCCGAAGAACTGGTTGAAGTCGTTCAGATCGCCAGTCGCCTTCGACCGCACGTAGGAGGCATTCAGAGTTTGTCGGTGGATCTTGTATTGGCCAGTAAGCTGAAACTCGCGATAAAAATCCCTCCCCGAGTTGGCCAACGACAGCAAGCTGTCCCCGGCCGTTGTTTCGGGATTGATGACCAAGTCATCAATTGTGTTTCGCTGTTGATAAGCCACCCGGACCAGCAGGTTCTCTAGTACCTGGCGGTCCACTTCAACGTTCCAAGTCTCGCTTCGCGGGTTTTTTAGTCCGCCGGTGATGATGTTGGAGTACGGAACCGAAGAAGTCACATTCCCCGCTGGATCAAGAGTGAGGACTGTGCGATCCGGAAAGTTGGGGAAGGCTGGAGCATTCAACGGCACCCGGTCGTAAAACAATCCCGCGCCAGCTTTTAGCAGGGTTCTGCGATCGCTTGTTAATGCGAGCGTCAAGCTGGCGCGCGGGGCGGCATGCGTGGAACTGGTAATGGAGTCATTGTCGAAGCGCAGGCCGAAATTCAGGGTGAGACGCGGCCCAACCGTCCATTGATCTCCACCAAACCAGGCGACCTCGTTTTGGTGGACAGAGAACCTGACGGGCGCGCCAAAGTCGATTTGTTCAAGCGTTGAACCTGTCGTACCGACGATCGAGACCGGGAGGAACTGCTGACGTCCATCGTACGAACTGTGCGAGAAGTCAATGCCAACCTTCAGTTCGTGGTCGCCCAGAAAATGCTTTGGGCTGAACTGGTAGGTCTCCTGCCATTCGACTCGGCGCGTATCTCGATTTTGCTGATTGAAGAAGCCGCCTTCTGTGGTTTCGACCAGCATCTGATACGGAGTTTGACTGTTGGGAGATGTGTCTGCGTCGAACTCTTCGTAGGCGAACCGTGAGGAAAGCAATGCGCCCGACTTCGCAACGTAGCTGTCTTCCGCAGAAATCTGATCTCCACGCTGGTGCAAGTTTTCGGTCGATGGCTGTGGGTTGAACGTATTGAGCCCAAGGTATTCAAGCTTTTGTGGAAAGACAGCAACCGACAGAGTCGCGGTCTGTGTGTCACTTATCTTCAAATCGAATTGGCTGAAAGAATCAAAGCTCTCAAGTGTTGTGTCACGTTCGAGCGGCGGCAAACTTTCGACCGGCGTCCGAACGAAGCGGTATTCCAGAGACTGGGTGAACGCGAGCCGGTCTTTGATCAGCGGCCCGGTGATGGTGGTGCGGGGCGTGAAAGCTCCGATACCAACAATGTGCCCATTCCGGTCCCGGGCGCGCGGAACAAGATTTTGTATGGAGAAGTGAAATTTGTCGAAGTTGCTGGTGCGGGTTTCGACGCTGGAGATTGCTCCGGTGAACCTTCCATATTCGGGGTCATACGGGTTCGAAATAACCTGAACCGATGAGACCACATCGATCGGCAAGCTGATGGCTTGGCCGCCAGTTGCCGGATCGGTGACATTCGTTGAATTCACCAGCCACCCAGCCTGCGTCGCCTGGGCGCCTTTCATATTGATCCGTCCGTCCGGCCCCCGGACCACTCCCGGGACGAGCGGAAGCAGACTGTCGATTTTCTCGTCTTGATTCGGTGCTTTTTCCACGACCGATTGACCGATGGTGTTGTGCTGAGCAGACTCGTCAGCTATAAAATCTTCGGTTGCGGCTACGTTTACCGTGTTGCTGACGGTTGTCACGTTCATTTCCAGAGGAACAGTCGAGGACGTGCCCGCAGTCACCTCCACCGCAAGTCCGCCACTTAACCCGGGAGCATTCGCTTCGATCTGGTAAGTTCCGGCGGGAAGGCCATCGATAGCGAATGCTCCCTGTGTGTCCGACTCGGTCTCCTTAGTTATGGGCCCGCGAAGGACGATGCGTGCCCCAGGCAGAACGGCAGGTTCTCCGTTCGTGCCCTTCGTGAACACATCACCTCTTATTGATCCAGGTGCGGGGGAGCTGCCTTGAGCGAAACCAAGGCCCAGCAACAGCAGGATCGCCAAAGCAATCTCAATCGACGTCCGCATGGCTGCTCCTCCTGGTCACCTAAATTGCAATGTGCTGCCCAAACCAAGGGCGTCTCACGCGATTTGTTTCAAAGCGTTGAGAAAACGACAGATGCAGTCAATTCGAATAAAACTCGCGGTGGATCGTGAGATGTCACTGGAGTTCGCTCGACTTGACACGTCGAAACCTGGTGACAGTCACGCGGTTGTCATGAGAAAGAGAAACGGAAAGAGAAAGAGAAAGAGAATGGCGCGAGGCCGCGCTGCCGGAACCGACGTGCGTGCTCCGGGAGAAAGCGCAAGCTGGGCGAGTGCGATGTTACCGGGCGCCGCGGGTTGTTTCGCGTCAGTGCGACGAAGTCAAAGCGATGGCGGCGTCCGGAATGATTGCCCGCGCATCCTTGCTCTGATTTGCATTCACGACATAGTCCCGGTGATCGATGCTCAGAACCTTCTTCCCATAGAGCCGTACCTGAACCAGTGTCTGGTCCTTCTGCGGAAGCCAGAATCGATCAATTTTCTGGTATTGCCGCACGAAGTCGGCCCGCTCGATCCAGAAGGAGAGTTTTTTCGCGGGATGGCCCTCTATCCGTACGACGGAGTAGTCCTGTACGTCGATCCAAAGCTTACCTTCAAACAAGTATTTGTCTTTCCGCTTGGGCACCGCCTTGGCGACGAAGCAACGATATGGGCCAACCTGTTGTTCACCCAACAAATTCAAAAAATAATTGTCACCGGAAATGGCGCTGTCATGGTGCTCTTTTCCGGCTGCCGTCTCGATCTCGCTATTAATCAGCGGATTCAGGGCCATATGTCGGACCAATCCCGAGCCCGACTCGGAAGTGACTGTAAAGGTCTTTAGGCCGGGTGCGAGAAACTCCATGCGTCCGACTTCCTCGGCATGCACCTTGCCTTTGAGATCAACGACCTGATAAGTCCTCAGCACGCTATAGTCGTGCAGGGCCGTCCTGCGTTGCTCGTTATGCGCGGCAAGGTCACGCAACAGTTGGCTTTCAGTTACCCCAGGCCTCAGCGGCTCCATGACCCCTGACAGCTGCGGTAACTCCTCTTCAACAGCCTGAGCGTTCGCCTCTGTTGCCAGCATGGCTGTCGCAACCATCGCGGCTGCCCCGAGTAAGAACGCGAGTTTGCTGGGTGACGTTGCTCTATCCTTTCGGCTCATGTCTCTTTCTCCAGTTCAACAAAACTTCGACAGTCACTCTGTCGGCGAGAGGACCGGCCTTACCGGTTTAGGCTTCGCGGCAGATTTTTGGCTTTCTATGGGCACATCAAACGATTGGCCCACTATATCGTTGTAGCGAATTGTGCGTTTCCCCACGAGCACGAGCAGTTCGCGTCCCGCCGCGTACTTGACAGTCTCTTCGCCCACTGGTGGCGCATAGAGCACGACATAAATGGTATCGCCTACCTTGACCGAAACGTCGTAGCTCGCTGCGTCTGTTGCGCCGCCGACAGCACCCTGATGAGTCTTAACCTCAGTGATCGTTCCCACCTGATACTTCGACGCCGGCTGGCCAAACGCCGAAAACATCGTCAAGGAGATACAAAACACAATCGCTAGCCTAATCATGGTTGCTCCTCTCGTCTGGGCACCTACAGAGCGCCGCTAACTTGTGCCAATTTGACAGAAACGTCATAACCGTTGACACCAGAACCACCACCTCGATGCTCCACCATGCGGTGACGTAAGAGTGAACAAACAGTTGGGTCAGTGACTTTCCCTGAAAGGTGATAGGTGGTGATATCAAATCCGTTGTCTTTCTTGGTGCGATAGCCGTCACTGTCAGTGATAGCCTCCACGTGCTATAGGAAGCAGTTGTGTTGCCAACAGAAAGAACGATCTAGCTGAAGCTCAGCAACTGCCCGGCGAAACAGAATCATTCGGTCCCAACTCGATTGTCCGGGTTCGGCAGTGGCCACCACAGTCCCGCGATTCGCTCGGTGTTCCAAACCTCTTCAATCCCTAGCTGGCAGAAGGAGATAAATGCGCCACCTCATCGAGCGGTGTTGTGGAAGGCTGCATGCAAGCACCCGTGCTGAATGGTTCAGGCATGACTCAGGATCGACCTACGAAGAGGAATTCCGGCCTCCGGATCAGAACGGTCCAGAGGAACAGGCAAAGCAGCCTCGTTCGGATGGCCTCCACTCGCCTGCCTACCAGGTTCGGCGTCTTCGAAATGATCGGCTTTGAGCGCGCGAACGTGGACAGAGGAGATACGGAGAGTGCCCTCCTCCTGCTACTTGGCAATCTGCAAGATCCAGCGCCTTTGCTACGCATTCATTCCCAGTGCTTGACCGGAGAGATTCTCGGATCCCTGCGCTGTGATTGCCGAGGCCAGTTGGAACTCGCAATGTCGGCCATTGCAAGCGAGGGATCGGGACTGGTGATCTACGAGTATCAGGAGGGCCGCGGCATCGGGCTCATGGCAAAACTGAAAGCTTACGCATTGCAGGACAAGGGGTTCGATACGATCGAAGCAAACCGAGCCCTCGGGTTTGACACCGACTACCGCGATTTCAGCTTGGCAGTCGCTATTCTTCACGATATTGGAGTCGACCGTGTCCGCCTCATGTCAAACAACCCGCAAAAAGTTGCAGCACTGACAAAGGGTGGAATCGAAGTCATCGAACTGCTTGCCTGCGAAGCGCCGCCAAGCCCTTATGCACTGTCGTACTTGCGGACCAAGAAGGAAAAGATGGGGCATTCGCTCACGATCATGTGAACGATCGGAGGAATTAGCCCTAATCGGAGCACCTATGTCTAGTCAGCTTGGCGCAGTGGATCTACTTACTTCGTCCGAGGTTTCGCGTGAAGTTTCGGATATGTCCGGTGGTGATGAGCGCTGCCTTGTTGCCCACGCAGTGAGGTTCGCCGAGATCGAGAAGTCGCTCAGGGAGTTGCGATCGGGGCGCATGATCGTCATTGCCGATGATGAGGATCGTGAGAATGAAGGGGACCTCGTAATCGCGGCAGAGATGGTCACTCCTGAAGTGATCAATTTTATGGCTACCTACGCGCGAGGCTTAATCTGTCTCGCAATGACCGGCGAGCGGCTTGACCAGTTGGAATTGGGACCAATGGTGCTCCACAACACCGCGAATTTTGGCACCGCGTTTACCGTCTCGATCGATGCACGAGGAAGAGGGGTTACAACCGGAATCTCGTCGTACGATCGTGCGCAAACCATCTTGGCTGCGGTTGACCCCCGGACTCGCCCTGAAGACCTCGCGCGCCCTGGCCACGTGTTTCCCCTACGCTCCCGGCCCGATGGCGTTCTCGAAAGACGCGGCCAAACAGAAGCGTCTGTTGACCTCGCACGATTGGCGGGGCTGCATCACGCCGCAGTGATCTGCGAAATCATGAACCGCGATGGCAGTATGGCGCGCGGCTCCGATCTTGCGAGGTTCTGCTCAGAGTATGGCCTGACAATGGTGACGGTAGCTCAACTCGTTCGCTACCGGCTGGAAACAGAATTAGACCAACCCTCAGTCTGCTCGAACTCCATCACATAGTCCGCTTTTCACGAATCGATGCCTCCCTGGCCCGACTATCGAGAGTAAGGATCTAATCTCCTAAAGTCTGGTTCAGTCAGCCTAAAGTTTGATTGCTCCGAGTGTAGTAATAACGTTAAGCTGCCGACATGATGGTGGACCGGACGTCCAAATTGATAGCGATCGTTGATGACGACGAGGCCATGCAAGATTCACTGCGCGACCTAATGGAGGCGGCTGGGCTGGTCGCACGGTGCTTTGGATCCGCGGAAGAATTTCTCGAATCCGATTTGCATACTCGGGCTGCGTGCCTAATTGTTGATATCCGTATGCCGAAGATGTCGGGTCTGCAGTTGCAGGCCAGGCTGAAAGAAGAGGAGTGCAATATTCCGATCATCTTCATCACGGCTCATGGGGATGCCAGGATGAGAATTCAAGCGATGAGAGAGGGTGCAGCCGAGTTCCTTTCAAAACCGTTCGATCATCAACTGTTGCTCAAAAGGGTCGGCACTGCACTGGATATGTGAGCAACCTCGGCTATTGCAGTCGAGTGGGGAACCTTAAGTGTGGAGGTTTCTGTGGGAGATCTGGCAACAGTCACGAACTCTAGTCTGGACCAGGCCGAGCGTATGTTCGAGCGGATCATCGGCAATAGCGCTGCCCTCGAATCTGTTCTCGACCAGGTGGAACAGGTTGCGCCCACCGACTCGACTGTCCTCATCGAAGGGGAAACCGGCACGGGAAAAGAACTCATTGCTCACGCCATTCACAATGCCAGTCAGCGCTGCGGCCGCGCTCTCATAAAGCTTAATTGCGCGGCCATTCCGCTGGATCTTCTGGAAAGCGAATTGTTCGGTCATGAGAAGGGCGCCTTTACCGGCGCCATCGCACAGAAGATCGGACGCTTCGAAATGGCTGACAAAGGCACGCTGTTTTTGGACGAAGTAGGTGACATCCCGTCGGCGCTGCAGCCGAAGTTGCTGCGTGTGCTGCAAGAACAGGAGTTCGAACGTTTAGGCAGCGGTCGCACGCACAAAGTGGATGTCCGCCTGGTAGCCGCGACCAATCGGAATCTTGTGAATATGGTCGCTCGCGGGCAATTTCGCAGTGACTTGTATTACCGCCTGAATGTTTTCCCGCTCTTGCTGCCCACGCTCCGAGAGCGCCGGGAAGACATTCCTGTTCTTGTCACGCATTTCGTGAAGCTGTTTAGCCGCCGCATGGGCAAGCAGGTCGACAGCATTCCTTCGGAAACCATGGCTGCCTTCCAGTGGTATTCGTGGCCTGGCAACATTCGCGAGTTGCAGAACTTGGTGGAGCGCGCCGTTATCCTTTCGCGGGACGGCGTGCTCCCCAACCCACTTCACAAGAAGCAAGCGGAGGTTACGCCCCCCACTCAACATCGTTTCCCGGTTTTTCCATCATCAATGACACTGGAAGACTCCGATCGCGCTTTGATTTTGGAAACACTTGAGCAGGCCAGCTGGATCGTCGGTGGACCGCGCGGCGCAGCGGCGAAGCTCGGTCTGAAACGAACCACGCTGCTGGCCAAGATGAGAAGGCTGGGCATCTCGCGGCCTATCTCGGAGGAAGGAACCGGCGTTCCCGGAGTCGTGCAAGGAGACCCCCAGATTTGAAGGTAGAACTGGCAGCTGAACCTGACATCCGGCCGAGGTCGCTTTGGTAAACTTCCGAGCCATGTTAGCCCGCCTCGATTCCACGTTGCCCCGCGCCATGCGCACCTCGAGGGCCCGGGACTTCCATGCTCCGCGATCGTTTCTGGTTTGCGTGTTATCGCTGTGGCTCACGTTAAGCGCAGCTCATGCATTGGATCCGAATAAACGCCTCACCCAATACGCGCATACTGCATGGCGAATACAAGACGGATTCTTTTCCAACACTCCGTTTGGGATTTCACAAACAAAAGACGGGTATCTCTGGGTGCGCGGCGGCAGTGGCGTGTTGCGTTTTGACGGCGTTCGTTTTACTCCCTGGTCGGCTCCGATCGCTTCTACACCGAACCACATCATCAGTGTGCGGGCGGGAGAATTTTGGATTACCACTCGAAGCGAGCTCGCCCACGTTAAAGACAATGTCGTGATTTCCCGTTACGATCTTTTGGGAATTGACGCCTTCTACAAAGATTCTGACGGATCTGTGTGGACTCTTTCGTACCTGAATCCGGACCGAGTTTTATGTCAGGCAACGGATGCGAAAATCCGCTGCTTCGGGAAGGCAGAGGGTATAACGATTCACATGCCGTTTTCGTTCATTCCTGATGGGAAAGGAGGATTTTGGATCGGAGGCGACACGTCATTGCAACATTGGAAAATGGGTGCAGCCCCCGAGATGTACAGCCCTCAGCACCTTCAATCAAACGTGGGGCAAATCGGCATCCGCAGTCTTGTCGAGGATTCCGACGGTTCCTTATTGGTCGGAATTATGGCGGCGGGGACGGGACTTGGGCTTGAAAGATTCCACAATGGTGTTCTGACGCCGGTAGTTCTGCCAAATTTCGACGGAAGTAAGCTCGTTATCGAGGCGATGATCGAAGATTCCGATAAGAGCCTTTGGATAGCGACGTACGGGAATGGCATCTACCGCATTCATGGCCAAGCGGTCGACCATTTTGGACGCGCGGACGGCTTATCCAGCGACAGCGTCTTCAATCTGTACGAAGGCGACGACGGTATAGTCTGGGCGGCCACATCCGATGGGATTGACAATTTTCGAGATCTTCCGATCACTACCTTTTCGAACTCCAAGGGGCCTGGACCAACCGGCACCGCTTCGGTCATGGCCACTAAAGACGGGACGGTCTGGGTAGCAAATCTCGGCACTCTCGATTTTGTTCGAAAGGGAGTCGTTTCCTCAGTTCGCGTGCCCGGACAGCAAGTGAGTTCATTGCTCGAAGACCATCAGGGCAACATTTGGGTTGGCGTTGACGACGGCCTCTTCATCTACAAAGGTGGCCGCTTCCGGCGTATCCCCGAACCTGATCATCACCCACTGGGTTTGGTACTCGGTCTCACAGAGGATGTCGACGGCAATATTTGGGCGGAATGCAAGGGCGCTCAAAGACGACTCCTCCGCATCCGCGATTTCAAGGTGCGCGAGCAGTTCTCCGAACCTCAAGTTCCGAAGGCTAAGGCCATTGCGGCAGACCCGAAGGGCGGAATTTGGCTGGGCACGCTCACAGGCGACTTGACGTTTTTCCGGGAAGGTATTGCGCATACATTTCCCTTGAAGCTGAGTGGCAAATCGTGGGCCTATCAGATTGCTGTTGATCCCGACGGGTCAGTCATCACCGCATCCGATGACGGACTTGTGACGCTCCGCGCCGGGAAAGTTCAGCGCCTGGGCAAAGAAAACGGACTTCCTTGCGACGAGGTCGATGGCTTCGCTGTGGACGACAACAGAAACCTGTGGCTCGATACGCCCTGTGGATTTATAGAGATTGCAGCCTCGGACGTCCAACGATGGTGGATTCATCCCGACGCCATCGTTCAGGCACGAGTATTCGGTACGCTGGACGGAGCTCGACCAGGTCGGGTGTCTTTCAATCCGGCTGCAAAATCTCCCGACGGGCGCCTGTGGTTTGTAAACGGTGTGGTTCTTCAGATGATCGACCCGTCACATCTCTCTGGTGACGCGACTGTTTCGCCGGTCTATGTCGAAGCCGTTGTTGCTGACCGAAAGCAATACAAACCACAAGAAGGTCTTCAACTTCCGTCTTTGACTCGTGATCTCCAAATTGGCTACACATCGCCGAGTTTTCTCAATCCCCAAAAAGTGAGGTTTCGCTACAGACTTGACGGGCACGATCGCGATTGGCAGGACGCGGGCACTCGTCGCGAAGCTTTTTATACGCAGCTGGGTCCCGGGAAATATCGCTTTCGTGTAATCGCGTCCAATGACGACAACAGCGGGGTGTGGAACGAGCAGGGCGCGACACTGGACTTCGCGATTGCTCCAGCCTATTGGCAGACGAACTGGTTCCGCGCATTATGTGTGTTTCTGTTCTTGGCAGTTCTTACGGGACTTTTTCGCCTTCGACTCCGGCATTTGGAGCGTCAGCGGGATGCCCTTCGCAAGAGTGAAAAAGAACTTCGCGACGTGATCGATACGATTCCGGCAATAGTCTGGAGTGCTCTGCCCGACGGCTCCAATACTTACGTTAACAAGCGATTTGTGGAGTACTCGGGGTTATCGGCGGAACAGACGGCCGGATCAGGGTGGCAAGCGGCCATTCACCCTGAGGATCTTGAGCGACAAGTAGGTAAATGGATGGAGGCGGTTGCTACCGGCAAGCCTCTCGAAAATGAGGTGCGCTTCCGCCGCTCGGATGGGCAATATCGCTGCCATTTGGACCGCGGAGTGCCGCTCCGAGATCAAGATGGAAATATCGTCAAGTGGTATGGGGTCGTCACCGACATCGAAGATCGCAAACGTGCCGAGGAAGCCCTGGGGGTGCTATCGCGCGATTTGCAGGAAAGCAAAGCCAAGCTTGAAGAGGCTCAGCGCATCACCCATGTCGGCTACTGGGAATGGGACATCTTAACGGGTCGCGTGAACTGGTCGGATGAGACCTATCGCATCTATGGAATGCAGCCTCAGGGACGTCCTATGGACATAGCTGCCTGTCAGGAAAGGATCCACCCCGAAGATTGGCAGCGAGGCATGGAAGAGTCTCTCGGCGGCGGGACCCGCTTCAACGCCGAATGTCGCGTGATCCGGCCAACCGGCGAGGTGCGCATCGCCCACTTTCAGGGCGATGTGAAAAAGGACGCGTCCGGCCAGCCCCATTACATGTTCGGTACGGTGCAGGACATCACGGATCGCAAGCGCGCGGAGGAAGCGCTTCAGCGAAGCCAGTTTTATATCACTGAAGGGCAGCGCGTTGCCCATATGGGAAGTTGGGCCTTCAACGCAGATGGATTCCAATACTGGTCCTCGGAGCTGTTTCGCATCCACGGTCTTGATCCGAGTGGCAAGCCGCCGACAGTGGAAGAATATTTAGCTCTTGTACATCCGGAAGATCGCGCGTTCCTAAAACACGGCATTACGCAGATGTCGGTGGACCATCGCGCATTCGACTTCACGAAAAGGATTGTCCGGCGAGATGGAGAGATTCGTAGCGTGCGCTGCGTGGGTGTTCCGGTCACGCTAGGAGGGATTTTCCAGGGCTTCCTTGGGACAGGGATGGACGTTACTGAGCAAGAGCGGCTAACCGAAGAACTGCGCCTCAGTGAACAGTATCTCAGCGAAGGGCAGCGCCTCGCCCATATGGGAAGTTGGACATATAACCCCAGTGGTTTTTTTGAGTACTGGTCTCCGGGGCTGTTCAAACTTTATGGGCTTGATCCACTGAAGGGAGCCCCGACACTTGAAGAGTATCTGGCCACCGTTCATCCACAAGACCGCGACTTTATGGCTAGCACCATAAAGAGAATGCATATGGAGCGTAGCGGGTGTGATGTGAAAAAGAGAATTATTCGCCCCGATGGCGAGCAACGTTACATTCGCTGCGTCGGAATCCCGGTTCTTGAAGGCGAAGTGCTCAAGGGGTTTCTCGGCACCGCGATCGATATCACCGAGCAAGAACTGCTGACTCAGGAGTTGGTGCGTCGGCAAGCGCACTTGGCTGAGTCGCAAAAGCTGACCCACACGGGCAGCTGGGCTTGGCGCGTAGCGGATCGGAAGGTGGTGCACCTCTCCGAGGAGTTCTACCGGATCTGCGGCTTCGATCCAGCTGAGGGAGTGCCAACTTTGGAAGATTGTTACGAACGCGTCCACCCGGAGGATCGCCTTAGGTGGAAGGGCATCATCGAACGGGCAATTGCGGACCAAGCCGATTACGATCGGGAGTTCCGTATCATCTTACCGAATGGAATGGTGAAGTGGATCCACACCGTTGGCCATCCCGTCTTTTCCGACGCCGGAGATTTGGAGCAATTCGTGGGCAGCTCGACCGACATCACAGAACGTAAATCTGCCGAGCAAGAGCGTGAAAAACTGCGACAACTCGAGGCGGATATGGCACATATCAATCGTGTGAGCACGTTAGGGGAAATGGCTGCATCGCTGGCACACGAAATCAAACAACCAATCGCCGCCGCCATCACCAGCGCCAATAGTTGCATTGAATGGCTTTCGCATGAACCGCCCAACCTGGATCGGGCGCGTGCGGCCGCAACCAGAATCGATAGATACGGGACTCGTGCAGCCGAGATCATCGACCGTATACGTTCCCTCTACAAGAAGTCTCCTTCACAACGAGAGCCGGTCGACGTGAATGGAGTTATCGACGAAATGCTCTCGCTTCTTCAGGGTGAGGCTACCCGATCCGCGGTGATGTTGCATACCGAACTCGCGGCTGAACTGCCCAAAATCATGGCGGATCGTGTGCAGCTGCAGCAGGTGTTCATGAACCTCATGCTCAACGCCATCGAAGCCATGAAAGACGCGGGCGGAGACCTTACCGTGAAGTCGCAACTGCAGAACGGTCAACTCCAGTTCTCGGTCAGCGACACCGGCGTGGGTCTGCCAGCGGAGAAGATGGATCAGATCTTTTCTGCATTCTTTACCACCAAGACGCAGGGTAGCGGCATGGGGTTGGCCATCAGCCGTTCCATTGTGGAATCGCATGGTGGCCGTTTGTGGGCAACCGCCAATGACGGACGAGGTGCAGCCTTTCATTTCACTTTGCCGACCGAAGCAGCGGAGCCAACCCACCCCGTTGCTTGAGGTGTTTTTCGTCTATCTTGCCGGCTGGATCGTCGGTGGATCGCGCGGCGCGGCGGCGAGACTGGGACTGAAGCGAACCACGCTTATTGCCAAGATGAGAAGGTTGGGCATCTCGCGGCCTATCCCACAGGAAGGAACAGACGTGTTCCGCGTGGCACGAGAGGATGCTCAGATTTGAAAGCGTTACTGCCGTTCCATTGTGGAGTCGCATGGGGCAGGCGTGAATCTCAGGTTGCACGTACCTGCCCACGATCCCGATAAGGCGGTTTTGCATCAGCTCACGGCGCGTTGCTGATGCACCCAAAAATGCTCGCGCAGAGTCTTCTTCAGTACCTTGCCGGAACTGCTCTTGGGCAGATCCGTTTCTGAAAACTCGACGCGCCTCGGAAGTTTATAACTCGCAAGGCTTCGCCGGCAGAAAGCAATCAGATCGTCGGCGGTAAGAGTTGCCCCTGACTTCAAAACTACGCAAGCCATTACAAGTTCGCCCCATTGCGGATCGGGTACGCCGAAGACGGCCACTTCACGAACCGCGGGATGCCCGTAGATCACTGCTTCCACCTCTCCCGAATAAACGTTCTCACCGCCGGTAACAATCATGTCCTTGAGCCGGTCGAGGATGTAAAAATATCCCGCAGTGTCCTGATGGCCGATATCTCCCGTACGAAAGAATCCGTCGCGAAACGCTTTCGCAGTTTCTTCAGGATTGTTCCAATAGCCCCGCATGACGTTGGCGCCTCGTACGATCAGTTCGCCTGCCTGTCCCGCATCGAGTTGTTTCCCGGACGGGTCTGTCACCTGTAGATCGACACCGGGACAGGGTCGTCCGCACGACATCAGCTTGTCGTCGGTGTGCTCCTGGTCTTGCAAGCCCGTGAGAAAACCTGTTTCGCTCAACCCATACACTTGGATCAGCTTGACGTTTGGCAGCAGCTCGCGCGTGCGATGGACCAGTTCCGGCGCCATAGGTGAGCCGCCATACGCCAGCACCTGCAGGCTGCTCAAGTCATACTTTCTCGCTTCCGCAAATTGTGTGAACAAATTGATCATCGTGGGCACGAGCACCGTGTGAGTCACGCGTTCCCGTTCCACCGTCTCGCAGAAAGTCTGTGCGCTAAATTTCGGGATCGTGATTTGGTTGGCGGCGAATGCTGGGGCCGCGAACATGCTGGGAAAGTCCGCGATGTGAAAGATCGGAGCGGCGTGCAGGTAGGTCCCGCCTTCGGTGTAGCGCATCCAGTAGTTGAAGTTGTGGACGTCGGCAAGGATATTGCTGTGCGTCACCATGACGCCTTTTGGCTTCCCCGTTGTGCCGCTCGTGTAGATAAGGCCTAATACGGCCTCGGGGTCATAAAAGATATTCGGAACAGCGTCGCTGGTAATTGGAAGAGGTTGCTTGTCGATCACCTGCTGCCAGCTCAACTGTACTTCGGGGACAGCCAGGGAGGAATGGCGCACGATTCCATGCGGACGCGCATCCTCGAGCACTCCGTCGATTTCTTTGGTCGACAGGCGGGTGTTCAGCGGAACGGCGATCACGCCCAGCATGCTGCATGCGTAAATTAGTTCAATATAGTCAGGCCCGTTAGGCAGCAAAAGGGCCAAGCGGTCTCCCACGCCAAAACCGCAGCTGGTGAGCGTCGCTGCGATGCCTTCAACGCGAGTACCGAGCTCGCGAAAGGTCAGGAGTCGGCCGTCACGAGCAAGCGCAGTTCGGCCGGGATAGAATCGCAATGCCCGGCCGAGCGAGTGAACGTAGATCATCTTTTGTTTCTCGTGTTTCTGCCCTCCGCGTCGCACCTGAGGAAAACAGAATTAATCGGCCGCTGTGTTTGTTCCGGCTTGTGCGGCTTCTTCCGCTTTCGAGCGGGTCCTGAGCAATTCCAGCAGGATACCGTCGCGCTCCCGTTCGAGTTCCGCGATTGAACGGCCATTCGCTTCCTTCAATACGCCGTTGACAATAGCTTGCTTCACCTCGGGACTGAATTCAGTGATCGCGCCGAGATCCTTCCACCATGCCGCCATCGGCCCCGTAAACTGTTCCATGAAATGTTGAATCCCGCCTGTGCCGCCGCCCAGATGAAACAGGAGATTTGGACCCATCAAGCCCCAACGCAGTCCAGGTCCCCAGCACACCGCGGCATCGGAATCAGCGACATCCAAAACACCTCGTTCGATGAGATACACGATCTCCCGATAGAGCGCGGCTTGCAGGCGATTCGCGACGTGGCCGACTACCTCTTTGCGGACGTGAATCGGTTTCTTGCCGATCGAGGTGTAGAAGGAGATGGCCCGCTCAACAGTTTCCGGGGACGTTTTCGCGCCTCCGACGACCTCGACCAGCGGAACAATGTGAGGAGGGTTAAACGGGTGGCCGGTCACGCAACGTTCGGGATGCTTGCACGCAGACTGCATCACGCTCATCGTCAGTCCCGATGAGCTCGATGCGATGATCGAATCGTCCGGGGTCGCAGCGTCCATATCCGCGAACAGCTTTATCTTGAAGTCCTGCCGTTCGGGGCCATTTTCCTGAACGAGGTCGGCGTTGGAGAGCGCCTTCTTCATATCGGTCGTGAACTGCAGATGGTCGCGTGACGCATTCGGAGAGAGCCCGATTACTTGCAGATCCTTCCAAGCAGCGTCAATAAAATGGCGGAGGTTTGCTTCGGCGTTCGGCGCTGGGTCGGTCGCGATAACGTTGAGACCACGTGCCAGGTACAAGGCCGCCCAACTCGCGCCAATCACGCCCGTACCCACGATTGCTATGTTTTGAATCGGTTTGTTTCTCGCCATAAAAATTTTCTCCATTCCTTTAAGCGATTGCTGACTTTCTGGGAATATCTTCCGCAGCCTTCGCTGGTTGTGGCGCATGGTGATTCACGATGAGTCGGGAACCCCTTTGGCCGGTGAAATATGTCCAAACCCATTGCAGGAAAACGGTCAAACGAAGACTCGAGGTCGCCAGAAACTGGAGGTGGACGAGCGCCCAGGCGAGCCATGCCGCGAACCCGCTCACTCGGAGCTTGTGACTTTGCAAGACGGCAAAGCCTTTACCAACGACCGCCATGTTGCCTTTGTCGAAGTAACTAAACGGACCGGGCGGCGAGCCGCCGGTTATGCGGGCATGAAGAACTTTTCCAGCATAACGACCTTGCTGCATGGCCACCTGGGCAACGCCGGGAAGCGGCTTGCCGTTTTCTTCGAATGACGCCGTATCGCCAACTACAAAGATCTCCGGGTATCCGGGCACAGTGACATCGTTTTGAACACGCACGCGGCCGGCGCGGTCGGTTTCCACTTGCAGCCACTTGCCTGCGGGCGACGGTGCAACTCCCGCCGTCCAGATGACGGTCTTGCTCGGGATACGCTCGCCCGCGACCACGATGCCATCGGCATCAATGCGATCCACGCTATGCCCGAGGCGTACCTCGACGCCCAGTTTCTCTAGCCGCCTTTTCGCGGCTTCCGAGAGATCCTCTGAAAACGGAGGCAAAACTCGCGTTGCCATGTCGACGAGCACAATCCTTGCGGAGGCAGGATTGATCCGCCGGAATTCTGATTTGAGCGAACTTCGAATCAGAACCGCCAGGGCGCCAGCCATCTCCACGCCAGTAGGGCCCGCACCGATCAGAACGAAAGTCAACAGGTCGCGATGGCGGCTTGGATCTTCTTCGGCCTCCGCTTGTTCGAATGCCTGCAGGATCTTGTTTCGACTCGAAACGGCGTCGGCCACGCTCTTCATGCCCGGGGCGAACTCCTCAAATTCATTGTGACCGAAGTAGCTGTGCGTGGCGCCCGAGGCGAGGATCAGGTAATCGTAAGCGAGGGGTACTGCTTGTCGATCTGCATCGCTAACCATTACTTGCTTTCGCTCTTTGTCGACTCCGGTGACTTCTCCCATGATTACTGTGACATTCTTATGATGGCCAAGAACACTTCGTATGGGTGTCGCAATCTGGCTAGGCGTCAGCACTGCGGTTGCCACCTGGTAAAGCAGAGGCTGAAACAGGTGGTGGTTGGAACGGTCGATTAGGATCACCTCCGCGGGTGTTTTCCTGAGAGCCTTGGCGGCGGCGAGACCGCCAAAACCTCCTCCGACGATAACGATCCGTGGTTGAGCCATTTGTTCCTCGACTGGTTTCAGTCCGCCGCGTTCGATTCGCGTTGCGTGGCCGGGATTGTGCCGGTCGCCCGAAAGCTATCGATATCGTCCGTGGTGAAACCGAGCTCTTTCAGGACTTCATCATTGTGTTCGCCGATTTTCGGGGCGCGCCTGGCCGGGACTTTGGAAACTCCGTGCACTTGAATAGGACTGTTGATGGTCGAGGTCAGATTCTCGCCTGCTCCTGCGAGCGGAACGACGATGTCATTCGCCCGCAACTGCGGATCATTGACCACGTCCTTCGGATCACGCACGGCGCCGAAGGGGACGTGAACGTCGTTGAAAACCTCGTACCAGTGCGACATTGGCTGCGAAGCAAAGATCTCATCGAGCATGGCCGTCAATTGCGGCCGGTTCTGCGCCAACTTGGCAGGATCCGAGAATCGCGGGTCCGTGAGAATATCCTCACGACCCATCGCTTTCAGGACTGCGGGTACCTTGTCTGGAGTTGCTACAAGAACGAACCAAGTGCCATCGGAAGAGCGATACGTGTTTAGAGCCGCATTTGCTGGATGAGTTCGATCGTGTAGCCCGTAGAAACTCGCACCACATAGAGCAGCCTGGATAAAGACGCTGGCCGACCAGACACCCGCCGCGAGGAGCGAAGTGGTGACGTAGGATCCCTTACCCGTGCGTTCGCGACGATAAAGCGCAGTCAGAATCGCGGCATAAATGCAGACCCCAGTTGCATTGTCACCGCTGCCTGACACTGGCCAGGTCGGCGGCTCTCCGGCATCGCGCGTCATGAATAACAGGCCGCTTCGCGCCCAGAAGGCCGTGAGATCGAACCCCGGGAGGTTTGCGTCCGGACCTTTCTCGCCGAAGCCGGTGAGATCGGCATAGATCAGACGCGGATTCCACTGCGCGACATCCTCATATTCGAGCTTTAATTTCTTGCGTGCGGGATGCGGTGTGTTGACGATGAACACGTCGGCCCACTTGGCTAACCGCTCGAGCACCTGCTGCGCGCTTGCAGCTTTCAGATTGAGCGCAACGCCACGCTTGTTTCGATTCGACAATTGGAATGGATAAGGCTCTTCCGAATGCGGCTGGGGTGGGATCTTCTGGCCCTTTCTCCACAGTTCTCCCTCGGGAGGTTCAACTTTGACGACATCTGCGCCGAAGTCAGCCAAGATGGTTGCAGCGCCCGGCCCGGCAATGAAGCTCGACAAATCCACGACCTTCAATCCGGAAAATATGTTGCCTTCTGTCATTTTCATCTCCTCCGTCACGATCACTACTTACGGCCGCGAACCATTGGCAACTTCGAAGTGGCGCGTAGAGTCCTACTTTCCCTGAAACTTCGCCGCGCGTTTCTCGAGGAACGCCGACGTGCCTTCTTTCTTGTCGTCAGTCGACGCGCAGACCGCGAAGAGCGAAGCTTCGATCAGCAGGCCTTCGGCCACGCTTGTCTCCAGTCCTTTGTTGACCGCCTCCAGCGCGTATTTCACGCTAAGGGGAGCGTTGGCGATGATCTTCTTCAACACAGCTTCGGCACGCTCGATCACGTGCGCGTCCGGCTCCAATTCGTCCACCAGGCCAATGCGATAAGCCTCAGCCGCATCGATGATGTCGCCGGAAAGGATCAGCTTGAGTGCTCGCCCTCTTCCCACTAGACGAGGGAGGCGCTGCGTGCCTCCATACCCTGGCATGACTCCAAGCTTTACTTCTGGCTGGCCGAATTTCGCGCTCTCGGCAGCGACCCTGATGGTGCACGCCATCGCCAGCTCGCATCCGCCACCCAGGGCAAAGCCGTTCACTGCAGCGATGACCGGCTTACCAAGGTTCTCGATGAGGTCAGTCAATCCCTGCCCTCGACGAGTCGCGGCTTCTGCTTCTACAGCTGTGTTGTTGGCGATCTCCGCGATGTCGGCGCCCGCAGCAAATGCTTTTTCGCCGGCACCAGTGAGGATGACTCCACGGACGGCTGCATCGTCACGCGCGTCCTCGAAGACTTCCCGCAGTTCGTTGATCGTCGTCTTGTTTAGCGCGTTCATCACCTTCGGCCGGTTCAGCGTCACATACGCAATCGGCCCTTTCTTGTCATAGACAACGTTCTCGAGTCTTAGGACAGAAGCTAGCGAGCTCATTCACTTCTCCTTATTAGTGGCTAAGGTCATTCATCGTTAAGGTCTATGGTGGCGTTCGTCATTACGCGGCAGGAATTTCAGCGTACACGATGCCGGTTAGGTTTCCTTCCGCCGCAAGCACTGTCTTCTTGTTAGACCCGTCGAGGTTCGCGCTATAGACGGATCCACCCAAATCGGTCAGAAACATGCGACCACCTTTCAGATCCAGGGCGATACCGATTCCTTCCATCAAGTGGTCGAAAATAATCACCGGCTCTTTCTTGCCAGTCCCCTGAGCTAGATCCATGGGCGCCCGATTCACCGTATTGCCACGTGGAGGATCGCCGCGGTCGGTCCAGTAGATAGTCCGGTTGGCGAGGTCGAGTTCGAGGTCGATAGGTTCAGGCAAATTCTCGTACAGAAGTTCGATATCTTTGCGGTTCGCTGGAGTCTGCCCCTTGGGAATTTCTAGATTGGCGCGAAAGATGCGGCCCTCACCGGCATTGTCCGGACCCTTCTGAGTCCAATAAAGTTTGCCGGCGTCGACGTCGAGCGCAATTCCCACGCACCATTTCTTTATGTCCTTCCCAGGACGCGAGTCACCTTCGCTCGTATCGATAAGCGTTTCGATCTTGGAGCCATCCAGGTTCGCGCGCATGACCCGCATGCCCTCGCGATCGCACCAGTAAAGCTTGCGGTTCTTCTCATCGAGTTGCAGTTGTTTGGGAGTGAAGGTGCCCCCCGGAGGAACAACGTGGGTGAGGTTTTTTCCGTCAAAATCCGCGCGCTCGATAGAACCGTCATTGGCGGTGGGGTTGCCCATGTTGGTCCAGTAGAGATGACCGGCCGCGAGATCCACAACGATGCCGTCGGGAAGTCGTCTTCCCTCGCTCACAATAACCTTAAGGTCGGAGCCGTCAGAGTTCGCGGAAAAAACTTCGCCACTGCTGGCGCTGAGAAAAAACAACCGGGCCTTCGTAGCCGTTGCTGCGGTTTGTCTGATTTTTGATTGAGAGGATTTAACAGCCATAATTTCTTCGCTCCTTAATTACTTCAGCTTTTCTTTTGGCAGACAGGTTGAATACCGAAATTGCGAGTTCACTTCCGTTCCGCTAGACGAAGGCGCTGAACCCGGTTATAGCTTTACCGAGAATCAGGTTCTGCATTTGGAATGTTCCCTCGTAGGAGTAGAGCGCTTCCGCATCGGCGAAGAAACGGCCTACGTTGTAGTCTGCAGCGATGCCATTACCGCCCAAAAGCTCCCGCGCCCAAGCGACCGTCTCGCGGCACTTGGCAGTGGTGAACGCCTTGGCAAGGGCGGCATGCGCATCCGTCAGCTTGCCTTCCGCCTGCAACTGGGCCATGCGGACCAGCAGGCACTGTGAGGCGGTGATGTTGGCGATCATCCTGGCGAGGAGGTCCTGCACCATCTGGAATGAAGCGATCGGCTTTCCGAACTGCAGGCGCTCCTGACAATACTTGAGTGCGTTTTCGTAGGCGCCCATGGCGCATCCAGTCGCCTCCCACCCAACCAAGAAGCGCGTCATCTTCAGAACCCGGGCAGTGTCGCGGAACGATTGATCTTGCTGCAAACGGTTCGCTTCCGGTATCCGGCAGTTCTCCATCGTGATCAGTCCGTTCTGGACCACTTTCAGCGCAATCTTGTTCTGAATTTTCTCTACGCTGAAGCCAGGTGTGGTCTTGTTTTCCACGAGGAACGCTTTGACCTGGTTGTCCGCAACATCGCGCGCCCAAATGATGGATATGTCGCACCACGGAGCGTTTCCAATCCACTTCTTCTGACCATTGAGGATCCAGGTCTCGCCGTCGCGTTTTGCGGTTGTCAACATCCCGCCGGCAGTTCCAGACCCAACGAGCGGTTCGGTCAGGCCGAAGCAGCCAATTTTCTCCCACCTAGCCATCGGCGGGAGCCATTTCTGTTTCTGTTCCTCAGACCCGCCCAGGTAGATCGAACCCATCGCTAAACCGTTGTGCACACCAAAGAATGTCGCAATCGACGAGTCGAAGCGCGCCATTTCCATGGCGATCAAGCCAAATAGCTGCGCACTTCCGCCTCTACAGCCGTAGCCCTGCATGCCGACGCCGCCAATGTTGAGCTCTTTCACCGCAGGCAAGATTTCGAATGGGAAAGCATCTTCGACCCAGTACTTGGTGATGATTGGCGCGACCTTCGTCTCCATAAAAGTGCGCACTTGTTTCACAACCGCCAACTCTTCAGCCGGCAGTGTTTCGAGGAGTTCATAGAAGTCGCTATTGGGTGCGGGTAGCGGCGCAGGCTTTTTGTCTTTTGCTGGGCTTGCCATTAAAACCTCTCTTGTTATAGTTTTTGTCTCGCTGCTCGCGACCCTTCACTTAATGCAAGTGGACCGCCAAACGCATCCGGAAATTGCCTGCTGAAAAGAGGGGAGTTGCAGTCTGAAGTAGAGGGGTTGATGAATAAATTGGTGTCACGAATAGATCAGTGTCAAAGGGTGGTAACACTAAGCGAATCGACTCGAACATGAAGAACCCCAAGGATCGCGCGAGCCCCCGGGTACAAAAAGCAGTAAAGCTAGGGAGTGACGCGCGACAATCGAGTTTGCGCTCGCACTGCTTCTGACCCTGGTGTCGAGAAGGATGGCACTTTGCGCAACCGACGAAATCAACCAGAGTAAGACTGCACTAGTGAGTCAAATCAACGGGTATCTGGCGATCTAGTGTTTGGATTGGAGGACCTCCCCACTCCTGGTCGCTGAGGGCTATGCAGGCTTCTTAGCCTCGGCGCAGAACACAATGACCTTTCCATCCTGCGACCGCGCAATGAGCGGCTCTCTTCTTTTTTGGAATTTCGCAGGTACGTAGAACTCAATTATGCGGGCCATTACCGCCTCCTTCCTTCTTGAAGCCCCTTGTCTTTTGGCTTTCCAATCGCATACTGGTTTGCAGCGGAGAAGCCGGCCACCACCAACGAACAGAATCATGCGAGCGAATCTTTCGATAAGTGGCTTCTGTCATGCGTCCGCCCTCATGCCGATGTCATTCCCAATTGACGATTCTCCAAGACGGTGTGGAGCACTTGGGCTGCCAAAGGTCAGAACAGGGGCCTGCAGATGGAGAGCGAATTGCCGGCGCATTAAGTCGCAAAACATCAATAAAGGATTTTGAGCAACTCGTTGACGGTGAGATAGAGGATGGGTGTTAGGTAGCAGCTTTTGTCACGTCTAGGTTTACTTTATGTCGCACCAAGCTCCAACCACGTGGTTTCACAGCAACCGTTACAGTGGCCACGCCGCGTGAGCACTGCCGCGTTTCCTTCATAACCATCTTCGCATTCTGCGCGTGACCACGAAAACAGTTAGCGATTACCGAGTTCTCGTTGGCTTTAGGTAAACCACCACTGAAACAGGGCGTCCCGGAGGCACGACCCAGTTCCCCCAGAAGAGCCCGGCCCGCGCGAAGTTATTTCTTCTTGCCTTTTTCCGGTTCGTCAACGACCAGGTTATTGTCCACCGAGAAAGCCCCGGGCACGCTGTTAGCCCGCATGCCCGCAATGGTCTTGTCCATCTCGCGTGCCACGGAGCCTTCGAGCGTGATGTGTCCGTTCTTCACAATGATGTGAATCGGTGGCACTGCACGCACCTGATACAAGCTCAGTGCAGGGTCGCCATAGATGGCGCGATAAGTGTCGCGGCGAATTCGATCGTCGTCCGGGGACGTCGGCAGAACCTCGATATTGTTGACGACCTTGGTCACGCCCTCAATGCGCTTCACCACATTTTCCGAGTCGGATTTAAGCGTCGGACGCGCGACCTGCCCAAGCAGGGTCACCGTCCCATCCGGATCGACTTTGTAGGCGAGATTATCGAACACGCCGTAATACGGAAGCATCACCAGTTCATGACGCACTTCTTTGACGATGCGATCAAAACTTTTCTGCGGCAGCGCACCCGTCATTTGGTTGTCCTGGATGGCGGGACCGGCGAAAGCTACCATCGAGAAACTCGTCATTGCAAGAAACAGCGGCACAGCTGCAAACAGTCCTTTTTTCATGTGCGTGACCTCCTGTGAGGCTTGGCGAGAGCCCGTGAAATTCTTCGCACTTTTGAGACGCTGGGAAGAACAGATAAGTTGCTTTTTCTTGTCTGGGGCGAAGGGCATTGGGGCGGGGGCATGGTTCGCAGGCATGGTTCGCCAGCGAACCGAGCGGCGACGTCAAACACCGGCGAATCTAGTTCGAACGATTCCCGATAAAACACTGATGCACGAAATCCGGCGAGAACCGGCTCACAACCTCCGCCGGAATATCTTTTTCCTCTACTTCGTGAAAGCGAAAATCGATAGTATGATCCGGATTTACACTCGCGAGCAGATATCCGTAAACATTGGTCTTGGCGGCCTTAGCCTCATTGGCGTTCGACGGCAAAGGGTACCGCACCGCGCCGGCCGTACCAATAATCCACCCCGGCAGAACGCCTCCGTTCGCCCGCCAATATACAGTATTGAAAACGCCATCCATGAAAAAGTGCGAATGGCTGGCGAGGATGTAGACATTTTTCTTCGATCCTTGCTGAAGTTTAAGCAGATCCACATAGGCGCGCCGCCCGCTAGCCTCCGCTTGCGGCGTGTCGCTCATGCTGTGGCCGCGGGCAATGCTGTCCGGCAAAGCTTCATGCATGCCGACCACCACGCTGGCGATCGAGGAATCTTTCGCGTCAGCCGCGAGCACTCGTTCGAACCACCCGAGTTGTTCACTATCAAATTGATCCGGCGAAGCGCTGTCGAGAGTAATAAAGTCGACGCCTCCACGCTGCCAGTGATAATAAGTGTGCAAGCGGTGATCTTTCGGATTGTCTTTCAGCCGCTGCTGCCGCAGCTCCGGCGTGTCGAGCCAGTCGGCAAATTGCAGCAGATAATCGCCGCGACTCTTGGGCGCGTAGAGCTCGTGATTGCCAATCGCGAGATAAACCGGAGTATCCCCGAAAGGCAGCAGTTGATTTTGGATGAAATCGTCCCACGCATTTTTTTCGTAATCGTTGATCGTCGGCGGCGTAGCGGCCAGCTGCTTGTAATCCTGATCGAAATCGTAGATGGCGCGGAAATCGCCGAGATGCCAATAGAAAGCCGCTTGATCGCGATGCGCGCCGGCGGCAATCACAGGCATCACTACGTCTCCGCAATTACGAGAATCGCCAGAGACAACGAACGCCCATGACTGCTGAGCGCGCGCAACCGAAGCAGAAATCAAAAGCAATGCGCTGATGCGCAACATAGCCAGCATGGGAGAATAATACCGCTTCCGTCTCTCCGCTCGCCTATGCCGCCTTCGGTTTGCGACGTCGCTCTCTAAAGCCTTCAATCAATAAATAGAGCACGGGAATAAAAAACAAATTCAGAATCGTGCTCATGATCATGCCGCCGAAGACCGTCGTGCCCACCGAGTGGCGCCCGTTTTCTCCTGCGCCGCTGGCGACGACCAGCGGAACGACGCCCATGATGAAGGCAAACGACGTCATGAGGATGGGACGCAGACGGATACGGGCCGCTTCCACTGCCGCTTCCAGAATCGTCATCCCGCGTTGACGCAACTGCTCGGCAAATTCCACGATCAAGATGGCGTTTTTGGATGCGAGGCCGACCAGCATGACGAGTCCGACCTGGCAGTAGACATCGTTTTGCAGACCGCGCATCCATTGCCCGCCGAGCGCGCCGAGCAGAGCCATGGGTACGGCGAGAAGAATAATGAAGGGCAGAACAAAGCTTTCATAGAGCGCCGAGAGCGTGAGATAGACAACGAGGGTTCCGAGGCCGAAGAGGATGAGCGTGGTTGAGCCGGAGGCGAGCTCTTCGAGCGAAATTCCAGACCATTCATAGGTGTAGCCCTGGGGCAAGATCTTAGCGGAGAGCTGTTGCATGGCGTCGATGGCCTGGCCGGAGCTGAAGCCGGGAGAAGCGGAGCCGTCGATTTCCGTTGAGCGGAAGAGATTGTAGTGATTGATGACTTGCGGCGCGATGCTTTGGGTGATGGTGGCGAGGTTTCCGAGCGGGACCATGGCTCCGGAATCGGAGCGGACGTAGTACTGTCCGATATCCTGCGGGTGGGAGCGGAATTGTTTGTCGGCCTGCACGTAGACGCGGTAGGAGCGGTTGTTGAAATCGAAATCGTTGACGTAGGACGAACCCATGTAGACGCCGAGCGTGTCTGTGATCTGGCTGAGCGGAATGTGGAGGTTCTTGGCCTTTTCACGATCGATGGTAACGACATATTGCGGATCGTTTGAGGTGTAGGTTGTGAAGAGGCCGGTGACATCTTTTTGCGGACGCTGGCCAGCGGCGCGAACCAGGTCGTGGGTCACCTTGTCGAGATCCTGGAGGGTATGAGCTCCCTGGTCGAGGAGTTCGTACTGGAAGCCGCCGAACTGGCCGAGGCCCTGGACGGCGGGAGGTTCGAAGGGAATAACGATGGCACCGGAGATTCCGAAGAGCGGACCGCGGAGGCGGTTTAGGATGGCGGCGGCGCTGTGTTCTTCGCCCTCGCGCTTTCCATAAGGGCGGAGAGGCAGGAAGACAAGGCCGGCGTTCGGAGTGGCTCCGCCAAAGCTGAATCCGGCGATCGAGAAGGTGCCTCGAATTTCGGGGACATTTTTGGTGATGGCGGAGATTTGCCGGCCGACGTCGCGAGTGTACTCGAGCGAAGCTCCCGTTGGAGCCTGGATGGCGACGATGAGATAGCCCTGATCTTCGGAAGGAACGAAGCCTTGCGGCACTCTCTTGAAGACGAGGTAGGCTAGACCGAGGCCGGCTGCGAACAAGATCAAAGCGAGGACCTCGAAGCGCAGGAACGTGCGGAGCGCGCGCACATAACCTCGGTTGATGGCGTCGAGAGCGCGGTCAACCTGTCTGAAAAACCAGTTCTTTTCTTTGTGTTCGATGCGGCCGAGCAGGATCCCTGCGAGCGCAGGCGCCAAGGTGAGAGCGTTGAAGGCGGAAATCGAGATAGAAAACGCGATAGTTAAAGCGAACTGGCGGAACAGAATTCCGGTGGTGCCGGGGAAGAACGCAACCGGCACAAACACGGCTACCAGCACCAGCGAGGTCGCGATGACGGCGCCGGTCACTTCCTTCATGGCGGCGGAGGCTGCCTTGGCGGCGCTGGTCTCACCCTCTTGCAAGTGGCGCTCGATGTTTTCAATCACGACAATCACATCGTCGACAACCAGCCCGGTGGCAAGCGTGATGCCGAACAGAGTCAGCGTGTTGATGGAAAAGCCAAGTAGCTTTATGAAAGTAAATGTCCCGATGAGCGAAACTGGAGTGGCGATGAAGTGAATGATCGTAGTTCTCCAGTCGCCGAGAAAAACGAAGATCACCAGGATGACCAGCAGGATCGCGGAACCCACCGTAAAAATGACGTCGCGAATGGATTCGCCCACGGCGTCGGTGGTGTCGAAGGCGATTTCATATTTCATGCCGGGAGGGAAGCGTTTGGAAAGTCGATCGAGCTCGGCGACGCAGCGTTGATGAACATCCAGGGCGTTGGCGGTGGAGAGCTGGGTGACAGCGATGCCAACCGCATCACGCCCGTTGTAATCGAGGTCAGTGGTGTAGTCTTCGGCGCCGAGTTCAGCGCGGCCGACATCCTTGAGGCGGACGAGGGTGCCGTCGGCATTACTTTTGAGGATGATGTCATCGAACTGCGCGGCCTCGGAGAGACGGCCCACGGCGCGGACGCTGATCTGGAATTGCTGACCTGGGATGGAGGGTTGGGCACCGATCTGTCCGGCGGAGATTTCGACGTTTTGCTCTCCTAGAGCGCTTACAACATCGTCAGCCGTCAGAGAACGGCTGGCCATGCGGACGGGATCGAGCCAGAGGCGCATGGAGTATTTGCGCTCGCCGAAGATGAGGACGTCGGCGACGCCGGGAACGCGCTTGAGCGTGTCCCGGACATAGACGTCGAGATAGTTGCTGATGAAGAGCGTGGAAAGACTGTTGTCGGGGGAGAAGACGGCTCCGCCGAAGACGAAGTTTTGCGAGGTCTTGGCGACGGTGATGCCGATTTGCTTGACGGCGGCGGGCAGGCGTCCGGAGGCCGTATTGACGCGGTTTTCGATATCGACGGTGGCGAGGTCGGGATTGCGGTTGAGATCGAAGGTCGCAGTGATGGTGCTCACGCCATCGTTCGTGCTCGACGAAGTAATGTACTTCATGCCTTCGGCGCCGTTGATCTGCTGCTCCAACGGGGTCGTGACCGCCGATTCGACAGTCTGCGAACTCGCCCCTGTATAAACCGCGGTAACGCCCACTTGCGGCGGTGCCAGGTCAGGAAATTGTGCAATCGGCAAGGTAGGAATGCAGGCCGCGCCCGCGAGAATAATCATCAGGGCGCATACGGTGGAGAATACCGGGCGATGAATAAAAAAGTCGACCATAAGTGTCTGTTGGCGAAAAAGGCATCGGGTGATCGAAAATCAAAGGTTTCGATGACCCGATCACCCGATGGTGAGATGACCCGATGCCTAGCTGCTGCTCTCTTGCGGGACTACCGGTACGCCATCAACCAGGAACTGCGTGCCCGAAACGACCACCTTGTCTCCCGGCTTCACGCCGTCGAGCACTACATAATCGTTGCCGACGATCTGGCCCACCTGGAGCGGCTTCTGCCGCACCACGTAGCCGCCTTTTTGATCCGGCTCAGCCACAAAAGCAAAATAGAGCCCACCGACTCGCGACACGGCGACCACCGGAACCACCGGCTTCTGCTGGCTTCCCCAGACCACGCGCGCGCGAATGACTTGCGCCGTGCGCAGATGATCGTTCGAGTTGGCGATGGTCGCCTTCGCCAGCACGGTTTGCGTCGCCGTGTCCACCTGCGGCGACAGAAACGTGATGCGGCTGGCCGCCAGCAAATTCCCTGCGTCATCGACAATCTGCACCGGCAGATTCAACTTCAGTTGCGCCGATTTCTCGACGGGCACATAAATGTAAGCCTCGAGGCTGCCCGGCCGATCGACAGTGCTCAGTGTGGTGGTGGTGAGAACCCGGTCGCCCACGCGCACCGGAACATCGCCCACAATTCCCGCGCGCGGCGCAACCACGCGATAGTAATGCAATTGCACCTGCTGCTCATTCACCTGCGCCTCGAGCGAATGCAGTTGCGCCTGCGCCGCATCGAGCGTGGCACGCGCCTGGTCAAGATCTTGCCGGCTGACCACTCCCGCGCTTGCCAGTCCATTGACGCGTTCGTAATTCTGCTGCGCCCATTTCAGTTGCGCCAGCTGCGCCACCCGCGCGTGCTCCTGGCTGTTGAGCGTGGCCTGCTGCTTCTCGGGATCGATTTGCATCATCGGAGCGCCATCGGCGACGCGCTCACCGGAGTGCACATAAATCTGCGTGATGATGCCCTCCACCTGCGGCATCACTACCGCCGAGTCGCGCGATTTCAAAGTAGCCACGTACTCGGTCGTGTCGTCGATCTTTTCCGCCTTCGCGGTCTGCACCTTCACCGGCATGGCTTGCGGCGCGTCAGCTTTCGCTGCCTTGCTGTTGCCGCAGCCGGCCGTTGAAAGAAGCAGCGCGAGCAGCGCTCCTGGCGCAATCCCGGCCAAAACCCTGCTCACAGTCGACGCTGGCGTTCGTGGAAAGAATAATGATGGAGACATAGTTGTTCGGGGACTCAACCGCACAATACTAGATTAAAACATATAGATTCGCGGTGCCCGCGGAAGGCTCCGAAGAGTTTTCGCTTCTGCTAGATTGTCTTGTTATGAAGCCAAGCCGGAGTTTTGCCAGCGATAACAACGCCGTCGTGCATCCCGAGGTCCTCGAGGCCATTGCTCGCGCCAACCGAGGCCATGTGGTCGGCTACGGCAGCGATCCCCACACCGAATCGGCCATCGTAAAGTTTCGCGAGCACTTTGGCGACGATATAACAGTCTTCTTCGTTTTCAATGGCACCGCCGCCAATGTGCTCAGCTTACAGGCGCTGACCCGCCCGTATCACGCCGTCCTCTGTCCTGAGCTTTCTCATATCTACACCGATGAATGCGGCGCTCCCGAAAAACTCACCGGCTGCAAACTAATTCCTCTGCCCGCTCCGGAAGGCAAGTTGACGGTAGAGACGGTTACGCATGCCTACCATGGAATTGGCGACCAGCATCATGTCCAGCCGCGCGTGATTTCTATCACCCAATCGAGCGAGATGGGTACGGTCTACAAGCCACAAGAAATCGAAGCCCTCGCGCGCTTCGCCCGCGAAAGAAAGATGTTCTTGCACATGGATGGAGCGAGAATCTCCAACGCCGTCGTGGCCCAGCAACTCAGCCTGCGGCAGGCAACCCGTGATCTCGGCGTGGATGTGCTTTCATTCGGCGGCACCAAAAACGGCCTGATGGGCGTCGAGGCAGTCGTGTTCTTTCAGCCGGAATTGGCCATTGATTTTTCCTTCCTGCGCAAGCAGGGAATGCAACTGGCCTCGAAGATGCGCTTCATGTCAGCGCAGATGGAGGCGCTGTTGACCAATCATCTCTGGCACCGCAACGCAGCGCACGCCAACCGCATGGCGCGCCTGCTCGAACAGGAAGCAAAGAAAATTCCGCGCGTCAAGATCGTCTACCCCGTGGACGCGAACGGAGTCTTCGCCCAAATCCCCTCCCAAGCAATTCCAAAAATACACGAACGTTATTTTTTCTATGTCTGGAGCGAGGAAGAGTCGATCGTGCGCTGGATGTGCTCGTTCGATACCACAGAAGATGACGTCAAACAATTTGCGGAGTTTGTGGGGGAGGTGGTGAGGAGCCTGCCGAATTGAAGCGCCTATCCCGGATTTCGCGACCCGGCTGGCAGCGTCATGTCTCCGACGGCCAAGCCTGCCTTTGCCGGGCTATTTCTTCTTGCCCGCCTTGATTTTCGCCCATCGAGCCCGCTGCGCGGCCGCAATTCTACGCCGCCCCGCTGCGGAAATCTTCCTCTTCTTGTGCACTGCCACAGGGGCAGCCTTGCTCCCATGCAAGTAGACTTTCCCAAAAGTCGTGAGCGCAACGGTCACGCGGTGCAGTTCATTCTCCAGGCGCGCGCGTTCCTGCCGCAGTTGTTTGACCACCGTCTCAATAAGTGTCTTTGGCATTCAGTGATTCTAGCACCCGAAAGTGGGCCAGCAACGCGGTTCGCGCGCGTCAGCGCCGTTACGTGGAAGAGAATTCCCGTTTTCGCATGAATCCCATTGTGGCGCCCGCCGCTGCCGCTAATGCTCCGCCTAAACGTCGCCTTGCTATCCTCCGTGCGTCATCGGCGTGGCGTCAGTCGCGATGCATATCCACGAGCCGTTCCTGTAAATCCAGGTGTCGATGAAGCGCTCGCGGCGAACGACCGTCTTCCCTCCCTTTGCTTCCTTCACCGCAATCACTCCAATGGCAATTGCCGTGTTTCCGAAGACGCGCACGGTCAGCGACTCCGGAGCGACCTGCTCGTCGTTCGCATTAGCCGCTTTGACGCTCGCCAGAAACTCAGACTTGGTCTTGAGCGAGCCATCGTCTTCGACCAGCACCAGCGAATTGTCGAGGATCGAAGACAGCGCCTTGACATCCCCGGCTTTGTAGGCCTGATTCCAGGCTTTTTCGAGCCCCAGCACCTGGGTGCGGGCAACCTCGTCATCCTGCGTCACGGCCGTCGGCGCTACTCCAACCGTAAGCGCCAAAAGAATCCCGAAGCCAATCCACCGCATGTGCCCTCCCCTGCTTCGTCTCGTTTCCCGGCACAATAGCAGAAAAAAATCCTTCCAATTAGTCCCGCAGTTGGTGCGGCAGGCAGTCTGTTGCTAAGCTTGCTGGGCCATGACTCGGAAACAACTGCTTCGTCGAACAAAAACTCTCGTTGGACGGACCGCATTATTGTTCGTCTTCGTCGGCTACGAGCCAAGTCTTGTCTCCGCGCAGCAGAACGAAATTGTGTACAGCGCCGACGAGAAGCCCCTTGCCGATCAAATCCATGGCCTGCGCGGCCTGGCCGACGATGTTCGCGCGACAACCACCAGAGATCTGGCCCTGAAGATCCGCAAGCTGCCGGCCACCGACAATAAGCTGTACCTGGCGGTCAACTTGGCGGGCCTCTCGACCGAAGGCGATTTCGGACACGACACGCTTCAGGAAGTGGCAACGACGCTGGCCGAGACCTTGCGCCAGCGTCCAGCGCCCTGGGCGAAGCCCGAGGACTCTAACGCAGCCGCCAACTCCTCCCCTCGCTCGCCTGCCTATCCTTATGTTGAGCTGGCCACACTGGTGCGTTACGAGCACGTCGATGCATCAGTCGATAACGATGACGGGCAGTTTCGCGCAGCAATGGCCCAACTGGAAGCGGACGATCGCAAGCGTGAGCATCCTGAGTTTACCCTGAAGGATCTCGCCGGCAAGACCTGGAGCTTTTCTCAACTTCGAGGCAAAGTTGTGCTGGTGAATTTCTGGGCGACCTGGTGTCCGCCCTGCCGCAAAGAGATGCCCGACCTGGAAACGCTTTACCAGCGTTTCATGACCAAAGGCTTCGTGGTCCTGGGTATTTCCGACGAAGAGGCAGCGAAGGTTGATCCCTTCATTCGCGAGCGCAAGGTATCATTTCCCGTCCTGCTCGACCCCGGCCGTAAGGTCAACGAAATGTTTGCCGTCGAAGGCATTCCCAAAAGCTTCGTCTACGATCGCGAAGGAAAATTGGTTTCGCAATCGATCGATATGCGTACGCAGAAGCAGTTTCTCGAAATGCTAAGCAAGGCTGGACTGGATTAACGAGACTAACCGGAAGCCCCGCTTCCTACAAGAATAATGATGACCGAAAGGACTAACCAAATGAAAACGCAAATTGTCAGAGCCGTTTTTACTCTTCTTGTTCTCGTCACACTCGCAGGCGCGCAAGACACCATGAAAAAAGAGAAAGCGCCCAAACCGGCCGTGAGCCCGTCGCAGGCTCTGCTCGATAACTGGAACTACGTCGGCCACAAACTGATCGCGATGGCAGAGGATTTCCCCGAAGACAAATATGATTTCAAGCCCGTCCCCGCTGAGCGCAGCTTCGCCGAGCAACTATTGCACGCCTCGAACGCAAGCTATTTTTTCGTCAATCCCGCCATGGGTCTGAAGCCGCCAGCCGAAGAAGACCCAAAGCGCGACCAATATAAAACCAAAGCCGCAGTAGTCGAGTTCGTGAAGAAGGCCTTCGCCGACGGCGCCGCCGCGATCAAACAAAAAGGCGATACGGGACTGAATGACCTCATGGTCGATCCCTTCGAAAATCAGCAAGTGCGCATGTCCGACATGGCGTGGGGCCTGATCGAGCATTCCGGAGAACACTACGGCCAGCTGGTTGTCTATTACCGAGTCGCCGGATTAGTGCCGCCCGAGTCGCGTCCGAAAAAGTAAGCCGCTGCCGCTGATACCATAACCTTCGTGCGACCGCTGCTCGACGTCCGCGACCTGAGCATACAATTTCCGCAATCTCGTGGCGGGCGCGATCCCGCCACCGCTCAGCTGTCAGCCACTGCGACCGCGGTGAGCCGCCTCTCGTTCTCCATCGCGCCCGGAGAAGTCCTCGGCCTCGTCGGCGAATCCGGCTCCGGAAAATCCGTCACCTCGCTAGCCATAATGGGCCTGCTACCGTCATCCGCCCAAGTCACCGGCGAAATCACTTTTCAGAATGGCAATGGCAATGACGCCGCCGCCCCCACTCACCTCACCACGCTCCCGCCCCATCAGCTCCGCCAGCTCCGCGGCTCGCGCATGGCCATGATTTTTCAGGAGCCCATGACCGCCCTCAACCCGGTCATGCGCGTCGGCAATCAAATCGCCGAGGCCGTGCTCGCTCACCATCGCGTCCCCAAAGCCGAAGCCTGGCGCCGAGCCGTCGAAGGCATGCGCGATGTGGCCATCCCCGACCCCGAGCAGCGCGCCCGCAGCTACCCTCATCAGCTCTCCGGAGGCATGCGCCAGCGCGTCATGATCGCCATGGCCATCGTCAACCGTCCGCAGCTTCTCATCGCGGACGAGCCCACCACCGCGCTCGATGTCACCATTCAGCAGCAAATCCTCGATCTGCTCAACGATCTTCGCCGCAAATTTGGATTAGCGATGCTCTTCATCTCCCATGACCTCGCCGTCGTCTCCCACGTAGCCGATCGCGTCGCTGTAATGTATGCCGGCAATCTCGTCGAGCTCGGCGCAAAGTCCGATATCTTCCGCGCCCCCGCTCATCCCTATACGCAAGGCCTGTTGCAGGCCATCCCCACCCTGACCACCGACCGCGATCATCCCCTAGCAACCATCGAAGGCACCGTCCCGTCAGTCGCGCAGCTGCCCGCCGGATGCCCCTTCGAACCGCGCTGTCCTCATCGCATCGCTTCATGCGCCATCGCCCTCCCGCCGCTGGTCGAGGTGGCCACCGGTCATTGGGCCCGTTGCCCGGTCGTGAATCCGCCCAGAATCTGATACACATAATCTGCAGAACGGGAATCGCATGGGCACCAACCGGCTCGAAGCTTTCAGCGACGGCGTCATCGCCGTAATCATCACCATCATGGTGCTCGAACTAAAAGTTCCGCGCGACTCGACGCTCGTGTCTTTGCGCAGTCTCGCTCCGCAATTTCTCAGCTATCTTCTCAGCTTCGTCGTGATCGCCATCATGTGGGTCAATCATCACCACATGCTCCACTCCGCACGCCGCGCCGACGCTCGCCTCCTCTGGTCCAACAACATTCTTCTTTTCTGGATGTCCCTCGTCCCCTTCGTCACCGCCTTCATGGGCAACAATCCGCGCGATCCCCGCGCCGTCGCTCTGTACGGAATTGTATTGACATTGTGCTCCATCTCTTTCGCCCTCCTCCGCACCGCCATCATCCAGCATCACCTCGATAACCAGGAGTTAGTCCGCTACCATCGCCGCATCCAGGCCAAGAATCTTTACTCCATGGCGCTCTACCTTGCCTCCGCGCCCCTCGCCTTTGTCGACGTCCGCATGGCCTTCGCCATCTTTGTGTTCGTCGCCCTGTCCTACTTCCTTCCCGAGCGCAAACTCGCTGAAACTTAACCAGATGGCGTGGCCGAACCGCAAAAGCTATAATCCTCCCTTTGTGCGCATCCTTGTTCTCAGCGACATTCACAGCAACCTCGAGGCGCTCGACTCCTGTCTGGCGGCCGCGCCCGCGCATGATCTCGTCGTCAATCTCGGCGACACCGTAGGCTACGGCGGCAATCCCAACGAGGTGATTGCTAAAGCGCAATCCCTCGGACGCGTCTTCGTCCGCGGCAACCACGACAAAGCCGTCAGCGGCCTCATGAATCTCGAGGAATTCAATCCCGTCGCCGGCCTCGCCACCCTGTGGACTCGCGAGCAACTCACACCTGAAAATCTGCAATGGCTGCGCGCCCTTCCTCAAGGCCCCATTCATCTCGACGAACTCCCCGGCCTCCAATTCGTTCACGGCTCTTCGCTCGACGAAGACGAATACATGGTCAGCGCCCGCGACGCCATCGCTCCCCTCATCACCAATCCCGTACCCGTCACCTTCTTCGGACACACTCATCTGCAAGGCGGCTTCGTGCTCAGCGGCGAGATCAGCGAAGCCTATCGTCCCGGCTATCGCACCGTCGGTCAGCCCGAATCCTCCGACTGGCCGCTGCGCAAAGATCGCCGCTATCTCATCAATCCCGGCTCCGTCGGCCAGCCCCGCGACGGCGACTGGCGTGCCGCCTTTGCCATGTTCGACTCCGACTCCTGGATCGTCAGTTTTTATCGCGTCCCCTACAACCTCCGCGTAGCCCAGGAAAAAATCCTGGCCGCTAATCTTCCCCAGCGCCTCGCCACCCGCCTAGCCACCGGCAGATGAAGACGTCAGATCTAACCAGGCACAGGCTGCGAAAAAGCTAGATTTCGTTTTTGCCTTTGCGTGGCGCAGCGGTTCAGCGCTACGATCAACGATTGTTTTCAACTGGCTTTAGCCGCGAGGGAAGTGCTGCGCGCAACTGAACTTTCCGTGAAACTTTCCTGGGTTTCCAGGGTTTCCTTATCCGTGCGCTTCATTTTTCGGGCGCACTATCGATCTACTTTCGGCATCTATATTTCGAAGTCGACGCCTCAGGAGGACACTCGACAGATGAACACCGCATCTCGTTTTGCCAGATCGCTTTTTTTGACCGCCGCATTAGCGGCTGCCGCATTCGGCACGGCCTGCGCTCATCATTACTACCAGGTCTATGATCCGTACTACAGCGACTACCACGTCTGGAACCACGACGAAGTCGTCTACTACAACCAATGGGCGCGCGAATACCACCGCGATCCCAATCGCGATTTTCGCCACCTGCCTCCGAATGAACAGAAAGAATACTGGACTTGGCGTCACGGCCACGGCGATCACCACTAAAATAACGCCGCACCATTTTATGAAGCGCGTGCCCCACCCTCTTTCGCGCACTCTGCGAAAAGGGGTGGGCAGCAAATATCCCCGCCCGAGCAAAGTATGGAGGTGTTCCGCTTACTCCTGCCGAAACATCAAATCTTCGAGCGCCATGCGTCGCACCTGCCAATACTCGCGCTCCTGATCATCCACCCGCAGCCTGCATTCTCCCGAATCAGTAAAGTGCAGTCTCACCTGAAACTTCGGACTGCCCTGGTCGTCCTGCACCGTAATCGCATGCTCATTTAGCTTGAATATCACCGACCGGCTCAAATCCTTCGCCCTCAGAAAAACCGTAAACGCGTCGATATCATCCGCCACCGAAAACTCGTAAACAGCGTATTTAGGACGTTGCGAATTGCGCGTCTTCACGTCCTCCTCCACCTGTTGCCGCAGCGTCGCAAAAATCTTAGGCAAAGTGCACGCCGACCGCACCGTCACCCAGTCAAATTTCGACTGACCGTTGCCATTGCCATTCCCGGTCTTTCCATCTGCGCCCTTGTGAGCTGTATCCGCTGCATTACTGGTCGATTTGTCGCTAGCTTTCTCGTCCACGCTTTTCACCCCCGGCAATGATCCAATCAGCTAAGATGCCGCGCAGCCCTAGTCTGTTGTGACCAAGGTCAAGCGGATGCCAAAGGAGCGGGTGCCCCATCCTTTTTCGCGCATTCTGCGAAAAGGGTGGGCCACGAGAATTCCTCATCAACCACGTTGTAAACTCGTCCCATGCCTTCGCGTTCGTCCGATTCCAGCGATCTTTTTCCTCCGCCAAAATCCGCGCCCCCCGCCCACACCGCTCACGTCGATGGCGGAGCCCGCGGCAACCCCGGTCCAGCCGGCTACGGTGTAGCCATCCGAGATGAAACCGGCCATCCCGTAGCCGAGCTAAGCGAATATCTAGGCCATCGCACCAACAACTACGCCGAGTATCAGGGCCTCCTGGCCGCGCTCCGCTACGCGGCCGAAAACCACATCAAAGCGCTCAGAGTAGTCAGCGATTCCGAGCTGATGGTCCGCCAGATGAAAGGAATCTACAAGGTTCGCAATCCCGATCTGCGCCAGCTATACGACGAAGCGCAGCAACTGATACGCCGTCTGGAGCACTTCGAAATCCGCCACGCTATGCGCGAGCAAAACAAAACCGCCGACCGCCTGGCGAACGAAGCCATGGACAGAGGCAAATAGGGCCAGGAAAACTGCTAACGAAAATCCGACACATGGAGAATCGCTTTCACACCCCTCGTTTTCCCTCCGTGCCTCCGTGGCGAGATTTCTCCGCCCTCACTCTCCCGCCGAGTGATCGTGCACAATCTTCCATCCCTCCGGAAACTCGCGAAAAATCAGCGTGAACAAACCATGAGGAGTCTTTCCATCCGGCATGGTCAAATGAAATTCCCCCCGCACGAACGCCGCCTCAGGGCCGAGCATCTCGATGCGCAGATTAGCGAATTCGAGCTTCCCCATCTCGTGACCGGCGCCCTGATAATTTTTCTTGTAGCGATCAAGCGCCGCCTGCCACCCCTTCGATTCATGCGCTCCTGAAAAAAATGTCAGCTCCGGAGAATTCCAATATCCCGCCATGAAGCCCTCCAGATCATGTCGGTTCCAGGCCGCCTGCTGCTCCTCCATCACCTTCCGAATCGCCGTCCGGGCACGATCGGAGGTTTCCTGCCCACCAGCAGAAATAACTAATGAAGCAAGCACTCCCACAAGCAAAACCAAGTTTCGCATAGCCCCTCCGTTCGTAAGTTTCGCACGATTGTAGGGAGGATTATTGACGAAGAATTTGAAATTAGGGAATGGCAGACGAAGAGGAACAACAGAAGAAGTATCCGCTGCGGAAAGATGGGATTCTCGACAGAAAGCCAGGCGCAAAGCACCGCCGAAAAGAACTGAGAAGCCTAAGCGCTAAATGCTAACAGCTGATTGCGACAGCTGCCTACGCCCGGCTCTTCTTCGAGGCCGCCGCCACAGCCTTAACCTTCACCGTCTCCCAAGGCCGCTTCGGACGGTCTACCTCGGGCTCGTCGCGGTCTTTCACCCGATCATAGTGGTACGATTCGCTTACCGTGCCCAGCGATTCGTTGTATAGGCTCGGCAGACCGAGCGCTTCCTTCAGCTCTTCCGAGAACTGTTGCAGCGCCTTCAGATGATCAGCCGTGGCCGGCACTTCGGTCTTGCTGGTCTTCAGAAACTGCTGATAGCCGCGATTGACGAGCTTCGAAATTTCGCTGCCGATTAAGTATCCCGGATACGCGAAAATTTTCACGCCGCCGTCGTCCGTCTTCTGGATCGCCGCCGAGCAGTTGTACTTTTTCAGGAACACGCGGGTTTGCGCCCCCGGAGCCTCGATCAGGTCAAAGCCATGATCGCGCAGCCACTGCACCGCTTCTTCGTAGGTTTTCTCTTCAACTTTCGCTGCCATTTTATAAACTCAATTCTCACCGATGATTTCTAAATTATTTGCGACATCAGATCTTTAGATGCCGCGTTCGCCGTTTTGATGAACCAAAACTCGCGGCCGCGAATCCAATTACCTTGGAATCATCGAATGCAATGGCGCGATTCAGCAACGCGCCCGAACAACGTTAGTATAGATATACCTTTTTGAGTTTGCGGGCACGTTACGTCAGTCACAGGAACATTCGTGCCAAAGTAGCCGTCACGAGTATTGCTCCGAGTATCGTTAATGAGTATCGCTGCATAAAAATATTACCCGATGACCGCAACCGCCTTCAGCTCCGCGCCCTTGCCGCCTGACGCGACTCGCGCGCCACGCGGCGAGGCTGTTCTCACAGCTATCGGCAACACGCCCCTGCTGCCGCTCGACGCGCTCGTCGCCGACTTCCCCCAGATACATCTTTTGGGCAAGGCCGAATGGTATAACCCCGGCGGTTCGGTCAAAGATCGCGCCGCTGCCCGCATCGTGGCGGAAGCGCACCGCGCCGGCCAACTCGCTCCCGGAAAAATCCTGCTCGATTCGACCAGCGGCAACACCGGCATCGCCTACGCTATGCTCGGTGCCGCCCTGGGATTCCCCGTCACCCTCTGCGTTCCCGAGAATGTTTCGCTCGAGCGAAAACGGATTCTACAGGCATACGGCGCAAATATCATCTATACCGATCCCGCCGAAGGTTCCGATGGAGCCATCAAAATCGCGCGCCAGCTCGCCGCCCAACAGCCCGATCTTTATTTTTACGCCGATCAATATTCGAACGACGCCAACTGGCGCGCCCACTACGACACCACCGCCAACGAAATCTGGCAGCAAACCGAAGGCCGCATCACTCACTTCGTCGCCATGCTGGGAACCACCGGAACCTTCGTCGGCACCACGCGTCGCCTGAAAGACCTGAATCCAACCATCCACTGCGTCTCGCTGCAACCCGACTCGCCTTTTCACGGCATCGAAGGCACCAAGCACTTGCCCTCCGCGATCGTGCCGCGCATTTACGACGCCTCCCTGGCCGACGAAAACCTCGAAATCGCCACCGAAGACGCGCACGCCATGGCTCGCCGCCTCGCCCGCGAACAAGGTCTGCTCATCGGAGTCTCCGCCGCCGCCGCAATCGTCGGCAGCCTCAAGATCATCGAGCAGCTGAAAAACAATCAACGTGCCACCATCGTCACTATCCTCTGCGATTCCGGCGAAAAGTATCTAAGCGAGAGATTCTGGAGTGAAGAATAAGATCGAGTTCACCACGGAGGCACGGAGTCTCAGAGAAATTTTCTGAAGCGACCTCACTCCAGAGAAGCTTCTCTGGATTTTCTCTGGGTCTCCGTGCCTCCGCGGTGAAATGGCTTCTTATTTTATGCTGAGACTCACCCAAGCCGACTATCTCGCCCTCCGCCAACACGGAGAGCAAACCTACCCCCACGAATGCTGCGGAGTCCTTCTAGGCCGCTTCAACGACGATGGCTCAAAGACCGTGACGCGCGTCGCCCGCTGCGGCAACACCCGCGCGGACTCCCCTCATAACCGCTACAACATCGATCCAAAAGAACTCATCCGCATCCAGCGCGAAGGCCGCGAGCACAGCGAAGATATCGTAGGCTTCTATCATTCCCACCCCGACCACCCCGCGCAATGGTCCTCTACCGACTTAGCCGAAGCCCACTGGTTCGGCTGTTCCTACGTGATCACCAGCGTAGAGAAAGGCGCCGCCGCACTGACCAACTCCTTCGAACTAGCCGGCAACGACGAACCCAACAAGAAATTAGTAGACGAAAAGACCGAAGTCGTCTGACAATGTGGCGCTGCCGCCCCCGCCCGTGAAGGTCGGACTAGGAAATGCAACAGGTTCTCGGCACGCTGCTGGCCTTATTGCTGCGGGTAGGATTCTACGTTTGTGTCAGCGCATTCTTCTCATCGATCAAGCGCGCAGCTCTTCGCCAGCACCCGCGGCAGGACGGCGCTGCGCTGGAATTCTTTCCGACGACTCGGATGCAGACCCCAGTCAGATCGGTGCTGACCCTCCTGGCTGCCTTCGGAATTCTTGTTTCAATAGCAACACGCGGCCAGGGAGCGAGCTTCTACGCCCTTTTGATCCCTGCGTCTGTTTTTCTTTGGGTCTGCCTCGTGCGGCCCGTCTCAGTAGTGGTGGACCAGCGCCCACAAACCGGCGAGCACGGTTCCCGGATCAAGCAAAGTGATCGCGGTATAGGCGGCCATCGTCGCCCCAAACACGAAAAACAGGCCCATCGCAGTGACGCTCAGCGGCCGTGAAGGTTGGTCCTCGCTCATGGTTTGTCGGCGATCCGCCCGCTCCAGACACGCGAACTCGCCGACCACTCCATTTCCCGCTTGCATCTTCCGCCCGTACCATAGCATCTTTATCTATATGCCGCAGATTCAGATTCCGTCTCCCCTTCGCCAATATTCGGGCAAACAAGCTTCGATCGACGTCCCGGCGAAAACCGTGGGCGAGGCTCTAGCCGGCCTCGTCTCCCAGCATCCCGATCTCAAGCGTCACCTCTATACCGACGAGGGCAAACTCCGCACCTTCGTCAACGTCTACGTCAACGACGAAGACATGCGCTATCTCCAGAAGGAAGCGACCGAGCTGAAAGACGGTGATACGATTTCCATAGTGCCGTCCATCGCCGGCGGATCCTGCGCCGTATCACGGCCCTGAAGAGATTTTGGTGGCGCGCAGATTTTGGGTGGCATAGCGGTTTACCGCTGCGATAAGAATCGCACCTTAACTGCGGCGTTAGCCGCTGAGGTGATGCTGGCGAGCGAGAGAAATTCCCAATCTTCAGCTGCAATAACAAGAGACCCTATGGCCACAATTTCCGAAGTCAAACCGACCGAAGCCGTTCTCAGCAACGACGAAATCCTGCGCTACTCGCGCCATCTCATCATGCCCGAGGTCGGCATGGAGGGCCAGCAGAAACTCAAAGCCGCCAAAGTCCTCTGCATCGGAGCCGGTGGCCTGGGCTCGCCGCTCGCCCTCTACCTCACCGCCGCCGGAGTAGGCACGCTCGGCATCGTCGATTTCGACGTAGTCGACTACACCAATCTTCAGCGCCAAATCATTCACTCGACCGCCGACGTTGGCCGCAAAAAGCTGGACTCCGCCGCCGACAAACTGATGGCCATCAATCCCTACCTCAACCTGCGTACCTTCGATACGAAACTCACCAGCGCCAACGCGCTCGACTTATTCCGCCAGTTCGACATCGTCGCCGACGGCACCGACAATTTTCCCACGCGCTACTTAGTCAACGACGCCTGCGTCCTGACCGGCAAGCCCAACGTCTACGGATCGATTTTCCGCTTCGAAGGTCAGGCCAGCGTCTTCGCCACCGAAGACGGTCCCTGCTATCGCTGCCTTTATCCCGAACCACCTCCGCCCGGCTTAGTCCCGTCCTGCGCCGAAGGTGGTGTGTTAGGCATCCTCCCCGGCTTAGTCGGAGTAATTCAAGCCACCGAAACCATCAAGCTGATTCTCGGCCAGGGCGATCCTCTAGTCGGGCGCCTGTTGTTAGTCGATGCCTTAGCCATGAAGTTTCGCGAGCTGAGACTCCGCAAGAATCCCGACTGCCCCGTCTGCGGCACTAATCGCACCATCACCGCACTGATCGACTACGACGAATTCTGCGGCATCCGCGGCGTCGAAGCCGCGCCCACACCTGGAGGCGACTTGTCCGAAATTTCCGTGGAAGAATTAAAGAAAAAGCTCGACAATAAAGACGACATTTTTATTCTCGACGTGCGCGAACCCCACGAATATCAGATCTGTAACCTGAACGGATATCTCATCCCGCTAAACGATTTACCCAAGCGTATCGCCGAACTCGACAGTAGCCGAGAAATCGTAGCCCACTGCAAAATGGGTGGCCGCAGCGCCAAGGCCGTCGCCTTCCTGAAGCAGTCCGGCTTCACCAAAGTGCATAACTTGACGGGCGGAATCGCAGCATGGGCGGAACGCATCGATCCCAAGATGCCGAAGTACTAGCCAAGGTCGATGTTCCGCCAAGCGCAAATTCGAGGAAGCCTATAAGTTCGACGATAACCTAACCCTGTCATCCTGAGCGCGGAACGACTCGCGAAGCGATCGTTCGCGGAGTCGAAGGACCCTGCGCTCTCCGACCTTGCCTCCGTTTCTAGAGCACGATGGCTTTGCTTGTAGGCCCAGCACTATTCCCTTTGAACTAGCACTAACAAGGTTCATACTATCTCGTTCACTGATTCTTCCCCGCACTAATAAATCTCAGCCATCGGAGACTCGATGAAACGCACCTTACATTTGCGCGTCACGACCCTGTTCCTATCTCTTCTCTTAGTCGTTCAATCCGCCCAAGCGCAAACTCAGAGCAACGCGACTAACGCGCAGCCAGCAGCGCCCGCCGCTCGACAGCAGCCAGAGCAAACGTCGAACTTTACTTCCGCAAAAGGATTTGTCCTCGAAGACGCTGTCCCCGTAAGATTGCGATTCAATCGCACTGTCTCCTCCGCCGACGCGCACGTCGGCGATACCGTGGATTTCGAAGTATTGGATGACATCAGCGTGAATGGGACGCTGGTAATTCCGAAGGGCGGCATAGCGCTCGGAACGGTCACCGAAGCTCAGCCGAAACGAAGGATGGCACGGGGAGGCAAACTCGAGATCAATGTCGATTACGTGAAATTAGTGAACGGCGACAAAGCAGCCCTGCGCTCGGTGAAAGGTGGCAATGGCGGCGGTCACGTTGGCGCCATGACCGCAGGAATCGTCGCCACCGGAATCGTGTTTTTTCCAGCCGCGCCATTTTTTCTCTTCATGCACGGCAAAGACATCACCATGCCGAAGGGAGCGGAGTTCACTGCCTATGTCAACGGAGATTCGAAGCTCGATCTCGCCAAATTTCAGCCAGTAACACCCCCAGCCGACCAAAATCTAAGTGCCAGCAATAACATTCAGAATGCCAGTCCGCCCGCAACTAGACTCCAGATCGACTCCACTCCCCCCGGCGCCGACATCGAAGTCGACGGCAGTTTTGTCGGCAACACACCGTCCGACGTTCAAATCGCCGAGGGCGACCACACCATAGTCGTCAAGAAATCAGGATTCAAGAATTGGGAACGCGCACTAAAATCCAGCGCCGGCAGCAACGTCCACCTCAGTGCCGAGTTAGAGAAAGCTGACGCGAGCGGCGCTAACCCATCGCTGCCGCCAAGCGAGTCACACAAATAGAAAAGGGGAACGCCGCAGCGCTCCCCTCGCCTTCCAGGAGTTACTAACTCACTTACTTCTCCGCCTTCTCAGTCGGCCCCAGCTCCAGCGCAAACTTCTTGCCCGCAAAGCGCAGCTCAGAAATCGTCGCCGTGCCGCTGCTGTGATCGATCACCGCGGAGTCGGAACTGTAAGCTTTGTCGACGGTAACCACCTTCGCCGACGCCTTCGCCACTTCCTTGTTATTCTTCAAAAAGCTTACCTCGACCGTCGAACCCGTTCCATCCCAGCGCACTTGATACTCGCCCGGCTTGAGTTGCTGCCCATTGACTTCAAACGTCTCTCCTATTTGCAGCGTGCTCTTGTTACTTGCGAAAGCACTCGATGCGAGCAGCACGGCCAGCCCGAGCACGACAGTCTTTGCCAGATTCGTCAGTTTCATATGCTCCTTATCTTTCTCCCGGCTTCTGGCCGGGCATTAGGGGCGGCTGGTGATTGGTTCGGACGCTGAACTGAAGGCTTGCCTTTTTCCCGCAAAGTCCTACAATGCGCATGTCAGGGTGATGCAAAAAGATGCGGGCCTCAGACTCGTTCTTTTTATTGGAACCCGGCGCATCCAGGGCCGCCAAACCATGCCTGCGCCAGTCCCATCACCCTGCAATCTCTCCTTCAGGCGGATGACTCAGCTCTCATCCACCTCATCCGTCGTAGGTGTGAAGTTCAATTTGGAGAAATAAGAAGTCGCGCTTCTCGCCTCTGCAATCTGACCTCTCACCTATGACCTACTCTCGGTTCGCTACAGGATACGAACCTCGTTTCGAGTAAGTTCCCATTTTTTCTAGCGAACCACTCATCTCGTGTATGGCATTTCTGCTGCCAGATCAGAGAGAGCGTAAGTTGTTGAACAGAGTACGCGAGCCCTGCACGTCCGCTCGATCCTCTGTTCCCATCCGCACATTGCTGTCCGAAAACGAACGCAATGGGCCATGGCCGCGCCTTTTTACGCGAAAGTTCTTCGCCTTAAGCGCTTTAGCCAACATGCCTATTGGACGAACACACGCCCGCGCCGTTAGCAGAAATTGGTGATGAATGAACAACAGCTTGGAAGTGTCTTGTGTCTAGTCTGTCCCGCGAGCTCGCATCAAAACTCTCATTGTCATCGCTTTAAAACTCTCATCGTCACCCCATCAAACGATGCCAGACATCGCCGCATCGCGCTAACGAATCTTCAGCACAACCTTGCCGTAGTTCTTTCCTTCTTTGAGCAGCGTGTACGCATCGCGCGCCTGCTCCAACGGAAAAACTTTCCCAATCACCGGATGCAGCAGCCCCGCTGCAATCCATTCCGAAAGCTGCTTCCACGCAGCTTCCATCAGAGGACGATTCGCGCTCAGATACGACAGCCACAGTCCATGAACGCTCGCACCCTTCGCATACAGAACGCGCGTATCAAGTGTCGGAGTCTCGCCCGTAGCCGCGCCATAAACAATCACGCGTCCAAATTCGCCCACGCACTTGACGCTCTTCGCCACATGCGGCCCGCCGAGCATTTCAAAAACCGCGTCGACTCCTTCGCCATTCGTCAGCTCTTTAATTGCCTCCGCATAATCCGACTGCTTATAATTAATCCCGTGCTGCAACCCCAGCTCGCGCACCTTCGCCAGCTTCTCGTCTGAAGAAGATGTCCCATACATCTCAATGCCGAGAATTTTTCCGATCTGCACCGCCGCGGTCCCCACTCCGCCAGCAACCGCGTGAATCAGCACGCGCGCGCCAGCCTGGTTACTTGTCTCCTTTATAGGGCCGAGCAGACCGGCCTTCCAATAAGCCAAATACGCGGTAAAAAAGTTTACCGGAAACGCGGCGCCCTGCTCTGCCGTCCAATTTCCCGGAACCGCCCAAACCAGATCGCGCTTAGCCACCGTCTTCTCCGCAAACGCGGCCCACTGCGTATATCCCATCACCCGCCGCCCGCCAGAATCGTTCGCGCCGACTTCGCGCCCCGCGAATTCGCGCCCCGCCGTGAGCGGCGGCTTAGGAGTCCCCGCATATCCGCCGTGCGTGGTCATCAAATCGGCAAAGTTCAAGCCGCCCGCTTCGACCTCTACCAGAACCTGTTCCGGCGCAGGATGAGCCTCCGGCACCTGTTGCAACTCAAGAACCTCCGGCCCGCCAAAGCGAGTGATAACCAGTGCTTTCATGCCGCAAGTTTACCAGCGTCTGGTTTGGGGGCGCAGCGGTTCATCGCCGCGATAGCTTGGCGAATTTCAGTGATGGCTTTAGCCACCGCGGGAGACAACGGCACCTCGCGGGGTCCGGCAACTGTTTAGCGCGCGGAATGCTGCTTTTCGCGGACTACCGTCGGCATCTATAATGATGATCGAGTTTCCGATCTCCGCGGCCTCAGCAGGCGTGGCCGCGGAGACGAGAGTTGCGCCAGCGCCACCGGCGCAATTCAAGGGTGCGGACGGAAACGTCCACGCCTCCCGTGTTGGAAAGGAAACGCTAGCCGGGATTTTCTCCATCCTGTCTTCTTTCCTGGGCTAAACACTTAGCAATGAGCACTTGCCAATTAGCCAAAACGACGATGTTGCTCGGCGAAAGCTAATTGCCAACGGCTAACCGCTGCCTTCCATGCCGCTAACCGACAAATTCGGCCGCTCCATCCACGACCTGCGAATCTCCATCACCGATCGCTGTAACTACAAATGTGTCTATTGCCGCACCGGCACCAACGGTGCAGCCTACGCCGAGCTCCCCTTCGAAGATTATCTCCGCATGACCCGCATCCTGGTCAGCTTAGGGATCACTAAAATCCGCCTCACCGGCGGCGAACCGCTGCTCCGCAAAGGCATAGTGCCGTTCGTGCGCGACCTCGCCCAGCTCCGCACCGAGCAGGGAAGGAAGCCCGAAATCGCCCTAACCACCAACGGCCATCTCCTCGCCGAAATCGCGCAGCCCCTCAAAGCCGCCGGCCTGGACCGCGTCACCGTCAGCATGGACGCCGTCGATCCCGAAAAATTCGCCCGCATAACTCGCGTGCCCAATGGATATGAGAGCGTATTAGCCGGAGTCCGTGCCGCACGCCAAGCCGGATTGGCTCCCGTAAAAATCAACTGTGTCCTGCTGCGCGGCTTCAACGAAGATCAAGTAGTGAACTTCGGCAAATTCGCGCGCGAAGAAAACGTAGTCGTGCGCTTCATCGAATTCATGCCGCTCGAAGAAGACCGCGTCTGGACCCCCGAAATCGTGGTCCCTCTCGATGAGATCCTCGCGCGCATGTCGGAATATCTGCCACTACAAGAGATCCCGCACCGGCGCAGCGAAACCGCCCGCCGCTACCGCTTCTCCGATGGCTTAGGCGAGATTGGAATCATCGCCCCCGTGTCGCATCCCTTCTGCGGCCATTGCAGCCGCATCCGCATTACTTCCGACGGCAAGCTGCGCACCTGTTTATTTTCCGTTTGGGATCATGACCTTCACGAACTGATACGCCGCGGCGCAACCGACGAGGATCTGGTCGAGTTCATCCGGCAAGTGGTCGAGAAAAAAGAAGAGCGTCATCACATCGGCGAGCCAGGATTCGTCCCCGCCTCGCGAACCATGGTCCACATCGGCGGCTAGAGCGCCGAGAACGACCGTCCCAATTAACGCCTCCAATAACTCGGCTCTGGGCCGGGCACGGTCTTCGGTAGGGCACGGCTTCCTCCGTGCCGCAAAGGACTGTAAACACCAGGGTTTTAGCCCCTGAGGGAGCCGCTATGTTTACTTCCCAGGGTTATTATGAGATGGCTTCCAGTTGTGGCTGGAGACAAAAAGAAGTTAAGCGTTGAATAGAAGCAGGTCAGTAAAACGAATCGTACTTAGTAACCATCCACCCATCATCCTTCTTTTCTTCGGTGATCGAGAAAAGGTCTTTGTAAGTCGCGTCCTGCGCCGGCGTGCTATAACGCTCGCCTTTGTAATGCAGAATCACCAGCGGCGGCGCATCTTCCCATTCCACCAGGTTCCATGAAATCAGGGGATGCTGCACCTCGGAGCTGCAAAGAAAGTCGGCCCGCTTCCTGCGGTAATCCCTTTCCCACTGCGCCAGCAGCTTCTTGCAATTCCCGTCGCGCATCTCCCCAATAAACTTGTTGGCCGTCCGTTCGATCGTCCGATCGCGAAACGGATTCATCGTAATACTGATCGGCATCTGCGTCAGCGGATCGCGTTCTTCCGACCGCGACAATACCGGCGGCTGATTGCTGAGCCAATACAGATAGCCCAGGAAAACCAGCACCAGCAAGCCCGCCGAGCCCACTGCAATCGCGAGATGAGTGCGCGAAAACTGCATCATGAGAAGTGTGGCGGATGGGCCGGGTAACAGCAAGGTTACGTCAGATACTTTCGTAACTCGTCAATCGGCCAGTCCTACAACTTCCCGGAGTCCAATTCCCGACGCCGCGCTTGGAGCGCCGCCGTCCCGGGCGGCTGTCCGGCGGGCGTCACGCCCGCCGCGCCTAGGCCGACCACTCCGCTCGGCACAGCTGCGCTACCCAACGCCGTAACTTACGACAAACTTACGACAAAAACTTGAAAATCGACTATTTCCTGTTATTATTCTTCCTCTTCCTCTGGCCTTAGCATTCGACCGTGCTACTTGGGATTGTTTCGCAGCTCACCTGCGCGAGAAGTCCCTCGGAACGGAATAAGAGTTTGTAGAGTGTTTCATCCACCGGGTTAGTTAAAAGACATTTAGCTGTAAGTGGAGATCTCCCTCATGAAAAACGTTGCGTTGCTCTTCGCATTGGTACTGGCAGGGTTGCTGGCAGCCTGTAGCAGCGGTAGTTCAGCTCCCGCTCCCACCCTGACCTCAATTACGGTTTCAACCCAGACTCCGTCCGTCGCAGCTGGTCTCACGTCACAGTTCACCGCTACCGGCAACTACAGCAACAACACCACTCAAAATCTAACGGCCACTGCCACCTGGTCCTCGTCGAATACTTCAGTGGCAACCGTCGCGGCGGGCGGTCTCGCCAAAGGGTTGGTGGCGAACGCCACTCCAGTTACCATCAGCGCGACCGTCGGCACCGTATCCGGCACCGGCTCTCTCACCGTGACCGCCGCAATCCTACAGTCAATTGCGGTGACGCCGGCGAACGACACCGTCCCCCTGGGTACAATCACGGCCTTTACCGCGACCGGGACTTACAGCGATAACTCCACTCAGAATCTGACTTCGACAGCGACATGGATGTCCTCGAGTCCAACACAGGCATCCATTACTTCCCCCGGCGGCGTGGTAACCGCGCTCGCGCTCGCCAACACCGCGATCACCATCACGGCAACATCGAGCGGTATCAGCGGAAACACCGGCCTGACCGTAGCCAACGCGACGCTCACTTCCATTGTGATTCCGAGCGGACCTCAGAACACCGTCACCATCGCCAATAACACGAGTTATCAATTCGCGGCCTACGGCTTATACAACGACGGCAGCAAGCGCAACCTCACCACAAAAGTGACGTGGGCTTCGTCAAATCAAGCAGCGGCCACCATCGGAACGGCTAACGGGCGCGCCCAAGCCGTTGGAGCCAACCAGTCCACTTCCATCAGCGCAACGTTAGGCAGTGTGAGCGGAATGGCCACGCTCGTTGTAAGCACCGCGACCATTCAATCCATCGCAGTAGGACCCTCCGGCGCATCGATCGCTCCGCTCACCACCCAAACCTTCACCGCAATCGGCACTTTCAGCGACAATAGCACCCAGAACATTTCGCAGGATGTCACGTGGGACAGCAACAACTCAGTAGCCACCATTAGCAATACAGCGGGGACCATCGGCGTGGCAACGGCCGTATTGCCCGGTGGCGCCACCGCGATCATCTCCGCCGCTTTCGGAGGAACGACCGGCACCGCCGATTTGACCGTGAGTACGGCGACTCTAAACACCATCACCGTGTCTCCCGCCACTGCGACCCTGGCTGTGAATGCCAATCTAGCCTTGCAGTCCACCGGCAACTTCAGTGACGGCAGCTCTCAGCCCATCACATCCGTCGTGACCTGTGCCTCCTCGGATACGACCATCGCCACCGTCAGCGGAAATATTGTCACCGGAGACTCCATCTCGGAGACTCCCGCGACCATCACCTGCTCTCTTGGTGAAGTGAATGGCACCGCAAGCATAACCGTGGAAGGCTTTACGGCAATCGCGATCACGCCCAACAACGGCAACGTCGCGGAAGATACATCGATTGCCTTGACCGCAACCGGAACGCTGACCGACGGAACGACCCAGAATATTACTAGTTCTGTTCTCTGGACCTCGTCGAACCCGTCGCTCGCAACCATGAGCAACTCGTTGGGCTCGTACGGTTGGGCGAACGGCATCGCGCCCGGCACCGTAACCGTGATAGCCGCCTTCGGAGGACAGGTCGGAGTAGCTTCCTTGAACGTAACCGACGCGACCCTGAGGTCGATTACCGTCACGCCCGCTAATAAAAGCGTCGGCCTCGGCGCCCGTCAGCAATTCTCGGCGCAGGGATCCTTTAGCGACCTATCAACTGAGGATCTGACCCAACAAGTCACTTGGACTTCGTCAGACCAAGCCGTCGCCATTATCAACAGCACGGGACTGGCCTTAACCACCGGCAGAGGATCGACATCGATTGGGGCCACGCTGAACGAAGTCACCGCGACACCAGCGACCCTGACAGTTGACTGCGGAGCTAAATGCACAATGCCGGAGCGGTAATTGGCGGCTCAGTTTCACCCGTTTTGAAAGAGCACGGCTTCACAGCTTGCTGAAAAACTCGACTTTGCCTTGCTTTCGAGTGGCGCAGCCGTGCACCGCTGCGATAAGACGCTTTTTTTCAGTACCGGCTTTAAGCCGCTGAGGGGGAATGCATTTTTCAAACTGAGCCATTACCGATGCGGTCTGATTCGTAGAAGCCAGACCTGCTCCGTGCTCCCCAATTGCCTATTGCGCACCAACCTCCAAATACCAGCTTCGTAAAGTTTTGCAAAGATTTGTCCGAATCGCGTCTTTCGCGCAACTTCTCGCCCGCAACACCATTCTTAGATATAGACATCTCGTCTCGAAAACTAACCGTCCCTCAACAAAGGAGATCTCCATGTTCAAACAGTGTCTTCTCACTCTTCTCGCGGCCACCATCATCTCGATTGCCCCACTCGCGGTGGCGCAGGACGCGGCGCCCAACAATCAGCCATCCGCACAGGAAAACGGCGGCGGCCATCGCGGCCCAATGGACCCGGCGCAGCGCACCCAGGAACTGACCAAGAAGCTCAACCTCACTTCCGATCAGCAAACCAAAGTGCAACAAATCATTCAGTCCGAATCCTCACAGATGGAAAGCCTGCGTTCGGACAGCTCGCTTTCCCAACAAGATCGCCACAGCAAAATGATGGACATTCACCAGGCCGCAGACACGCAGATCCGCGCCCTGCTCGATCCCGATCAGCAGAAAAAGTGGGACGCCATGCAGGCCAAGCGTGGGCAATGGGGACATCGCCGCGGTGGGCAAAACTCGAACTCCAATGACCAGCAAGCCCCGCCGCCTCAACAATAACTCTCGCTTAGAAGAGTAACCGGAAATTGCGGGGGCTGGCCGGCCTCTCACAGGTGACAACCTGAGAACGACCAGCCTCTGAATTTGAATCTCGCTTGCGCCCCCGCTGCGCTCTCGTCTGACTTCGCCAACCTCAAGGATTCACTACCTGCTCCACGCTTCCCGAGCTCGCTTTGAGGAACCCTCCTCCCGAGTACTTCACCTTAATTTTGTAAGTCTTCGCTTTCGGGAAGGAGGTGTTCAAAGTCGCGACGCCATTCGATGTGGCGCCCGTTCCAATCTCAGTCGAACCGCTGTAGAAGGTCACGGTTTGCCCATTCGGAATCGGTAACTTTGCAGTAATCGTAGCAGTGAAAGTGACCGGTTGATTGATGAGCGATGGATCGGGCGAAGATGTTACCTTGACCGTCGGGCTGGCAGTGAATTCGTTGTCCAGCACGGCAACCGTACTCGATTTCGAATCTGCGACCACTAGGTCGGGACGGCCGTCACCATTGACGTCCCCAATCGCCACCGATTCCGCATAGTTTCCTCGAGTGCTGGCAGGCACGGCGGGCTGAAAGGCGCTATAGTTGGCCACCACCAGATCGGGGTGCCCATCTCCATTCACGTCGGCCACCGCCACGGAATCGGCATTGCATCCGCCGGAGCCGAAACTGATCGCAGCCTGGAAAGTGCCGTCTCCGTTGCCGAGCAGCACACTTACTGATCCGGGGCCAAACAAATAGTTACAGGTCGAGCTGCTCTGGCAGTAGTTGGCCACCACCAGATCCAGCTTGCCGTCGCCGTTCACATCCGCAATTGCAACCGACGACGCCATTACACCTCCCGAACCGTAGCTGACTGCGGCCTGGAACCCACCCTTGCCGTTGCCGATCAGCACGCTCACAGTACCCTCGGAGCAGTCGCTCTCGCTTAGACAGAAGTTCGCAACCACCACGTCAACGATACCGTCCTCATTTAAATCCCCTAGCGCAACCGAATCAGCCTCGGATCCACCGGAAGGATAGTCGATCGCGGTCCCAAACTTTACTGGCGATCCCGGGCCCGCGGGCGCCAGTTTGTTTAACGCACGCTCAGACACCACTTGAGCATCGAGTTGCCCGGTTGCTTGATTGGCACGGGCAACCCAGTTCCATTGCGCCACTACCGGCAAAATTGTGAAACCGGCGGTATAGCAGACGAACTTGAAAAACTTCATGGGGCCTCCCGGGAAAGGCGGACACGGCGGCGGCATTACTTGCCCGTATTTTCATCGCGCCATAACAGAATTGGCCATCTTCGCCAAACTGATCGTAGCCTCAGATTCCTGATCCTGCCTTAACTCAGCCGATCCATTCGAATTCTAACTTTTTCCCACGCCAATCCGCCCCGCGTGCCGGCCAATCTCCGCGAGAATCTCCAGCCCGAGCTCGAGCGCTCTCCGCCCATCATCGAGCGAAACCACCGGATGGGAGCGCTCGCGCACCGCGTGCAGAAAGGCTTTGATCTCCGCCAGCAACGGCTCTTCCGCCGTGACCGCAGGCTTAGCCACGGCGATCTGCGGATTCACGCTAGGCTGGGAACTAAGCCGGTTGCCCCATCCTAACGTCGCGCCCTTTGCGGCGTTAGGTTGGGAGCCGTCAGAAACGCCGCCAACCGAAAACACCAGCACATCCTGCCGCCCGTAATCGATCGAAATATATTGTCCCGGCTGAAAAAACCGCAGCTTGCGCACGCGCTCCGTCGAAACCCGGCTCGCCGTAAAATTCGCCACGCAGCCCGACTCGAACTCCACGCGCACATTCGCAATATCGACCTTACCCGAAAGAATGGGCAGCCCCACCGCCCGAATTTCCTTTACCTCCGACTTCACGAACGTCAGCACCACATCCAGATCGTGAATCATCAAGTCGAGCACCACATCCACATCCAGCGCCCGCGGCGAGAACACGCTCAGCCGGTGCACTTCAAAAAACATCGGACGATTAATCAGCGGCAGCGTCGCCCGCACCGCCGGATTAAATCGCTCCAAATGCCCCACCTGCGCCACCCGCTTGTGCTGCGCGGCAACATGAACCAGGTCGTCGGCCTCGTCGAGCGTAGCCGCCAGCGGCTTTTCAATCAGCACGTCAACTCCCGCTTCCAGGAGCGTCCGCGCCACTACCCTATGCAGAGCCGTCGGCACCGCGACCGACGCCGCCTGCACCTCGCTGTGGGTCGTCAGCATATGCTCGACCGAGCCGAACGCCTTGCAGCCGAACTCGCGCGCCATCGCGTCCGCCCGCGCCGTGTCCGGATCCACCACCCCCACCAACCGCACACTCCCAGCCTGTTGCAGTTCCCGATAAACACGAGCGTGATTGCGCCCAAAAGCTCCCACTCCAATCACCGCCACATTGATGGGAAGTTCCTGGCTCAGATGAGTGCTCCGCAGCGAAGAAACATCGCGCTATTGTCGCAGTTAATCCCTCGAATAGAACAGTGCACGGGTAGGAACAAGTTCCCGTAGCAACCAAGGCCACGTAGCGGCAGACGCCCCCGTCTGCCCAGCGGCGCAAAGCCCCGCAAAGACCGCGCCCAGATCCGGTGTTTGGAGAAGCGGCTCACCCAGGGTGCCCCATCCTACAACGTCGCGTCCTTTGCAACGTTAGGGTGGGCCCGACACCGCCCCAAGTCGTCTTCACATCTTCTTCAGCAGCGCAATCTGCCCCGCATGATAAAGCTCGTGCTGCACCACACCATGAAGCACGTAATAGAACGTGTAGTGCGCGCCCTCTTTCCCGGGAACCCTCTCATATAGCCGCGAGTCCGTCATAGCGCTGACCGCCGTCATCAACTCCTCATGCGCGAGCCGCACCTCCGCCAAAGCCTTGCCCCAAGCCGCCTCGCTCGTATCTCTGACGGGAGGAAAATTCTCCGCATCCGATAGCGTCACCGCCACGCCCCCCATCCGCCGCCGCACCGCGCCATCCCAAGCCGCAATGTGCAGCACCAACTCCCAAATCGTATGCCCATTCTTAATCGGACGCGCCGCTGCCCGCTCCGCCGAAACGCCCTTAAGAATTTCAAGCACAGAATCGCCGTGCCAAGCCTCGCCCGCAAACGCCCGCCGAAGCTGATCGGCAATGCGCGCCGCCTCCGATTGAGTCGTTACAGCCATGGAACGCCTCCGCCGCGAAAGTATACACGCATATCGTGTATTCAGGTATACTCTTCCCGTGATCTCCAGTTTCGGGGATGCCACGACCGCCGATATCTATCACGGGAACGACACGAAAGCCGCCCGCCGGATCGGGCGCGAACTCTGGGGCCGAGTGCAGCAAAAACTCGACTTCTTGAATGCCAGCACCTCGATCGAGGATCTGCGGACACCTCCCGCCAATCGCCTCGAAAAGCTTCGCGGAGATCTCGCTGGCTTTTGGAGTGTCCGCGTTAATCAGCAGGATCGAATCGTCTTTAGGTTCGCGAACTGCAACTGCCAAGAGGTTCGCGGCACCGATTACCCTTGAGGAGTCCCGACATGCTGCCAGAATTTCGCATCGCAACTCATCCCGGCCAGATTCTCCTCGCGGAGTTTCTCGAACCGCAGCGATTGAGTCAGGCCGAACTTGCCCGATCTCTGCAAATCCCCCTCAACCGTGTCAATGAACTGGTTCGCGGCAAGCGCGGCGTCACACCCCAATCCGCGCTTCTCCTCTCGCAATATTTCGGGAACTCCCCTGAATTTTGGATGAACCTCCAAACCGCGCACGATCTTTCGCGCGCGCGCCAAGAGATGCGGAAAGCCAGGCGCAAGCACCCCGGTGGAAGCACTAGAGTCAAGCCCCCCACAAAAGTCCGCCACCGCGCCCAAGGCACCGGCTGATCAACCTTTATTCCGCGCTTACCGCAATCCCGGCGCGATCCGCCGCGTCGATAACTTCTGCCCCATCTACCAACAAACACCGTCCCGCATCCACCGCCAGGCAACTCGCTCCCGCTCCAGCCATAGTCGCAATCGTCTTCACCCCAACCACCGGAACATCAAACCGCATATCCTGCTTCGGCTTCGCCATCTTCACCACCGTCAGCGCCCGGCTCAGCAGGTGAGAATCGAGAATCCCCTCATCGCGCCCTTTGCCATGAGTGGGAGCCTCCGCCAACTCCGCCGGCGCCAGACTTTTCATAATCTCCCCCGCGCGCTCGATCGTCGCATCCGTCCCTTCCATCGCCTCCAAGGCTACGCAAGCCGCTTCCGCAATCACCACCGTCTGCCCAATGTCATATTCCGCCAGCCGCCGCGCCACCGTGCGCCCATACTCAATGTTCTTACGTTCCTGCTCACCGGGAGCCCGCTTCGTGAGCACTCCCGCCTTCGCCAGCAGCGGCTCCAGCAGCGCTGTCGAATTCTCCAGCACGATCCCTTCATCCGCCAAAACCTTCGCCACCGCGCCCAACAGTGAATCGGTATTCCGCGTGCCGAGCGCAAGCAGCAGTTTCGCCAGCCGCCAGTCCGGCTTGATCGCCGAAAAAATCTGCTTGTGCTTCACCTGCCCCGCCATCACCGCGCGCGTCACCCCCGCAGCTTTAAAAGTGTCGATGAGTTTGGAGAGTTCGCCGAGAGAAAGCCAGTGCACCGAAGCCGCGCCACGCGAGTCAATCTCGGGAAAAGTTTCTTCCTTAATGGCAGCAACGACAACGTCATATCCCTGAGCCCGCGCCGCATCCAGCACCAGAAAAGGGAACTTGCCATTGCCCGCGATAAGCCCAAGCCGCGCCATAAGAAGAATCACGTAGGGACCGACGCCCTCGTCTGCCCGGCGGAGCGAACGCTCCGCCGGCATCCACTACTTAATCACTCCGCGCTCCGACGCTTCAATAAATCGAATCAGCATGTCCGTATCATCCCCGCGATCCGCTTCGCTGCGCAACTTCTCCAGCGCCTGCGAAGTATTCAGCTTAGAAGCGAGCAGCACCTTGTAAGCGTGATGAATCTTCCTTATCCGCTCTTTGCTGAATCCCCGCCGCTCCAGCCCCACCGCATTCAATCCATACGCCCGCGTTCCGCGCTCCGCCGACGTCTTCGAAAACGGCAGCACATCGCGCGTAACCGTAGTGCCTCCGCCGACAAACGCATGCGTCCCTATGCGCACGAAGTGATGCACCGGACACAGCGCCCCGACCGTCGCCCAGTCCTCGACAAGCACATGCCCGCCCAGCGTAGCCGCATTCGCCATGATCACGTGATCCCCGATCTGGCAATCATGCGCAATATGCGTATACGCCATGATCAAATTGTGGCTGCCCAACCGCGTGCATCCTCCGCCCTTAGCCGTGGCCCGATTGATGGTCACAAACTCGCGGATCACATTATGATCGCCGATCTCCAGCCGCGTAGCCTCGCCCGCATAACTAATGTCCTGCGGCGCCAGCCCAATCGAAGTGAACGGAAAAAAATGATTGCCGGCGCCAATCTTAGTAGCGCCCTCAATCACCACATGCGAATCGAGACGGCACTCTTCCCCAATTTCCACGCCAGCCCCAATGACGCAATAAGGCCCCACTTCGCATGAAGAATGTATCTTGCTCTTAGGATCAACGATCGCTGTGGGGTGAATCGCCGTAGGCTGGATAGACATCGTCAGATCGCAGTTCCCATGTCATCGGCAGCGGAGCATCCGCCGCGCGGTACGGGAGGCGGGTGACCCATCCTTTTTTCGCGTACTCTGCGAAAAAGGGTGCGCGTGTCCGAAGGCCCCTTACTGCTCGCCAAACGCTTCGGGTGGACCAATGTCTTGCTGGGCTGCAAGCTACGCTTCCTCCACCGTCGCATCCGCCGCACTCATATTCCGCGGCACCAGCCGGCACGTCACCGTAGCCTCCGCCGCCATCTTCCCATCCACATACGCTTTGCCCTCAAGCCGCGCCGCGGTAATCCGCCAAGCCTTAACCACCACCTCAATGCGCAACTGGTCTCCCGGCACCACCGGACGCCGAAAACGCGCCTTCTCAATCCCTGTGAACACCATCAGCATCTCGTCGCGGTTCGGAATCTCAGTCAGCAACAGCAACCCTCCCGCCTGCGCGATCGCTTCCACGATCAGCACCCCCGGCATGATCGGCTTCTCCGGAAAGTGTCCTTGAAAAAAAGGCTCGGTGATAGTCACGTTCTTGAGCGCAACAATACTCTTCATCCGCTCCAGTTCGACCACCCGGTCGATCAACAGAAAAGGAAAGCGATGCGGCAGGATCTTGAAAATATCGCCAATATCCATGCCGGTTTTCACCGGCACCGGCTCGTAAGGCGTAGCGTGTGTCGTGTCAGTCATGCAGTTTTGCTCAAGGCGAAGATTATACTGTAGCGCGCGCTCCTATGAATCCAGGCACACAACGAAAAACTGCACCATCGCGGAGAGCGAGCGCTTGCACGGCACCCAGACTGAGTTGTCATCCGGAGCGCAGCAAAGGACCTATGCATTTCGCCTGCGCCAAAATGCAAGGTCTCGACGAGAGGATCACCATGAACCCTAAATTAGCCCGGTACAACACCCTACTTACCATCGTTCCGTTTCTTCTCTCCGCCATTCTCTGCGCGCCGCGCCTGACCGCTCAATCATCAAGCGCGCAGCCGCCACAATCCGCCGCCCCAGCTCTCCCCGCCGACATTCCCGCCTCGGCCGAACGCTACTCCATGTTGTTGATGGGCACCTTGGCCGGCCAGCAAGCTGTCTGGACCGCCTCCGATGGCACGCTCCACATTTTCTTCCAGTTCAACGACCGCGGCCGCGGACCCAAAACCACCAGTATCCTCAAACTCGATGCGAACGGCATTCCCGTATCCGAAGCCGTCACCGGCAACGATTATCTGAAGTCTCCAGTCAGCGAAAATTATTCGATCGAGGCCGGCACCGCGCGCTGGAAAAACACCGCCGAACAAGGCGAAAAGAAAGTCTCAGGTCCCGCCTTCTACTCAGCCCTCAACGGCGGACCATCCGAGATTGCTCTGCTGGCGCACGCCGCGCTGCAAAACGGCGGTAAAATCGCTTTGCTCCCCGAAGGCGAAGCCCGCGTCCAGCGCATGACCGAGGTGGATGTTGAAGCGAGCGGACACAAAAAGCACCTCACCCTCTACGCCATCGCCGGACTCGATTTCTCTCCCACCTATTTCTGGGCCGAGGCCGCCAACGAAGCCAACGACAAATTCTTCGGCACCGTCGACGAATGGGGCTCGATTGTTCCCGAAGGTTGGGAAGCCTCCATCCCCGCTCTGCTCGCCGCCCAAAGCAAGATCAAAGATTCCCGCTCCGCCGATCTCGCCGCGAAACTCGCGCACCACGCGCCCGACGGAATCATCTTCAACCACGCCAATGTCTTCGATGCTGAGATAGCAAAAATTATCCCAGACCAAAGCGTCCTCATCCAGGGCAACCGTATTTCTCTTGTGAGAAGTCTAATCGGGTACCCAGGGATGATGCGGCCCGAGGTCGTCGACGCCACCGGCAAAACACTCCTCCCCGGCCTCTGGGATATGCACGCCCACGTAGGCGATAACGACGGCCTCCTCAATCTCGCCGCCGGAGTCACCACCGTCCGCGATCTCGCCAACGACACCGACTCTCTCCTCGCCCGCCGCCAGCGCATCGCCGACGGAAAAGAAGTCGGCACTCGCATCGTCCTCGCCGGAATCATCGACAGTCCTGACGCCTTTCACGGACCCACCAAAGTTCTCGTCTCCACCGAAGCCGAAGCCCGCGCCGCGGTCGACAACTACAAGCGCCTCGGCTACGTGCAAATAAAAATTTACAGCTCCGTCAAGCCCGAACTAGTCCCCATCATCATCGAGGAAGCCCACAAAAACGGCCTCCGCGTCAGCGGGCACATCCCCGCCAACATGATCGCTTCACAGTGCGTCGAAGACGGCTACGACGAAATCCAGCACATCAACTTTCTCGTCCTCAACTTCTTCCCCGAAATCAAGAACACCAACACCATCGCCCGCCTCACCAAACCCGGAGAAGTCGCCGCCGGCCTCGACCTCACTTCGCCTCAAGTGCAATCCTTCATCAAGCTCTTACAAGATCACCACACCAAACTCGACCTGACGCTCACCGTTTTCGAAGATCAATACATGGCTCGTCCCGGTCAGATCTCTCCCGGATTCCTTCCCGTTGCCAATCGTCTGCCCGCGCAAGTCCGCCGCAATCTCCTTACCGCCGGAATGACTCCGCCTCCAGGCATGGAAGACACCTACAAAAAATCTTTCGCCAAGATGCTCGACTTCGCCGGCCTTCTTTACCGCTCCGGCCTCTCCATCGAAGACGGCACCGACAACATGGCCGGATTCGCCCTCCATCGCGAACTCGAACTCGACGTTCAGGCTGGCATCCCCGCGAATGTTGTTTTGCAAGACGCCACCCTCAACGCCGCCCGCATCATGAGCATGGATAAAGATCTAGGCTCCATCACTCCCGGAAAACTCGCCGATCTGACGCTAGTTGACGGCGACCCAACCAAGAACATCAGCGACATTAGAAAGACCGTCCTGGTAGTAAAAGATGGCGTCCTCTATAAACCCTCCGAACTTTACTCCGAGCTAGGCGTCAAGCCCTGAGCCAATAACGGGAATTGTCGCCTTCGGGAAACCTCACTCCGCGCGCCCCGTCACCTTCGTAACCGCGCCCCAGCGACCCCTTGTCCAAAACTCTCCCAACCTCAATGCCGATGATCACCGCAGGGATCATGCGTGCCGCCGAACGCCGCTGACCCCGGAGACACCCGCTTCACTCTTCCCATAGCGTCACAACAAACTACAAATTGCCAACCCTCTTCCCCATCCTCACAATCGGCAGCGCCAACCCAGCGCCCAGCGGCGCTTCCACCGCCTCCAACTCCACATAACCCTTCGTCCGATAAAACGGAACGCCCGTCAGCGTCGCCCCCATCTCCAACCGCCGAAATCCCGCCGCCTCCGCCGCCGTCTCGCAAGCGTCGAGAATCATGCTCCCAATTCCTCGCCGCGCCCACGCCGGATGCACAAAAAATGCGCGTATCTTCGCCGCATCCCGACCCGGATCGAGCAACGAATCCTCTCGCGCCGCAAACTGATCGCCCCCATACAAAGTCTTCCGCCTGCTCCACCCTCCGCAACCAACCAGCAAAGGCGCTCTCGCAGATTCCGCGAAATCCTCCATCTCCTCCGCCGCAAAATAAGTTCGATCCGAGATCAGTTGCGTGTCGACGCCATAAACCGTCCGGAGCGCGCCTTCCAATTGCGCCGCCGAATAATCCGCAGCCTGCAATCCCCGCACTGATGCCTCAATCAATTCGCGCAGCGCCGGAATATCCCGAGCCTCAGCCAACCGAATCTGTATTTTCATTTTGTCCAAAGGGATAGTGGCATGGCCGCAGAACCGATTTCCCGGCTCTACCATTTAGCTGGATTTCTTCTTCAGCCGATCCACCATCTTCCGCAACGACTGCTGCGTCTGCGGACTCCACCAGCCTTCCGTGACAGCCTCGATTTCCGCCTCGAAATCGGCGCAGAGAGCAACCAAGTCAGCGCGTGCATTTCTGCGGGTCACCGCCATCGCTTCGGCAGGAAAGGCCAACAGCGCCTGGCACCACTCCACCGCGCGCTCGACGACGCGTTCCGCGGCAACCACTTCATCCAACAGGCCGACCTTCCATGCCTCCTGCGGAGAGATCAGTGCTCCCGTAACCGCCAACCGCTCCGCCTGCCGCGGGCCGACCTGACGTCGCAGAGCCGCCAGAATCATCGGAGGCAAAATAATTCCCACCTGCACCTCGCTCAGCCCCAGCTTGAACTCTCCGTCCGCGCCCACCCTCCAATCGCAGAACAGTGGCAGCACCGTCCCGCCCGCCGGTGCGTGGCCAGTGATGGCGGCAACAATCGGAATCGGCGAAACCGCGAGCGCCTTCAGCAGCGCATAAAATTCGCGCCAAAGCGCAGTCATGGCCACACGATCCAAATCGAGCAGCAGCGGCACATCCAGACCCGCGGAAAATCTGCCCGGCGCACCCGAGAGAACCAGAGCGCGCACGCCGACTTGCGGAGCCGCTTCCACAGCCTGGCGCAGCGCCGTTACCAATTCGAGGTTGAGTGCATTTACCGGCGGACGATTCAGCCGCAGCTCCCGAACTGACCCGTGATTAGTGCTCAGAATCATCGCAGTAGCTTACAACTCTCGCAGCGAAAAGCAGGCAGACGAACCCACAGCAAACGCAACGGCTCGCCGTCCCGGCGCCGCTCCGAGGCAATGACGGAGAGGTAGACCTCGACATTTCCGTGGTGCTGCTCGCCAGCCGCCAGACTGCGACTCTGCATGCGCAAGAGACCCCAACAAATGGCTAGCAAAATGATCAGGAGGCCCAGGGAGTGCCACAGCGCCGCAACCAGTTTTGCTTTCGCTCCCGGCGTTAAAGCCTTTGGACGGCTGTCCATAAATCACCCGCAAATGTTCTACGGGAGGTGACCGACCATCCCATTGCCCATGCTACCAGTCACAGCCCCGCGCCTATAATGTCCATCATGAAACTCGAAGAAAAAATCGCCGAATTGAAAAAACGCGATCAGATGGCGGAAGAAGGCGGAGGCGCCAAACGCCGCGAACGCCAGCACAAAGAAGGAAAAATGTCCGCCCGCGAGCGCGTCGAATTCCTCCTCGACGAAGGCACCTTCGAAGAAACCGACAAACTAGTGACCCACCGCTGCCACGATTTCAGCATGGAGCAGCAAAAGTATTTCGGCGACGGTTTCATCACCGGCTACGGCCGCATCGAAGGACGCCTCGTCTACGCCTTCGCCCAGGACTTCACCGTCTTCGGCGGCTCGCTCTCCGAAGCCAACGCGCAAAAAATCGTCAAGATCATGGACCTGGCCGCCAAGATGGGCGCGCCCGTCATCGGCCTCAACGACTCCGGCGGCGCCCGCATTCAAGAAGGAGTCATGTCGCTAGCCGGCTACGCCGACATCTTCCTGCGCAACACTCTCTACAGCGGAGTCGTCCCCCAAATCTCGGCCATCATGGGCCCTTGCGCTGGCGGAGCCGTCTACTCTCCCGCCATCACCGATTTCATCCTTATGGTCGATCAGACTTCCTACATGTTCATCACCGGCCCCGACGTGATCAAAACCGTCACCCACGAAGAGGTCACCAAAGATCAGCTCGGCGGAGCCCACACTCACAATGAAACCTCAGGCGTGGCCCACTTCATGTGCCGCGACGACGCCGAATGTCTCTCCATGGTTCGCGAGCTGCTGAGTTTTATCCCCTCAAACAATCTCGAAGACCCACCGCGCAAGCTCTGTAACGACCCAATCGATCGCTTAGATGAAAAGCTAGACACGCTAATCCCCGATCAGTCGAACATGCCCTACGACATGAAAGACGTGATCCACACCGTAGTCGATGACAGCTACTTTTTCGAGGTCCACGAGCACTACGCCAAAAACATCGTAGTAGGATTCGCCCGCCTAAACGGCAAGCCCGTAGGCATCGTAGCCAACCAACCCGCCATGCTGGCCGGCACTCTCGACATCAACGCCAGCGTAAAAGGCGCGCGCTTCGTCCGCTTCTGCGACTGCTTCAACATCCCCCTAGTCACCTTCGAAGACGTTCCCGGCTTCCTCCCCGGCACGCAGCAAGAATACGGAGGCATAATCCGCCACGGCGCCAAGCTCCTCTACGCTTTCGCCGAAGCAACCGTTCCCAAAGTCACCGTCATCACCCGCAAAGCCTACGGAGGAGCCTATTGCGTGATGGCCTCCAAGCACATCCGCACCGACGTCAACTACGCCTGGCCCAGCGCCGAAATCGCCGTGATGGGCCCCGAAGGCGCCGTCGATATCGTCTACAAACGCGAACTCGATCAAGCCGAAAACCGCGAAGAGGTGCGTCAACAAAAAATCGAAGAATTCCGCGACCGCCTGGCCAACCCCTACGTAGCCGCCGACCGAGGCTTCGTCGATGCAGTAATCCAACCGCGAGAAACCCGCAAAAAATTAATTCAGGCGCTAGAGATGTTGGAGACAAAGCGAGACAAGAACCCGCCTAAGAAGCACGGGAATATTCCGCTGTAGAGTTTTGCAGAGCGCGGCTTCACAGACTGCGGAGTCCCGCCGCACACGCGCTGAGCCGTCTCTTTGAAACTTCGGGTTAAAGGCATGTTTGATCTACTCCAAAGTCTCTCTCTGCTTGTAATCGATCCATCTCGCCAGGGCGTCTTCAATGTCTCTCTACTGTTCTTTTCTTGGTGCCGCCCGCGAGAAGGATTACCAAGTGTTCTCCGTCTCGTGCAAAATAAATCCGTGATCCCGGTCCGAAATTAACTCAGCACTCGTAAACCCCGCTTCCAACGATCTTCACTTTCTAATTCACGCGCGAAACGCCTCCACCTGGAGAACTTCGCCGCCCAAATTTGACCCCCTCCCCCCACTCCTCCTACAATCCCAATGCTCCACGAGCCACATCTTCTTCGGAGTCCCGTTCATGCCCTTAACGCCGAAAAAAATCCCAGCGCTCCGCAGCGCTCACCTAGCGTTCCTCCTCCTAGCCACCTTCGCCGCCCCGGCCCAGGCTCAAGCCGCCCCCGCTCACGACGTCCTAATCAAGAACGCCACCGTGATGACCGTCACCCACGGCAACATCCAAAACGGCTCCATCTACATCAAGGACGGCAAAATCGCCGCCGTAGGCGCCACCGTCAGCGCCCCCGCCGACGCCACCGTCATCGATGCCGGAGGAAAATACCTTACACCCGGCATCGTCGACTGCCACTCGCACATCGCGCTCGACGAGGACGTCAACGAAGCGACCAGCCCAATCACGCCGCACATGATGATGAAAGATGCCTTCGATTACCAGGACAAGGCCATCTATCGCGCCCTCGCCGGCGGCGTCACCACCTCGCTCCTGCTTCACGGTTCCGCCAACATGATCGGCGGCCAAGCCGTCGTCATCAAGCACAAGTTTGGAGCCGCGCGCGATGAAATGCTTTTCCCCAACGCGCCCCGCTCCATCAAATTCGCCAGCGGAGAAAATCCCAAGCGCGTCTACGGCAGTCGCGATCAGCTCCCCTCAACTCGCATGGGCAACTTCGAAGTGCAACGCCAAGCTCTGGTCGAGGCGCAGGAGTACATCCGCGAGTGGGACGCCTACAACGACAAAGTCAAGCGTGGCGACAAAGAAGCCATGCCTCCCAAGCGCGACCTCAAACTCGACGCGCTCGCCGACGTTCTCCACGGCAAACTCATGGTGCAGATTCATTGCTACCGCGCCGACGAAATGCTCACCGAGATCGCCATGGCCAAGGAATTCGGCTACAACCTCCGCGCCTTCCACCATGCCGTCGAAGCCTACAAAGTTGCCGATCAGCTCGCCGCCAACAATATCGGCATCGCCACTTGGGCCGACTGGTGGGGCTTTAAGCAGGAGGCCTGGGACGCCATCCCATGGAACGCCGTAATCTCCATGCGCAAAGGTGTCCGCGTAGCCATCAAGAGCGACTCCGAGGATTACACCCGCCGCCTTAACCAGGACGCCGCCAAGATCATGCGTTACGGCGGCGCCACCGAAGAAGAAGCACTGAAGATGATCACGCTCAACGGCGCGTGGATCATCGGCATCGACGATCGCGTAGGCTCCATCGATGTAGGCAAAGACGCCGACCTTGTCATCTGGGACGGCTATCCTCTCTCCAGCTACGGAGTTCCCGAAAAAGTCCTAATCGATGGCGACCTCTACTTCGACCGCACCCAACCCGGCCTGGGCACCACGCACTACAAGGAGGGAGAATAATGCGCCCATCAACCAAGCCAGTGTTGTCGAGCGGGCGCCCCCGCCTGCTGCCGTTGTTCTTGATGTTGCTTTTGCTCTTGACCGTCCCAAAGCCAGCCCAAACCCAAGACCACCCCATAGCCCTAAAAGGTGGCAAGCTCCTAACCATCACCCACGGAGTAATCGAAAACGGCATGGTACTCATGCAGGCCGGAAAAATCACCGCCGTTGGCGCAGCCAGCTCTGTCAACCTCCCAGCCGGAGCTGAAGTAATCGACGCCACCGGAATGACCATCTACCCTGGCCTGATCGATTCCGAGACTCACCTCGGCCTCACCGAAATCGAAGCCGAAGCCATGACCAACGATCTAATCGAGCCAAGCGACGAGATCATGCCCCACATGCACACCGCCGAAGCCTTCCACGCCGAGTCCGCTCTCATCCCCGTGGCCCGCGTTAACGGAATCACCAACGCCATCGTCGCTCCCGAAAGCAGCGACACGCTTCCCGGCCAGGATTCCTTCATTCAACTCGCCGGAGCCAACGCCACCGAGATGCTCCTCATCCGCGACAACGCCATGCCTCTCAATTTCACCGGCGATCAGCGCCGCAATAAAGGAGGATTTGAAAAGCACAAATTCCCCTCGACGCGCATGGGCCTGGCGGCACAACTCCGCCAAGCCTTCATCGATGCCCAGGACTACCAAAGCAAGTGGGCCGACTACGAACGCAAAAAATCCGAAGCCGCAAAGAGTTCCGCCGGAAAAGAGACAGAAAAGGACAGGAAGACTGCGGCCCAAAATAATAACAATAAAGAAAAAAAGTCCGAGCCCACCCCACCCAAGCGCGATCTAAAACTCGAAGCTCTGGTTCCATATCTCGAAGGCAAAAAGACAATCGTTCTTGCCGCTGAAAGTTCCAGCGACCTGCAAACCGCCGTCAGCCTCGCCCAGGAATTCAAACTCAAGTTCGTTCTGAACCACATCAGCCACTCGCAGACCGTCCTCGACTACGTAGCCAGCCTCAGGGTTCCGGTCATCGTTGGCCCCATCTACGAAGCGCCCAAAGAAGACGAGCGCTACGATGCTGTCTACAGCCTCCCCGCGCAGCTCTACAAGCGCGGAGTCAAAATCATCTTCGCCTCCTACAACGCCCACAACGTCCGCAATCTCCCCGACCAGGCCGGATTCGCCACCGCCTTCGGCCTCCCCTACGACGAAGCCCTAAAAGCGATCACCCTAAACCCCGCCGAAATCTGGGGGGTAGCCGACCAACTAGGCTCACTGGACGTAGGCAAAACCGCCAACGTAGTCGTAGCCAACGGCGATCCCTTAGACGTAAAGACCGACGTCAAGCAGGTCTACATCCAAGGCCGTCCAATTCCTATGACCAACCGTCAAACGCGCCTGCGCGACGAATACTCGAAGTGACGCGGTTCGAAGGCGGGACACGTTTCATGAATTGTCATCCCCAGCGAAGCGAGGGATCTGCATTTTGCCGGATACGGCAAGCCCCCTGGCTTCGCTCGCTATGACTCCAAGTTTGACCCCGTTCCCCGCCCCCAGCTAGGATTTCGTAGTCATCTCCACACGGGTGGAGAGGTTCTACCCAGCCGCTAGGTTCCCCCGTGCCTTCGTGGTGAAAAGCGAATTAAGCACTCTCCCCACCCAACCTCCTTTGCATACTTTCCCAATCCCTTTTAGACTACTGGTTTCGACCTCATACAACACAATGAGCAACACGCAGTCGTAAATTCAGCAGTCGTAATCAGCAAAACGCCGGCCCGCACTCCGGACCCGCGATTCCACAAATTCAGAAACGAGGAGAAACAATGGCAGCCGTTGATGAAAAAGTGAAACAGATTATCGTCGAGCAACTAGGTGTGGATGAGGGCGAAGTGACGCCCAGCGCTTCGTTCGTAGACGACCTGGGCGCCGATTCGCTCGACACCGTCGAGCTCGTGATGGCCTTCGAAGAGGCCTTCGACATCGAAATCCCCGATGAAGATGCGGAGAAGATTCGCACCGTCTCCGACGCCGTCGACTACATCGGCAAGCACGCCAAAGCCGGCAAGTAGCAACGCCCGTGTGCTGACCGGGCTTTGCCCCGTCCAGACCTACATCGGAGCATGAACAAGAAGGGCACGGCTTCAGAGCCTGCCCCTGAGCGGAGCCGAAGGGTGCCGGCGAGAGCGAATGAAAACCAGGGCCTTAGCCCCTGAGGGAGCACGCGGCCACCCCCTCGGCCCATTTATGAGAGTCGCCTTTAGCCAATTCGGAGAACACTCTGTCATTTAACCAACAAAGACGGGTCGTCATCACCGGCATCGGCCTGATCTGTTCCGTCGGCAACACCACCGACGCCGTCTGGCAATCTCTGCTCGCCGGCAAGAGCGGCGTCGACCGCATCACCGCATTCGACGCCTCCGCCTTCGCCTGCCAGATCGCGGGCGAGGTCCGCAACTTCGATCCCTTCCAGTTCATCGAGAAAAAAGAAGTGAAGAAGATGGGCCGCTTCATTCACTTCGCCATCGCCGCCGCCGACGAAGCCATGAAGATGTCTCAGCTCAAAGTCACTCCTGAAAACGCCGAAATGGTCGGCGTTCACATCGGCTCCGGCATCGGCGGATTCGACGTGATCGAGCGCGAGCACACCGCGCTCATGGAGGGCGGCCCACGCAAAATCTCGCCCTTCTTCATTCCCGCCGCCATCGTCAACCTCGCCGCCGGACATGTCTCCATGCGCTTCGGCGCCAAAGGCCCCAACGAAGCCACCGCGACCGCCTGCACCACCAGCGCTCACTCCATCGGCGATTCCTTCCGCATCATTCAACACGGCGACGCCGACGTCATGATTGCCGGAGGCTCCGAAGCTGCCATCACTCCCATGGGCGTCGGCGGATTCGCCGCCATGCGCGCCCTCTCCACCCGCAACGACGATCCCGCTCGAGCCAGCCGTCCCTGGGATAAAGATCGCGACGGCTTCGTCATGGGCGAAGGCGCCGGCATCCTGGTGTTGGAAGAACTAGAACACGCCCGCCGCCGCGGCGCACCCATCATCGCCGAGCTGATTGGCTACGGCATGTCCGCCGACGCCTACCACATGACCCAGCCCGCCCCCGAACACGAAGGCGGCTTCCGCGTAATGCGCAATGCCCTCCGCGACGCGAAACTAGAGCCCAGCGTAGTCGGCTACGTAAACGCCCACGGCACCTCCACGCCACTCGGCGACACGCTGGAAGCCCACGCCATCAGAAATCTATTCGGGAAAAAAATTCCGGTAAGTTCCACCAAATCGATGACCGGCCATCTCCTGGGCGGAGCGGGCGGCCTGGAAGCAGGGGTAACCGTTCTAGCCCTGCGCGATCAAATCCTGCCGCCCACGATTAATCTTGAAAATCAAGATCCCGATACCGACGGGATGGATTTCGTCCCCAACCAAGCCCGCAAAACGCAATTCGAATACGCCATGTCCAACTCCTTCGGCTTCGGAGGCACCAACGGAGCCCTACTGTTCCGCCGCTGGCCGGAATAAGCTCACGTAGGGACGGAGTCGGGCGGACCGTATCTTATTGCCACCCGACAGATTGCTTCCGGCTGGCCGCCAGTGGCTCATGTTGCAATTGCAGCAGAAGTATGTTGTAATAGCAACATAGAGGAGGCGAGCCATGAACGAGGCCCTGGACGCAATCTTCCAAAGGCGAGCGGTTAAGATCTTTGAACCCGTCGAAATTTCCGAAGGGTTGCGCGAGCAAATTCTCAATGCAGCCCGCCACGCCCCCTCGAGCTTTAACAGCCAGCCTTACAGGTTTTACTGGGTGGGATCTGCGCCACAGAAGGCCGTCGTCGCGAAACTGTGCCTCGGACAGAAGCCGGCGGAAACCGCCTCCGCACTGGTCGTGGCCGTGGCAGACCTCAAATCGCTGTCTGCCACGGCGCAAGGACAGTTGGAGTGGATGCGCCGGAGCAACTTCACCGAAAAAAAAATTCGCGACTACCAGCGCACCGCAAAGATCGGCCGGATCCTGTTCATGCCTGGGCCATTCGGAATGTTTGCCGCGCTCAAACGGGCCCTTTTCCGGCTGCTAAATCTGCGGATGGTGGTCGGGATGCCGCCGCTGTCCCGGGAGGACTTGTTCAAATGGGCGACGAAAAGTACTTCGTTAGCTTGCCAGAATCTGATGATCGCCGCCGAAGCGCTGGGAATGAACACTTGCCCGATGGAAGGCTTTGATGGCCGCAGGCTCTCTCAATATCTGGGCTTGTCCGGCCGGCACCACGAGATTGTGATGGTGATTGCGATCGGGAAGAAATCCCGTGCCCACAATGATCCCCCGCAATGGCGAAGACCTCTCGATGCAACGGTGACCGTCCTATGAACATCCTCCCTAAGCAAGAGATCCCCGATGACATTCTGAAGGACTCGGTACTCGCTCATATCGCAGCGGCGTATTTCTCGGTGGGAAAGAGACTGGAGCGAAAAACTCAGTGCTCGGCGACACGCGGCTTTATCCTGTCGACATTGCGTGGCGGAACGACGCCGAATCAGAATCAGATCGCCACGCTCCTCGGTTTAGACCGGACCGTCGTGCACCGGGCGATCAAGTCACTGGCCAAGGAAGGACTCGTGTCGGAGCACAGGGCAAAATCGGGCAGAGCGATTCTAGTCCAGTTGACGGCCAAAGGAAGGAAGTACCGAGAACGGCTAATCAAAGCTCGGGTGACCGCCGATGAGAATGTCCGGCGGCAAATGAGCTTGGAGGAGCGCGAAACGCTTCTTCGGCTTTTGAAGCTAGTCGCAGAATGTGAGTTCTGAAGGGGTTCACCAAAAAGTTTCCGCGTTTCGGCGGAAACGCCATTCACAACCGCCGATGACTACTCCTTCTTCATCGCGTCAATCATCACATAAAGTTGATTCGGGTCCGTTACCTCAACATACGGTTTACCGGTGTGTTTGCTCGTGACAATCCAAATCGTCGGAGTGTGATCAATATGCAAACTCACGCCCACGTCCTTATCCGCCCTAACCAGCCCAGCCAGTTTGCCATCCGGATCGACCACAAACGGCAGCCCCACCTTGCGCTCCGCCGCAAACTTCTCCGCAAACCCTCTTAAATTCTGCGGATTAATCTCCAACTGGTGGGCAAACACATCCGCCCGAAATTCATTGCCCATATCCTTCGAATGCGTGTCGAAGTACCGCGCAAACACCGCCGCATCAAACGACCAGTTATGCATCGGCAGCGGAAAATCGTGCTGCACTAGCGGAATCTTATAAGTCTTTGAAGCCTGCGCCAGCAAAGGCGCAACCCGCCCGCATTGCGGACACTGCAAATCCTCAAACACAACGAGAGCCAGCGTCGCCCCCTTAGGCGGACGCAAAGCCTCGGGCGCATCCTGCGCAAACGCTGGCGCACAGAGCAGCAGCAAGGCAAAAGTAAGGGAAAGCAGAAGCAGAGAAACGAAACGCGGCAGCTGTCGAATCTTCATAATTTAATTTGGATGCCTATCAACCCAAAATCATTCTACCGTAGCGAATTCACGATAATCACGCAGACAACGACAATCACTTAGGGGCAGGTGCCCTCACCTGCCCAGCCGAGCAAGCTCGGCCCCCGCTCGGATGTCACACCTCCTCGACCATTCCTACCCCACACAACCCATCGTTGTATTGTTTCTTTCTCCGCTTTTCTCTCGGAAATCTGGAATAATCAGCCTCCGAAGGTCTTATGAAAAAATTGCGAGTTCTACTTCTGCTCAGCCTTTTCGCATGCGCCCTCTCGACAACTCTCTTCGCGCAAAGCACTCCCAACTCCCCGTCGTCCGCAACCACCGACTCCTCCACCGCGCCGCAATCCCAAGCGAACGAGCCCGCGCCCGCGACCACCGAATACTCTCCCCCGCCGGCCGAATACGCCCGCGCCAAAGCCTACTCCAACGCCAAATATCGCCACACTTTCCTCGGCGCCTTCTACGGCTGCCTCATCCTGCTAGTAATCCTGCGCTGGCGCGTAGCGCCCGCTTTCCGCAACCTAGCCGAACGCGCCTCGTCGCACCGTTTCGTGCAACTCATCATCTTCGCTCCCCTCACTCTGCTAACGATCGCGGTGCTCAGCGTAGCAACCGACATCTGGGATGAATCCCTCCAGCGTGCCTACGGCCTCTCTGTACAAACTTGGGCAGCCTGGACGAGCGACTGGATCCTGACCCAGTTCATCATGCTAATCGTCGGAACACTCCTGGTCGGCGTTCTCTATTTCGTGATCCGCCGCAGCCCGCGCCGCTGGTGGTTTTATTTCTGGCTGGCCTCGATCCCCATCCTGCTGGCGCTCTTCTTCCTCCAGCCCATTGTCATCGATCCCCTGTTCTACAAATTCACGCCACTAGCCTCCGTTCAACCCGACCTGCTCGCGCAGATGCAGCGCGTCGTTGCTCGCGGAGGAATGAAAATTCCCGCCGACCGCATGTTCGTCATGAACGCCAGCTCGAAGACCACCGGCCTCAACGCCTACGTCACCGGCTTCGGCGCGTCCAAGCGCGTCGTCGTTTGGGACAACACCATCGCCAAAGCCACCATTCCCGAAACCCTCTTCGTCTTCGGCCACGAGATGGGCCACTACGTTCTGCATCACATACCCAAAGAAATCTGCATCGACTCCGCCATTCTGCTCTTCCTCTTATATGTCGGCTATCGCCTCGCCAACTGGATGCTGGCGAAATGGGGAGCCCAGTGGGCCATTCGCGACCTGCAAGACTGGGCGTCGCTCCCCGCCTTGCTCTTCGTGATTACTCTGCTGGCGTTTCTCGCGACTCCCCTATTCAACGGAGTAAGCCGCCACTTCGAGCACGAGGCCGACCGTTACGGCTTGGAAGTGATCCACGGAATCGTCCCCAACCCCAATCAAGTCGCCGTTCAATATTTCCAGAAAAGTGGCCAGAGAAATCTAGCCGATCCCGATCCCAGCAAATTTATCGAGATCTGGTTCTTCGATCATCCGACTCGGCCGCAACGCGTCCATTTTGTCGCCACCTACGATCCCTGGTCAAAAGGCGAAGCGCCGAAGTATGTGAAGTAGATTCGTCGCGAACCGAACCTAGGTCTACTTTCCTATGCAAAAGGTGCCAAAAATAAGGTTAAGTATGTCGTCGCTCGTAGTCGCCCCCGTGATTTCGTCGAGCAGCCGCAGCGCTCCATAAAGATCGAGCAGCAACATCTCGTGCGGCACGCGTAACCCCACGGCTTTCAGCGCCGCCTCCAGCGACGTGAGCGCATCACTCACCAGTTTCTGATGGCGAACGCTCGTCAGAAACCCCGATTCCACCTGCCGGCTCGCGTCCCCACCAATGTGCTCCAGGATCGCCGCCCGCAATCCGGCAATCCCCTCCCCCGTAAGCGCTGAAGTAGAAATGCTCAACGCCGATGCGCTCTGCCCCGAATCATCGACACGGGGACGCCCCCTCTCGTCGCTCACCAGGTCGCTCTTATTTTCCACCACAATCGCCGCCCGCCCCCTAACCTGACTTAGTAACTCCCTATCCTCCTCAGTTATCGCCTCAGTCGCGTCGATAACTACCAGCACTAAGTCCGCATCCGCCAGCGCCTCCATCGATTTCTTAATCCCCATGCTTTCCGCTTCGTCCAGCGCCCGCCTGATCCCCGCCGTATCCACCAGTTCCACAGGAATTCCACCAATCGCCACCGTCTCGCTGACTAAGTCGCGCGTAGTCCCCGGCTGCGCCGTCACAATCGCCCGCTCCCGCTCCACCAGCCGATTAAATAAACTCGACTTACCCACATTCGGACGCCCCACAATCGCCAGCGTCAGCCCCTGATGCACGATTTTCCCAAAAGTAAAACTAGCCGCCATTTGCAGCAACGGCGCCTTGACCTGCCCAATGCGCTCAACAATCGTCGCATCCGCCGCCACGGAGACATCATCCTCGGCAAAATCAATTCCCGCCTCCAGCAGCGCAATCAGATCAACCAGCTTCTGCTTGATCGGCTTCAGCCGATTCGAAAGCGCCCCCTCCAATTGCTGCGCCGCCACCTTCGCCTGAAAAAGCGTTTGCGAATCGATCAGATCTCGGACCGCCTCCGCCTGCGTTAGATCGATGCGCCCATTAAGAAATGCGCGCATGGTAAATTCGCCCGGCTCCGCCAGCCGCGCTCCGCCAGCCATCGACAGCTCGACAATGCGCCGCAACACAACCGGCGACCCGTGCGCCGAAATCTCAACAATATCGTCGGTGGTATAAGAATGAGGCGCCGCAAAAAAAGTAACCACCACCTCATCGATCCGTGCGCCAGCCTCCACCAGATCGCAACGCACCGCCCGTCCCGCCTCAACCTCCCGCCCCACCCGCAGCATCCGCCCCGCAATCGCTCGCGCATCCGCTCCCGCCAGCCGCACCACGCCAATTCCGCCGCGTCCCGCTGGCGTAGCGATAGCAACGATTGTGTCATCAAGATTCATCGTAGTTAGTCAACGCGGCTAGTCAGCAACAGCCGGTTGACGAAAACCAATTATATTGAGGTTCGGAGTGGCTAAGACGGGACTTTGGCGAACTTCTAGACCGCAACGCACGGTCTATGCGTGTAACGGGAACGTTACGCCCATCGCTCCCCGATTCGTATTGGATGATGTTGCGCCAAGCCCTTCAATACGGATTACTTGTGCGCGCATAGGATGGAGCAGTTTCCATGGGCTGGCCATTGGGTGGCTGGCCATTGGCCGAAAAGCCATGAATTTCAGCCCGTGCCTTCGGCAAGCTGTTCGGGTATTTCTCCTGTTGAAACTTGATCAATTTCTCTCGCACCAGACAGCGTAGATCCCAAGCCTTCGAGGAATCCGCCGCGCTCGCTAGGGCACGTATCTGCATCGTGTGTTCGGAAGCGTCGCTCACCTGGAGCACGCAGACCTTTTGGTCCCACAACGCTGTGGATTCAAGGATGCGGCGAAACTCCTGGCGCATCTCTTCGACGGGGACGGTGTAGTCGGTGTAAATGTAAACGTAGGCGAGTAGGTCGGAGGTGTTCCGCGTCCAGTTCTGGAAGACGTTCTCGATGAAGTAGGACAACGGCACCACCAGGCGGCGAAGATCCCACGTGCGCACCACTACGTAGGTGGTAAGAATTTCTTCAATCCACCCCCACTCTCCCGCGACAATCACCACGTCATCAATGCGGATGGGCTGGGTGAGTGCAATCTGCAAACCGGCAATCAAGCTCGAGAGGGTCGATTTCATGGCCATTCCAACGATGATGCCAGCAATGCCTGCCGATGCGAGCAGACTGGTTCCTAGCTGGTGAATCGCTGGGAAAGTCATCAAGATGATGGCGGCAGCGATGACGATAACGAGTAGGGTGACGATCCTTCTGAGAACGGCAATCTGAGTGCGAATGCGGCGCGCCGTCAAGTTATCGGCGATGTCCGTGCGGTAGCGAGCATAGACCGAGTCGCCGAAAACATCTGCCAGAAGAATAACCACCCAGGCCACCGCAGCGATGGTACCGAGGCCCACCACGTGCCGAACGATCTGCACCAGTTCATCACGGACGGGTAGGATCGGGAGGGCGAGAATAATTGCCAGCAGCGGGAAAATCCAGCGGGTGGGTGCCTCGGCGTGCCGAACTAGAGAATTTCCGATCGGTCCGCCGGTACGTTTTGTCACGCGCTTGGCGACCGCGAAAAAGACTGAGTGGACAATCAACGCCACAAAAACCGAACCGGCCAGGATGATCGCCGGCCATAGCCACACCTGCCATTTTTGCCAGAGCTGCGGCACCGTTTTGCCCTCTCGCCCCCAGACGCGATACTTCCTGGGGGAAAAAATTAGATGCGGCAAACGTGCTTCCGTTTGCCCCATCCGCCGCCCCTCATTTATACTTACGGTTTGCCTTTGGCCATCTGTTTCACTCAGGAGCAAGAGACTTTCGATGCCGAAACGTACATTTCAACCCAACAAGCGCAAGCGCTCCAAAAAGCACGGGTTCCGTACCCGCATGAAGACCAAAAACGGAGCCGCCGTGCTCTCGCGCCGCCGCGCCAAAGGGCGCAAGCGTGTTTCCGTGGCTCCCGGTTTCCGCGATTAATTTTCTCCCAACGGACAGCAAAGGCCGTCATTATCATTAATATCTGTCGTCATAACTGTCGTAGTAACTATCGTGCAGGATTGTGAGCTGGTGACGGCCGACGCTCCTAAGCGGAGTGTAGAACAGCACGCGGCGATTTCCGGAGCAAACTTTCCGCGTGGCTCTACCGGTTTGGCGCGGCTGCTGAAACATTCCGATTTCGATCGCGTCTACAAACAAGGGCGGCGGCATTTTTCGTCTCATCTGACCGTGTTTTATTTGCGCCGGACAGAAGCCGCTTCGGCGGGAGTTTTACCCGGTGCGTCGCCTGAGAATGTGATTCGCGTCGGCTTCACCGTCGGACGCGCTCTCGGCGGCGCGGTCGATCGCAACCGTATCAAGCGGCGCCTTCGCGAAGCAGTTCGCCAGCGTCGCGCAGTGTTGGCAGGCACTGGCTCTGCCGATATAGTCATCAACCCAAAGAAGTCGGTGCTGACCCTAGAATTTTCGTTAGTACTGCAAGAAGTCGGCCAGGCCTTCGATGCCGTCGCCAAGAAACTGGCGGAGAAATCTGCCGGGGGCAGAGAAAGTAGAAGTAGAGAAATTAAGCAATGAAGTCTCTTACTCTCGCGCTACTCCAACTGTACAAACGCTGGATTTCCCCGGCCTTCCCGCCCTCCTGCCGCTATGTCCCGACCTGCTCCGAATACGCCATGGAAGCGGTCGAGCGCTATGGCCCGTTTCGCGGCGGACGAATCGCAGCCTGGCGTTTGTTGCGCTGCCACCCGTTTGCCAAAGGCGGTCTCGATGCAGTGGTTAAGAATTCTGAGGCGAGTCTCATCGACGCAAGATTTTCTGCACCAACTCACAAAGAAATGACGAGCAACTGATTTGGCCGAATTTAATAATCCTCAACAAGAACCCGGCATGGAGCGAAGACTTTTAATCGTCTTCGCGCTGACCTTCCTCGTCATCATGCTCTTCCAGCCGCTCTTGAAGAAGTACGGCCCGCAACCTCCCGCCAAGCAGGAGACCGCGCAACCCGCACCGCAAAATCAGACACAAACTCCAACTCAGCCCTCCGCGCCGGTTCCCGCGCCGCCACAACCATCCGCCGCCACCAAAGCGTCCTCCACCCCGGTGCAAGCCACCGCTGAGTCCTACACCGTCATCGAAAATGACGTCTACCGCATCGTCTTCACCAATCGCGGAGCCCGCGTCAAATCCTGGGTTCTGAAAAAATATACCGACGACAAGGGCGGCCAGCTCGAACTGGTCAACACCGTCGCGGCAGAAAAATACGGCTATCCACTCACCCTCTGGACCTATGACGAATCGCTGCGCAACAAAATAAATTCAGCCCTTTATGCAACTCCCGCGCCCGCTGCCTCAAAAGCCGCCGCCCCGCCAACCGAAATCAAATTTGTCTACGACGACGGCGACGTCTCCGTCCAAAAAACCTTCACCTTCGATCGCACCAGCTACGTAATCGGCACCCAGGCCGCCGTCTATCAGAAGGGCGCTTTGGTAACTGCCTTCCCCATGTGGCCCGCCGGCTTCGGCTCCGATCTCACCGGACCGCAATACGCCACTGGCCAGATCGTCTATCAGAACAACGACAAGGTCGAGCGCCTCGCCATCAAGAAAATCAGCGGAAATGGCTCCATCCCCGGCCCTTTCCAATGGGCCGGAGTCTCCGATCAATATTTCGCCGCCGTCTTCGTGCCCCAGGATCCGCAGAACACCTCAATCGTTACCCTGCGCAATGCCATCGAAATTCCTCACAGCGCCTCCGACAAGCAGATGGATAAGGTCGACGTGCTGGGCGCTGCCGTCGGCAACCTCCGCGGCCCGACGATCGCCCGCCTCTATGTTGGCCCCAAAGCCCTCGCCGATCTCGAAGCCGTCTCCGTTCCCGGCATTACCGGCGCCGAACCCGACCTCCGTGCCATCATCGACTTTGGCTGGCTCGGCATCATCGCCCGTCCGCTCTTCCTCTGGCTCAAGTGGATGTACCTGCACATCGTGGCCAACTGGGGCTGGGCCATCCTTCTACAAACCCTGGTCATCAATCTCGCGCTCCTCCCGCTCCGTCTTTCTCAGATGAAGTCGATGCTCAAAATGCAGCGCGTCGCGCCCCAGATCAAATCGATCCAGGAGAAATACAAAAAATACAGTCTGCGCGATCCGAAAAAAGCCGCGATGAACGAAGAGATTTCGGCCCTCTATAAAAAGGAAGGCGTAAATCCGGCCGGTGGCTGCCTCCCGCTCCTGATCCAGATGCCCTTTCTCTTCGCCTACTACCGCATGCTCAACGTCGCCATGGATCTCCGCCACGCGCCCTGGCTCTGGATTCACGACCTCTCGGCTCCCGATCCCCGCTACATCCTGCCGATCACCATCGTGGTTACCATGTTTTTCATGCAGCGCATGACGCCGCAGGCGGGCATGGATCCGACGCAACAGAAGATGATGAATTTCATGATGCCCGCCATGCTGGGATATATCAGTTTTACTCTTCCGGCTGGCCTGAGCTTGTATTGGGCGATGGGCCAGGTCATCGGCATCGTGCAGCAGGCCGCCCTCAATCGCACCTCGCTGGGCCGCGAAATGCGAGAAATGATGGCCAAGCGCGCCAGGAAGAAAGAGAAATAGTTGTCAGCTTTCACTTGTCAGTCGCCGGTTAAAATCTTGTGTCGTCCGCCTCAAAACGGGCGCTTGAATATCGCGCGACTCAGTATCGGATATCGAGTCGTTTTTACGCCGTTGGCTTTACTGAGAGCTGAAAGCTGACGGCTGGGAGCTTATTTATGCCCATCACCGACAAAATCGCTGCCGCAAAACAAATTGGAGAATTCCTTCAAGCCGTCATTTCCCATGGCGGCTTCAAACTCAAATACCGCATAACCGTCGATCCCCCCATCCCCGACAATCGCGAGTGGGAGCATCCCGAAATCCTCGTTGAGTTCGCCGGCCCCGATTCATCTCTCTTACTCGAGCGCGGCGGCGAACTCCTGCGCTCCTTTGAACTCCTCGCCTCCGAAGTCCTGCATCTCCAGGGCAACGAACACGAAAAAATTTGGTTCGACTGCAAGAATTTTCGCGCCATGCGCATCGACGAATTGCAACTCGCCGCCCGCGTCGCCGCCGAACAGGTCCGCCGCACCAGCGAGCCTTACCGCTTCGGTCCCATGTCGTCGCGCGAGCGCCGCATCGTTCATCTCGCCCTGCGCGAAGAAAAAGATCTCCGCACCGAAAGCGATGGCGAAGGCGGCAGGCGCTCCGTAGTAGTCTATCCCGGCACCTACAAAACCTCAGCCCCCGCCCGCCGCGAGCGGAGAACGGGCTGAGGCTAGAGGTTAGATGGGCAGAGGTAAGCGGTCAGAAGCAAAACCATTACGTGTCTTGGATTTTCACCTCTGCCATCTGACCTCTAGCCTCTGACCTGATTTCCAATTGCACCCATTGCGCGGCAGTTAGTTTCTCGACACTTGACAGCACGCCAAAATCGCGATTCTATAAAGCGCTTGCGATGAATTTTTTTATTGCAACGCACCGACGCGGCGATTTTTTTATGCTAGTATGCCGTTCGTCTCCTATTAATTTTCAACCACAACCCGTACTGCAAAACAGAAGCTGCTCTGCAGGAAACGTAGACTCATAATTAAAGATTTGCGGTGGTTCCCGGACGTTCTTTGCTCCGGCCGCTGTCCGTAATTCTGTAAAACGATTCTGGTAAATCATGTCATCCCTGACCGCTTCCGCCATCATTCCGAATCCGTGGGTGCGCATCCTCGACGCCCTGGAGAAAAAAATCAACCGCCATTCCTACGACACCTGGCTAAAACCCACGCGCTACAGCCACGCCAGCAACGGTGTTCTCTTCGTCCGCATTCCCACCGCCGAGTTCCGCCACGTCGGCGACAAATACGCCGACCTCATTCAGGAAGCCGTCGACAATCTCGGCCTCGGTTACCAGGACGTGAAATTCGTCACCGCCGAGGACGATCCTTCGAACACCCCCATCCGCCACAATGGCGGCCTCTCCGCTCACGGCTACAGCGGCAACTCCAGCACCGGCGGCCAGGCTTCCGCCAGCCAGCAAGCCGCCACCGGTCTCCATCCTGCACAGGCGCGCTTCGATTGGGATAGCGCCGCGCAATTAAATCCGCGCTACACCTTCGACGCCTTCGTCATCGGCAGCGGCAACCAGTTCGCGCACGCCGCCTGCCAGGCCGTCGCCGAGCGCCCCTCCAAAGCCTACAATCCGCTCTTCCTCTACGGCACCACCGGCATGGGCAAGACCCACCTCATGCAGGCCATCGGCCACGAGATCAAGCGCCGCACGCCGCAGACCGCCATCTGCTACCTGTCCAGCGAAAAATTCACCAACGAGATGATCAACTCGCTCCGCTACGAGAAGATGATCAGTTTCCGCGATAAATTCCGCAACGTCGACGTCCTCCTCATCGACGACATCCAGTTCCTCGCTCAGAAAGAGCGCACCCAGGAAGAATTCTTCCACACCTTCAACGCCCTGCACGAATCCCTGAAGCAGATCGTGATCGCCAGCGACCGCCCTCCCAAAGAATTAGCCGAATTCGAAGATCGCCTTCGCAGCCGCTTCGAGTGGGGCCTGATCGCCGACATTCAACCACCCGATCTCGAAACCAAAGTCGCCATCCTGCAAAAGAAAGCCGAGCAGGAGCGCGTCACTCTGCCGATCGACGTCGCGCTCTTCATCGCCAACAACATTCGCTCCAACGTCCGCGAGCTCGAAGGCGCTCTCATCCGCCTCGTCGCCCACTCATCTCTCATTGGAGCCGACATCACGCTCCCCTACACCCAGCAGGTTCTGAAAAATTTTATCGATTCGCAGGCGCGTAAGGTCACCATCGAGTCCATCCAGAAAGCTGTAGCCGAGCAATTCGGACTGCGCCTGGTCGAGATCAAAGCGAAAAACAATTCGCGCTCCATCGTCTATCCCCGGCAGATCGCGATGTACCTCGCTAAACATTTGACCGAAGCGTCGCTCCCCGAAATCGGCCGCCAATTCGGCGGCAAGCACCACACCACGGTCCTGCACTCGGTCGATAAGATCGAAGGGGTTCGCAAGAACGACAAGGATTTGAACAGGCTGCTCAATAAATTGACCGAGCAGTTGGGCGCGTAGACGCGGTTTGCGCCACCTTTTCCACTCATCGAGCCGTTCTTCCAGCCAACGGTCTGTGAGTTGTTTGTGGAAAGTGTGCGAGACCAGAGCGAAACTTGAGCAGGGTCCATCCCTTACATGGTCTTCCGCTGGAGTAGGGTCCGATTCTCCACACGAGGGGTCGACGCCGAAGCAACTGAACCGCAGGCACCTGCCCCGGTTTTCCACTTCTCCGACCCGCCTACGGTTACTACTGGTTTAATTGCTTTTGTATTTGATATAAGAAGAGAACAGAAGTAGAGTCGGGAGACCCAATATGCCGGTGGAAGTCGCCCCTGCCGTTGCCGCATCATCAACGACCATGGAAATTACGGTCAGCAAATTTGAATTGCTTCGTGAACTGACGGCGACGCAAGGTGTCGTCGAGCGCAAGACCACCATTCCCATTCTCTCGAATTATTTGTTCGAGGCCTCCGGCGACAAACTGTCGCTCACCGCCACCGACCTCGATCTCAGCCTGCGCACCTCCTGTCACGCCAAAGTAAAAAAAGAAGGCTCCTGTACCATCCCCGCGCGCAAGCTTCACGACTACGTCAAACTCCTGCCCGACGCGGAAATCACCATTCGCCTGCTCGAGAATCACTGGGTCAGCATCCGCTGCGGACGCTCCAACACAAAAATGGTTGGGATGGCGAAATCTAATTTCCCCGGCCTGCCCGTTTTCCCCGCCGCCGGAGCCATTAAAATTCCTGCGTCCGTCCTGCGCTCCATGATCGCCAAAACCGGCTTCGCCATCGCCAGCGAAGAGTCCCGCTACACCCTCAACGGCGCGCTCATGGTCCTCAAGCCCGAATCCATCACTATGGTAGCCACCGACGGCCATCGCCTCGCCCACGTAGAACGCGCCGGCGAAAAATTCGAAGGCGTCAGCGGCGAAATGAAAACGCTGGTCCCAAAGAAAGCCATGGACGAGCTGAAATCCCTGCTCGACGCCCACAGCGAGAACGAAGTAGAGACCATCGACTTCGCCAAAGACGAATCCACTCTCTTCTTCCGCGTAGGCCTGCGCCTCCTGACCTCGCGCCAACTCACCGGCCAGTTCCCCAACTACGAAGCCGTTCTCCCCAAAGACATTACTAAATCAATCGCCCTCCACGGCGAAGAACTAGGCTCGGCCATAGCCCGAGTAGCCCAATTCGCCGATGAGCGCTCCAGAGCCGTCCGCCTCCGCTTAGAAAAAGGGGAACTAAAAATCTCCGCCTCCTCCACCGAAACCGGAGAATCCGAAGACTCCATCGAAGTAGCCTACGACGGCGACCCGCTAGCCATAGGCTTCAACGCCCAATACTTGATGGACTTCATCAAAGCCACCGGCAGCACCGAAGTAAAACTAGAACTAAAGGACGCCCAATCCGCCGGCCAACTCCGCCCCGCCGAATCCGAAGACTATAAATACCGCTACATAGTAATGCCCATGCGCATCTGATACGGTGCTTTTGGGTGGCTCAGTGCTTCGGCGCTGCGATAAAAGGGCTTTATTTTTTGAGGTGTCATCCTGGGCGCAGATGAGTCATGAGCGAAGCGAATGGCGCGGCGAGGTCGAAGGACCCCTTACTCATCCTTCACTGTTCGAGACGCGACCAAGCCGCCCCAAACTAAAGTATACCCACCTGCATCTAACCCATTAGGAGACCCCGCTCAGTGAAACCCCTCGCGCTGGCCCTGCTGCTGGCGCTAGCACCAATCAACGTCGCAGCCCAAGCCGTAATCCCGCCCGGGCTTCCCTGGCCCTCCAACCTCCCCGTCTACGATCACATCATCATCGTCATCGAAGAAAACAAAAATTACGAAGAAATCATCGGCAACAATCACGGCCCCTACATCAACGACGTCCTAAAAAAAGAGGGAGCCAACCTCACCCAGATGTACGCCGAAGAACACCACAGCGAAGGCAACTATTTCTGGCTCTTCTCCGGCAACAACCAAAAAGTCGGCTATCTCGACGACATCCCGACGTCCGCCATCAAAGCCCCCAATCTGGGCTCCGAACTGATCCGCAGCGGCCACTCCTTCAAAGGCTACTCCGAAGGCCTTCCCGCAATCGGTTCCACCGTCGCCAGACAAGGCCTCTACGCCCGCAAGCATTGCCCCTGGGTAAGCTTCTCCAACCTCTCCAACGGCACGACCGCGGCCGACGCCTCCACCCTGCGTTTCCCACAAGATTTCCCCACCGACTACAATGCGCTCCCCACCGTAGCCTTCGTCATCCCCAATCTCGCCGACGACATGCACGACGGCAAACCCAACTCCTCCATCCCCGCCGGCGACAAATGGCTCCGCCGCAACCTCGACGCCTACTACCAATGGGCCAAGCAGCACAACAGCCTCCTGATCCTAACCTTCGACGAGAGCGACGAATACACCTTCACCGGAGGCGTAACCAATCCCGCCGACCCAAATCCCAACAAGAGAAATCGCATCCCCACCATCCTCGCCGGAGCCCACATCAAGCCTGGCGACTACTCCGAAGACAAAGGCGTCACCCACGTAAATCTCCTCCGCACCCTCGAAGCCATGTACAAGCTGAACAAATCCGGCGCTCAACAATGGAACGCTCTGAAAGCCAACATCTCCGACGACTACCTGATCAAAGACATCTTCGACATAACCCCATAACGAAGATTTGTCATCCTGACCCTGAGCTTGCCGAAGGGGAAGGACCTGCTTTCTGTCTGAAGCAACCTTTGTGTCTTCCATCGTGAAACGATGCGCCGCGAACCACCACCTTGACCAAACCCGCGCCAGCATGTACATTTGCGGCCATTCAGCCACTAGGAGGGACCGCCATGCTATCCGGTTTCAAACAATTCATCCTGCGCGGCAATGTAGTCGACATGGCAGTAGGCGTTGTAATCGGCGCTGCCTTCGGAGGAGTAGTCACCGCCCTAACCAAAGATCTCCTGACTCCGTTCATAGCCGCCCTGGTAGGCAAGCCGGATTTTTCCTATCTAGGCTTTACCATCCACGGCACGAAATTTCCCGTAGGCGATTTCCTCAACACCTGCGTATCCTTTGTCCTCATCGCCGCCGCCGTCTACTTCTTCGTAGTAACCCCGGTCAATGCTCTCGTAGCCCGCATGCGCCGCAACGCCGTCCCTCCCGATCCCACCACCAAAAAATGTCCCGAATGCCTGAGCGAAATCCCGATCGACGCCCGCCGCTGCAGCCACTGCGCCGAGCCCGTATTAGGCAAAGCCGCCTAACGAGCGAATAGATCATTTCGATTTGTCATTCTGAGCGAACCGGGTCCCCTGCGCGCCCGTGGTTGACGCGTTGGGGTGGAGAAGCGAAGGATCTTGCTTTTGTAGGCGGCATTCACGCCGCAAGCAGCGCAAGCTGCAGCAGTCAGTCTGGCGCAATCCCCCACATTCCTGTAAAATTAAGTTTCGGAAACGAATCAGCAACACCCTACGGCATCAGCCTGGAAGGAACCAAAGAGTTATGGCACGAGTATGTGATATCTGCGGCAAGGGGCCGCAGTTCGGCAACACTATCAGCCACGCCCACAACGTCAGCAAGCGCCGCTGGAACGTCAATCTCCGCCCTGTTCATGCCAAAGTAGGAGCCGCGACCAAACACATCCGGGTCTGCACCTCCTGCCTAAGAAGCGGCAAAGTAGTCAAAGCGTAGTGTGGCGCGGACACTCCTGTCCGCGAAAACAACCCGATGAAGAAAAAAGCCCGGCAGAATTTTTCGGGCCCTACTTCACATCCACCAACTGCACATCAAATATCAATGTAGCATTCGCCGGAATCAGCGAAGAATATCCGCCCGCCCCATAAGCCAGATCCGGAGGAATCCGCAGCTGCCTCTTCCCTCCCACCTTCATCCCCGCAATCCCCTCATCCCACCCCTTGATAACCTGGCCCCCGCCCAGCAAAAAATCAAACGGACGCCCTGTCTCCACCGAGCTGTCAAACTTCTTTCCATTTGTCAGCCACCCCGTGTAATCAACCTTAACCTTCTTCCCCGCCTCAGCAACCGCCCCCGTCCCCACCTTAATGTCCCAATACGCCAGCCCGCTAGCCGTCTTCGTTGGCTCGCCCGTAACCTTGGTAGGTCCCATAGGCGCCGCCGGAGCCCTCTTAGCCGGAGCCGTCTGCGCCGCCCCAACCCACCCCGTAACCGCAATCATCCCAACCACAAAAATAGCCACAAAAGTTTTCATAATCTCCCCTTAATTACGACAATGTGGTTGCCCCATCCTAAACGTCGCGTTCTATTAGGGTGGGCCCGCGAAATCTCAAAACAACGAACTCTGCCCGATCTCAACCCCGCCTAACCACCCATCCCTCAAGCCAGCGCAATCGCATCAATCTCCACCAACACTTCCCGCGGAAGCCGCGCCACCTCCACCGTAGACCGCGCTGGCGGAGCCTCCTTAAAATACTTCCCATAGACTTCATTCATAGCCGCGAAATCCCCCATGTTCTTAAGGAACACGGTGCACCGCACCACCTTCCCCAGGGAACTCCCAGCGGCCCGCAAAATAGCGTCAAGATTCCGCAGCACCCGCTCCGTCTGCGCCCCAACCTCCCCAGCCACCACCTGCTGCGTAGCCGGATCAATCGCCACCTGCCCCGAAGTAAAAATCATCCCCGCCGCCCGAATCGCCTGCGAATAAGGCCCAATAGCCGAGGGAGCCTCCGAAGTAGCAATCACCTCACGCATAATTCCTCCTTGCCCATGATCGGAGTAAAAAAACGATCGAAGTAAAACGAACGGGTGCCCCATCCTAAGCGTCGCGCGTCTGTGCGACGTCAGGGTGGGCCCACATAAAATTTCAAAACGCCGACCTTCAGAACAACGAACTCTGCCTACGGTTCGGCACAATCCCAAAATGCTCATAAGCCAGCTGTGTCGCCACCCTCCCTCGCGGAGTCCGATTCAGAAACCCAATCTGAATCAAAAACGGCTCATAGATTTCCTCGATCGCGTCCGGCTCCTCCGCCAGCGCCGCCCCCAAAGTATTCAACCCCACCGGACCACCCTGATACTTCTCAATAATCGTCAGCAGCAACTTCCGATCGACTTCATCAAACCCATACCGATCCACTTCCAGCATCCCCAGCGCCGACTGCGCCACCGCCAGATCGATCCTCCCCGCCGCCCGCACCTGCGCATAATCCCGCACCCGCCGCAACAAGCGATTCGCAATCCGCGGAGTCCCGCGCGACCGCGAAGCAATCTCCGTAGCCCCCGCGCGATCAATCCCCACTCCCAAAATCTCCGCCGACCGCTCCACAATCACCCGCAAATCTTCATGCGTATAAAATTCCAGCCGCAACAACAACCCGAACCGCGAGCGCAACGGAGCCGAGAGCAACCCCGCCCGCGTCGTCGCCCCAATAAAAGTAAACGGTTTCACATCCATCGTGTGCGTCCGCGCCGACGGCCCTTGCCCAATCATGATGTCCAGCTTGTAATCCTCGAGCGCCGAATAAAGAATCTCCTCGAGCGCCGGCTGCAACCGATGCACTTCATCGATAAACAAAACCTGCCGGTCGCGCAGATTCGTAAGGATCGCCGTCAGGTCGCCCTTGATCTGCAAAGTAGGCCCGGAGGTCTGCTGAAACGCCGCGCCCAACTCATTAGCAATAATATTGGCGAGAGTAGTCTTGCCTAACCCCGGAGGCCCATAAAGCAGCACATGATCCAAAGCCTCCGCGCGATTGCGCGCCGCCTGAATGGCCACGGAAAGATTCTCTTTAACCTTGTTCTGCCCGATAAACTCCGCCAGCCGCTGTGGCCGCAGCTTCAGCTCAAAAGAAGAATCATCCTCGACCGGAACAGCCGAAACCATCCGATCCTTCAAATTCAAATGAGGATTGTTCTTAGCGGCAGACACTGCAAAGGATGTTAGCAGTTCCGAGTTCACCTGTGCACGCGTGGAGCGGACACTCTTGTCCGCTGCCCTTGATCTTCTTGTGCAAATGACTTTTTGTGCGAATGATTGACGTTAGGGTGGGAACCTGGATGCGGCGAGTGGATCTCTAAACGTTCCTACTGTCCAATCACTCCCAACCGCACCCCCTTCAACTTCCGCTCATCAAACCAACCCACCTTCTGTCCAAACCAAGTCTTGCTCCCCGACAACTTATACTTCTTCGCTGCCGCCGAAAACTCCGTCGTCGCGAGCAAATACGCCACCGGACTCTCCCCATACTTCGCCAGCCAATCCGACAGCCACCGCGCATTCGCCGGAGCCGCCAAGATCAGCGGCTCCCCCGGAAAATACGCCATCTTCCCAAAATCTTTCTCCGTCTCAATCAGCGGATCAGACCACCCATAAGCCTTGCGGAACAACGTCACCGACGCATCCAGATTATTCACCGCGATCACCACATTCTCCACACCCGTCACCGGCGCCCCATGCACGCTTTCCGATATCTGCACCCGCCACGCCCGCGGCGTCTGATCTTCAATCTCAAATGGCAGCACCGACCCGCGCGTCCCCGGTCCCACGCCCGCCGTCATCCACTCAATCGACATCCCATCCGGACGCTTCCGACTCCCCGGCTCCGGAGCCGTCACCGCAATCCCCGCCTTCTTCAGCCGATCCACTTCCTGCAGCAAAACATTCGTCCCCACCGCCCAAGCACAACTAACCGCATCCTCCGACATATACTTCGCCCACTCCGACCCCGCCGTCACCCCCGCCTTGATCGGCGCAATCAATTCAATGTAAGTCCCATCATCGAATCCCACATACGCCATCTGCGTAACCCCGTTCCCATGCGGCCCGCCCATATCCGGAGTCAGCCCCACATCCGTAAACATCTGCCGCAGCGTATCCAGATTCGATCCGCAAACCGACACGTGGTCCAACTCCAACACCACGTTTTTCTTGTCCTGAGTCATAGCTGGATAGGTAATCATCACCGACATAAGAAAAATACCAGCGAACGAAACCCCGCAGCCGAAAGGCGAAGTCGGCCTAACCATGCATCCCTCCTGGCACCAGAAGAAGAAAAAAGAATAGTACGCCAGAACCCGCCAGCGAGCGAACCTGTTTTTGGGGATTGCTTCGTCCTGCGGGAGGCCCCGCCCTCGCCAACACTACCAACACTATTAGAAAGCCAGCACAACCCTACTCCTCCTCCTCCTTAACCTCGCCCCGCTCCGCCTTAGCCTTTTCAATAATCTTGTCCTGCAACGCCTGCGGCACCGTATCGTAATGATGCATCTCCATCGCGAAACTCCCGCGCCCCTGCGTCATCGAAGTCAGATCGGCGCCATACGTCAGCATCTCCGCCATCGGCACCTCCGCCTTCACAATCGTATTCCCCGCCTTGTTGTCCATCCCCTGAATCCGCCCGCGCCGGCTATTCAAATCGCCCATAATGGTTCCCGCAAACTCATCCGGAATCGTGATCTCCACATTCATCACCGGCTCCAGCAGTGTAGGCTTCGCCTGTTCCATCGCCTTCCGAAATGCGATTCGCCCCGCCATCTGAAACGACAAATCGTTCGAATCCACATCGTGATACGACCCGTCATAAAGGATCACCCGAAAGTTCACGACCGGATACCCCGCCAGAAATCCCCGCGCCGCCGCATCCTTGATTCCTTTCTCCACCGCCGGAATAAAATTCCGCGGAATCGCCCCGCCAAAAATATCGTTCACAAACTCAAACTCCGCCCCGCGCGGCAACGGCTCCATCTTGATCTTGCAATCCCCATACTGCCCGTGCCCGCCCGTCTGCTTTTTGTGCCGCCCCTGCACATCCGCCTTCCCCCGTATCGTCTCGCGATACGGAACCTTCGGCGCCTTCAGCACCACCTCTGCGTGATACCGCTTCCGCATCTTCGACACCACCACTTCAATATGCTGCTGTCCCGTCCCCGCAATCAAGAATTCCTTGGTCTGCGGATCGCGAAAAAATCGCAGCATCGCATCTTCTTCCATCAGCTTGTGCAGCCCCACTCCCAGCTTGTCTTCATCCGCCCGGCTCTTCGGCTCGATCGCAAACGTGATCGCCGGCTCCGGCAGCTGCACCGCCTGGTACCGTATCGGCGAAGCCTTATCTCCCAAAGTGTCGCCCGTAAGCGTCTCCCGCAACTTCGCCACCGCACCAATATCTCCCGCATGAATCTCCGGAATCGGCACCGCCGTCTTTCCCTGGATCAAAGAAATATGCGCAAACTTCTCCAGCGTGTTGCGGTTGTAGTTCTGCAAAGAAGCGTCGTTCTTCAGCACGCCCGAAAAAACTTTGAAATAAGAAATCCGACCCGCAAAAGCGTCTGACACCGTCTTGAACACATAAACCGAAGCCGGCTCATTATCCGTCCCCTTGCGCTCCGACTGCTCCTTGCCATCGGCAGTCCACCCCGTAATCGCATGATGCTCGGTAGCCGCCGGCGTGTAATCGACAATAAAATCCATCAGCTCATCAACGCCGATATTCCCCAGCCCTGAAGTAAACAGCACCGGAAAAAGCTTGTCCTCGCGAATCGCCTCATGCAGCGCCGGAACCAGATGCTCCTCCGGAATCGTCCCCGTCTCAAAAAATTCCTCCATCAACTCATCTTTCCCTTCCGCCACCAACTCCACCAGCTTCTCGTGCGCCTCCTTAGCCGCATCCGCCACGCTAGCCGGAATCGGCCCTTCCTTTCCTTTGCCATTCCCGCCCATCTCATAGGTGTAAGCCTTCATCCGCACCAGATCGACGATCCCGCTCAGGCTCTTCTCGCTCCCAATCGGCAGTTGCAGCGGAGTCACCGCCCTCCCGAATGCATTCGTCAGCGACTCCAGCACCCGCATAGCATCCGCCCGGTCACGATCCATCCGGCTCACCACGATCATCCGCGGCAGATTAATCTCCTCGCAGTATCCCCAAACCCGCTGCGTCACCACCTCCACGCCCGCCACGCCATCGACTACCACCAGCGCCGCATCCACCACCGGCAGCACCATCTTCGCCTCATGCACAAACATATTGAACCCCGGAGTATCCAGCAGATTGATCTTCACCCGCGCCTCCGGCTTCCCCCACTCCACAAACGCCAGCCCAGTCGAGATCGACATCTTCCGAGCAATCTCTTCCTCGTCATAATCCGTAGGAGCCGACCCATCATCGACCCGTCCCAGCCGAGGCGCGCTACCGGATGTATAAAGCATGGCGGACACGAGCGTGGTCTTCCCCGCATGCCCGTGTCCGATCAAGGCAAGGTTGCGGAGATTACTTCCTTCATAAGCTTTCACGGATTGTTTTCTCCTTCCGCAGGCTAACCAGGAAGGTTGATAAGTCCCACAATCACAATAAAAAAAGATGAGAGATGAGAACAGGCAACAGCCCAGCCCAACCCCGCCCGCGAAACTCCCGATGCTACCACACCCATCGCCCACCGGTCAGCAAGCCACCGCAACAAATCCCGGCCAACCCTGTGTCATCCTGGGCGGAGCAGAACGATTCGCGAAGCGATCGTTCCGCGGAGCCGAAGAGCCTGCCCTGAGCGAAGCCGAAGGGACGCTGCGCTCTCCAACCGTCCCCAAATGTCGGAAGGAAGCTCCTGCCTTTGCCAGCACCACCAAAACCGGGATAACTGTGGTTTAGCAAGACGTTGTACCTGGGGAAAGAGCGCGGCTGATGGGTGGAGCGTAGCCGAGACTACCGTGCGAGCGGGCGAAGTTGTAGTGCTGGCGCCAGGGTAGGAGGTGCCGGTCGCGTTCGTCGGAGTTGGTCCAATGGCGAGCGTAGGCCCATTCGCGTACCGAAGCAACAGCTGAGTTTAAGATAGTCCATCATGCAACTGTGGTTCGCCTGTAACGGTGTGGTGAGCGTCCGCGAACAGCTGGTCACTCAAGTCATTCTGGGCATTCTAAGTAACGACCTGCTTTCAGGGCAGCGCCTGCCGAGCACGCGAGAACTGGCGCGGCGGTTTCATCTTCATCCCAACACGGTGAGTGCAGGCTATCGGCAACTGGAACGGGAACGTTGGGTTGAGTTCCGCCATGGAAGCGGTGTGTATGTGCGCGAGACTAAACCGAACGTAGCGCTCTCGCCTGCGGTCGCACTCGATCAAATTGTCGCGAGCTTCTTTCGCGCGGCGCGTGAATTGGGTGTTCCCTTGGCAGGCGTGCGCTCGCGGATCCAGCACTGGCTGAATTTGCAGCCGCCCGATCATTTCCTGCTAATCGAGCCGGATGAAGAGCTAAGAAAAATTGTGGCGATGGAGATGCGATCAGCTGTAACTCTTCCCATCAGGAGTGGCGATTTCCTGAAGGGCGATCTTGGCGAGGCAATCCAAGGTGCGGTTGTAGTGGCGCTTCCGAGCAAGGCGAGAGTCGTGCGGCAAGCTTTGCCGTTGGGGACTGAGTTGCTGACTCTGCAAGTGCGTTCCGTGCCCTCGACTCTGTCTGGTTGGTTGCCAGCACCTTCGAGTGCGCTTGTCGGGATAGCATCCAGGTGGGACAACTTCCTAGAGATGGCTCGCACGTTCCTGATTGCAGCAGGTTTTGAATCCGACGCCCTGCTCTTTCGAGACGCCAAGAAATTAGATTGGCAAAGAGGATTAGAGCAAGCGGAGGCGGTGATCTGTGATTCGGTCACCGCATCCGATCTGCTGAGGGCCAAACGTGTCATTCGGTTCCAGCTGCTAGCAGAATCTTCGCTGACGGAACTGAGAAGTTACGAACAGTTTATCCGCAGCCCGCTCGACTTGTGACACTCGTGAAAGTGTCACAAAGACCCGAGTACTTTTCAATCATGCCGCTAATCTGCGGCTATGCGACAACAAATAGTTCATTTCTTGCTTGCCTCCCTTCTGTCGATACTGAGTTTATTGCCGCGCGCTGTGGCACAAATCGAACAGGAGCAAACTGCCGACGATAGTCTGACTGCGAAAGAGATTCTGATTGCGCGCAGTCCATACACACAGCGCGACGACATCGCACGTGGCCCGAGCGATGGCCAGACACTTTTAGAGCTCGCCCAACGCAGACCCATCCCTCCGGTTCCGCTCCAGATACGATATCCACGCGGGCGGGGCTATGGGGGAATGTGGCGGCAACCCGGCAACGGGCGCCACGCTTTGATTGGAGCCCTCGTCGGCTTTGGCCTGGGCGTTGCTATCGGCGCCAAAGGGAACCAAGACCCACATGCGCGTGTCATTGCACCCATTTTGTTCGGTGGTGCTGGGGCACTGATGGGGGCCGCCGTTGGCGCTTCTCATCCGTGATCCGTGCGAACGAGGCCCCTTTCCCCGCTCTCCACGAAGGAAGAGATAACAAGGGACCGGTTGGCGCTAATCCAAAAATTTATGGCCGGCGAAATCAGCTCTTTGCCTGCAGGTTCAGGCCTCAGTTGACATAAACAGATGGAAGGCGTTAGCACCAGGCACCCTGCAAAAAAGTGAAGGGGCCGATTGCTCGGCCCCTCTGAGTTTCAAGGTTAGTTTCACATACCGTTCGGTATTACGACACTCGTCGAGCCTACGGTTTGGTGACCGTGAGATGGACAGTTGTCTTCTTGATCATCGTTCCGTACGTGCCGGTGATAGTGATCGTTGACTTCCCGGCCGCTGCCGATCCGCCTACCGTCAGCGTCAAAACGCTGGAGGAAGTGGTCGGATTCGTGCCGAACGTCGCCGTTACCCCGGTCGGCATTCCGGTTGCCGCGAGAGTGACCTCCTGATCGAAGCCAAGTGTCGGCTTGACGGTGATGGTGCTGGCCCCGCTGCTACCTATCGCAACTGACAGTGTCTTCGGCGAGGCCGTGAGTGTAAAGCTACCCAAGGCATCCACCGTTAACGTTATCGTCGTCGTTGCTTTCAGGCTGCCGGATGTTCCTGTAATGGTCACCGTCACCGTGCCTGCCTTCGCCGTCTTGCTCGCCGTCAACGTCAGCACGCTCGATGAAGTTGCCGGGTTCGGACTGAACGAACCCGTCACCCCCTTGGGCAACGTGGAAGTGGTCAGCGTTACACTGCCGGAAAATCCATTAACCGGAGTGATGGTGATGTTGCTCGTTCCGCTGGCTCCGCCTTTTGCGATGGTGACTGCGGTCGGCGATGCCGAGAGCGTGAAGCTCTGCACCAGGGCCTGCACGGTGAGGCTGATTGTCGTGCTATTGGTCAAGCTGCCCGACGTACCGGTGATCGTTACCGTGACCGTGCCCGTGGCCGCGGTGGAGCTGGCGGTCAAGGTCAAGGTGCTGACCGAGGTTGTGGGATTCGGATTGAAAGCCGCCGTCACACCACTCGGCAGCCCCGAGGCAGAAAGAGTCACGCTGCCACTGAAGCCGTTCACCGGAGTGATGGTGATGGTGCTGGTGGCGCTGCTGCCCTGCGTGATGACTACGCTGCTTGGATTGGCTGAGAGACTGAAATTGGCAGCGCCTGCCGGCCAGGCGTTAACCAGGTTGTAGGCGTTCACTGACCCGATTCCGGTGGCAAAGTCCCAGCCAGTTTGCGTGCCATAAGCGGGCTGATACGCACTATTCGAAGTGGAGAGCACACCGCGAGTGCCGGAGGGTAGGTAGCAGTTGACCGTGCCGGTGCAATTCGAATCGTTGTCGCCGAGCGTCACGTCATAAAAAATACACGAACTCCCCACCTTGTTTCCCAGGGTTGAACTGCAAGCAGAGTTGCCGCTGGCGCCATACTCGGTAGCCGCCAGGCTGTAATACACGTAATCGGGCTGACCCTGGCGTTCACCGACTTTCTGATTCACCAGGGCTTGAATGCCAGCCATGATCGGCGAGGAGAACGATGTCCCTCCCCCTCCCGGCCACTCATCGGGCGGCTCGGTGCAGGGAGCGCCTTTGGGTCCGCTAAAGCAGACTGGATAATAGTGATCCCAGATTCCGTTCGCGGCAAAGAGCGCTACATCGGGAATATCGCGCACTCCGTCGCTCGGATTTCCGAGTAGCGATTGATAGGAGGGCTTGGGATAACCGGCGCACGTTCCACTCACTTCGTCGAGTATGGATGGCGATCCCGTCGCGCACTCGCTCGGCCCGCCGCTGCCTCCCGCCGGACCCAGAAAAGCTTCGTTTATCCCGGAGGAACTGCAGAACCCACTTGTTCCGTATGGTTCGCTGAAGCCTTCATATTGCGACAGCAACACGCTGGCGCAGGAATCGTTCCACGGGATCTCGGGTACATAGGAGAGCGCCGATTCATACGTAGGCGAATTGGTGGCACTCCAGTAAGTGCTGTTTTCCTTCTCGTAGGTGTCGCCGAAGTCGGTGCCGCCCACAGACACGTTATAGGCTGTCTCTCCCCAGCCCGTGATGCTGATACCGTGCGTGTCGTTCAGTTTGCCTCTGTCGCAGCCGTCGGCATCGGCATCGCCCGAGGAAACGAAAACCGAGACGCCTTCCGTCACCGCCTGTTGAAAGGTTGTGTTAAAGGATGCATTGAGCGACGCGCCGCTTATCTCTTCGCATTCGCCGTAGCTCATGCTCACGATCGCTGGCGGCTCACTGGTTTCGTTGAGCAGGTTCAGCAGCGCAATCTGCGTGCCGAAGGCCGCCGTGTCTTCGCACGAAGCCAGCACGATGGCCGCGTTCGGAGCTGCCGCGCTGCTATATTCGGCGTCAAGAATCGCTTCCTCATCGTCCCCGTTCACTCCCGGATCAGTGCAGTTATTGCTGCCACTCGGAGGAGCAGGATGGATCTGCGTGAACGAGCCTTCGGTGTACCCCGAAAGCCCAAATACCGAACGGAACGACGTCCAATCCGCCGTGGTAAAGACGTCCGTGTCTTCGAGCACCACGATGGTTTGGCCTTGTCCTGAAATGCCCTCGGTGAAAAGTGGATTCAGGTTGTAGATCTCCGCCAGATCGCCCGGAACCACCAAATAACATGTTCCAAACAAACAGTTGTCGCCGCCGGTGTATTGGACCCGTGGCTTGTACATGGTATGGGGCTTGAAGTCGTTCAATGACACCACGCCGGCTACCGCCGGGGCCAGAGCGGCCGGAATCCGCGGATCGCTCATGTTGGCGATGTGCTTCTCGCCCTTCACGTCCAGATTGTGAATCTCCGTGTGGAAGGCCTCTCGTATTTGGCCAGCTGTTCCCGAAAAATCAAGCATCACGCCGTTGGGGTAGTCCACATTGATCTTGAAACCATGCGACTGCAGCCAATTCTTAATCGTCTCGCGGTCCTGGTTCGCAACCCCGTACCTATCCCCGAGTTCCTTGGCTTTAAGCCACTGATGAAAGTTGGGAGAGGACTTGTCGTGCAGTTCCTCAATCAGCTGGTCCAATTGCCGTTCCTGCTCGGGCGAGCGTTTTAAGAGGAGCAGCATGTGCTCCATCAAAAGGCTATCGGCCACTGCTCCGCGATCGTACTTGGCCTTCGCTTCGGGCCGCGTATTGCCGCCCAGCGTGACCAATTTGTTCTCATCGATACTTTGGGTGATCAGAAGAGGCTGGACGCTTTCCGCCTGCGCGGACGGAATCGCAAGCAGACACAGAGAAGCGCACGCAGCCAATAGACAGCACGCAAAAGACGCTTGACGACGCATAGGGAACACCTTTCCTGGGGGGAGAGAGAATCCTGAGAAATCAGCCCGCAACCATTGTGACCACGGGCCGAATCCCGCGCCAATCGGCGCGAGTCCGCAATTATACGGCAAAGTGAGAATTTAGCAGTGTCAAATTTCTGTCAAAAATCGCGTTGTTCTTATGCCAGTTTCCGCATCGCGGTAGAGATTCTTCCCGTCAATGTTCCTTCCGTCCGCCCCTGCTAAAATTCCCGCATCAATCTAAACACCATGCCGCAAAAAAAAGAAAAGCCCCCAACCCCACCTCCGCCAGTGCTTCTGATCACCGGCGCCAGCCGCGGCATCGGAGCCGCCACCGCCCACCTAGCCGCCGCCCGCGGATACAAAGTCGCCGTCAACTATCTCCGCAACCAGCCCGCCGCCGAAAAAATAGTAGCCGCCATCCGCGACCACGGAGGCACCGCCATGGCTCTCCAGGCCGACGTCAGCAACGAAGCCGAAGTAGTCCGCCTCTTCAACGAAACCACCACCCACCTGGGCCCCATCACTGCCCTGGTCAACAACGCCGGCACCGTGGAACGCCAAACTCGCCTCGACCAGATCGACGCCGCCCGCCTCCAGCGCCTTTTCTCGACCAACGTTTTCAGCGCCTTCCTCTGCTCCCGCGAAGCCGTCCGCCGCATGTCCCCGCGCCACGGAGGCCATGGCGGAGCAATCGTCAATGTCTCTTCCGCAGCCTCCCGCATTGGCTCGCCCAACGAGTACATCGACTACGCCGCGACGAAAGGCGCGATCGACACGCTAACTCTAGGCCTCGCCAAAGAAGTAGCCGAAGAAAATATCCGCATCAACGCCGTCCGCCCCGGCATCATCCACACCGAAATCCACGCCGCCGGAGGCGAGCCCAACCGTGTAGAAAGAGTCAAAGCAGGAATCCCCATGCAGCGAGGCGGCCACCCCGAAGAAGTAGCGCAAGCCATCCTCTTCCTACTCTCCGAAGAAGCCAGCTACATAACCGGCACCCTCCTGGACGTAACCGGCGGCCGCTAGCCTTCGGTAATGGCGACCCCATGTTCGTGGCGGACCGCACGGGCGCCAATGCACGGAAGATATTCGGGGACCGGCCCGGAGTTCACAACCATTTTCCAACCTGGTCGCCTGACGGCCGTTGGATCTATTTCGTGCATGGGACGCCGGCGACGAGGGAGATGGATTTATGGCGCACAGATCCGGCCGGCCGGAACCCAGAGCACCTCACGCAACGCAATACAGACATCGCGTATCCCACGCCGTCCGGCAAAAACAGAGTGTTCTACGTCGCGCGGGACGGCGACGGTTCAGGACCGTGGCTGTGGATGTTTGATCTGAAACGGAAGGACTCGCGGCGTGCGAGCATCGGTCTCGAGCAATATACGTCCGTGCAAGCCAGCGCCGACGGCCGCAAGCTGGTGGCCACCATCAGCAATCCCGTGGCGGGACTTTGGACTGTTCCGATTCTTGATCGCGTCGCCGAAGAACGCGATGTAAAACCGCTTACCGTGCCGACCGTACGGGCGCTGGCGCCCCGTTTCGGCGGCTCGTCGCTGTTTTATTTATCTTCCCTCGGGACGGGGGACGGACTGTGGCGCCTTCGGGACGGGCAGGCCACTGAGGTCTGGAAGGGTGCCGATGGTGCTCTCCTGGAAACGCCCGCTGTTTCGCCGGATGGAGGTCGCGTGGCCATTGTGCTACGGCGGAGCGGGAAACGCCAACTACATGTCCTCTCTTCAGACGGCGCCGAACTCCAGCCGATCGCGGAGGGAATTGTCGCCCAGGGCACGAGTTGCTGGTCGCCGGATGGCAGATGGATCGTCACTGGTGGCAGCGACGCCACCGGTCCCGGGCTTTTCAAGATTCCGTTGGAGGGCGGATCGCCAGTTCGCTTGGTCGCCGGGCAAGCACTCAATCCAGTCTGGTCACCGGACGGAAGCCTGATCGTATATGCGGGTACGAATGTGAGCACCTTCGCTCCGCTCCTTGCCGTACGTCCGGGCGGAACCAGCGTCGAATTGCCCCATATCAGCTTGCGACGCTTGGGCGAGCACGTGCGCTTCTCGCCTGATGGCAAGAGTCTGATCTACATGCAGGGACTGCTCGCATCACAGGACTTCTGGCTACTCGATCTCGCCTCCATGAAGTCGCGCCCTCTCACCAGGCTACAAAACCGTGCCGCCATGCGCACCTTCGACGTCACCAGCGACGGGAAACAAATCGTCTTCGACCGCTTACGCGAAAACTCGCAGGTCGTCATGATCGATCTTCCCAAGGAATAGCCTTATTCAAGCAAAAACAACTCACCTGTCACCCGCTCTTGCCTTTCCTGACACCGGACACCTAACTAACTAACTAAGACCTGACTCACGCCTTCAAATACCAAGGCACATTAATAATGTTAACCCGCTCATCCCCGCGCAGCAGCAGCAGCGCCGTCAGCATCTGTCCCCGCTGGTTGTGCAAATAATAGTGATACCAGTGCCGCTCCACCATCGTCGCAATCACCACCGCCACCGTCCGCGCCGGATTCTCCTTCTCCACCTTCAACACATAATCCATTATCGGATGCACCACCAGTCGATACGGCGACTCCAGCGTCACCAGCTTCGGAACCCGCGCCCCCGCCGGCGGCTTCTCCGACCACGGCGCCTTGTCGTCATCCGCATCGCACGTCACATGCACCGCCTCCACATCCGGAGACAGCGTCAGCGCAAATTGCAGCGCCTTCTCCGTCGCCACATTCCACCGATCCACCGGCACCAGCACAATCGGAGGCTCCATATTCTCCGCGCTCAACTCGAACCCACCCTTCAGCGCCACCTCCTCATTCGCCAGCTCATAATGACGCTTGATCCTCCCCATAAAAATCAACAGCGCCGGCAACAGTAGAACCACCACCCACGCTCCCTCCAAGAATTTCGCGGCCAGAATCACCATCACCGTCAGCCCCGTGGCCAGCGCTCCAAACGCATTCACCGCCATCGCTCCGCAAAATCCCTTCGTCTTCCGCCAATGTCCCACCATCCCCGCTTGCGACAGCGTGAACGCCATAAACGCGCCCACCGCAAACAGCGGAATCAACCGGTCCGTCACCCCGCCAAACAAAATCAGCAACAGCGCCGCCAATATCGCCAACCCCCATATCCCCTGCGAAAAAACCAGCCGCCGTCCTCGCGTCGTCAGCGAATGCGGCAAATAATCATCGCGCGCAATCATCCGGCACAGCCGCGGAAAATCCGCAAACGAAGTATTCGCCGACAAACACAACACCACCAGCACCGAGAACATCGTCACATCGTAAAAAATCCCTTTCCCCGTTACCGCCGCCGTCAACAACGACAGCACGCTCTGATACCCCGGAGCTCCCGGATCCGTAGCTACAATTCCGTAGTAACGCACCAGTACAGCAATCCCGCCCAGCAGCACAATCAGAATCGCGATGATTGCCGTCAGCGTCGTCCGCGCCCCATCCACCACCGGCTTCCGAAACGCCTGCACCCCGTTGCTCACCGCCTCCACGCCCGTCAACGCCGTGCATCCCGAAGCAAATGCCTTCACCAGAATCCACGCCCCCACCATCTCCAGCGCCGGAGAAGGCCCCACCTTCGCCGGCGCCAAAGAAGCCACTGCCACGGGATGCCCTCCCGCAGCAATCACCTTGTAAAATCCCACCACAATCACGATCGCCAGTGTCCCCACAAAAAAATATGTGGGCGCTACAAACGCCGTCCCCGCCTCCTTGATTCCTCGGAGATTCACCACCGTCAATATAACCAGCACCGCCAGGCAAAGCCCCAACGTGTGCGGCAGCAACGAAGGCACCGCCGAAACCAGCGCCCCGATCCCCGCCGAAATCCCCACCGCCACATTCAGCAGATAATCGATCATCAAAGCCGCGCCCGCCACCAACCCCGCGCCCTCCCCCAGATTTTCTTTCGCAACCGTGTACGATCCCCCACCATTCGGATAAGCCGCAATCGTCTGCCGATAACTGAAATAAACAATGATCAGCAAAACAATGATCGCGAAAGTCAGCGGCACAATGTAGCGAACGCCCAGCAATCCCAAAGGCAGCAAAATCGTCAACGCCGCCTCCGGCCCGTAAGCCGCCGAGCTCAAAGCATCCAGCCCAAACGTAGGAATCCCCTGCACCGGAGTAATCCGCTCCCCCTCGTCCTCCGAAGAAGCCAGCGGCCGCCCAAACAACACATTCACAAATCCCATATCGCCTCACCCCAAAACTTCAGTCCAGCGACAATACCAAAACTCAAGCCCCGAAGCGATCTTGCGAAATTCAGCCATTCCTCTTGTTTCGAATGATTTTGTTTGGAAAGACCTCAGAGGTTGCGGAGAAACATCGAGTTTATCTTCGCCTTTGGATGGCGCAGCGGTTCACCGCTGCGATATAGCTTTGTTTTAATCGCGCCTTTGGGCCCTGAGGTCGCCCTCTCTCCAGGCGAACGTTCTAGGTTGGAGAAATAGACCCGGCTCGGCCGCCGATAAGGGGAAGGAACGTCGCGGCCGCCGAGAACGAAGGAATTCTCCTCCCATTAGCCCCCGCGGTCAATTCCCCGGAAGAAAATCCCGACGCCTATAAGAAACTCACCACCCAGGGAGAATCACCGGAGTAATAGATAGAGTAGAAGCGGGCGCCCCACCCTCTCCGCGTACTTTGCGGAAGGTGGGTGTAGCCGCCGTAATCTCAACCCGATTCCCCATTCGGAACCAGCAGAGTAACAAGTGGGACAACTCACTCATCAGCGTAACAAAGAAATTATCGTTGCACCTGCTTCGCGTGGTGCAGTGGATTAAAAAATTGATTTTCCGCTCATCCTGAGGGAAGTTGAAAAGCCTGCCCTCAGCGAAGCCGAAGGGACTCCTACTCTAACCAAACTTCCTTCCACCAACAATACGTTACGGCCACACTGGCACGACATCCCCATCATGATCCAAGCCAAACTAGCGAATCAGTTCCCACTTGTTACTAAGAAGATTCCCTCAATTGAAAGACAGGAAACCAAGAAAATCCTGACCTTCATGCCCCTAGATGAGCCGCTGCTCTTCCTGATTTCCGCCTTTCCTGCCCTTGCCTATCCTGTCACCTGCGACCTGTCACCTGCCTTTAAGCATCCCCACCACCCGATCAAAATCTTCCAGCGTCGCATACTCAATCGAAATCTTCCCTCTTCCTCTCCGGTCGCTAATCCGCACTCGCATCCCCAGCACTTCCTCGAGCGACCGCTGCGCCGCCTTTACATTCGGATCCACCCACCGCGCCCCGCCCGACCTGTTCACCGCGCCCGGTCTCGGCAAGCCACTCCTCAGCACCATCTCCTCCAAATTCGTCACCGACATCTTTTCTTCCATCGCCTTCTTCGCGAACTTCCATATTTCCGCATCATCGCGCAGCTGCAAAAGCACTCGCGCATGGCTATACGTCAACTTCCCCGTCAGCAGCGCCCCAATCACGCTCTCCGGCAAGTTCAACAGCCGCATGTAATTCGAAACCGTCTCCCGCGAAATCCCCGCCCGCACTCCAATCTCGTCCTGCGTGAGCTTGAATTGCGTACTCAAGTTCGCGAACGCCTCCGCCTGCTCTATGCAGTTCAGATCCTGCCGTTGCAGGTTCTCGACCAGCGTCATCTCCGCTGCCTGCTGCTCCGAGACCCGCCGCACAATCGCCGGGATCGTCGTCAACTCCGCCATCATCGACGCCCGCAACCGCCGCTCGCCCAGAATCAGGATGAATCGTCCCTCCACCCCCGGACGCACCATGATCGGCTGCACCACTCCCTGCACCTTGATCGACCGGCTCAGTTCCTCCAACGCTTCTTTGTTAAACGCCGCGCGCGTCTGATAAGGATTGCGATCAATCTGACCGATCGCCAATTCATGAACCTCCCCATCAGCTGCCGCCTGCAACTGCCCCACCGTCCGAGCAACCCCAGGCCCAGCCACCGCCGCTCCGTCAGAACCAGACTGAGAACTGACAACTGACAACGGAGAACTGGTCGCGTCGCGCGGCAGAGTAGAAGCAGGTGCCCCATCCTTCCGCGCACTTTGCGGAAGCGTGGGCGGAGGAAGGGTGGGTGTAGGAAGGGCGGGAGAAGTCGCGACAACCCGCGGTCCGGGCAAAAGCGATTCCAGCCCGCGCCCCAAAGCCCGCCGCTTCTCTACCAATTTCTCGTGACTCTTCTCCGAATTTTTCCCCTCAGCCGCCGCATTCGCCGTTGTCATCATTAGTCCTATCTTCCGCTCTTGAAAATGGTCTGCGCCAAAAACTGTCATCCCGGGCGGAGTCGAAGCACCCCACCGGAACGCCCGTCCGAAAACCTCAACTTACATCGACGCACATAAATATTTACAACTATAAATCTAAGCCGCCTCGCCCGGCCCCCGAGCCATCCCCGCCTGTCGATCCAGAATCTCCTTAGCCAGCCGTATATAGCTCTCCGCCCCCCGCGACCGTACGTCATACACCAGCGCCGGCTGCCCATGGCTGGGAGCCTCCGCCAGCCGTATATTTCGCGGGATCGTAGTCGAGCACAGCTTCTCCCCAAAATATTTTTTCAACTCCTCCGCCACCTGCTGCGCCAGGTTGGTCCGCTCATCGAACATAGTCAGGACCACCCCCTCCACCACCAGCCCAGGATTCAGCTCGGCCCGTATCCTCTCTATAGTGTCCAGTAGCTCCGAAACTCCCTCGAGCGCAAAGTACTCCGCCTGCATAGGAATCAATACTCCATGCGCCGCCACCAGTGCGTTCAGAGTAAGAAGGTCCAGAGCCGGCGGACAATCGAGGACGATGAACTGAAACCGGTCAAGCAGCGAAGCGAGAGCGTCGCGCAAGCGGTACTCGCGACGCTCCACTGAGATCAGCTCCAGGTTCGCCCCAATCAGGTTCTTATGGGACGGGATCAGCCACAGCTGCTCGAGCTCGGTAAGCTGGAGCGCCTCCTCGGCCGACGCCGCTCCCATCATGACGTCATAGATGCTGACCCGCTCCGGGTCCTTGACGAAGCCGAGTCCGCTAGAGGAGTTCGACTGCGGGTCGCAGTCGACCAATAGAGTATTTACTTCGGCGGCGGCTAGAGAGGCGGCTAGGTTGATGGCGGTCGTAGTCTTCCCGACGCCACCCTTCTGGTTGGCAACAGCAATGACGCGTCCCATGATTGTCTTCTGTGTGTTGCGCGCCAGAATATTAGAACATCCGGTTGAAAGCAATGCCAGATTATGGTGCAACTCCGATCAATGTTCCACGTGGAACACTATTCGCATGCTGGCGATAAGGGTTCCCGGGTAAAAGGCTGTTTGCGGATGTTCCACAGGGAACATTGTGCGAGATTTTCGGCTAGACGATCAGAGGAGGGATTTCGGTTTTATGCAAATTAAGTGTTCCACATGGAACATATTCGTTTTATATTCGCCTTTGCAGACGGCTAGATTTCACTGTATCATAATGAGATTATTTAACAATAACACCATTTCCGTTGCTAGAATTTGCCTTATGATGGCCGGGTTTTCCACTTCGCCATCTGCCAGCCTTCATTTATCCCTTCCTTGTTGCAGGGACCCTAGTAGTAATACTCTGGCGCTTGAGTTGGGGATGGGGATCGGAGTTCGCCACGTTAGGGACGTTTTGGGGATTAGTTTCGGGAGTTGGGACGCTCCTATTAGCAGGGCTAGGGTTGACTGGCCGGCCAGGAACTTAAGGGCTTGGGGGAAGATGGCCTCGAGGTGTTCTACGGCTCTGAGGGTTACTACTTCGGCTTGGGGGCGGTCTGGGCGGGCGGAGATATCCTCGGCTCGTTCGCTGATTACATTGATGTTGGTGAATGTAAGGGCTCGGGATACTTCTTTCAGGAAGGCGGATTTTTTGTTGTTGGATTCGATCAGAGTCAGGTGGATTTCTGGGGCCCAGATTTTTAGGGGTAGGGCGGGGAATCCGGCTCCGGAACCTATATCTAGAACTCGGGTGCCAGTTGCCGGTCGCCAGTTGCTAGTGAGACTGAGCTGTTGGGCCAGGAAGAGGGACTCGCCGAAGTGGCGGGTTACTATTTCTTCTTCGGTGCGGATGGCGGTTAGGTTGATGCGGGCGTTCCAGCGTTGTAATAGATCGATGTATATCGATATTTGATTTAGCTGATCAGCGCAGAGTGGGCCTTTCAGGAACGGCTCCAGGAGCGCGGATATGCGGGTTGAATTCATGGAGAGCAAGTCGATGGTCGATCTCTAGAGATTCTAGCGGGAGTTGTGCCTGCGCCGCTGCTCTTGCGCTTCGCTCAGATGGGGTGAACGAACCCCGAGCCTACCCTAACCGGAGGACGGCTTCGTCTGGTGTTAGCTAGAGGGTATAGGCTCCCGGTGCGGCAGAGGAATCTTACTTGGGAGTTTGTTTGGCCTTGGTTCGGCTCGAAGCTTAGGGGAAGTTTGGCGTAGGTGGATTGGAGTTTGGGCTGCTCGGCGGGTGCGTGGGTTGTGCTGGGATTGATCGGAGCTGGTGGACTCGGGAGGAGAGGAGTGATGTGGCGAGGCTGAGCAGAGTGCAGAGGATGTGGGCGCGGAGGTTCATGGCGTGTTCCTTGCTGGCGGTTAGAAGGCCTGGACTTGCCCCTTGAATCCGTATCCCATAACTGAGTGTATTTCGTAGTAGTCGTGGCTGTGGGAAAGTTGGAAAGCGGCTTTTCGCTTTCCTACTTTTCCATAGCCTTTTCTACTTCGCACTCACC
>Ga0209624_10000046_pt1 | contig 114434 bp, 86 predicted proteins | sample JacPinW_OM2H0_O1_FD_188565 | JGI IMG/M metagenome (GOLD analysis project Ga0209624, IMG submission 188565) | Forest soil microbial communities from Algoma, Ontario, Canada - Jack Pine, Ontario site 1_JW_OM2H0_O1 (SPAdes) (version 2) | ecosystem: Environmental > Terrestrial > Soil > Boreal... | reverse complement strand
ACCCGAGGTTCGAAACATAGAATTTCCCGTCTGGCCCAAGCGTTATGGCCGGCGGGAAGCTGAGACCCGTCGCGCTGGTCGTCACTATTCCCCCGGGCCCAACCGGACGAAGGTAGCCGTTGCCATCCAGGCATGAACGAGAGCCGCGGACGCGCCGCGGTAGCGAAGCGTCCACGGGATGCCTCGTCAATCTCAGTCGGCTGGCACAACGACCTTCAAGACTTGTCCTGCTCCCACGGGAGGCGGGCCAAATCCAAAGTTCGAGACGTACAGATTTCCGTCCGGACCAAAAGTCATCGCAGTCGGCAACGACAACCCGGTCGCAATTTCCTTGTAATTGTTCTTGCCATCAACGCGCAGGATCGCTCCCGTGCCCGCGGTGGGGTACTGGTTTCCACTCGTATTCTCGAGCACGTAGAGGCGACCTTTCTTATCAAAAGCCAGCCCCACGATATCGCTCAGGTTAATGTAGACCGTGGTGAGCTCACCCCGGGGCGTGATCTTCATGACTTTCGACGAGCCATCCTTGATGGGGAACGTGTCAAGGTTTCCGACGAAAAAGTCTGCTCCATTGAACGCGACTGCGGTAGGCACGATGTGCCCTTGAATTCGCGAGATGTCGGCTATTCTTTGGATGAATGCACCCGGCCAGATGGCATCGAGTTCGCCATGATTCGGTTCGATCGCGAACAAGACTCCATACGCCTCGACCATGCTGTACCATGTGCCATCGGGCTCAAAATCGCCCGGATTGGGATTTGCGACAGGGTTATGCTTCAGGAAATGTGAGAGATTGGCGACCATTGTGGTGCTGCCATCGGGGTTCACGCGGAGTATGCCGTTATGGGTTCCCGCCAGTCCATGAGAACATCCGGCTCCCGCCAGGAGCGCATACAGCGTATGGCCGACGAATGCCACGTCGGCGACTCCGCTGACCAGATTGCCCTGGGCGGCGGATGTTTCGTTCGACGGGAGGTGATCGACCACCGTGGTCACCGTGCCCGCCGGGGTGACCTTCGAGATCCGTCCAGTAAATCCGCCAGTATAGGGTCCGACCGGTGAGGGCACTTGTGGGCAAATCCCCTGGGTCGATGTCGTGCCGCCCGCTCCGCCCTCGGACACATAAAGATCGCCGTCCGGACCGAACTTCAGTCCGCGCGGGTTGTTGAACCCGGTCGCGAAAACGGACACATTCTTCGATTGTGCCCACAATCCCTGCACGAGGCATAAGCCGATCCCCAGCAAGGCACAGAATTTTCCCACACGCCAATCTCTGGTCATAATTTTTTCCTTCCGAAAGGGGCGAACCCCGTTTGATTGCGCAACACCGATCTGTCACCCCCTCGGCGCAAATCCAAGAATCGCCGTTTGCGCCCTCGACAAGTCGGTGAGCAGCCGGCACTATCCCCGACATTGCTGTTGCTCGCAATGCACTCCACCTCGCCCCTAGCTCATTTAGAGGTCGCCGCGCAGACGATTCTTGCCATGAGGTTTAGGCGGGTCTGCGCCGTCTACAGCAGAAAACTCCGTTTGCCTTTGGTGCAACTCTGGTAGGATGTTGCTCACCTCAGGCGACGCCGCTCGCATTCCCTGAGCTCGGTAGAAAGAGATGGGGCAGGAGCTTCCAGTCGCACATCTAATCCGTTTTGGCCTCTACACCGCCGATCTCCGTTCGGGAGAGCTCTACAAGTCCGGCATTAGGCTGAAGCTGCGCGATCAGTCGTTCCAAGTGCTGATCACACTGCTGGAACATCGGGGAGAAGTCGTGACCCGCGAGCAACTCCGCCAGAAGCTTTGGCCGGACGAGACTTTTGTAGATTTCGACCACGGCTTGAATGCGGCCATCGAACGACTCCGTCGCTGTCTCAACGATTCGGCCTCGACTCCCGCATTCATTGAAACGCTGCCCCGCCGCGGCTACCGCTTCATCGGCCGGCTTGATCCGGAGCCGTTCCGGCACACCCTGCAAGATCAAGATAGCGACAAAGAAGTCCGACCGGAAATTCCGGCGCGGTCCGACAAACCGGCGCCCGTAGACTTTCGCCGTGCCATTTCTCGTCGTACCGTCTTTCTAATTGCGACGCTCGCATTGGCAACCATCCCTCTTTTATTCTTCGGCGGGCCCTGGAGGCGCTCTCGCAGTGCGGGCACGCACTCCCCGCATCAGACCATGCTGGCCGTCCTCCCATTCGAAAACCTTAGCGGAGATCCCAACGAGGACTACTTCAGCGACGGGCTTACCGAGGAACTCATTACTCAACTCGGCTCCTTAAGCCCCGACCAGTTGGGCGTGATCGCGCGCACCACCTCCATGGCGTACAAAGGCACGTCCAAGAGCGCGCAACAGATCGCGACAGAATTGAGCGTGGATTACATCCTCGAAAGCAGCATTCGCCGCGACGGCAACCAGATGCGCATCACCGTCCAACTCATCCGCGCGCACGGCCAGGTGCATGTATGGGCGCACAGCTACGACCGCCAGCTCAGCCACTCCATTGCTCTGCAGGAAGAAGTGGCCAAGGCGGTCGCCGAGCAGATCGAGATAAAACTCAGATCGCCTTACCGTGGTTCATCCAACCCGCCTGCTCTCGATCCGCAGGCCAACGAAGCCTATTTACGTGGACGCTATTTCGAAAAGCAATTCACGGTCGCCGGATACAACAAGGCGATCGCCTATTTTCAGCAAGCGATCGGTCTCGACCTCAGCTTCGCCGAAGCTTATTCCGGCATGGCGGAGTGCTATCACTACCTGGTCGTCACCGATTCCATGTCTACCGCCGACGGCGAATCTAAGGCTCTCGACGCCGCCCGCAAAGCTGTAGCCCTCAACGGAGACCTCGCCGAATCCCATAGCGCCCTGGGAAGCGTCATGATGGGCTTGTTCAACTGGTCCCCGGCAGAGGCCGAGTTCAAGCGGGCCATTGAACTGAATCCCAGCTTCTCCATCGAGCACCGCTCCTACGCCGCGCTGCTGGTCGCGCTGGGCCGGCATGACGAAGCATGGGAGCAGATCAATCTGGCCATGCGCACGGATCCACTTTCGCTTCCCAACAATGCGGAGGTTGTTCGCACGTTATATTATGCCCGGGACTACGATCGGGCCATCGAGCAAGCAAGAAAAGCCTTGCAGCTTGATGCTGATTACTACAGAACCCATTTCTGGCTGGGGCGAGTGTACGCCCAGAAACAAATGCACGCCGAAGCCGTCGTCGAAGCCGAAAAAGTTGCGCAGGCCATGCCCGACAGCACGGTAAGTCTGACCGAGCTGGCCTACAGCCTCGCCAGCAACGGCCGCCAGGCCGACGCTCGAACGCTTTTGCAGCGCCTGCGGGACAAATCCAAACAAGCCTTCGTGCCGGCCTACAACTTCGCCATCATCCACATCGCCCTCAACCAGAAAGATCAAGCCCTGCAAGACTTGCAAAAAGCCTACGACGAAAAAGACTGGGCGCTAATGGTCCTGGCCGTAGAACCCCGCCTCGATCCCCTGCGCTTTGACCCCCGCTTTAAAACCCTGCTGCGAAAAATGGGCCTGCCCAGCTAACGGCAGTCCCGGGGAAAAAAGAGGCGCAAACGGGCTACACGCAGAGTCCGATGTCTCGCCGCGGAGGCGACTCATGGGGCACCCCCGGCGGTGCCTACATGGGGCTGCTCGTGGTCGGGATATAATTGATGGCGGAGCGACGTAATTCTCAAGGAGTTGGCATGGCGATTCAGAAGACCGACAAGATCTGGCACAATGGCAAGCTCATTAACTGGGACGATGCGACGATTCACGTGATGTCGCACGTGATCCACTACGGGTCTTCGGTGTTTGAAGGCATTCGCTGCTATGAACTGCCCGGCGGGCCCGCGATCTTTCGGGCCGACGAACACATGCAGCGGCTGCTGAATTCCGCCAAGGTCTATCGTATCGACGTCGATTTCACCCGCGACCAACTCGTAAAAGGCATGCTCGATACCGTCGCGCACAACGGCGCGTGGCCCTGCTACGTCCGCCCGATTGTGCTGCGAGGATATGGCGAGGCAGGAGTAAATCCGTTCAACTCGCCGACCGAGGTTTACATCATCAATTATCCGTGGGGGAAGTATCTAGGCGGCGAGGGCGACGGCTGCGACGTTTGCGTCTCCTCGTGGACGCGGCTGGCGCCCAACACGCTGCCTGCCATGGCCAAGGCCGGCGCCAACTACATGAACTCGCAACTCATCAAGATGGAAGCCATCGTCAACGGCTATGCGGAGGGCATCGCGCTCGATGCCGGTGGATTCGTCAGCGAAGGCTCGGGCGAGAACCTGTTCCTGGTGCATAATGAAAAGCTGATTACGGCGCCGCTAGGCAATTCGGTGCTGCCTGGGATTACGCGCGACTCCGTGCTGCAGATCGCTCGCGATCTGAACATTCCAGTGGTGGAGCAGATGATTCCGCGGGAGATGCTGTACATCGCCGACGAAGCGTTCTTTACTGGCACCGCCGCGGAGGTCACCGCGATTCGCTCGGTCGACAAAATCAAGGTAGGCAAAGGCGGGGTTGGGCCCATCACCAAGGCGTTGCAGAAAGAGTTTTACGCCGTCGTGCACGGGGAGAAAAATGACCGCCACGGCTGGCTCACGGCCATCCCGTTGGGGAGCAAGATCCGCGGCAAGCAGCCCGTCGGCGTATAATCACCGGGTTCGTTGAGATCGATCGCATAGCCCCGGACGCATTCGTCCGGGGAAGCTCGTAATCGTTCGTAGGAATTTGAATTCGGGGCGCGCCACCCCTCTTCCGTCCCTGCAAGCCAGAAACGAAGCACCTCACCTAAGGAGGAAACATGTCCCAAGGTCTGACTCCAGAATTTGTCCTCGGCTATCGCGCCATGATGCTGGATGGCATCACGCGCGAAGCGGAAATCACCAAGAAAGTGATCGCCGCCGTTCCCGACGCGGCTTCGAGTTACAAACCCGATCCGAATGCCCGCACCGCAAAAGAATTGGCCTGGCACATTGCAAATACCGACATTCAATTCTTAGAGGGAATTGCCGATCTGAAGTTCAACATGGCATCGCCCGAGGACAAGCCGCAGACCTCGTCGGAGGTGGTCGCGTGGTATGACAAGAACGTACAGCGCGGAGTGGCGCGAATTGCCGCCATGTCGGCAGAGCAACTGCTGACGCCGATCGAGTTCTTCGGCATATTTAACCTGCCAGCCGTGCTGTATTTGGGATTCCTCAACAACCACAGCATCCATCATCGCGGAGAGCTGGCGACCTACCTGCGGCCGATGGGCTCTAAGGTCCCGTCCATCTACGGCGGCAGCTACGACGAACCCTTTCGCATGCGGGAGCCAGTCGAGACTGCCGCTTAGACTCGTTCCGCTCGCCGTTCGAAGGCCGCCCCGGTGGGCGGCCTTCGCTTTTAGCGGAGATTATTTTCGGCGGCTGTCCAGACTCAAGGAGGCAGAGCCGAACTGCGTAATGAGCAGAGCCCCGCCCAGCATGGCCATGTTCTTCATGAACATGATTCAATATGGTTACAATAAATAACTATTATTGTTTTACAAAGTGGGTACTTTAGAGTAACTTAGTTTTAGGAAAATACTTATGCAACGTTATGCCGCCACCCCGTCTCCCTGCGCAATCGGCGGATTGCTGGAACTGCTGACCCGACCGTGGACGCTACATATCTTGTGGTCGTTGAGCACAAATGGACCCATGCGCTTTGGCGTGCTGCGGAAGAATGTGGCCGGAATTTCCTCGCGTGTTCTCACCGAGCGTCTGCGGACGCTGGAGAACAAGGGATTCGTGTTCCGCCACTATCAACCTACGATTCCTCCCGCCGTGACTTACGGCATTACCGACCGGATGAAGGACATTGAGAAAGTGCTGGCGCAACTGGAAGGGTTGGCGCGAAAGTGGCAGGGCGAGGGAACGCCCGCCAGCACCAAGGCCACGGCTCCGCAGACGGAACCTGGGACGGATGCCCACGCCTGACGCGTTTTCATGCGAGCCGGAGCAGCTTTCTCCGACAATCTCATTGAAAAATTAGCTCCTGATGTTCTCTAATCCTGGCTGACAGTCGCTGGCCGGGTTAGGGAGGACGCATGTACGCATTCACACACGATTTGCGTTTCGCATTTCGCCAGCTGCGCAAAGCGCCGGGTGTCAGCCTTACGGTCGTGCTAACGCTGGCTCTCGGCATCGGCGCTACAACCGCCATGTTCTCGCTCATCGAAGGTATCCTGCTGCGGCCGCTTCCATTCAAAGATCCAGATCGCCTCGTTCTAGTGGGAGATCACCTGGGAACCAGTCCGAGCATTTCTGTGACTGCCCCAGAGATCGAAATGTACTCGAAGGCAACCAACGCCTTTTCCTCTCTCGGCGGCTACCTCTTCGCCGATTATGAGGTTTCCGGCAGCGCGACTCCGGAAGAGGTTCATGGAGCCCGCTTTACTGCGGGAGTATTCTCCACGCTGGATGTAGGTCCCATCCTTGGCCGGGTCTTTACCAGCCAGGAAGACGATGCACATGAGCCGGTCGCCGTAATCAGTTATGCGCTGTGGATGAACCGCTACCATCGTGATCCACATGTGCTCGGAAGCTCGATCGTTCTCGACCGCAAGGCTTATTCGATCATCGGCGTGATGCCACGCAGTTTTGAGTTTCCTCTGGTGGACGGGCATCTCGACCAGGCGCAGATCTGGGTCCCCATGAGTCTGACACCTGAAGAGCGGTCGGGCGCGAACGAGGGTTTTTGGGGATATCACATGGTGGCCCGGGTGAACGATGGCCTCACCTTGACGCAGGCAGCGCAGGATACGGACCGCGTCGCCCAGCAAATCATGCGCCAATTTCCCGCGCGCATGTCTGCCATTCACATCCGGGGTGACGTCACCATGCTGCGGGAGTACGCGGTCGCGGAAGTGCGACCGCTGCTGCGCACTCTGCTTCTGGCCGTCTCGATCGTACTGCTGATTGCTTGCGTGAATGTCGCCGGTTTGCTCCTGGTGCGCGCCATTCGGCGGCAGCGGGAATATGCGGTACGTCTGGCCCTGGGTGCAAGAGCTCAGGTTCTCTTGCGCGGATCGGTCTTCGAAGGAGTGTTGCTGAGCTTGACCGGTGGATTGCTAGGCCTGGCATTCGCCGCGATGGCGATTCGAACTGCGTTGCAGCTATTGCCGGAATCAATGCCGCGCGTGAACTCCGTTTCCATCGACGCGACCGTGGCTGGCTTTGCCCTTCTTCTCGCCATGATCACCGGCGCTCTGTGCAGCGTTGCGCCCGCTTTTGCGGCTTTGCGGACCAACCTGACGGAAAACCTCAAGGAGGGAATGCGGAGTGGAACGGGGTCGTCCAGCCATGCCTGGCTGCGCTCAGCGCTGGTCGTCTCGGAGATTGCCATTGCTCTGACGCTGCTCACAATTTCGGGCGCCTTTCTGCGCAGCTTCCAAAAGATGCGCGCAGTCGACCCCGGCTTTCGGCCGAATCACGTTCTGGTGGCCAGTTATCAGTTGCCATTGCAACAATATTCCACGAACGCTTCGGTTGATTCCTTCAATCAGGCGGTCATCGACAAATTATCAAGCAAGCCCGGAGTTGTCACCGCCGGTCTTACCAACGCCCTTCCCGCGACGGACTTTATTGCAAAGGCTGCTTACACCATCGAGGGTGAGCCGGCAGCCAATTGGAAGCTGAAGTTTGCTATGTTCGCGATTACCGATGGCGACTATTTCCGGGCCATGAGCATCCCGCTGGTCGATGGGCGCTACTTTACCGACGACGATCGATCCAATTCGCCTCTGGTCGTAATCGTCAATCAGTCGATGGCTGCCCACTGCTGGCCCGGTCAACGGACCGTCGGCCGGCGGATGCACGTGGGCAATCCGCAAAAAGGATTGCCGTGGGCAACTGTGGTTGGGGTCGTGGCTGATACCAAGATGGGATCTCGCGATGAACCTAGCGATGACCAGTGGTATACGCCGGCGCGACAGCCCGCCACTCTGTTTGGCTCGGACAATGTCTCTAAGTCTTCGGGAAAGCGGACGGAGTCCGCCGGGGGATACATTACATTGCGGTCCGCGATGCCGCCAGAGCAGATGATACAAACTCTGCGTTCGACCGTCGCCGAGATCGATCCGCTGCTGGCTCTGCAGCAGATGCAGCCCATGGATGCCGTGATCTCGAACGTGGAAGCGCCTCGGCGTTTTAATACCGACCTGATTACCGCCTTTGCCATGGGCGCTCTGCTGCTCGCCATTACCGGGATCTATGCGGTGGTCGCCTTCTCGGTATCACTGCGGACGCAGGAGATTGCGGTGCGCATGGCATTGGGCGCGCAGCGCAATGGCATCGCCCGGCTGGTGCTGATTTCGAGCGCCAGGCTGGCGCTGGTCGGATGCGGGATCGGCGTGCTCGGCGCGCTGGCGGTATCACGGCTGGTCAGTTCCTTCCTGTTCGATGTGAGTGCGACCGATCCCATGATCTATGCGGCAGGTGTCTTGATCATGATGCTGCTGGCGCTGCTGGCCTCGGCGCTTCCTGCCATGCGCGCAGCATCCGCAGAGCCGATGGCCGCTTTGCGCTCGATTTAGAGACGCATCCGCATTGTAGAAACTCGTCGTTAAGACTCCTCCCGGGAGTGTTCGGGAACGGACACGCGATTTCGCTTTCGGACAGACGGCAGGAGCATCCGAACGGAGGCGGCGGGCTAAACCAAGTCTTTTCACCGCGCTCGCCGCCGGAGGATTGGCAGCGGGCGTGTACGCGTAGGCTACTCCAGGCGAGGGATATCCCGGTCGAGCTTCGCTCGACGGACAGCCGAGGCGGCTGTCCCTAGCTGGGTATCTCCGCGCACTTAGTTACCCAGATATGATTCTGTGCCGAGCGAGGTGGAATGTGCGAACTCTGATCGGGAATCTTCGCTACAGCTTGCGCATGTTGCGCAAGAATCCGGGGTTGACGGCGGCTGTGATTGCCACGCTGATGCTTGGCATTGGGGCGACGACTGCCATTTACACGGTGGTGTATGCCGTGCTGCTGGCGCCGTTGCCTTACCCTGAGCCGAATCAACTGGTGATGGTCTGGTCGAAGATTAGAGGGCACGACAACGGATTGTCGGCGGGCGACTTTCTGGATTGGAGGGAACAGAGCAAGTCGTTTCAGCAACTGGCGGCGTGGACCGGAAGCAGCTTCAATATCGCGACCCAGGAGCAACCGGAACAGCTCGACGGGATGCGAGCCACGCCGGGATGGTTCAGCATGCAGGGGATGCCATTTCTGATGGGGCGCGACTTCCGTCCCGAAGAGGGGATTCCGGGAGCCGACCACGCGGTGATTCTGACTCACAAGTTGTGGAACCGGCTGGGCGCGAACAGAGCGATCGTCGGCCAGCCCCTGCGCGTCAACGGCGAACCTTATACGGTGGTGGGAGTGTTAGCGCCGGGGATTGGAGACCGTTTTGATTTTGAGCTGGCAGCTCCGCTGGCATTCCGGCCGGAACAGATTAACCACGATTATCACTGGCTGCTGGCGATGGGACGGATGAAGCCGGGAGTCACGTTGCAGCAGGCGCGGGCGGACATGGATGCGGTGACGGCGCACATTGCGGCGGCGTATCCCGTCTCGAATCAGGGTTGGGGAGCTTCGGTCGAACCACTGAAGAATGACTTCCTGCCTCCTGAGCGCATTCACAACTTATGGCTTCTGCTGGGCGCGGTGGGATTTGTGCTGGTGATTGCCTGTGTGAACATTGCGAATCTTCTGTTGGCCAAGGGGGCGGCGCGGCTGAGAGAAATTGCGGTTCGCAACGCCGTGGGTGCAAATCGCAGGCGAATTTTCAATCAGTTTCTCACGGAAAGCATCGTCCTTGCCTTCATTGGCGGCGGACTGGGGGTCGCGCTTGGCGTGGGATTGCTGCGCGCTATTCTGAGCATTGTCCCAGAGGGAATCTTGCCCTCGGAAGCGAGTTTCCATCTGGATGTTCATGTTCTGGTGGTGGCACTGGCGGCGACTTCGTTAGCCGGGTTGCTGTTTGGCTGCGCGCCGGCCTGGTATGCCTCGCGCGTCGATCCCGGAGAATCGCTGAAGGAAGGTGGGCGTACGGGGACGGGCACGAGCAACCATAAATTGCGCCGAGGACTGATCACGGGAGAGTTCGCGCTGGCGTTATCGTTGCTGGCGGGCGCCGGGCTGGCCATGCACAGCTTCTGGAATTTGACTCGCGTCGATTTGGGAGTGCGTACCGATCATGTGCTGTTGTTTGGGCTGAATCATCCCCATGGGCGATTCCAGGCCCCCGAAGAGATGAATAGTTATAACCAACAGATGCTGGGGGTGCTGCGCGCGGTGCCGGGAGTGGCGAATGTCGCGACGGTGACGGGGACGCCGCTACGCGGAACGAGCGACGGGATGCCGTTCACCGTGGTCGGGGGACCGACGTTTGCGGATCCCTCACAGCGGCCGGGCACCGGATTTCAGTCGGTCTCGCCCGACTACTACAAAACCTTTGGCATACGGGTGGTGCAGGGGCGGTCATTCAGCGAGCAGGACACGGCGACGAGCGTGCGGGTGGCGATGGTGAACGAGGAATTCGCCAGGCGATACCTGAAAGATGTGGATCCGCTGCAGCAACGGCTATCGATCGAACAGATCATCCCCGGATTGCCGAAGTTGGGACCGCCGATCGAGTGGCAGATTGTGGGGATCTTCCACAATGTGCGGTACGGAGATTTTCGGGACGCTTTTCCCGAGGTGGATGTGCCCTACGCTCAGTCGTTAGCTCCCGATGTAACAATTGGCGTACGTACGGAGGAGGAGCCGGCGGCCATGAGCAAGGCGGTTGAGGCGGCAGTGCATAGTATCGATCCGCAGATTGCCCTGGCGCGGCTGCGTACTCTCGATCAAGTAAAGGAGGAGTCGCTCGGCGAAGACAGATATACGATGGTCTTGTTTGCCAGCTTCGCGGTGGTGGCGCTGCTGCTGGCGGCGGTGGGGATTTACGGTCTGATGGCGTTTGCGGTGGCGCAGCGGACCAACGAAATCGGCCTGCGGCTAGCTCTGGGGGCGACCCGGGTCCATGTGATCTGGTTGATTCTGAGGGAAGCGTCGCTGCTCGCCGCACTGGGACTCGGAATTGGGTTAGTGGGCTCCATGCTGGTTGGCCGAACCATGCGCAGCACTTTGTATGGAGTCGGGGCTATGGATTTGTCGGTGATCGTCTCGGTGGGCGTGATTCTGTTTGTCACCGCCTTGTTTGCTTCTTACTTGCCGGCGCGGCGTGCAGCGAGAATCGATCCCATGAAAGCGCTGCGAACGGACTAGGGACCAGTTCCTAAGAAGTCGAAGGAGTAGATTGCGAGATGCCTCGGGGGCGAAGCCCGCCTCGTTTGCGACTTCGAGCGGCACGGCTGAGAGGTTGCGGGAAAAGTCCGCCTTCGGCGTTTGTTTTAGCCGATTTTGCCGTGCCCTAATCCAGCAATTTTCTGAGTTCTTGAAAGTTGTGGACGATATCGTCCGCGCCCGCGCTGAGAAGAAGGGCCTCGGCAAAAGAAGTGGTGATGGCGGCCACGCGGCAGCCGGCGGCTTTGCCGGCGATCACTCCGTTTAGAGAATCTTCGACAATCAGGCATTGGCTGGAATCGGCCGTCAGCCCGCGCATGGCGATCAGGAAGACCTCCGGGTCGGGCTTGGGGCGCGAGAAGCCGGATGCGTCCACGATGAAATCGAAGCTGTCTGCGAGTCCAAGCAAAAGCAGAGCCGCCTCCCGGTTTCTGCGAGTCGCCGAGGTGGCGAGGGCGATTCGAAATCTTGTCTTCGCCCAACTTACGAACTCCTGGGCGCCTTCGATCGGCCGTGCCAGGTGTTCGACCGCCTCAAATTCCCGATGCTTTCTTAGGAGCATTTCCTGGACGCCGATTTTCAGATCTGGGAGAGTGGGAACAACTTCGCTCATCATGGTCTGGTCGGGCCTTCCTTTGTACTGTTCGTAGAGAGCCTCAGGAAGAGTAATTCCGAAGCGCGCGAAGGCGCGTTGCTTAGCGAGCTTGTGGGCGGGCTCGGAGTCGATGAGTACACCGTCCATGTCAAAGATGATGACCGTGATGTTCATGTGAGTTGGCCTTCGTCGTGGGCGGTTCCTCCAAGAGCAAAGATCGAGATTTAACTGGTGAGGTTGTAGATGCTGCTGATTCGCGCTTGGTTCCGAGATTCCTGCTTCGCTGCGAGGCCGGTAAGGATCAAGCCGTGACAAACTTAAGGGGTGTCGGTCTCCGCTCGAAGGTCATTACTTCGGTCATCTTGGGCAAGGTGACGATCCGAGTGATCATGATAGAGAGACGCCACGAAGTTCCCAGGGGAAAAATCCGCATGAATATTGATGACCTGCTTCGGATTGCGACGGAACGACGAGCCTCCGATTTGCATTTGAAGGTAGGGAACTATCCGCACCTGCGCATTGACGGCGAACTGTTGCCGTTGACGGATCAGCCACGCATCAGCGCCGAAGACATGCTGAATATGGCTTTCAGTATGATGTCGGCGCGGCAGAAGCAGAAATTCAAAGAGACCACGGAAATCGATATGGCGTATGGAGTGGCCGGGCTGGGACGCTTCCGTGTGAACATTTTTCAGCAGCGCGGCAACGTGGGACTGGTGCTGCGCGTCATTCCGACCAAGATTCGGGCCCTTGACGAACTGTTTCTGCCCAAAGTGGTGGAGCAGATTTGCGACATGCCGCGCGGGCTGGTGCTGGTAACCGGAGTTACGGGTTCCGGCAAGTCGACGACACTGGCGGCGATGGTGGATCGCGTCAACTCCTCGCGCGCGGAACACATTGTCACGATTGAGGACCCGATCGAATTTCTGCATCGCGACAAGAAGGGTTACGTGAACCAGCGCGAGATTGGAGTGGATACGCCTTCGTTCGGCGCGGCGCTGCGCGCTTCTCTGCGTCAGGATCCGGACGTGATTCTGGTGGGCGAAATGCGCGACCTGGAAACGATTTCAACCGCGCTGCACGCGGCCGAAACCGGCCACATGGTGTTCTCGACCCTGCACACGCTGGACGCAGTGGAAACGATCAACCGCGTCATTTCGATTTTTCCGCCACCCGAGCAGAAACAAATCCGCATGCAGTTGGCGGCAGTGCTGAGGGCGATCGTCAGCCAGCGGCTGGTGCGGCGCTGCGACTCCGAGGGGCGCGTGCCCGCGGTCGAAGTGATGATCAACACCGCTTACATTCGTGAGTGCGTGCTGGTGCCGGAAAAGACTCGTTCTATTCGCGATGCGATAGCGGCAGGTACATCGCAGTACGGTATGCAGACTTTCGATCAGTCGCTGTGGGATTTGTTTCAGGCTGGCCTCGTGAACTACGAAACCGCGCTGGAGAATGCCTCCAATGCTGACGACTTCAAGTTGCGGATGGCGGGGATTGCATCGACCGCGGACATTTCGCGGCAGTCGATGCAGTCGGCAGGATTTGGGGGACGCTAGGACGGCTTCGAGACCGGGTCGGGAGCTGCGAGTTTTGAGTTTTAAAACGACTCGCAGTTCAGCGCTCAGCACTCATCGCTCATCGATCATCGATCCAGGCTTAAAGAGATTCGCCTTCTGTCCTTCAGTGTCTCCTGAAAATGGGCGCGCGAAAGCGCGCCCTTTTCTGTGCTTCCTGATCTCGCGAACTCCTGGCGTTTACTGCTGGGCTCCGAACTGGGCGAAGGTAGCGTAATGACCGGCGGGATCTTTGATGCCAATCTCTTTCGACCCGTAGAACGTGTTGCGCACTGGCATGACGAGTTCTGTGCCCTGGATGGCCGAGATTGTCTCCTCAAGGTTGTCCACTTCCACATAGAGAAACGTCGGGCCCTTGCGGACTTGCTCGGACATCGTGGTGACGTCTTTGTCGGCGCTGGCGTAGCTCTGGTACATGAGTTCGACACTGCCTTTCTGCAGCATGGCAAAAGCTATCTTGTTGCCGTCGGGAACCTCGGCAGTTTTCTGGAATCCGAAACGGTCGACCCAGAACTTCACGCAGGGTTCGACCTCCTCGACAAATAGAATCGGCGTGATTCTCTTCACATGCATGGTGTCAGTTTTCTCCCTGTGCCTTCGGCTTTGCCGCAGGCGAAATGACGAGCAGTAACACAAAAGTCGGAACGAAAGTTGAATTGCGCGTGGATTTGGTCCTTGCTTTCTGTAGTAGTCTAAATTAGACTAGTTAAGTCTACTGAACCCTGTCTACCGTGTCAAGGAGGATTTACATGCCCGCTCAACAACGTCGGATCAAAGATCTGGTCTCGGTTGGACCAGCCATGGTTCGGGACTTTGAAATGCTCGGGATCCGCAGCCTGAGGCAGCTGGCGCGACGCAATCCTGAGAAGCTTTACGAAAAACTCTGCGAATTCTCCGGGCAGGCGCAGGACATCTGCTGCCTCGACGTCTTTCGCGCGGCGGTGGCGCAGGCGAGGAATCCGCGGCTGCCGCTGGAACAGGCGCAGTGGTGGTACTGGAGCCGGCAGCGAAAGGCGCGCGATGCCCGCCGCTAAAAAGCGTCTGCTTACTACGCCCGACCTTGTTCTTCTAAGCCTGCTGGCGGAGCGGCCCATGCACGGCTACCAGGCTAACCTGGAGCTGGAGCGGCGGCAGGTGCGCGACTGGGCGGGCATCTCGCGGCCGCAGGTCTACTATTCGGTTGAAAAACTCGCAGATCGCGGATTGGTCCGCATCCGCGACAGTGACGCACCGGCGGCCGGTCCCGAGCGCAGTGTGTTTGAGACCACCGCCAAAGGCCGGTCCGCGCTGGCCGACGCTCTGGAGCGGGCGGATTGGGCCACGCAGCGGGACCGGCCTCCGTTTCTTACGTGGCTGGCACTGTCATGGCAGGCGCGGCCGGAAGTATTCGAGCAGCAGCTGCGGCGGCGCCAGAAATTCCTGGAGAAGGAACTGGCCCGCGAAGAGACGACGCTGCGCGCGGTCCGTGCGGAGGTCGGGCATCGCTCTCATGAGGCGGTGTGGATGCTGAGTCTGGCGATCCAGCAGATTCGCACCGAATTGCGTTGGCTGCGCAGGCTGAATCGCCAAGTTCAAAGTCGCGCTTCTGCCCGGCATCCGCAATACGCGGGAGAAGAGCGGGAGTGATTCGTTCACTGGTGGCAAAACGCGGCGCTAAATATTTCGCATCTGGTGTGCAGTTGGGCTATCGTTGGCGGGTATGGCCTTTCCGCGCCCCAAAAGAAAGAACTACTCCGAAGATGAGCTGTATGAATATGCCGTGGGCGCGCTGGCGCGGCGCATGCGGACGGTAGCGGAACTGAAACGCCTGATGCGGGCGCGTGTCGATCAGGCTGAAAGCGAGTATGGGCAAACGCTGATCGAGCTCGTAATCCGGAGGCTGAAGGATCAGGGATATGTGAACGACTCGCAGTATGCCGCGTCCTACTCTTCGCTGCGGCGCGACAATCAAAAACTGGGACGGATGCGGGTGATCACGGAGTTGAAGACGCGGGGCGTGCACGGATCGGTGATTGAGAAGGCCGTGGAAGCCGCATATGAGGGCGTGAGCGACGAAAAGCAGGCTCGCGACTTTCTTCGTAAGAAGCGGCTGGAGAAACCGAAGGATCAGAAGCAGGCGGCCCGCATTTTCCGGCAACTGGCGCGGGCCGGGTTTGGGACGAAAACAATTTTTACAATTCTGAAGAAGTGGGACGTGGATGACGAGACGCTGAGCGCGCTGGAGGGCGAAGGTGGTTAGCGGGGCCCGCTCCGCTCTGCAGAAAGACCAAAGGACGGAACGACAGTGGACAGGGGGTATTCCTAGTCCCCTGTGCATCTCCGCGTCCTCGGAGATTTGGCTGCCCTGCGTGCGAAGCCTGCCCTGATGGACGGACTCGTCGATGCCGTCGATCGAATTCAGAAGTTTTGACCTGCCGCTTCCGGATTCCCAATCTTCTTCTGTCACACTGCTCGCAATGTAGCGGTGAAACGCCGCCGAATCGCCGACCGGTCCCGCGTTGTTGAACCAAGAGGCGCGGTCGATATCCAGGAATGAGCGAACGCCGAACAGCGGCCTTCATTTAGAATTAATTCTTCATGCTGACCGGTTCTCAGATCCGCCGCAAATTTCTGGACTTTTTTGTGCAAAAGGGGCACAGAGAAGTGCATTCGTCTTCGCTCGTTCCGGCGAACGACCCCACACTGCTGTTCACCAATGCGGGGATGAATCAGTTCAAAGATGTGTTTCTCGGGCTGGAAAAGCGCGACTATTCGCGGGCGACGACGTCGCAGAAGTGCGTGCGCGCCGGGGGCAAGCACAACGATCTGGAGAACGTGGGATTCACGAACCGGCATCACACGTTTTTTGAGATGCTGGGGAATTTTTCGTTTGGCGACTATTTCAAGAAGGATGCGATCGCCTACGCCTGGGAGCTGATTACTTCGAAGGAATGGTTTGGGATTGCCAAGGACAAGCTGTATGTGACCATCTTCAAAGGCGAAGCCGGGGTGGCGCGCGATGCCGAGGCTTATGACTTGTGGGTCGGGCAGGGCGTGCCCAAAGACCGCGTTTATGAGATGGGGCTGAAAGAGAATTTCTGGCAGATGGGCGACACCGGCCCATGCGGGCCTTGCAGCGAGATTCACTATGACCTGGGGCCGACGGCGTCGGATCAGGGGCATGGCGCTTCTTCGCCTGCCTGTTTCTTCGGCTGTGATTGCGGGCGCTATGTGGAGATTTGGAATCTAGTGTTCATGCAGTTTGACCGCGATTCAAGCGGGAAACTGACGCCTTTACCCAAGCCCTCGATTGATACGGGGATGGGGCTGGAGCGAGTAACGGCGTTGCTTCAGGATGTGATTTCGAATTATGAGACGGATTTGTTTACCCCGCTGATCAAGAGGGCCGAGGAGTTGACGCTGGGAGCAGCGGTAAAGCGCGTCGAACTTCGCTCTTCCGGGCATAAGTCTGCGGCTTCGCTGCGGGTGATTGCCGATCACTCGCGAGCGGCAACGTTTCTTATTTCCGATGGCGTGCTGCCCGCGAATGATGGCCGAGGGTATGTGCTGCGCAAGATCATTCGCCGGGCTATTACGCATGGACGGCTGCTGGGACAGAATAAGCCGTTTTTGCACGAGATGGTTTTTGCGGTGCGCGATCTGATGGACGATGCGTATCCCGAACTGAACGAGACGGCGGATCGTGTCTCCAAGGCGGTGCTGGTGGAAGAGACGCGCTTCGCCCATACGATGGACCTGGGTTTGGAGAAACTTGAGACGCTGCTCAAAGGCTCCGGGGAAAAACTCGCGGGAGAGGATGCCTTCAAGCTTTACGATACGTTTGGGATGCCCCTGGATTTCATGCAGGATGCAGCGCGCGATCAGGGAATTACGTTTGACCGGGCTGGGTTCGATCGGGGGATTGAAGAACAGAGGTCGCGGGCGCGGTTGTCGTGGAAGGGCGCGGCGAAGCAGACGGCGAATCCGGCTTATCAGCAGTTGCCGAAATCGGAGTTTGAGGGATATCGGCAGACGCGGTCGGATGGCTGCGAAGTTTTGGCCATCATCCACAATGGGCAGGGAGCGCGGGAACTCAAGGCTGGGGAGTCGGGCGAGGTCATTCTGGACCACACGCCGTTTTATGCGGAGGCGGGCGGGCAGGTTGGGGATCGGGGATGGTTTTATTCGCATGATCACAACACGGTCGTCGCTGAGGTGACAGGATGCTATTACCCGGTTCACGGCGTGCGGGCGCACCAGGTGGTTGCCAAACAACCGATTCGCGTCGGGGATAAGGTTGAGGCTGTTGTGAATACTGACATTCGGCAGGCGACTATGCGAAATCATACCGCCACGCATTTGCTGCATGCGGGATTGCGCGAGGTGCTGGGGAAGCATGTAAAGCAGGCGGGGTCGCTCGTCGCGCCGGATCATCTGCGCTTTGATTTTTCGCATTTCGCTGGAGTTGCAGATGAAGAACTGCAGGACGTTGAGGATCTGATCAACAAGGAATTGCTGCGCAATCAGAACGTGGAGACCATTGTTGACGTGCCGATTGACGTGGCCGTGAACGAGTATCACGCGATGGCGCTGTTTGGGGAGAAGTATGGCGACAAGGTGCGCGTGGTCAAAATCGGCGACTTTTCGACGGAGCTTTGCGGCGGCACCCACACCGCAGCTACGGGAGAGATTGGGCTGATCAAGATTCTGAAGGAAGGCAGCGTTTCGTCGGGCGTGCGGAGAGTGGAGGCGGTCACCGGGGAAGGGTCGCTGCGACATTTCCGTAAGGATCATCAATTGGAGGGCGTGCTGTCTAGTTTCGTTTCTCCCAGCCTTTCGCAAAAAGCGCGAAAGGATGGGGCACCTACTTTTGAATCCGCTTCCGGCAGTCACACTTCATTCTCTCCTGCGGAAGCTTTGAAGGCGGAGTTCGAGAAGAAGGACGCGGAGATCAAGCGGTTGACGCGCGAACTGGATCAGGTGCGGATGAAGTCGGCATCGGCATCGATTGGCACATCCGATATCGCCGAGCGGGTGAAGGAAGTGAAGGGCGTGAAAGTTCTGGCGTATCGCGTGGACAATCTGGAGCGGGCGCAGTTGCGGACGCTGGTCGATCAGTTGCGCGATAAGATTGGTTCCGGAGTGGTGATCCTCGGCTCGGCGTCCAATGGCAACGTTGCCCTGATCGTGGGAGTGACCAAGGATTTGACCAGCCGCGTACAGGCCGGCAAGGTGATCGGTCCGGTGGCGCAGAAAGTTGGCGGCAAAGGCGGAGGACGTCCTGACCTCGCAGAGGCCGGGGGGAAAGACGCTTCCGCGCTGGATGCCGCGCTGGACGAGGCTTATGGGGTAGTGGAGAAGATGCTCGCGTGACCTCCGGCGAACTGCTCGACGATCGGCTGCACTTTGTGAAGCATAAGGGTCACGCCATTTTGGTCCTGAATTTCACCCACTGCAACGCAAAACAAGTTCTTTTGCTGCTCGACATGATTCGGGCAACCGTAGCTCGGCATGAGCCCGGATCTCTGCTCATCCTGGCGGACTTCGCGGGGGCGGAGATCAACAAAGAAGTCGCCAGGCGGGCGCAGGAGGTTCTGGTGCTCGATCGCCCGTATGTGAAGAAATCTGCCTGGGTGGGGACGGAAAGCCTCCCGAACGTTTTTTACGAACACTTCAAGAGCTTTTCCCAGCGGGAATTGCCTACGTTCAAGACCCGGGAAGACGCGATGGATTGGCTGGTGGTTGAGTAGGCCTTGGGTGCTCGGGCTTAAGTCTTAGGTATCAAAGTACAGCGTTCCCGCTCTTAGTGATCATGCCTCGGCCGTTTTAGATCCGGCGCCGAGAAAGCTCAAGATTTCGGCTGCGGGTTCCCGCCTGGCAATGGCCTCAGCTTCTCCACTTCAAAGTAACCGGGCCCGTCATTGGATGCTTCATCTCGGCGCCGGTGCGCCTGGACTCGAGGTGGGCGGCCTTGAGCTGGAAGTACCATTTGGCCGGACGATCGGCGTCGTCGATCAACATCAGATGCGGATTGTGCTTCAGGCCCTCGGCCTGCAGTTCCATGGTGCGGCGGTCTTGCTCGACGAATTTTGCGAAGACGAACTTCAGCAGGCCGGGAACAAAGGGAACCCAGCGAAACAGATTCCACGCAGCGACCACATCGATGCGGCATTGGTTGCGGGTTATCGGTGTCACCGTGGTCAGGCTGGAGAACCAATATTTTCCGGCGCGAATCGTTTCGGTGCGGAGGTTGGGCAGGACGAAATCAATGGTAGTGGTGATGGAATCCGCGTTGGCATAGAGGCGCAATAACTTATAGGGCGCGGAGTTGGAGCTGGGTGTGTGCGCACTCATGCGAAAACCGTTGGCAATGGGTTCGAAGTTTTTTTTCTTCTCGTGGATGCTGTGCTCGGAGCGCCACCACCATGCCTGATGAACGAAGGGACCGTGAGCGGGATCCATGAGGCCGATGATGCCGTGATCGATGCTGACAGGCATTTCGGCTTGTAGATAGGCGAGTTTGTACTGCGAGCTGAATTTTTCGATTTGCGGAGCCAGGTCGGAAGCCCCAAGGGACGGGGCGAATCCCAAGCCTGGCGGGCCAGGATCGGGGATAAACACCCAAATAAAACTGTCTTGTTCTTCGCAGGCATAACTGCCCGCATAGATGCGATCCACTTTGAGATGCTGATCGGCGGTGAGCGAGGGGATCAGCTGGCACTGGCCATTGTGCACGTCGAACTTCCAGCCGTGGTATCCGCACTCGAGATTCTCTCCATCGAATCGGCCGCAGTTGAGCGGCATGCCGCGATGAGGGCAGGCGTCGCGCAGCGCAAAAGGCTGTCCCCGGCGGTCACGGCCGATGACGAGCGGAATTTCCAGAAGCGTCGCCTTGCGCAGTTGATTGCCAGGCACGCGATCGCCGGGCAGAGCGCGATACCAGAAGCCGGTGAGCATGAGCGAATCAGGCGACTGGCGCTGCGGGTGGTCGAGTTCGGACATGGGGAGGATGATGGCTGATTTCTGCTCGTTGAATGAAAAACATATGCTAGCATCCGCAAGACTTTGCGGCTGCACGAAAAGCATAACCGCAGAGGACACGGAGTTTCCCCGAGGAAGAAACACAGCGAACGATGGAGTTCATTGGGCACTTTCGCCGGTTAACCGCGGTCCAGCGGAATACGTTCATCGCGTGTTTTTTAGGCTGGTCGCTGGATGCGTTTGATTTCTTCATTCTGACGTTCTGTGTTAGCGCGATCGCGGCGCAATTCCAGTCCAGGATTTCAGCCGTACTGGAGGCGGTATTTCTCACCCTGGCTTTTCGACCGGTGGGCGCATTCCTTTTCGGAATGATGGCGGATCGGTTCGGGCGCCGTCCGACATTGATGGTGGATATCCTGGCCTACTCGGCACTTGAATTGGCTTCCGCCTTCGCTCCGTCGTTGAAAGTGTTCTTGATTACTCGGGCATTGTTCGGAATAGCCATGGGCGGAGAATGGGGCGTGGGCGCTGCGCTGGCGTTCGAGACGCTGCCGGCAGAGGGGCGGGGATTTTTTTCCGGGGTGCTGCAGGAAGGCTACGCGGTGGGATATCTGATGGCGGCACTGGCCTACGGAACGGCCTTCCGCTTCGTAGGCTGGCGCGGGATGTTCGTGATCGGAGCGCTGCCGGCGCTTCTGGTCATCTACATTCGTACGAAAGTGGATGAGTCGCCGGCCTGGGCCCAGGGCCGCGTTTCGAAGAAGGTAAAGACTCGAATGGGTAAGGATGTCCTGACGTCTCTGGGCACCTTTGCTTTCCTGGTTGTGCTGATGTTCGCCTTTAATTCGTTCAGCCACGGGAGCCAGGACCTGTATCCGACATTCCTCGAGAAGGACCATAAGTTTACACCGCAGACCGTGGGGCTGATTGCCATCCTCGCGAACATGGGCGCGCTGCTGGGAGGAATCCTGTTCGGAACCTGGTCGGAAACCCTTGGCCGTCGGAAGGCAATCGTGATCGCCGCGCTGCTTTCGATTCCCGTGATCCCGCTGTGGGCATACTCGCACTCAGTGCCGATGCTGGCGCTGGGCGGCTTTCTGATGCAGTTTATGGTACAAGGCGCGTGGGGAGTGATTCCGGCCCACCTGAATGAACTTTCGCCGCCTGCGGTGCGGGGAACGTTTCCTGGGTTCGCCTACCAACTGGGAAACTTTTTCTCTTCGTGGAACGGAGTAAAACAGGCACGGCTTGCCGAACAGCGCTATGGCGGAGTGTTTGCACCCGTGCTGGCGTGGACGGTCCTGCTGGTGGCTGGTCTGGTGGCGATTGTCACCGGGAGCGGCAGAGAAAGGCACGGAGCTGATCTGTCGAACACGAAATAGCCGGGCAAATCGATATTCTAGGATGTGCGGAATTCGGCCCACGGTTACCTGTGGCACTAAGGAAGGATTGTCATAGGTGGATTCCTGTGTTACGGTAGGTAAAATTTCACGCCTGTAGAATACATTCAGAAGGTCCCAGAGGTGTGGTGGTTTAGGTGAATGAGTGTATCTGAGGTCTGCCACGAGGTCTGCCACTATGAAAGAAATTATGGTACCCGCCGGTGTCTCGGAGAAGGAAAACTTCGCCAACCGCAAACTCATTCGGCCAACTTTGCCACGAGTGGAGAATCATAACAACCACAATTCCGCTGCCATGCCGGCACCCGAACGACGCGACCGTTCGGAGCGGCATGAGCGCGCAGAACGAATGGAGCGCGGGGAACGTGGAGATCGTTTAATGGCAGGGGGCGCAGGCAAGAAGGTGGCTCCGCCGGAGCAGACCAACGCCGAGAACTTTTACTATCAGAAGCAGATGCAGACACGGACGCCGATGGTCATTGTTCTGCGCGACGGCGAGGAAGTGCGCGGGATCATCGAATGGTATGATCGGAATTGCATCAAGGTGATCCGCGAGAATGGCGATCCGAATCTGATGATCTACAAGCCTGCGATCAAGTATATGTTTAAAGAAGGGGAGAACCAGCGGTAGCAGAGCTCGACTGGCCCTCCGGTACCACTCCGAAGGTTGGCAGAAAGAATGTCTCCCTCGCACGCAGTCTCTCGCAGAAGGTTCCTGCAGTCCATCACGCTGGCATCAGCCGCGCGTGTGCTTCCCCGCTTACCAAGCCCGGCTTTCGCCGTCCCTCGAGCGTCAGCGACGCCGGATCCGAATCCAGCCGTTCCACTCGAAGAATTCGGCTATGGGGATGTCACGCTGGATAGCGTCCCGCACGAGCAACAACTGCGACAGACCCATGCGGTGCTGATGGAGCTGAGTGATGACGGCTTGCTGAAACCGTTTCGGGCGATGATTGGGCGGCCGGCGCCGGGCGAGGACTTGGGCGGATGGTACCGCTACGAGCCCAACTACGATTGGCATACCTTTGACGCGGGCTTCGCGCCGGCGGCGACGTTTGGGCAGTGGGTGTCGGCGCTGGCACGCGCGTATGCGATTACGGGATCGCCGGCCGCGCGTGACAAAGTGCTGCGCCTGAATCGCCTCTATGCGCAGACTATTGACGGGCAGTTCTACGAGAACAATCGCTTCCCTGCCTATTGTTATGACAAGCTGGTTTGTGGGCTCATCGATTCGCACCAATACTGTGGCGATCCCGACGCGTTCGCCATCCTGGAAAAAACAACCGATACGGCGCTGGCGCATTTGCCCCCACACGCCATTGAGCATGGCCAGAGTTGGCGGCCGGGCAAAGACGAATCGTGGACCTGGGATGAGTCCTACACCCTGCCGGAGAACCTTTTCCTGGCATACCAGCGCGGCGCTGGAGAGCGCTATCGTGCGCTTGGAGTGCAGTACTTGAATGAGGTATTTTTTGATCGGCTGGCGGCGGGGCAAAATGATCTGGCCGGGCGACACGCTTACAGCCACGTGAACTCTCTTTGCTCAGCGATGCAGGCGCATTTGACGATCGGAAGTGAAAAGCATCTGCGCGCGGCGAAGAACGGATTCGACATGCTGGCGGCACAGAGTTTTGTCACCGGGGGCTGGGGTCCGGATGAGATACTGCGCGCCACTGACAGCGCCGATGTGTATGAAAGTCTGACAAAGACTCACAGCGGCTTCGAGACGCCTTGCGGTTCTTACGCGCATTTCAAGCTGACGCGCTATCTGCTGCGGGTCACGCGCGATTCGCGCTATGGCGATAGCATGGAACGCGTAATGTACAACACGATTCTGGGAGCGAAGCCGCTCGAACGGGATGGACGGACGTTTTATTATTCGGACTACAACTTCAAGGGCAGCAAGGTTTATTCGCCGCACGGCTGGCCCTGCTGTTCGGGGACGATGGCGCAAGTGGCGGCCGATTACCGGATCAATACTTATTTTCGCGATGCCCGCGGGGTCTATGTGAATCTCTACATCCCGTCGACGCTGCGATGGACGCAGGGCGCGACCCAAATTGTGCTGACGCAGAACAGCGCGTATCCCTACGATGGGCACGTGCAGTTTGCAGTGAAAACGTCACAGCCGGCGGAGTTTGCGCTCTATCTGCGGATTCCGGTCTGGGCGCAGGGAGCATCGGTTTCAGTCAACGGCAAACGGGAGGCGGCACAGGCGGGGACATTCGCGCGGGTGCAGCGATCGTGGAAGTCCGGGGACCGCGTTGATCTGGAGCTTCCGATGAAGACTCGGCTGGAGGCGGTCGATCCGCAGCACGCCGATACGGTCTCGCTGCTGCTCGGGCCGGTGGTACTTTTTGCGATGACGGATGCAGATCCCCACGTTACGCGCGCGCAACTGCTGGCGGCGAAGGAAACTGGCGCTGGGAGCTGGCAGGTCGAGACGACCAATGGAACGCTGAAGATGTTGCCGTTTGCGGCGATTGGGGAAGAGCCATACTCGACTTACCTGCGCATCGCGTAGGAAAGACGAGGAACGGGCCGCGATCGATCAGTAGGCGTCGGGCCCGTATGTTTCGCGCTGCGAGCCAGTGCGTCCACGGTCTCTCCCTTCGCGAGGGAGCCAATCGCGGACCGCCAGGCCAACCCTTGGCCCCTGGGTGAGGCGGAGGCGAGGCGAGTGTGGACACAAAACACCTCCTTGGCTACAGCTTCGGCAGCACGATTCCCTTTTGCGACTGATATTTGCCCTTGCGGTCGGCGTAGCTGATTTCGCAGATTTCGTCGGACTCGAAGAAGAGGATCTGGCAGAGACCTTCGTTGGCGTAGATGCGTGCCGGAAGGGGCGTTGTGTTCGAGATCTCGAGGGTGACAAAGCCTTCCCACTCGGGCTCGAAAGGGGTCACATTGACGATGATTCCGCAGCGGGCGTAGGTGCTCTTGCCCACGCAGATGGTCAGGACGCTGCGGGGTATTTTGAAATATTCGACCGATCGCGCCAGGGCAAACGAGTTGGGTGGAACAATGCAGATGTCGGTCTGCACGGTGACGAATGAGCGCTCGTCAAAGTGTTTGGGGTCGACGATGGAGGAATTGACGTTGGTAAAAATCTTGAACTCGTCGGCCACGCGCAGGTCGTAGCCGTACGACGAGAGTCCGTAGGAAATCACTCCCTCACGCACCTGCTTCTCGGAGAACGGATTGATCATGTCGTGTTCTCGGGACATCTTGCGGATCCAGCGGTCATTTTTCAGCATGCAACTCCTTAGGAAAATTGAGTAATTGATAATTGAAAGGGATGCGAGCCAAACGCGCGATTATTTTGTCGCAAGAAGCGATCTAACGCGCGGCTCGCCCAGATCCCTCACTGCGCAAAAAGCGCTTGTTGAGGATGACAATTTTCCGATTACACCATCATTCGATCTCGTTGGCTGGGTGCAAGCCAGTTTACGGGATAGATGCTCCCGTTGACAATCTTGCTTATCTCCCATAGCATCAATGAGTTGAATGCCCATCCTGGGCCTGCCCACGGAGCCGCTTGTGATCAAGCTCGACATCATCAACGAAGTGGTGGCCAAGACCGGCATCACTAAAACCAAGGCCGAACTGGCCGTGGAAACCGTCTTCGAGAGCATGAAGAAGGCGCTGTCCGGCGGCAATCGCATTGAATTGCGGGGATTTGGAGTCTTCAACGTGCGTCCGCGCAAGACCGGAATCGGACGCAACCCGCGCACCGGCGCCGAAGTGTCCATTCCGCCAGGAAGAGCCGTGCGCTTCAAGCCAGGAAAAGAATTGCAGTCCATCGACTAAGCAAGTTTCCGCCGCAGCCGCTTTTCCCAGCAAGATTGGGTTTGTGCCCGGCCTCCGCCACGTTTTCTCCGCTCGTAGTAGCATCGAAGAAGGGCCCCGAGTTCGGGTCTCGACCGAAGGATCATGTCGGAACTTAATTCCCCGATTCCCACTTCCACCATCGAGTATTACCACGCACTTCCGACCCCGCAACGAACGCGGCCGGGGGAACGCTATTGGCTGCACGCCTTGCTGTTCGTCGCGACCTGCTTCACCACCCTGGTGGTCGGGGCGCGGATGGAGTTCAACTTCCTGCACAATTTACCACCCTTCGCGGCTGGTGATGAATGGCTTCCATTTTTTCCGCTGGAATGGATCATCGCCAAACCGTCGCGCCTGCTGCTTGGCATTCCGTTTTCGGCGACCCTATTGCTGATCTTGTTCGCCCATGAGATGGGGCACTACCTGTTTTGCCGGTACTACAGAGTGCGGGCGACGCTTCCATTTTTTATTCCGGCGCCGACATTGATCGGGACTCTGGGAGCGGTGATCCGGATTAAGGCGCCGATCCGTTCGCGAGCCGCGTTGTTCGACATCGGCATTGCGGGGCCGATCGCGGGGTTCGTCGTGGCGGTGGCCACGCTGGCTGTCGCGATCACGCTTTCCAAACCGCTCGCGCCCGGGATGGGCTCATCGGATTTGCAATTAGGATTTCCGGCGATCTTTCATTTCGTGCACATCTTGTTACGTATGATTGCTCCGCACCAGGCCATTGCTGCACTGCCGCTGAGTCGGATCTATCTGCATCCGACGGCGGTGGCAGCGTGGGTGGGCATGTTTGCCACCGCGCTCAACCTGCTTCCCAGCAGCCAGTTGGACGGCGGCCACATCGTGTATGCACTCGCCCCGCGCGTACATCGCGCCGTTTCATGGATCACCGTGATCGTGCTGGTCTACCTGGGACACCGATATGTGGGGTGGCGGGTGTGGGCGGGTTTACTTATCGTGATGAATGCGATCACTTACCGCCAGCAACAAGCTCCAGAATTTCCCAGGCTTCCTGCCAACCGCTGGGCGCTGGCATTGCTGGCCATGATCATGCTGGGGCTGACCTTCACCATCTCGCCCTTCCAGATGAGCTGGCGATAGTTCCGTGGGTCGGCCGAACTTCGCTCCGCCGGGCAGCGGAGAGCCATGGTTCCCACATACCAGCCAGGGGCTAAGCGCCGGATTTTTCGTCACATCAGCCAGAGTGCATCTACGTCCACAATCACTTGAGTGCGCGGTATCTTTTTTTGCGCGGCGTGCGCCAGCATCGCGCGCAGCGTCGTGTTGAGCTTTTCCCGGCTGGGGGACTTGAGCACGAAGTGGTAACGATAGTCGCGCTTCAACCGCAGGATGGGAGCGGGCGCGGGGCCGAGCACCCGAACCCCTTCGTGGCGGGTCGTGTCGAACCATCTTCCCAACGTTCCCGACCACTGCAGGGCGTCGTCGAGTTTGTCGCTGCGCACCAGCACGTTGGCCAGCGCGGAATATGGCGGGTAGTGCATCCAACTGCGGAACTGCAGCTCTTTTTCGTAGAAACCGACGAAGTCGTGACGAGCGGCATACTGCACGGCGTAGTGATCCTGAAAATAGGTCTGCAGCACGACTTTGCCGGGAGTTTGACCGCGTCCGGCGCGCCCCCCGACCTGGGTCAGCAACTGGAAGGTGCGCTCGGCAGCGCGGAAGTCTGGCAGGCCGAGCGCCGCGTCGGCTCCCACCACGCCCACCAGGGTTACACCGTGAACGTCGTGGCCTTTCGCAATCATCTGCGTGCCCACGAGAAGATCGAGTTCGCCTTCGTTTAGCGCGTTCAAGGCTCGCTCGAAGTCCTGGGGACTGCGAACCGTGTCGCGGTCGAGACGGGCGATGCGCGCTTGCGGGAACATGCCGTGAAGCAACTCTTCGAGTTTTTCTGAACCTGTGCCCAGAAAATAAACGTACTCGCTTCCGCAGTGGACGCAGGCTTTGGGCACAGCCGCGGTGTAGCCGCAATAGTGGCAGACCATTTTGTGCTCGCGCTTGTGATGGGTGAGCGCGATGGCGCAGTTCTGGCATTCGAGCTTCTTCCCGCAAGTGCGGCAGAGCGCGACCGGTGAATATCCGCGGCGGTTGAGCAACACCATAACCTGTTCTTTGTGGTCGAGGCGTTCTTTGATTTCGGCCGCGAGCTTCCGCGAGATGACTTGTTCGTGACCAGTTTCCCGGAACTCTTGGCGCATATCGATGATCTCTACCTCGGGAAGAGGTCGCTGTTCTACGCGATCGGGCAATTCGATGAGCGCATATTTATTTTTCTTAGCGTTAAAGTATGACTCGAGCGACGGCGTAGCCGACCCCATAACGACGACCGCATTCGCCATTTTGGCGCGCATCACAGCAATATCGCGGGCGTGGTAACGCGGCGTCTCTTCCTGTTTGTAAGAGGAGTCCTGCTCCTCGTCGACGATGACGAGCGCGAGATCGGCCACCGGAGCAAAGACTGCAGATCGTGTCCCCACGACCATGCGGGCTTCGCCGCGCCTGATGCGGTGCCACTGCTCGGCGCGTTCTCGGTCGGAGAGGGCGGAGTGCAGGATGGCAACTTCCTCGCCGAAGATTTGATGCAGGTCGGCCGCCACTGCCGGGGTCAGACCAATCTCAGGAACCAACAGGATGGCCGAACGCCCCGCCTCGAGGACCCCGCGCATGCCTGCCAGATACACTGCAGTCTTGCCCGACCCGGTGACCCCGTGCAGCAACATGCCGGCGAACTTGCGGGTTTCGATACCCTCGCGCACGCTGGTGAGCGCGGATTGTTGCGCGAGGCTCAAATCGAAGTCGAAGAGCGAGGGTCGCGGCTTGGAGCGTGAGACGGTGAACATCGCCGGCTCTTCCACAGTCTCGACGAGTCCGCGCCGAACCAGCGTGGAGAGGGTAGTTGTCGGAAGCTCCAGCGATTGGAGCGTCGGGACCGGAACTCTTCCTCCGGAAGCCGCCAGCGTGTCGACCAGCATCCGCTGGTTGTTGTTCAGCTTGCCTTCGGCGGACTTCAACACTGCGATCCTCACGGTCCGTGTGGCGTCCCGAGGAGCGGAAACGTCTTCGCGCGCCAGCCATTTCTTGCGGACCATTCCAGCGAGAATGGTTTTGGAGACATGAGTAGCGGAGCGTAGAGTTTCTTCTCGGATCAAATCCGTTTTTCCGGGGGCGGGTTCACAGCCCGCCAGATAATCGAGGACGCGGAACTCGGCGGCTTGTTCCTCCGGAGTCCGACGCGAACGTGCGGACGAGCCAGACAGGCCAGCCTGATGCAGCGCCATCTGACCGCCTTCGCTGAGGCGATAGCCGATGGAGCGCTTGAACTCGGCGTTCAAGGGGAGCATCGTGCGAAATACTTCGCCGATTGGAGCGAGATAGTAATCAGCAATCCAGCGGCCGAGATGCAGTAACTGCTGGTCAAGCACCGCCGTTCGGTCGAGCACGCTAAGAATGCTCTTCGTGGTGACGGAGGGTTTACGGTCGTGAAGTTCGACGACGATGCCCGTCATGCGCTGCTGGCGAAATGGCACCAGCACGCGGCCGCCGACGATCGGCGTGGCATCCCCGGGAACGCGGTAGGTGAAGACCATGTCCAGCGGCACGGGCACAGCGACGTCACAGAATTCGGGCATCGTGGGAAGGATAAATCAGAGGAGTAGGGCCGGGTCGAGGGCCGCAGACAAGGAAAACTTTTTCCGCAAGCAGGGACGCTTCGACCGCGCCGATCGTTGGCTTCGCCAACATGCGACCGCGCTCAGCATGACAAACAACTTGAATCACACATCCTTCTTGGGCGGTATGAGCCCCAAGTACATCATAACCATCTGCAAATCTTTCCAGGCTTCACCCTTCTGGCGCGGATCGCGCAGAAGAAACGCGGGATGGTAGGTCACCGCCAGCTTCGTTCCCTGCCAGGATGGATCGGCGCTACGAACGCCACTGGGCGTGAAGTCGTAAAAGCGGCCGCGAAGTTCCGCCATGGAGGCATTCATGGCGAGCAAATTTTTCGCAGCCACCGCACCCAGCGCGACCACGACCTTGGGTTTGATCACGGCAATCTGCCGCATCAGGAACGGGGAGCAGGTTTCACACTCGTCGCGCTCCGGTGTGCGATTGCCGGGCGGCCGGCATTTCACAATGTTCGCGATGTAGACATCTTCGCGGCGGATGCCCATGGCCTTGATCATATTGTTGAGCAATTGGCCGGCACGGCCCACGAAAGGTTCGCCCTGCGTATCTTCGTCGGCGCCGGGACCTTCGCCCACAAACATTAATTCGGCGCGCGGATTGCCCACGCCAAAGACGATTTGCTTCCGGCCTTGCTGATGCAACTTGCAGCGCGTGCAGTCGCCCAGGTCTTCGCGTATGAGTTGGAGCGCGGCCACCGGATCGGCAACAGCCTGCTCGGCGTGCGAAGTCAGTACCTGCAGAACGTTTCTGTCAGCAACCTTCGCAACTACGGCTGATTTTCTTGCGGCCATTTCCTCTCGCAATTCCTGGGATGTGGGAGGTCCGGACAAATCATCGGCTTCGGCAGCGGCCGATGCTGCTCCGGAAGCTCGCGGTTCGCGCCGGTAGAAGTCGTATATGCCCATCTCGTGGCAGTAGCGCACACGTTCGACCAGCGCTAGCCGCAACTGTGGATCAAGAACCGATGGCATGGGTGTCGTCATGATTATAACGTGGACCGAGACGGGACCATGGACGAGGGAGGAATTCAACTGCGCCCGTCCTCCGCTTAGCGAGGACGGAACTTCGCTCAGGAGGACACCTCAGGATGGGCGGGCGATCAAGCTTTTACTGGTGATTTACGGTGCTGGCGCAGACGTACCACTTGGTCAAGGACACGCTGGGCAACTTCCCATTTCGTGGTTTCGGGAACCTCGACGACCTCTTGGCGAGTAATGATGGTGACCGCGTTGCGGTCGGAATCAAAGCCGACCCCCTCGCGCGAAACGTCGTTGACTACGATGGCGTCGAGATTTTTCGACACTAATTTCTGACGTGCATTTTCCAGAACGTTTTCTGTTTCGGCGGCGAAGCCTACGATAATCTGGGCGCCCTTTTCGAGAGAGAGCTCTTTGAGAATGTCGGGAGTGGCTTCGAGTTCGAGAGTCATGGCGCCCTTACGCTTGATCTTCTGACTGGCCGCGGCTTTCGGGCGATAGTCGGAGACCGCGGCAGTCTTGATCACGACGCTCGCCTGAGGAAGCAGTTTCAGTACCGCGTCGCGCATTTCTTCGGTCGACTCCACTCGCGTTAGCTCGGCAGCTCCGGGCGGAGTGAGCCAGCTGGGTCCCATGACCAGAAGCACACGCGCGCCACGACGCAAGGCCGTCTCCGCAAGGGCACAGCCCATGCGCCCGCTGGAGCGGTTGGTGAGATAGCGCACGGGATCGATTTTTTCTCGCGTGGGGCCGGCGGTGATCAGGACGGTTTCACCGCTGAAATCCTGGGACGCACCCAGAGCCTCCATCACCGCGGCAATAATGGTTTCGTTTGCCGCCAGCCGCCCCGCCCCAATCATCCCACAAGCCAGGTAGCCTGCGCCCGGCTCAACGATTTGCACGCCGCGCTGCCGCAGGATCTGGAGATTCGCCTGCGTGGCCGGATGATTCCACATATTCACGTTCATGGCGGGCGCCACGATGACAGGAGCGGTGGTCGCGAGATAAAGCGTGGTCAGAAAGTCGCTGGCGATACCCTGCGCGAAGTGAGCGAGAACGTCCGCGGTAGCGGGTGCAACCACGAGTGCGTCGATGGCTTGCGCAACCGCAATGTGCTCGATTGCCGAATCGATGTTAGGTTCTTGCTCTTCAGGTTCTTCACTCGGCACGAACATGCCGGTAATGACTTTTTCACCGGAGAGCGCGGCGAAGGTGAGGGGACGTACGAACTCCTGGGCGGAGCGGGTCATCACAACTTGCACGCCGATGCCGCGGTCCTGCAACAGGCGGACAATTTCCGCCGCCTTGTAGGCCGCGATTCCTCCGCTAACACCGAGGGCAACTTTCATGGAGTTTTGATTGTTGAATTTTGATGGTTGATTCAAAACCGGGGATGAGGAGCCTGGGTTCGCAATCAGCAATCAACCATTACGAAATCAACAATTCCTCAGTCCTGGCCCAGAGCCTTATCGAGCGCGTCTCCGGCTTGCTCGGCGGCGGTGCGAGTTTCCGGAATCTCCCACTTTACCTTGCCGGCACGGATTTCGTCTTGCGCGATGCGGCAGGGCTTGCGCGAATTCGTGTCGACCACCGGCGGCGCCCCCGACTGGAGTTGCCGCGCCCGCCGCGCCGCCACCAAGATGTATCGATAGTTGCTGTCAAAGCCTTCGATCAACTTCATTGGGACTCTCCCTTAAAACCAGGTTCGAAGTTTAATTACCGCCGAACTCGAACAATGCGTTCCCCAGAACACGGCCAACTCTCAGGCTATCGCGCTCTATTCTATCCCTTGCTCCGACGCCCGTTCCAGCGTCCTTAAGCAGCGTCCTTTAAAATGATACCGCGAAACCTAAGGACGTGCCGAGGGTGCAGGACCGCCGAAGGAAGCAAGGATCGGCCCCACCCGGTCCCGGACATTGGCTAACCGATGACGGTTCGCCTGTTCCACGATTTTCGCCTCGCCCGCGGAACGTGGTTGGCCCGACCGCAGCAAGCGTTCCGACAAAACGATCGACTGCAGGCGCTCGATCGATTCCTCGAGATCGTCGTTAATCAAAATATAGTCGTACTTGTCATAGTTTCCAATCTCACGAGTGGCCGTGACCAAACGGCGGGCGATCACCTCTTCCGAGTCTTCGCTGCGCTTGCGCAGGCGCCACTCCAGCGTTTTTCGGTCCGGAGGCAACACAAAAATGCTGACCGCCTCGGGCAGCTTTCGTTTCATCTGCTCGGCGCCTTGCACGTCAATGTCGAGCAAAAGGTCGTGTTTTTTCTCTTTCGCCTCTCGCAAGAACCGGCGGGCTGTGCCGTAGTAATTCCCGAAGACATTGGCATGCTCCAGAAACTCGTCATCGCGAATCATTTGCTCAAATTCTTGGAGGGAAACGAAGTGGTACTGCTTGCCGTTTTGCTCGCTGCCCCGTGGCGCACGCGTGGTATAGGAGATCGAAAAATCCAGATCGGGAACCAGCTTCAGCAGTTCGTTGACCAGAGTCGACTTCCCCGATCCGGAGGGCGCCGAAATAATGCAGATCAAAGGCCTGTAGTTTGAGCTCATTCCAGGTTTTGCACCTGCTCGCGGGACTTCTCGATTTCTGCCTTCATCGCTAAGCCCGCCTCCGTAATCTTCAGAGCTTCGCCTGCGAGTCCCGACGTTTTCGAGAGCACCGTGTTGGCTTCGCGGTTCATTTCCTGCAGCAGAAAGTCCAGCTTCTTCCCGATTTCGCCACCATGCTCGATCAATCCCAGAAAATGTTGCACGTGAGTTTCCAGGCGAACGATTTCTTCCTGAATATCGCTGCGGTCGACCAGCAGCGCCGCCTCCTGCAGCAAGCGCTCCTGGTCGACGGTCGCGCCCAGCAACTCCTGGAGCCGGGACTGAAGCCTCTCACTATAGTTTTGCAGCACCGCACGGCGATGCTGCTGCACGATCTTTCCCGCCTCGGCAAGATGAACCATGCGCTCGCGCAGTTCGCGGACAATGCCGCGGCCTTCTTCCTCACGCATCTGGTTCAATCGATCCAGAGCCTCGTCCACCTTGGCCATCACGGCAGCCTCAAGGTCGCCGTCGGGACTGTCGTTGGCTGCGTCGAGCGCGCCCGGAAGGCGCAAAACAGCGTTGAGATCAGGCTCCGCCGCCAGGGAAAACTCGGCGGCAGCCGCGCGGAATGCAGCAATGTAACCGCCCACAATCTCGCGATTGAGTAAGAACGTATCGCTGGTGGTTCGCTCCAGACTGAGAGAGACTTCGACGTGGCCGCGCCCCATCTTTTCTTTCAACCGGCGCCGCAGTTGCATCTCGAGGGAGTCGGTTCCGGCGGGAAGGCGAAAATGCAGATCCAGAAAACGATGGTTGACCGACTTCAACGACAGTGCAAAAGCGAGCCGCCCATTGGAATGACTTGCACGCGCGGGGACGGGTAGTTTGCCGCCGTCCGGGTGCTGCATTTCACCTCGCACCTGTGCAAAACCGGTCATCGAGCGAATGGGCATGGGGCCGTGTTCTCAAGTTTCTACGACTACTTTGGGCGAATCTGCATGGGCAAATTGCAATTCGTAGAGACGCCGGTACGTGCCTAACTTCGTCATCAACTCTTCATGACGGCCGATGTCGGCAATCGTGCCATTTTCAATGACCACGATACGATCCGCGCGACGCACAGTCGACAGCCGGTGCGCGATCACAAAGACGGTGCGTCCGCTCATCAAGTTGTGCAGAGCAGATTGCACCAGAGCTTCGGACTCGCTGTCCAGCGCCGAGGTGGCCTCATCCAGTATTAGGACTGGCGCATTCTTGAGCAGCGCCCGCGCAATGGCCAACCGCTGGCGCTCGCCTCCGGAAAGCCGCACGCCCCGCTCTCCAATCACAGTATCGTATCCGGCGGGAAGGGCCACAATGAAATCGTGCGCCAGGGCGGCCCGGGCGGCAGCCTCCACTTCCTTCTGCGGAACCTGAGGCTGGCCGTAGGCGATGTTATTGCGCATGGTGTCGTTGAACAGCACCGTCTCCTGAGTGACGATGCCGACCTGCGCCCGCAGCGAGGCGAGAGTCACATCGCGGACATCGTTGCCATCGATGAGAAGGCGTCCGCCGGTCACATCGAAGAAGCGGGGAATCAGATGAACCAAAGTGCTCTTGCCCGCGCCGCTGGAGCCGACCACGGCCAGCACTTCGCCCTGCCCGACTTCCAGATTAATGTCGTGAAGAACTTCGTGGCACGGTTCCCCGTCATTGGCATAGGCGAAGCCGACGCTCTCGAAGCGAACGCTGCCGGAGAACTTTGGCAATACCTTGGCGCGAGGCTTCTCGCGGACATCGTCTTCAACATCCATGAACTTGAAGATTTCCGATGAAGCGCCCAGAGCCTGCTGAAAGTTGTTATAAAAGAGGGCGAATTTGCGGACCGGATTATAGAGGCTGAAGACGGCCGTAATAAACGCAACAAAAGCCCCGGACGTCATCTGATTGTGCGCGATGCGGGCGCGGCCAATGAGAATCAGAAGGGCAATTCCGACCACCCCGAAAACATCCATCAAGGGAGAACTAATCGCCGTCGCCGCCACGGAGCGGAGATTCGCGCGGAAAAGGCGACGAGCTGCGCCGCGGAACCTGGAAATTTCCCAGTCCTCGGTGTTGAAGGCCTTCACCATACGATTGCCGATGATCGTTTCGTGCAGAATATTCTGAATTTCTGCCAGCTTATCCTGACCATGCCGCGTGGTATGGCGGACGCGGGAACCGATCTTGCGCGATGAGAACACAATCACAGGTACGAACAAAAGCAATACCCAGGCAAGATTTCCGCCCAGAATCACCACCACAATCGCCACCGAAATAAAGGTGAAGAACTGTTGCAGGAGTTCCGACAGCACGGTCGACATGGCGTACTGCACGCGCTCAATATCATTAATGATGGTGGAAAGGAGAGTTCCAGTGGTGTGTTTGGAAAAAAATGCGGCGGAGCGGCGCAGCAGGGCGGTGTAAAGATCGTCGCGCAAATCGGTTATCATGCCGAAGCCTGCGTGATTCACCAGGTAGGTGCCGGAATAATCGCAGATTCCTTTGAGAACGGTGGACGTGATTAATGCGAAAGCGACGATAGTCCAGGCATTGGTGAAATGCGCAGGAACAAACTGCTGCAGATATACGGGGTGGTGCGTACCGGGAACGACAAACAACTGAATATTCTGCGATCCGGTCGCAGGATTCAGTACTCGATCCACCAGTGGACGAACCAGCAGGTATTTGAAAGCGTCGAGGCCACCCACGGCGGCCATGAGCACAACCGAAGACAGAATCTGCCACCAGTAGGGCACTGCATACCGAATCAGGCGCGTTAATTGGTGCATGAGACTCCCACGCGGGACACGCTGCAAGCGCTTGCTGCCGGTCGGATGGACATGAGGTGCAAGGCCTTATTCTACTTGAGTCGTGCCCAGGAAGAACGCCGTTTCAGACGCGCGTAGTGGTGCCCCGCGAGCCCTGCGAAAATCTTATCCCCGCGGGAGTCATCCTAAACCGAGCCGTTTTTCAGGCGCAGGGAAGGATCCGGCGTGCCGAGAACGCTGTCTGGGAAACGCCCGCTCGAGATCCTTCTCCCACTGAGCAACGCCGGCGGTCGGGATGACGCCTGCAGGAAAGGCCCATAAAAAATTCACAGTGCCAGCACTCGGATGCACAGCCATTGATGACAGCTGGCTTCCCGGGGCCTGGCCCGTCCTCAGGCGGCTACTTTGGCATGTCGCGATGCACAATTTTCACACGATAACCGGCGCGCCGAAGATGTTTGCCTACCTCCTCGGCGATCATGACGGAACGGTGCTGTCCGCCGGTACAGCCGAACGCAATGGTCAAATAGCTCTTGCCTTCATGAATGTAGTGCGGTAGCAAGTAGACGAGCAGATCGGAGATGCGCGAGACGAACTCCCTACTCTGGGGAAACGAGCGAATGTATTTGGCGACGCGCGGATCGCGTCCCGTCAGCGGCCGGAACTCGGGTACGAAGTGCGGGTTAGGCAGGAAGCGCACGTCAAAGACGAGGTCGGAGTCCTCGGGAACGCCTTGACGGAACCCGAAACTGACGCAGGACACCAGAATGTTGTTTTCCGAAGACTGTTGCTTAAAACGCTCGGTGATGTGAGCGCGGAGCTCATGAACGTTGAATTTGGAAGTATCGATGACTAAATCGGCGACTGCGCGAATGGCGCCCAGGTGACGTCGTTCGGCTTTGAGCGCTGATTTTACCGGTGAATCTGTGCCCAGAGGATGCGGCCGGCGAGTCTCGCTGAAACGGCGCACCAGAACTGCGTCAGAGGCTTCCAGGAACACTACCTTGGTCGGAATCATGCGCCCGACCGACTTCAATATCTTTGGAAGCTCTTCCAGCTTGGACCCTTCGCGCACGTCTACGACCAGCGCGGTGCGGCGTATTTCGCTCGACTGCACCGCCAGGTCGGCAAATTGCGGGATGAGTTGCACCGGGAGGTTGTCGACGCAGTAGTAGCCCAGATCTTCGAAGGCTTTCAATACCGAAGCCTTCCCCGAACCACTCATGCCCGTGATGATGACTAGTTCTGGCGAATGCTGCCTCGCCCGCGAAGGCCCTTTGGCTCCGCTTTTCGATTTTCTTATTTTCTGGCCGGGGGACGTACGCGGCTTCATGAACTGGATAGTAGCACTCCAAGTGCAGCCTCCGCTTTCCGTTCGTAATTGGCTGCAGGTGCTTGCTTCCCAGTCTCGTCAAAGCGCCAGTCGAAGATTGGAAATCCAGATTGTCTATAGCGCGCATGGCAGGTAAGCTATGGCGGCATGAAAAAATTCGAAGAACTTACGGAGCGCGAGGTGCTGGCTTTGGCCATCGCTTTGGAAGAAGAAGATGAACGGGTTTACTCCGACTTTGCCGAAGGCCTGCGGCAAGATTATCCCGCCACAGCCTCGATGTTCGACGGCATGAGGGAAGAAGAATCGGGACACCGGCGCCGCCTGCTCGAACTGTTCCAGAAGAAATTCGGCGAGCATATTCCGTTAATTCGGCGGCAAGACGTGCGCGGCTTTGTCGATCGCCCGGCGTTGTGGCTGGTGCGTCCCCTGCGCATCGAAGCCGTGCGCAAGGAAGCGTCGACCATGGAAGTTGAGACCAGACGTTTCTATGAGAAGGCCGCGGCCCGGACGCAAGATGCGAGCATCCGGCAACTGCTGGACGATTTGGCCAGAGAAGAACGCGAGCACGAAGAACGTGCCCAGGAACTCGACAAGCAAAAGCTTCCTGACAATGTGAAGGCCGACGAAGAGGTCGCGCAGCGCCGCTTGTTCGTGCTGCAGATTGTGCAGCCCGGGCTGGCGGGACTGATGGATGGATCGGTTTCGACGCTGGCGCCGGTATTCGCGGCGGCCTTTGCGACCACCAATAGCTGGACGGCTTTCCGGGTGGGCCTTGCCGCCTCAGCCGGTGCGGGCATCAGCATGGGCTTCGCCGAGGCGCTTTCAGACGATGGCAGCCTGACCGGACGTGGACATCCCTGGGTGCGCGGGTTGATCTGTGGGGCCATGACGGCGCTGGGCGGCATCGGCCACACGCTTCCGTTCTTGCTGCGCGACTTCCGTATGGCGCTCTGGGCCGCGAGCGGAGTGGTAATCGCAGAACTGGGCTTGATCACCTGGATCCGACATCGTTATATGGATAGTCCGTGGGTGTCGGCTGCCCTTCAAGTCGGGTTGGGCGGAGCGTTGGTGTTCGTCACCGGCTGGCTCATTGGAAGTTCGTAGTGGGACCGAGACCCACTGGGCTATCCCGTACGATTGCGTGTCAGCGTCTCGCCAAAGCAATAGAGGAGACGGTATTCCGGGACGTGACCGGTCGCAGGAAAGATCAAGATCCTCGTCCGGTCTCGCCAAAGAACCGCGAGACAAGGAGGGGCAGCGTCTCGCGCTACTTCAGGAACGGCTCTTCCACCCCTCTCATGCTTGTGCAGTTGTTATCGCCTCTCCCATCAACCCCGTCGATCCTCTTCTGGAAGATCGTCGATGAATCCCGGAGGCAACGCCGTGAGTACAACTTTCTTTCCCCGCTTGAGTCCTTTTTCCCCGTTGTTCCCCGATGGTCAGTCATCTTCGATACCAGCCTCGGGTAGAGCACTTGCATGGAACATGGTTGGCTTTCATACCGAGAGCATGTTTCGCTATTTTCTCAGCAGCCTTCTTGGCTCCGAGTAGTTCGATACTGTTTGTATCGCAAAGGCGAACCGTGGCAACCCTGGCCTCGCTATCGAGACGCCTTGAAGTCGAAATATGCAAGATTCATATTCCCTCCGGTGAGAAACGCGCATGGTGAGAACGCTTTTTCCAACGGAAAGTCGCACCCTAATAACGCCCGGGTTTTAGTGTTCTCCACCGCGATCATCGTAGGCGCATCCCACCCGTCCGGGAATCTTCTGCGCGCCGCTTTGAAGCGACCGTCCTGATAGGGAGTGCCCTTGTAATGTTTCAGGTGCTCCGACGGCTGAGCACAGACGGCAGTCGTTGCGAAGATGCCGATAAGGCTGGGAAGCGCAAACAGGATCGCAACGTAGCCATTTTGACCACGTTGTCTCCGGCATGTGGCAATGCCGCGCGTCGCTCGGCAGACGGGCGAGTCGCCCGTCCCCACAAGTTCTTCTCCGCACGAATCTGGCGGAAGGCGGAAGCTGGAAGCTGGAAGCCGGTTCTTACGGGGCTTCGATTAGTTCCATTTTGCCGTCGCGGGTGCGATGGAGGATCATGACCTTGCCTTTGGGATCGCGGAAGACGAAAACGTCGCGATCCCGGAAGTGGGCTTCTTTGATGGCCTCTTCGAGCGTCATGGGACGCATCGCCACGGCTTCGTCGGAGCGGACCAGGTGGACCTCGGTGGTCTTGGCAACCGCCGGATATTTGTGCACCAGGACCGGGACGGCTGTTTTCTCCGACAGACCGATTGCGGTCTGCAGATCAGTCTGCGCGTCGATGCTATCACTCGGGGTGGAGTGGCCGTTCCACTTCTTGACTTCTTCGTTCTTGCGCGCCGAGCGTTTTTTCGATTGCCAGCGCGTCTTATATTTCACCGCCTGTTTCTCGAGGTGGTCGAGAGCTTCGCTGACGGCGATCGTCATATCCTTGGCTTGCGCCAAGCCGACCAGCAGGCCATTGCGCGGGCTGATGGTGATTTCGGCTTTGTGGCGGTGCTTTTCGACGGCGAGGATGACCTTGGTTTCAAAACGGTCGCCGAGAATTTTGCGGATTTTTGTGAGGCCGGTTTCTACTTCTTTGCGGATGAGGGAAGTGATTACATAATGTCTGCCAGTATATTCCACGTTCATGAGCGCCCCTCCTAGGAATACGTGCGATCGAGTCAATTGGGCACTACGTTGAAGTCAGAACTTAGAAATAAGAATGTCTTCTGATCTTAACTTCTGCATTATTTTCTTATTCGCCGCTGGTGCGTGCTGGGAATGCGCATATCTTCGCGGTATTTGGCCACGGTGCGGCGGGTCACCTGGATGCCTTGCGATTGCAGGATGCGGGTGATCTGCTCGTCGGTCAACGGCCGGCCGGGATCTTCTTCTTCGATGAGCTTCTTGACCCGGCGTTTGAGGATCAGCAGCGACGTCCCGCCGCCCTCAGGACCCTGAACACTCTCGCTGAAGAAGTATCGCAGCTCGAATACGCCTTGGGGGGTGTGGGCGTACTTGTTGGCCACGGCACGGCTAACCGTGGAAGGATGCACGCCAATTTCCTCGGCCACCTCCTTGATCATCATGGGCTTCAGTTGATCGATGCCTCGTTCGAGGAAATCCTGCTGGCGGGCGACGATGCAGTAGCAGACTTTGGTGATGGTCTGTTTGCGCTGCTCGATGTTCTTGATGAGCTGAATGGCGCTCTTATAGCGCTCTTTGACATAGTCGCGCGTGCTCTTTTCGTTGGTACCGTCGCGGGTAACCAGCTTCTTGTAGGCGGGATTCAGGCGAAGCTGGGGCAGGTCTTCGTCGTTCATAATCACGAGCCACTCGTCGCCGTGCTTGACGAACGCGACGTCAGGTTCGATGAGGCGGGCCTGGACTTTGTTGTAGCGCAGGCCGGGGCGGGGATCGAGGGTTCGGATGTAGTTGAGGGCCTGCTGCACCGCTTCGATCGGGCGGCCGATGGCCTTGGCAATCTCTTTGTGCTGCTTGTTTTGCAGCCCGCGCAGATGCTGGTCGACGACCGCCGTGGCGTCCTTCAGAACTTGTTCGGTGCCGTTGCCGTTCTTGTGCAGGTCAGGCTGCGCCTGATGATATCGAAGCTGGCACAGCAGGCAGCCGCGAAGATCTCGGCAGGCGACGCCGGGAGGATCCAGTTGACGCACGACATCCAGAGCCTCCTGCAGATCGGCGGCAGTAAATTTTGCCTTGTACATCGAGGCCGCCGTGCGCGCGGCTTCGGGGGCGGGAGCAACAGCGGCAGCGGAGTTGGAGGAATGCGAGGAGAAGGAGGTTTCCGGGTGCGGCTCAACCGCGTTGCCGACCTCCGCAATCACGGTGTCCGAAGTGGCGTCGAGATCAAGCTCTGGCTCATCTTTGGATTCACCTTCGGACTCTGCCTGGGATTCAACCCCGGCTTCAACCCGCGCCGAATCCGCGACGTCACGACCAGCGGAAACGTCTTCTTCTGGTTCGATTGCTTCACTGTCCGGCTCTGCTTCGGTCTCCGTCAGTCCCAGGGCTTGCGCCTCATTCACGATATTCTTCGCGGTCTGGGCGTCGGCTTCGGGCGGCGCAGGAGGCGCGATGCCGAGCAACTCATCGTCGCTGGCGATCAGGTATCCGTCCTCGTTTAAGTTGCCGATGATCAGGTCGGCGGCTTCGCGGACCTCGCGGCGCAGGCTGAGCGCGCCCAACTGCCAGGCCAGGTGGTCGGTGAGGTTCGTCGGCTTGGAGAGGAAATTTTCGAACGATGGGCGCTCGATGTCCTCCATCTCGCTGTGGGTACGATAGCCGGGGTCGAGATAGTCCTGGAAGAACGAACCGAAATCGATCTCTTCGAAGGGGTCTTTCTTTTCGACGGCAGAAATGGGGTTTTCTTCGTTGGAGGCGGCTGCGGCGCGCTCGCGGTCTTCTTCTTTTTTGCCGACTTCGTCCAGCAGGGGAACGGATTCTTCCAGTTCCTCGAGAACCGGGTTCTCCACCATCTCAGCATTGATCATGTCCTTGAGCTCAAGTTTGTTGAGCGCGAGGACGGAGACCATCTGCACCAGGCCCGGAGTCAGTATCTGGCGCTGGGAGAGACGTACGCTGAGTTTATGCTGCAACAAGACCATTGGGTTTGGTTGGAATCCTCTCTCACCCAGGCATTTCTAGCGCGCCAACAGCGGATTGCTTACACCGGCAAAAAACCCCGGCCCTGAATGACAAAATTAAAAAACTCAGTCTCACACCAGCGAAAAACTTTCGCCCAGATACACGCGGCGCACTTCTGGATCGTTGGCCAGTTGGCCGGGCTGGCCGTGACGGAAAATTCTGCCGTCGTCGATGATGTAGGCCCGGTCGGTCACCGAAAGCGTTTCGCGCACGTTGTGATCCGTGATCAGTACTCCGATGCCACTGGCCCGCAGGTTGCTGATTATTTTTTGCAAGTCCAGCACGGCAATGGGATCGATCCCGGAAAACGGCTCGTCCAGCAAAATAAATGTGGGATTGATGCACAGGCAGCGGGCGATTTCCACGCGCCGCCGTTCCCCACCGGATAGGGCGTATCCGCGGTTTTGGCGGATGTGCTCCAGTCCCAACTCGTCGATAAACTTTTCCATCTTCTCGCGGCGCTCGTGCCAGGACATGGGCTGCGCCTCCAAGACCGCGAGGATGTTCTCTTCTACTGTTAGCTTGCGAAAAACCGACGCTTCTTGAGGGAGATAACTGATGCCATACTGACGAGCCCGTAAATACATGGGAACGTCGGTGATGTCCTGACCGTCGTACAACACGCGGCCAGTATCGGGAGGGATCAGGCCAACGATGGCGTAAAAAGTGGTGGTCTTGCCTGCACCGTTAGGGCCTAATAATCCAACCACTTCGCCCTGTTCGACCGTCAGGCTGACCCCATTTACAACGCGGCGGCCACGATACGATTTGCCAATTTCTTCAGTGGCTAGCGTACGCATTTAGCTTGCCATTTACCGGGCCACTCGCGTCTGAGTTACCACAGGAGTACTTGCTTCGCCTTCTACGAGCACCCTATCATCGCTTCTGAAGAAAGTCAACGAAACCCCGGTAATCTTGCCTTGTTCGGCATCAAAAATGCTAGGCGGTCCGCCGGTAAGGACGAACTTGTCGTCGGAGGCAGTGTAAACCAGTTTTTGGCCCCCGGCCCGACGCTTGGGTTGTTGGACTACGACGTCGTCTTGAGCGATCATGCGGTCAAGTTGACCAGGCCCTGCAAACGATTGATTGTTCGAGGTTTGACTGCGAGGTAAGAGGTAGGCATCGACCGTTTTAGCGGAGGCGGTAAAGTCGGAACTACGGGCCACGACCCCACCTTCGTAGTGGATTCGGCGTTCGGAATCGGCGTAAGTGAGCTTTGCGGCGGTGATGGAGATGGGGCTTGATGCGGACACCAGAGCGCCTTCGCCCGCCGCTCTTCCGCGCTTTTTTTCGCTTGCAGCTCTTTTTTCTGCCCCGGCTTTTTCTGCAGTGACTCCTTCCGTTTGGACCTTTTGTGTCTGCACTTTTTCTGTTCGGACCAGAATCGTTTGTACTGGCTGGGCTGGCATTCCTTGTGCCGTGACGAATCGGCGGTCGCGGTCGAACTGGATTGTAGGCGCTTCGATAATGTTGGCGTCCTGCCACAAGCGGGCGTTTCCCGTATAGAGGGCGATGCCCGGGGTGTTGTGGGCAGACATGCTATGGGCGGTGACGTGAATCGGCGACGAGGACGCCAGCAGCGCACCATCGGGTTGCTCCTTCAACTCGCTATAAGTGCTCTTGACGTCATCCTGGGCCAGAGCGTCGCCGGTGGCGCGATTGATACGGATGGTTTTCGCGGTCGTCTCCATGCCGCCATTGGCGACACGCGGATTGCCGGTGAGGACGAGCATTTGGTCCCCGGGGGTGTAGTGGGCGGAGTTCGCCCAGGCTTGCATGCGCTTGTCGGGTTGCTGACCGTCTGCGTAGGCCACGTTGCCTTGTTGCGTGAGGGCCTCGATGCCGCCTTGAGGAAGGAAAGCGGCGTCCACTGATTCGCTGGTGCTGACCCGGTCAGGCTCTCCGGGGGCCGAGTTGACGATACGGGCATCAGGCGCGCCATGGACGCTGGAGAGGTGGTTTCGACCTTCTGAAGATGCGAATTGCGCCTGAAATTTGCCCGCCGTTACCACCGTACGTTGCCCGATAGAACCCTGCGCGGCGTGAGCCTGAGCCGACCTTGGACTGGCTTCCTGCGCCTGTGCGATCGTAATCTGGGCGGCGCCGGAGGTGACGGCACGCTCCAGGATGTGGCCTTGCGCCACGGTGAAGTCGATCGCCGGCGCGGTTAGTTCGAAATCCTGCGGGCCCCTTGCCAGGCCTTTTGCGGTCGGCTTGTTTGCAGCGACCGCATTCTGGGTCAGCCGGACTCCATCACGGCCGTGTACTTTCTGAAGCTGGTTCTGACCAGCGAAGTCGAAGATCACGCGGCCGGCAGCGCCCTGCATGGGCTGAGGTCCAGTTTGCTCGATGTGGACGTTACCGGTCATGGTTGCGGTGCGGAGCAGGTTCTTCTTTCCTTCGAGAAGGAACTCAGCCTGATCCGCGCGGCTGCGCATTTCTGACAATTGCGATTGCACCCCTGAAACCGCCTTTTTGTTGCTGGCGGGCTTCCGATTCGCGGAGGAGCCTGATCGTCTCGGCCCTTCTGTCGGCGTCTCGGATCTGACCTCTCCGGTGGCCACCACCCTCTCGACCTGATTTTCCCGGCCAAGATAAAACACTGCCTGCTCGGCCTCGAGCTTGCCGCCTTCACGCCTGAGATGAGGACGGTCGAGCGTAATCTCGCGCGGATCGTTGGTGATGATGCCGTGATCTGCATCAATGACGGCGGCATTCGGACCACTGATGACCACATGAATTTGCGACGATAAGGTCAGAATATTGCTCTTGCCGGCGTATGTCACGCCCATGGCCCAGCCGGTGGCTTGCGGGGTTTGAAACTCGACGCGGGCAGCGGTCATAGCGTTTCCGCTGTCTTTATTAAAGACCAGATCGCGAGTCTTGAGGTGGATTGGGTTCTTGAGTTCTTTCGGCGTGGTTTGATCGGGACTCGCGAGACCCGCGGGATTGGCGACCAGATCAATCTGCACGTCGCCCTTGGCGGTGACGTCACCGGTTTGCTGGTTGAAAGCGAAATCGTCGCCGTAGATCTGGTCGAAACGCGAGGAATCGCGGCCATAGAGCACAATGCTCACGTTGTGCAACTCGGCGTTTCCGTTGAGCTTGAATTGTTTGACGTTGCTGGCTTGGACGGTGAAGATTGTGCGCTTGCCATCGGATTTGGAAAATTGGAAGCCGCTGGCGGTCTGCTTGATGTCAAATCCGATCTTGCCGGGGATTTGCTTCAACACGTCGGTCGCCCGCGAACGCGCGTAGAAATACATTCCGGCTACGACCAGCGTGAGCAGCACCGCGATCCCAGCCAGCAGGCGACGAAGACGATAGATTCGGAGCGGCATCTGGGTTCAGTGTAATGCTAAAACCAGTTCTCCGTTCTCGGTGGTTCGGACCTCATCTACACTTGGATGCAATGACTACGGAAGCCAGACCGCCTCTCCTCGACTTCCACAATCTCCGTGTTATGCGGGGGCAGACGATTGCGCTGGACGATTTTAGCCTTCGCATTGAAGCCCAGGAGCACATTGCCGTCCTGGGCCCAAACGGGTGCGGGAAATCGACGTTGATTAAGACGATTACGCGCGAGTGTTATCCGGTGGCGCGCCCGGATTCGTCGATGTCGATCCTGGGCGAAGAGAGCTGGGATGTGTTCGCGCTGCGCGCCCGCCTGGGCATCGTTTCGAATGACTTGATGCTGACCTGCACTGGAGATGCCTGCGGGCGGGACGTGGTGCTGTCGGGCTTCTTCAGCAGCATCAGCATTTTTTCGAATCACGCCGTTGAGGCCCGGCAGCGGGAGTTGGCCGACGCTGCACTCTCCGCATTGAAGATATCGCATCTGGCCGAGCGTCCGGTTTCTAAGATGTCGTCGGGAGAAGCTCGGCGCGTGCTGATTGCCCGCGCGCTGGTGCACAAGCCGGGCGCGCTGCTGTTCGATGAACCCTGCAATTCGCTCGACCTGTCGGCCCAGCACAGCTTGCGGCAGACCATGCGTACGTTGGCCAACTCTGGAACCGCAATCATCCTGGTGACGCATGAACTGGCCGACATCGTGCCGGAGATTCAGCGCGTGGTGCTGATGCGGCGCGGGCGAGTGGTCGGCGACGGGCCTAAAGAAGAAATCCTGCAGGTCGACCGCCTGGCAGATCTTTTCGGCGTCAACGTGGAAATGGCGCGGCGCGATGGTCACTATCACCTATGGTAAGGGTAAGGAGCAGATGTGCCTAGAACTCAGCGCTGTTTTGAACCGGCTTCCCTCCAGCGTTTCGTCATCAAAACCAGGCCGCGAATTTGCGATGTTGCCGTCGGGCTGTCCCCACTTGCTGTTTGGTTCCATCGCGCAGAACGCTGCGATCCAGCCGAAGCCGGTAATGGCGAGAAAAATGGCGAGGCAGTGCTCGCGCGGCATCTCCATGCCCGCCGATGGCAATATCCCCTTGGGCTGCTGGCTCTCGGCGGGGCCCTTTTCCTAGAGGAACTTCGTCATGCCGATGGTGACGAAGACTCCGGTCCAATCGGCAATCGCATTTCCGAAAAATGAATTAGACCAGCGGTAGAGCGCGATTAGCAGGAGCACGACTCCGAGGGCGGCAAGGCGCAGGGAATGCCTGCCAAGGAAAGGCTGCGACTTCCGGCTTGGCTGCATGGGGATACTGAACTTCATTCGCAAAACCGGCCGAGTCGTCCGCGTGGAATCGTCGGTCAGAAGGTTTCGTCCACGCTGATTTCCATGATCATGCGATCGAGTTCGGCTCGGGCTGCATTCTGTTGCGCGGTTAGGTCGGAGGTTTCCTTGCGGATCAAGGCGAGCCGATTTTCCTGGGAGTCGAGTTGGCCAACGTAGCGCTGCAGCAGGGCTTTTTCTTCCGAACTTCCTTTCAGGGCCTTCATGTTTTCGCGAATACGGTTCTGGTCCGCGGTAATCTGGTCGGACTCGCGCTTGCGATCCGCAATCTGGACGGCTATGCCTTCGATCTTTTCCTTTTGCTTGAGGACACGGTCGAAGGCCTGCTGCATGACGGGAGTGATTCTCTTTTGTTGGACGAGAAGCGCAACTTGGTCGTCGTCGAGGTTTGTCAATTCATAGCGCGTTTCCTCGGGATGGACGGCCTCGACGGTGAACTCGGCAGTCTTGCCGGCATCGACTGGGATGCGAAAACGGTAATACGATTCCGTGGACTCTTCGGGTTGGCGAGTTCCGGGCGAGAGTTTCCAGCCTTCTTCCGTCGGGTATTCCAGGATGACCTGGCGCGAGTCGGTATCGGCGTTGCGAATCGTGAACTTGTTGGTCTTGTGCTCTTCTTTGGTGAGCAGCATAGTGCCTTTGGAAATGCGAATGCGGCTGAATGGCTTCTCACTCGATTCGTCGGAGTACTTCACGTGCACGGCGGCGTCACCGGCATAAGACAGCAACCGCCGTTCATCGGGGTGAATGGTTTCAAACACACCTTCTCCTGCAAAGGCTTGGGCCTCGAGCACGTTGAATGAGCCTGCGTCGAGCACCTGACCGCTGGTGTTCTTGATCCACAACGCGCGCAACGGAGCCGACTGTGCATTCCAGAGAGTAACCTTCTCCGCCTCAATGTGCGCCTGCAGGATCGGGACCAGCGCCGACTGATTCTTGCCGATTGTGATCTTTTGCCGGATTTTGTATTCGAAGAAATCTCCGGCAGATTTACCCTCGGCTTCAGCGCCTTGCTTTTCAACGACGCTGGATACTTCGGCAGTGTCCGTCTGCAGAGTGGAGGTCGATGCTTGTACTTCAACCGTCTCGCTTGCTGCGCCCACGTTGAGCGTGGCGTCAATTTCGTTGTTCCGGCCAATGCCCAGATAAATATTCGCCAGATTGAATCCTTGGAAACCGGTGGCAGTCACAAAGACCGCAGAGTTGCCAGCCTGAATGTCGTTGAAGCGATAGCGGCCCTGAGCGTCGGCGGTGGTCACCTGCGATCCTCCTGTTTCCTCGTTGCGAACCGTAACCCGGGCGCCCGGGACAACTGCACCAGAGGGATCCTTCACGAGGCCGTAAAGGCTCGTGGTGGCATGGGAAGGAGTTGCTACGGGCGGTGCGACCTGCAACTGGGCAAACTGCTCCAGTGTCGCCTGGTGAGATTGGGGCGTGAGCATGGCCGATTCAGGTAACGGTATGACCGGCCGCCGAGCGTAGAACGGTTGGGAAATGTTTTGAATGAACGACTGCGGGGCTCCCGCGACTAGCGAGAGCTGCACGTCCTTCCAATCCTCGCCGATGGTGTTGTCGACGATCGCCCAGCCCTGCAGCAGTGGCCTCTCGTTGGGCTTCTCGGGAAGCAGAATGCGATACGTGCTTTTCCAAACCGGAACTTCACTGATGTAACTCACGAAAATATCGCGGTCCCCCGATCCCGACGCGGTAAGGCTCATACGACGAACGTCGCGAGCGCGGGAGGAACCGATGAGGCCGAGATACCGGCCCACTTCGTCGGTGAGTTCCCGCTCGACAATGCGGACCGAGGTGCCGGCGGCGAGGTCGAAGTTTCGCATTTCTCCTGTATCCGTGACGATGGAGAAGGTAGTGACGTCCTCGAAGTCGTCGCGGGCGTGCTGTTTGCGAATTTTCTCTACGCTCAATAATCGGCCGGTGGCAGTCGCTGAACCACTGCGGACTTCCACGCGAGCACCGCGCAGCGCCGTCAGATACTCGGCCTGTGTCACCTGCTCGCCGAACGGCAGGCGTAGCGATTTCAAGCGCTCGTCGAGCGGAGCAATGGAGTTGTAGCGGACCGACGAAACGCGTCCGTCGCCCAGATCGACAGCGGTCAAGGATTTGAGAACGTCGTTGAGCTGTGAGGTCGTGAAGTCGATGCTTAGATCCTGGGTACCATGAACGCGAGCGGCGTGTTCGAAGTAGCCAACACCGTTTTTGTACAGCACAACTCGCTTGACCGGCAGACGAGATTCTGAATCGGTCGGGGCTATAGTTGTGGTCTGCGGCTGCGAACCTTTGGCAGCTTCGGCTTTGCTCTGAGCGGTGAGGGTGCCCGTCAGAGAAAGCACGAGCAAAGCGGACAACATCGGGTGAGGCATGCACACCTCTGACTGCAGAAGAAGTGGTTCTACAGAAACGGAAGTTTAACACCTCGTCGTCTGCGTGACGTTCCTCTCCAACCGCTCAGCGGGCCGGGATCTGGAAATCGCGCAAAGAGAGTTCCAAGCCACCGTATTCGGGATGATCGTTGTTCCCAATCGTGAAAGCCACATCGATGGTGTCGCCTGCCAGGAGCGGCGTTTGTTGGAGACGCTCGGCCATGTGCCAGCCCAGGGCGTCGAAGGTGATTTTAGATCTCAGTTCTGCATCGCCAGTTCTCGGGTCTCGGTTCTCAGTTCTCGGTTGAACGGCGCGTGTGTAGCCTTCGGCTACGGCTGCGGCCTTTTCGCTGCGCCCGATGCCTGAGTCGTCGGGATGGCAGCGAGGGGTCGCCAAAATGGCGGCGGCGGGAAGTTCTGCAGATTCAACGGGCCGCGACGTGGTGAGCGGCGCTTTCACGAAATGACTCAACCCGTTCCCCGTTGCGCCCGCCCTGAGTTTCAGCTTCACATGTTTGTCTTTCAGAATCCGCGGTGGCGCGGTCAGCCGAACGCCGCGCGCGGCGAATATTGGCTCCGGGTTTCCCATGCCATAGGGCTCGAGCAGTTGGAGCGCCTGGAATAGTTCGGGCGTGATTTCGGCCAGATCCAGTTCCGCATCCAGATTGAGAATGGGACCGAAATCCGCGGGCGTGAGGTGGGCTCGCGCAAAGGCATCCAGCTTCGTCCGCAGAGCGGCGACGTTAGCAGAGGGCATGGCGAATCCGCAGGCGTGGGAATGGCCGCCGTAGCGCGAAAAAAGAGCGCCACAGGACTCGATCGCCTCCAGCAAATGAAACGAACGAATGGAGCGGCCAGAGCCGAACGCCTCATCGCCGTCACGCGAAATCACTACCGTCGGACGGTTGTAGCGCTCAACGATCCGCGTCGCGGTGATGCCGATGACGCCGCGGTGCCAGCCTTCCCCATCGACGACAATGCAATAGGCATCGCACAGCCCGGGTTCGTCGGTGAAGCGCTCTTCCACTGCGCGCAAGATTCTCCGTTCTTCCTCCTGGCGGTCGGAGTTGAGACGATCGAGTTTGGCGGCCAGTTCCCGAGCGCGCGATACGTCTTTCACGCTGAACAGCTCGATTACGTCCCGAGCCACGTCCATGCGTCCGGCGGCATTGATGCGCGGCGCGATGCGGAAACCAACCTCGCCGGACGTGGGCGAACGCTGGGGGGAAATCTTAGCTATTTCGAGCAACGCCTTGAGTCCGGGATTCACGGCGCGGCGCAGCGCGTCCAAGCCCAAGGAAGCGAAGACGCGATTTTCGCCGGTCAAGGGCACGGCATCGGCGATCGTGGCAATGGCCACGACTTTCATAAACGAACTCAGCAGTTTGTTCTGAAGGTTCGCATCCAGCCGTCGCTGCATCAATCCTTGGGCCAACTTGAAAGCCACTCCCGCGCCACAGAGCTGCTTGCAGGGATAGTCGCAACCCGGCTGATTGGGATTGAGAACGGCCAGCGCCTTGGGGATGCCATCGGGACCGGGAAGGTGGTGGTCGGTGACGATCAGGTCGACTCCGAGACGCTGCGCAGTTTCGGCGGGCGCGAAGGCGCGGATGCCCATGTCAACGCTAACGATCAGGTGAATGCCCGCCGCAGCGGCGCGCTCGATCACGTCATCGCGCATGTCGTAGCCTTCGCGAAGGCGGTGCGGCACGTGGAAGTCGGCGGAGCCGCCGCAGAGTTCAATTGCGGTCTTCAGAATAATGACCGCCATGGTGCCATCTGCGTCGTAGTCGCCGTAGATGAGCATGGGTTCTTTACGCTCGATGGCGGCATCGATGCGATCAACCGCGGCGCGCAGGCCCGTCATGCGCTCGGGGGCATGCAGATGAGAAAGGGAAGGAGAAAGATAGCGGTTGGCCGAATCCAGATCGTTGATGCCGCGGTTCACCAGCAATGGCGCCAGGATATTTGCTGCCTGGGCAACTCCGCGATTCGCGGGATGAGTGCGCAGTCCTGCGATCAGCGGGCCGAGGATTTCATGATTCGTTGCTTTTTCAATCCACTGCATGGTGAGGGAGCAGTTTACTACCGAGGGAGTTGTGCACACGGGCAAGACTCAAGAACCTGCCGCGCTTCGATCGACTCGGCCGGGTCCTTTGGACTGCGCTGGGGATAGGCACCCACCCGCCTCTGCACAAGACCTAGTTTTCTTCGTCCTGGTCGGGCTCATCCAAGGTCAGGCCGCCGAACTCGTCGGAGACTTCGAGCAAGTGCTGGTAGCGTTCGTACCACTCCGTGCTGACTTCGCAGAGGAACATCGACCCCTGGTAGGCCCAACCCAACTGCAGAAATCCTACGCGGCCGACATGAGCACGGAGCCAGCGAGCGTCTTCCACATCGTCGCCGTCGGTGAATTCCGAGTTGGTCAGGCGCTGGACCATGTCATCCAGTTCGCTACGCTCCAGCGTCCAGGAGTGCATTGTCAGGAAAGGAGCGGCAGAGGCCTTGGCTAGTTCGACGAAATCTTTCCAGCCATCAGGGTTGCCACCCATCTCCCACATGACGCATTGCACTTCATCGTAGTCGACGTAGCCGTGGAAGCGGCGCATGCCGTGGCCCTCGATGAAAGCAACCATGTCGTCTTTTACCGTGGTGAGATCGTCTGGAATGGGAGACATAGGGGAAAGACTCGTAACCTAGCATTGTATGCTGTTGCCAAGTTCGGTGCCAGCGCGACGGCGATCACCGGCGATCACCGAGCGGCGCCTCGGCGAAGTCACCAGAACCGCGTATACGCAAGGAAACCGGCCGGTGTCGAGATCAAACCGAATGTCGACGGGGGCGCGAGCCAAGTTCCCGCCGGTGCTTGGGCTTCTAGAAGACAAGCCTGAGGGCAAATTGAACCAACCGCGGGTTATTGACGGTGTTATTGATGACTCCAAAGCTCGATGGCGTGTTTATGTCTTGCTGTCCAGTATCGCCCAAGCCCCCCATAAAAAACTGCGGATGGTTGAACAGATTGAAGAACTCAGCGCGGAATTGCACACTCATTCCTTCGCGGAACGATAGGGGAAAGTTCTTGATGATGGAGAAATCGGTATTCACAAATCGAGGACCATAGACGGGCGCGCGCGCAGCGGTGCCGAGCTCTCCTGCAGGCGCCTGCTCAAAGGCACACGGATTAAACCAATTTTGCAGTGTGTGAATGGTGGACGGAGCGCTACAGGTCGGATTGGCTGCAACCGGACCTGGCTTGTTGGGATCGCCCACCTGGTTCGGACGCTGCAAGGTAAATCCGTTGTAGGAGAAGTACGTTCCCGATTCGTCCGCACTGTCGACGACAAACAACGGGAATCCGGATGTTGCTCTTTCGATTAGATCGAGATGCCAATTTCCCAGGACCGCGTTCATCGCGCCATTCCAGTCCCCCCCGAAGTGCTTACCTTGGCCGAAGGGTAAATCGTAGAGAATGCTGGCGGTGAAGCTATCATTCAGATTCAACTGAGAAAGACCCCAGTCGAGCTGCTTGGTTCCAGGAAGCGGCCAATACAGAGCGCCGGGGTTGGTGCCCAAGCCGTCGGGCATGCCCGAATCGAAGGTGCGAGACCACGTATAGCCGAGCAAGGCATAGAGACCATGCCGGGCGCTCTTGGTCTCAGCCTTGACCTCCAAAGAGTCATAGCGAGCATTCCCTACGCTGTTGTTGCTGGCAACGGTCTGAAAAAATCCTGCAAATGGAAATGTTCCAAAACCGCAACCCAAGGTGTAGCCGGCGACCACACCGCACGCGCTGGGTTGGTTGAGGTTTTCGTTTTCCTGACTGATGAGAATGTGCTGGCTGTGAGAGCCGGCGTATCCGACCGTCAGCACAACGTTCCCGGGCAGCTGGCGCTCAACGTTAAGGTTATACTGCTGAACCATTCCCTGCTTGAAATTGAGGTTCGCGGATTGAATGGTCCCGGTGTAGGCGGACGGGTTCTGAGGAGAGAGTAGCGGAGAACCGTTGACGAGAAAGCCATTCGAGAGACCACAACCCGGCGTTCCGAACGGAGTGCAAACGCCGGTTGGGAAGGGATCAACTTCCGCATAATAGGGTGGGTTCTGCCACAACCCCTGTCCCCCCTGGTTCCACGCGGAATCGTGGAAGATCGCGTAGCCGGCTCGGATTGCGGTTTTGACGCTGCCCATCGGCTTCCACGACAATCCGATACGCGGTTCGAAGGCAGTCTTGTCGAATTGAATACCAACCCGCCCGTCGGTTGCGATACAGACCGTGCAGCTGGACAGAGTGGGACTTCCCTTCGGGACATACCACATAAGATTTTGAATGTTGAAATTCGCCTGGCGATGTTCGGCTTCAGTTTCTGGTGTTGCGAGAGACCACGCTAGCCCTAGGTTCACGGTGAGGTTCGGAGTGGGACGCCAATCGTCCTGGACGAAAGGACGGATAAGCTTCCAGCGGCGGCCGGTAGTAGCGCCCAGAAACGTTTGATCATGAGCCGCAAAAACCCCCAGGCTACCAAGAAGAAGGTCGGCGATGTCATCGCCCGTCGCAAGTCCTGCTTCCACGACATAGCCATCCTGAAAGGCATTGTTGCGCACATTCATTTCCTCGGCGCGATACGTCGCTCCGAAGCGGATGTTGTGTTTGCCATGAATCAGGTCGAGCGTATCGGCAAGGGAATAGACGTTCGTTCCTCCCTGGTAGGGCGCGTATCCGCGATCTCCCACCGAGAAATAGCTGGACATTTGGAATGACGTCATGCCGCAGCTTTCACAATCCTTATTCGACTGATTCAGGCTTGCCGGATACCCGGTAATGGAATCGCACTTCGCGCCCAGGTTCGCGCCGGGGATGCCTATGTTCGCAGCTTCGCAACTGCCGGTGCCAAACGAAAGAATGTGATTGAAGATGCGGCTGTAGCCGAACAGCGCTTGGTTAATCAGATTGGGCGAAAAGACGTGCGTTTCGTTTATTACCGCGTTGCGCCCGTGATTATCGATGTACTGATTGCTTCCGAAAGCGTTAGCTTCCGACCACGTGGGGGAGCCGCCGGGAACGAAGTTTGTGGCTTGATCGTAGCTGAAGCGAGCAAACGCCGAATCTTTATTGGAGAAATTGTGGTCGAGCCGAATGTCCCAAGTTCCTTCGTTGAGCTTCCGCACCGGCTGGTTGACGTAATTAAAACTCGAATTGGTGGCGTTGGGCAGAGGATAAAGCTGTACCACCTTTGCCCCCAGGGGATTAATCAAAGCTTTGGGAATCACGTTGCAAGTCGCGCCCGGGACCTGGCTGCCATCCGCCAGCACGGGTTCAGGAGTTGTACCGGAGGAGCACTGAAAAGTCGTAGGCTCGGTTCCCGTTGCATATGGGTTCGTGAGTGATATTCCAAGAGGGTTGTTGGTGAAATCGTAATTGCCACCAGCGTCCGGCGTCGTCATCGCCGGCGTGGGAACAAAACCCGTAAAGGTCACACCTTCCCTCTGCCTCTTGGCCTGATAATCGGCAAAGAAAAAAGTCTTATCTTTCCTGATAGGACCACCGAGCGACCCTCCAAACTGGTTCAGATTGAATTTCTGTGGCGCCGTGCCGAAATAGGGAGATGCGTCCAGCTTGGTGTTGCGGAAGTATTCGAACAGAGATCCATGAAATAGATTCGCACCCGACTTCGTAGTGACCAATACGGTTGGACCAGCTCGCTCTCCGTATTCCGCCGAGTAGTTGTAGGTCAGCACTTTGAATTCCTGGATGTCGTCGATATCGGGAAAAATTGCGATCCCGCCCTCATCCAACTGGTTGTTGTCGTTGCCGTCGAGCAGCCAATCGGTTTCCTGCTCGCGAGAACCACCCACAGAAAGTGAAAACGAGCCGCGCGTAGCCGCTTCACTGCTGGCGGCGTTGGTGAAGAAACTGACCGGACTGGTGGAGGCAGTCGTGCCCGGCGTCAGGGTCGCCAGTTGCACGAAATTCCGTCCATTCAACGGGAGTTCGGCAACCTCCTCGGAGGTGATGACTTGACCGAGGGTTGGAGTCGATGTTTCCACAGCTACTTCGGTGGCATTGACTTCCACGCTGGTATTGACAGAAGCGGGCACCAGTTTGAAATCCAGTTCGCGCTGTTCGTCGATCTGCAATCGAACGTCCTTTGCTTCGGCCGCCTTGAAGCCAGAGGCGTCCACTCTGATGGTGTAAGTCGTTGCGCCGAGCAGGGGAACCAGGAAATGACCGCTATCGTCGGTCACCGAATCCCGGGAGACGTTGGTGGCTTGGGCCGTAACGGTGACCTTGGCGCCCGATACCACGGCACCGGAATTGTCTGAAACCGTGCCCGAAAAGCTCCCGCTGGCTTGGGCGTGCAGGGCGGGGCTGAGCAGACAAACCAGCAAACCGAGATACACAGCGGGACGCGCCCTCTGCCTCGACATAAAGACCCCTTTCGGTGGTGGGACTGCCAAAAAGAAAAAAAGATCCCCCCTTGGGGTAGCACGGGAGGCTCCAGGATCGCAGACAGCGCTTATAAATTGCCGCTTGCGGTTAAGTCAAGAGTTTTCGTAGGGGAAACGGATTCGTCGCGGTCATTCTTCAGCAGCGACTGATGCGGAAAATTCATGGAGTTGCGCAGCGAGAGATTCAGGACCTGGAAGCCAGCTCGACGTCAAAGCGTGCGCGATCATAAAAAGATTTCTGCGTTCCAATGCCGGTGGTGGACAAGGCTGCGTATAGATTGGCGCGCCGAACGGCTTCCTGTTCGGGAACGCCGTCGGCAAGAAATACGGCAAAGCTTCCGATGAAAGCGTCGCCAGCGCCCGAGCTGTCGACGCTGTTGACCGCGAACGACGGTACGTGTTCGCTTCCCTCACTGCTCGCGAGGAAAGATCCATTCCCTCCCAACGTAATGATCACCCGCCGAATGCCGCCGTTCACCAGTTTTTCAGCACACTTCCCAGCGTCTTCGACGTTTCTCACCGGCTGCCCGATGATGGTCTCAGCTTCACTCTCGTTCGGAACGAAATAGTCAAGACCCTTCAGCGCGGACAAGTCGACCGGTTGCGCGGGAGCGGGATTGAGGATGCAGCGGATTCCGTGCTGGCGAGCAAATCCGATGGTGTAATAAACCGTCTCCAGCGGAATCTCGAACTGCAGGACAATGCAGTCTGCGGCCTTTAACGTTTCAGCGGCGGCGTCTACATCGGCCGGCTTGAGCGCGTCATTCGCTCCCTTCACGACGAGAATGCGGTTCTGCCCGTTGGGCTCCACAAAGATGGGCGCTACCCCGCTCGAAAGTCCTTCGACTTGCTTCACGTGGGTGGTGTCAATTCCCTGCTTCCTGAAGTTTTCCACGGTCGCAGGACCGAAAAGGTCGTCGCCCACCCGAGCGACCATAAATACCTCCGCGCCGCAAAGACGCGCTGCTACGGCTTGATTCGCCCCCTTGCCTCCGAACCCGAGATCGAATCTTTGCCCGAAGATGGTTTCGCCGGGCTTCGGAAACTGATTCGTGAAGGTGGTCAAATCGATATTGGCGCTGCCGACCACAGCGATCTTCGGGCGCTTTGCCATAGGTATTGCTGTTGTGGTGCGGTAAGCTTCTGGAACGCCGAGTCTATTGAGCCCAAGCAACGGTGTCAACGGTGGCCGCAACTTAAGCAATCCCGCGCAGACTGCGCAGACTTGTGCGGATGATGAATCGACCACAGTTTCTGCTATAGTTTCGTTCCTCGATAATTAAGTTCTGGGAGGACACCCATGCCCCGCAATGTCCGCTGTGCTTTGATTCAAGCCAGCAACGCACTCAGCACGGAACGACCTCTTGCGCAGATCAGGAAGGCGATGATCGACAAGCACATGAAGCTCATCGAACAGGCCGCGCGCAAGAAGGCACAGATTCTGTGCCTGCAGGAGCTTTTCTACGGGCCGTATTTTTGCGCGGAGCAAAATGCGCGCTGGTACGAACTGACGGAACGCGTGCCTGACGGCCCGACTACGCGCCTCATGCAGAAAGTGGCGGCCAAGCACCGCATCGTGATGGTGGTTCCGGTGTATGAAGAGCAGATGCCCGGTGTCTATTTCAATACGGCGGCGGTGATCGACGCCGACGGCCGCTATCTCGGCAAATACCGCAAGCATCACATCCCGCACTGCCATCCCGGATTCTGGGAGAAGTTTTACTTCACTCCCGGCGATCTCGGTTATCCCGTCTTCGAAACTAAGCATGCTCGCGTCGGTGTGTACATTTGCTATGACCGGCATTTTCCGGAAGGCGCGCGCATCCTAGGATTGAACGGCGCCGAGATCGTGTTCAATCCTTCCGCCACGGTAGCCGGACTATCGGAATATTTGTGGGAACTCGAACAGCCCGCTCATGCCGTTGCCAACGGCTACTTTGTGGGGGCAATCAATCGTGTGGGGACCGAGAAGCCGTGGAGTATCGGAGAATTCTACGGCAAGAGTTATTTCTGCAATCCGCGCGGCAAGATCATCGCTCAGGCGAGTCGCGATAAAGATGAAGTCGTGGTGGCGGACCTGGATCTCGACATGATCGCCGAAGTCCGCAAAGTTTGGCAGTTCTTCCGTGATCGCAGACCCGAAAGTTACGGACCGCTGACGACGCAGAGCGGGACCTCGCCCGGAACCTCCGCCGCCGCTGACTAACTCGCAAACTCCGCAGGCCCATGACAAACCCGTCCCAACTCCGCTCTCGCATCGAAGCCAGCCCGCTGTACAACGAGGATCTTGCGCCGACCACTGCCGAACACCGGCACTGGGGCACCTATAACTTCGCCGCGCTGTGGATTTCGATGTCGGTGAACATTCTCACCTACATGTTGGCTGCAAGCCTGATTCAGGGAGGGATGAACTGGAAGCAGGCGGTCGCAACCATTTTTATTGGCAATGTGATCGTGTTGGCGCCCATGCTGCTGAATTCGCACCCGGGCGCGAAATACGGAATTCCGTTTCCGGTTCTGGCTCGCGCGTCGTTCGGAGTGCTGGGCGCGAACATCGCTGCAGTGCTGCGCGCGCTGGTTGCATGCGGATGGTTTGGCATTCAGGCGTGGATCGGCGGCGAAGCCATCAGCACTTTGCTGGCGACGCTCGCTCCTGGCTGGAAAAACTTTCTTTATGGACCGGCGGTCTGCTTCTTTCTTTTCTGGCTGATCAATCTTGTGGTGGTCCTCAAAGGAATCGAATATATTCGTGTGCTGCAAGGCATCAGCGCGCCCATTTTGTTAGCCGTGGGACTGCTTCTGTTGGGATGGGCGTATCGTGCGGCAGGCGGCTTCGGCCCAATGTTCTCCGTGCCTTCGCGATTCAACAATTTTCCGGATTTTCTGAAGTTCCTGATTCCCGCACTGAATGGCACCGTAGGTTTCTGGGCCACGGTTTCATTGAACATCCCCGACTTCACGCGGTTCGCGCGCAATCAGCGGGAGCAGATGATGGGTCAGGCCCTGGCCTTGCCTGCCACGATGACGCTTTACGCCTTCGTGGGAATTGTGGTGACGTCCGCAACCGTTGTGATTTACGGGACGGCGATCTGGGATCCGGTGCAACTGCTCAGCCGCTTTCACTCGCCTGTGGCAGTCGTGATCTCGCTGGTCGCGATTCTGCTGGCTACACTCAACGTAAACATCGGCGCCAATGTGGTTTCGCCAGCGAATGACTTCTCCAACCTGTGGCCGCGTGGCATCAGCTTCCGTACTGGCGGCGTCATGACTTGTTTCATGGGAATCGCGCTGATGCCGTGGAAGCTGCTCTCCAACTACAGAACATTTATTCTCGGCTGGCTGGGCGGCTATGCCGCCTTTCTCGGGCCCGTGGCCGGAATCATGATTTGCGATTACTTCGTCATCCGGCGACGGGTATTGCAAGTTGACGATCTGTATCTTCGGGGTGGGCTCTACGAATATTCCCGTGGATTCAATGGGCGCGCGCTCATCGCCCTGGCGCTGGGAGCAGGCACCGCGCTCGCTGGGCTGGGCATATCGTCGGTGCGGGCACTGTATGACTACTCGTGGTTCGTCGGCTTCGCAGTTTCGTTTGCGGCATACTACGCGATGATGAGGCCTCAGCGGGTTGCGGCGATTGCACCTCAGAAAACCGCGTAACGCGTGGTTACGCTTTTTTTTCTTTCAGGAATTCCGGCAACACGTCGCGTTGATAAATGTCGAGCGTCTGCTCTTCATCGCCGCACATTAGATAGATGTTGAACTGGGTAACACCTACATCCGCGAGTTCGCGCAACTTGTTGCGGTGAGCCTCGGCCGGACCCACCAGACAGAAGCGGTCCACGACTTCGTCTGAAACAAAGTCTGCATTGTCGCTTTCGACTTCGCAATGGTGCTGGTAATCATATTGGCCGCGATTCTGCACAAACGAGGTCAGGGCGGGAGGAAGATCTTCGGGCTTGTATTGGCGAATAAGATCCATCACATGATTCGACACCAAAGCCGGGAACCAGCGCACTCGCTCGCGAGCGACCTTCAAGTCATTCGACACCCATACCGGCGCGGCCGCCATCACCTCGATTCGGCTCATCTCTCGTCCCGCGGCGCGAGCGCCGTCTTTCACGAAGCCCAAGCACCAGGCGATTAGAGCCGGGTCGGCAAACTGTAAAATGATTCCGTCAGCTACTCGTCCCGCCATGTGCAACACTTTGGGCCCATAGCCGGCAATCCAAACTCGCGGAGAATCTTTGGCCCAACTAAGGCGCGTCGGTTGACCGTCGTGTTGCACTTCCTTGCCCGCAGTAAGATCGCGGAATTCCGCAACGGCAGCTTCCAACTGCGACCAACTGACGGGTTTCTTGCCCATCACGCGCCGGGAACTGTCGCCGCGGCCGATGCCGAGTTCCATGCGCCCGCCAGAAATCAGATTGAGGGTTGCGAACAAGCTGGCAGTCACGGTCAGGTCTCGAGTCGCGGGATTGGTCACGCAGGTGCCTAATCGCATGCGTTGCGTGTTGCTAGCCATCAGCGTCAGCAGCGGATACGGCTCCTTCCACAAAACGTGAGAGTCGAAGATCCAGCCATATTCAAATCCGGCACTCTCCGCCTGGCGCGTCAGGCCTACGATGCGTTCGATCGAGATGTCAGGTTTCAGTGCGATGCCGAATTGCATGACCAGTGCCTTTCGAGAAGACATTATTCAGGAACTGATTGTGAACAACCGATGCGAACAAGTAAAGGGCGGCAGTGTAGCATAGAATGCTTTTCTCATCTCGAGCAGGCACGCGCCGGGCGGCGGAGGATTCGATGGGTTTCGACACGATCATCAGAAACGGTTCCGTAGTGACGGCAACCGACACCTACCAAGCGGACGTTGCCATTGCCAACGGCAAGATTACCGCCATCGGCACTGACCTTCCTGGGCAGAACGCAACGAAAATGTTGGACGCGTCGGGCAAGCTTGTCCTTCCCGGCGGCATCGACGTGCATACCCACCTCGACATGCCCTTCGGCGGCACCACCAGCGCTGACGATTTTGAAACCGGCACGCGGGCCGCCGCGTTTGGCGGCACCACCACCCTGATCGACTTCGCGATTCAATATAAGAGCCAGCCGTTGCGACAGGCTTTCGACACTTGGATGAGCAAGGCCGCGAGCAAAGCCACGTGCGATTACGCTTTCCATTGCATCGTAACCGACGTTTCGGGCGGACAGCTTTCGGAGATGAACGATCTGGTACATGAGGGCGTGACCAGTTTCAAACTTTTCATGGCGTATCCGGGCGTGTTCATGCTCGACGATGGCAGCATCTTCAAAGCGCTGCAAACTACTGCGAAGAACGGCGGGCTGGTATGCATGCACGCGGAAAACGGCAGCGCGATTGATGTCATCGTGCAGCAGGCGCTGGCCGAAGGGAAACGGGCCCCGAAGTATCACGCTTTGACTCGGCCGACGACCGCAGAGGCAGAGGCGGTAAGTCGCGCCATCGCGTTGGCCGAGATGGCGGGCGCGCCCATCTACATCGTCCACTTAAGCTGCAATGACGCGCTCGAAAAGGTTCGCGAGGCTCGGGATCGCGGACTTCCGGTGTACGCCGAAACTTGTCCCCAATACTTATACCTTTCGCTCGATAACATGGATGCGCCTGGTTTTGAAAGTGCGAAGTACGTTTTCACTCCGCCGCTGCGGGAGAAGTGGAACCAGGAAAAACTGTGGACTGGCCTCAAGCAGGATCATCTGCAAGTGGTCTCAACCGACCATTGCCCGTTTTGTTTTAAAGAGCAAAAAGAATTGGGTCGTGACGATTTCACGAAAATCCCCAATGGGGGTCCCGGCGTGGAGCACCGCATGAGTTTAATTTACTCCGGCGGCGTGGGGAGCGGCCGCTTCAGCGCGAACCGTTTTGTGGAATTGGTTTCGACCACGCCGGCCAAATTGTTCGGACTCTATCCCCGCAAAGGGACGATCGCTGTGGGCGGCGATGCGGATCTCGTAATTTTCGATCCGAAACGCAAGCACACCATCAGCGCCAAGACGCACCACATGCGCGTCGATTACTCAATGTTCGAGGGCATTCAGGTGACGGGCATGCCCGATGTGGTTATGTCGCGAGGCCGAGTCGTTGTGGAAGGGGAAAAGTTCCTGGGACGTGCGGGACAGGGTGAATTCTTACGACGCGCGACCTACGCGCAAGTGAACGGCTGATACGGGTTATCGCAGTGCCGCGTAGAGCGATTCTTTCCAGCGCTTATTATCGATGCTCCAGCACACGTTGGCCTTTCGTCGGTGGAGCGCAGTCGCCCACACCGCCCGGTTGCGAGCATCTTCGGCAACATTCAAGCGGTCCACTACGGTCATCCCGCGCGTCAATTCGCTCTGCGTCTCCACATCGACATAATGCTCGCTCCAGTCGGTTCCGACCGTCGAGTCTAAAGCCAAACACATGGCAACGGGATCGGGCAGGCAGATCCCATCCTCGCCGGTTTGGATCTTGTAAGCCGCACGCGCGTGACTGTTGCACTCGATGGCGAAGTGCGCGAGTTTGGTATGGAATGCTTGCACGTATTCGATCTCAGGTTCGCGGAGCACTGCGTCTGCTCGACAGAGTTGCCATCCAATCAACTCCACGGAAAGACCACTGCGCATCACGATGCGGGCCGCTTCAGGGTCGACCCAGATGTTGTACTCGGCAGCGGGCGTGACGTTGCCTTCGCAACACGGCGCGCCTCCCATGATTACGCAGCGGCTGACTTTTGCCGCAATGCCGGGGAGTTTCGACAGTGCCAGGGCAATGTTGGTCAGTGGTCCCAGCGTAACCAGAACGAGTCCAGGATTCGCGTCGATGGTTTGGAGAATGGCGTCGACCGCGTGCAGTTTTTGCGCAGCCTGACACGGCGCAGGATAGTTGTGGTCCCCCAACCCGTCGCCCCCGTGAAACCAAGTCGCGTTTTGATAGGTGCGAAGCAGAGGTTTTGCCGCGCCCGAGAAGACCGGGACATCCGCGCCGCAGAGTTCCACCGTATAGAGAGCGTTGTGCGTCGCCTGTTCGACGTCCACATTTCCGGCGACGACGGTGATGGCGGCGACACGAATGTCGGGCGCACGCAGCGCCATGATGAGGGCGACCGCGTCGTCGGAAGCTGTGTCGGTATCGATGAGAAATGTGCGCGCCACGTGCGCAAGCATAGCAGGGGTCGCGAGTCTCCACCGCGGCGACTGCGGCGAGCCCTGACTTGTGACTGACGGCGAAGAAGAGTAGAGTTACACCCTTTCTAAGGGAGACTGCAATGTTTACGCCGCCGGACCTGACGATCGCGCTCTTGATGATGATCGCCAGCGCCATCTGCTGGGGTTCGTGGGCCAACACTTACAAGGGCGTCAAGAATTATCGTTTTGAGCTTTTTTATTGGGATTACGCAATCGGCATCTTTTTGATTTCTCTGATCCTCGCTTTTACGATGGGAAGTAGCGGGCACGACTCCCACAGTTTCGTGAATAACGTTCAGGCCGCGGACCCTTCAAACATCGTTTCCACTCTGGTGGGCGGCGCCATTTTTAATTTGGCGAATCTGCTGCTGGTGGCGGCCATCGACATGGCGGGGCTGGCGGTAGCCTTCCCCGTGTCGATTGGAATTGCGCTGGTGGTCGGGGTCGTATTGAGCTATGCGCTGCAGCCCCGAGGGAATGCAATGTTCCTGGCGATCGGCGTCGCGTGCGCGCTCGTAGCCGTGATCCTCGACGGCAAAGCGTATGGAAGTCTGGCCAGCGCCGGCCGCCCGGTTTCGCGCAAGAGCATCGTCACATGCGTGGTCTCCGGAGTGCTAATGGGCCTGTGGGCGCCGTTCGTGACTCGCTCGATGACGCACGGCAACCCGCTTGGGCCCTATAGCGTCGCTGTTTTTCTCACCCTTGGCGCCCTGCTCTCATGTTTCCTGTGGAATATCTATTTCATGAAGAAGCCGCTGGTCGGCGAGCCCGTAAGCTTCAGCGGATTCTTCAGCGGGCCGCGGTCGGGACACTTGCTCGGCTTGGCCGGAGGAGTGATCTGGGGCACGGGCATGGTTTTCAATCTGGTGGCGGCAAGTTTCACCGGGGTAGCGATTTCCTATGCAATCGGACAATCGGCGCCGGTGGTCGCGGCGCTGTGGGGAGTGCTGGCATGGAAAGAATTTGCGGGCTCAGGAACTCGCGCCAAAGTTTATCTTGCGCTGATGTTTGTTTTCTATGGGCTGGCAATTCTGCTGGTCGCGCGCGCCAACGGATGAATATGAACAACTGCAGTCTAGAGCAACATCCCGGCAATTGATGCCGACATCAGGTTGGCCATCGTCCCCGCCAGCATTGCACGCACGCCCAGGCGAGCCAGTTCGCCTCTCTTGTTGGGCGCGAGCGCGCCAATGCCGCCAATCTGAATTCCGATCGAGCTGAGATTCGCGAAGCCGCACAGAGCGAATGTGGCAATCGTAACCGAGCGCGGATCGAGCGCTGCTTTCTGCGCCCCTAGCATGGAAAACGCGACCAGTTCGTTTATCACCATGCGCGTCCCCAGCAGGTTGCCGACGATGCGACAGTCGTGCAGGGGAATGCCAATCACCCAGGCGATGGGAGCGAAGACGACGCCAAAGATCTGCTCCAGGCTTTCGGGAAACCACGACACGTGATTGTGAATGCCGCCGAAAATTCCATTGACGAGCGCAATCAGCGCAAGAAACGAAATCAGCATCGCGGCAATATTGAGCGCCAGCTGCAAGCCATCGGTCGTTCCTCGAGAAATTGCGCCGAGCAGATTCTCTTCTTTCTCCGTTTCTTTCTCCTCGGCACTCATCACCACTCGGCCGGCGGTTCGCGCCTGCTCCGTTTCCGGCACCAGCATTTTCGCCATCAGCAGCGTCCCCGGTGCTGTCATGATGACGGCGCTCAGCAGGTGTTTTGGGTCAATGCCGAACGCGATGTAGGCGGCCATAATTCCGCCGGAAACGTGCGCCATGCCACTCGTCATCACGGTCATCAGTTCGGAACGCGTGAGGTCCGGCAGGAATGGACGGATCGTCAGTGGCGCTTCGGTTTGTCCCATAAAAATGCTGGCCGCCACATTTAACGATTCGGCGCCGCTCGCTCCCATCACCCGGGTCATCACCCAGGCAAAAATTTTGATGATGATTTGCATGATCCCGAAGTGATAGAGCACGGCGAAGAAGGCGGCGATGAAGATGACGGTGGGCAATACTCCGAAAGCGAAGTATCCCAGTTGCGATCCCGGCTTGGCGAGGTCGCCAAATACGAAGTGAGATCCGGCGTAGGCGTAGCCGAGCAGCTTCGTTACGCCGTCTCCCGCTTTCTGAAATACAATCCGCCCAGCGTCAATGCGCAACACGAAAACCGCGAAAACGAACTGCAGCCCCAAACCCCAGGCGACGGTCTTCAGACGAATGGCACGGCGATTGGTGGAAAAGATGTAGGCGAAGCCGAGCATGGTTAGCAGGCCAAGAATTCCCGTGAAGCGTCCCATTCAGTGTTTCTCCCCGTGCTCCCCAATGACTCTATGGATGAGTGGCCTTTTCGGAGATGGCGGGTCGTGCGTCACAACACAACTCGCCTCAATCAGTTGCCGGGCGCGCGTTGCTGGAGCCTCCGCATTGTAGTAAATCGTTGCCAGAGGCTCTCCGGCGGCGACGCGATCTCCAACTTTCTTGTGCAGCACAATCCCGACAGCTGGATCGACAGAATCTTCCTTGCGCTCCCGTCCGCCACCGAGAATCACGCAGGCACTGCCAATCTGCTCGCACTGCATGGAGGCGAGATGTCCGGCTTTCGCACTGGAAACCTGCAGGGTGTGCCGCGCCTGAGGCAGGCGATTGTTGTCGTCGATGACGCCCCCATCACCCCCCTGCAGTTCCACCATCTGCCGGAATTTTTCCAAAGCCTGGCCAGAAGAAATCAGTTTGGCGCCGTGCTGTTTTCCTTCCGCAACCGTGTGAGACACACCGCCGAGATGCAGCATCCAACCTGTAAGCTCGAGGCAAAGTCTCACCAAATCTTCCGGTCCGCCGCCGCGCAAGACCTCGACGACCTCCATCACTTCCAGGGCATTGCCGATCTTGTTGCCCAAGGGCTGATCCATATCCGTGATGAGCGCGACCACTTTCTTTCCCATCCGCTCTCCGGTTTCGACCATCAATTCCGCGAGGAAGACGGCATCTAGCTCGTTCTTCATGAAGGCGCCGGATCCCGTCTTCACATCGAGCACCAACGCGTCGATACCTTCCGCCAGTTTCTTGCTCATGATGGACGCGCAAATTAAATACGGACTTTCCACCGTGCCGGTTACATCGCGTAAGGCGTAAAGTTTGCGATCAGCCGGTGCGATCTCTGCCGTCTGGCCAATCATCGCGCAGCCACAGATTTCCAGCACACGGCGAAACTCGGCCACGGAAAGATTCACGTTGAAGCCGGGAATGGCTTCCAATTTGTCTAGCGTTCCACCGGTGTGCCCCAGGCCGCGCCCGCTAATCATGGGAACTGCGATCCCAGCCGCCGCCGCCAAGGGAGCGAGCACCAGGGAAGTTTTGTCGCCGACGCCACCCGTGGAGTGCTTGTCAACTTTCTTAGCCCGCAAGGAAGAAAGGTCGAGCACATCGCCCGAATGCAGCATCGCATCCGTCAGCGCTGCCGTCTCTGGTCGCGTCATCCCCTTCAGCACTACTGCCATCAGCCACGCCGACACTTGATAATCGGGGATGGCTCCCTTCGTGTACGCGTTCACCAGTCCTTCGATTTCGCCCCGCGTTAGTTCAACGCCGTCTCGCTTTTTGCGGATCACATCAATCGCACGGAACGTTTGCGGAACCGATGTCGGCTGCATCACTGTAAGCGGAATCCTTCCGGAAGAAGTTCTGTGATGTGCGCCTGCTTCGGTCCGGTTGCGCCCTGGAAAAAGATGGTCGCGTCAGGACCAAACTCGTAAATCACTTGACGGCAGGCGCCGCAAGGCGAGCAGGCAACTCCGTGGTCGTTGACGACGGCTACGGCCTGAATCTCAATCTTCGGACCCAATTGCGCGACCGCAGAAAAAATCGCGGTTCGCTCCGCGCAGTTGCTCATGCCATAGGACGCGTTCTCGACATTGCAGCCAGGAAAGATTTTGCCGTTCGTTAGCAGGATTGCCGCGCCCACGCGGAACTTCGAGTACGGAGCATGGGCGTTTTTCATTGCTTTAGCGGCCGCTTGATCCAGTTTTTTCCGCAGGTCGGCGGACACCGTCTTCGTGCGCATAGAGAAATAAATACCCTGGAAATGCAGTTGAATGAGCTCGCTGCAATCGCCGAATCGTGCGCCATTGTAAACCCTCGCTGTCAATTCCGGTATTCTCTTGCCGCCCGCTCGACAGGAAGATCTCAAGACAATCGAAACTCGCGTTGTAAGATTGCCTGCCGTACAATTGCTCTGCAGGGAATTCGCCCGTGTTCAGGCCTCGCGGGCTCGCATTGCGACGAAACAATTACACCTAGAGATGCCATGTCGTTCGATCACGGTCATTCCAACCTAGCGGGCGAATCCAGTAGCAAGATCGCGTTCCGCGAGCCCGACAATTCCAGCATGCTCGCCGGGAGATCGCTTCTGCCAAACTCCGGCATTCCGCTCGACCTGAATTGGCTGCAGGAAGTCCGAGTCAACACGAGCGCAGTGGAACGCCGCGCCCAGACGCAGGTAGCCCGCCGCACGGTGAAGAAGGAATGGCAGGCTGCGTGGCTTCTGCGTGCGCTGTCCTGCATGGACCTGACTACACTCTCGGGCGATGACACCGATGAGCGCGTGCGGAGATTGTGCGCCAAGGCGCGGCAGCCCATCCAGCAGGATCTCGTACACAAGCTCGGGATCGAGGAGCTGGGCGTCAAGGTGGCGGCGGTGTGCGTTTATCACACCTTTATCGAGACTGCGCTGAGTGCGCTGGAGGGCAGTGGAGTCCACGTTGCGGCAGTCTCGACCGGCTTTCCCGCTGGTCTGTCGCCACTCGCCGAGCGCGTCGCGGAAATTCGGCGGTCGGTGGAAGCCGGAGCGCATGAAATCGACGTTGTCATCACCCGTGCGCATGTTTTCGGTGGCCGCTGGCAGGCCCTCTATGATGAGGTCGCGACTTTCAAACAGGCCTGTGGCGGAGCACATATGAAAGTCATTCTGGGAACCGGCGATCTGCTGACGTTGCGCAACGTGGCGCGGGCCAGCCTCGTCGCCATGATGGCTGGCGCAGACTTCATCAAGACTTCGACCGGCAAGGAACCGACGAACGCTACGCTCCCGGTAAGCCTGGTCATGGTTCGCGCCATCCGCGAATATGCGCAGCAAACCGGAATGGCGGTTGGTTTCAAGCCGGCCGGGGGGATCCGCACCGCAAAGCAGTCCATCGACTGGCTGGCCATGATGAAAGAGGAACTCGGTCCGTCATGGATGCGAGCAGAACTGTTCCGCTTCGGCGCGAGCGGATTGTTGGGAGACATCGAGCGACAGTTGGAGCATTATGCAACCGGACGCTATTCTGCCGAATACCGTCATCCGATTGCATAGCTGCAAAATGTGTGCGTGAATGATTTTGGTCGAGCCCGAACAAGTGAGCCGAGCCCAATGAGCATTGCCGAAAAGTTTGCCACCATGGAGTACGGACCCGCTCCGGAAGATCCGAAAGAGGCAGAGGCGTGGTTGGAGCGCCACGGGCGGCGTTTCGGACTCTTTATCGGCGGAGCGTGGCAACCGCCCGCGGCAGGAGAATATTTCGACACCTTGGACCCGTCGAATGGCGAGAAGTTGGCGGCGGTAGCTCAAGGCGGTGTTGCGGACATCAACGCTGCCGTTGGCGCTGCTCGCGCGGCGTTTCCGAAATGGCGGGCACTGACTGCGCACGCCCGCGCCCGCTATCTCTACGCACTGGCGCGGCTCGTGCAAAAACATTCCCGGCTCCTCGCGGTTCTCGAAACCATGGACAACGGAAAGCCGATCCGCGAGAGCCGCGACATCGATATTCCGCTCGTAGCCCGGCATTTCTACTACCACGCTGGTTGGGCACAGTTGTTCGCGCAAGAGTTCCCCGGATACGAACCCTGCGGCGTGGTGGGTCAGATTATTCCGTGGAACTTTCCGCTCCTCATGCTGGCGTGGAAGATCGCACCGGCGCTGGCGACGGGAAACACGGTGGTCTTGAAGCCCGCGGAGTTTACTCCGCTTACGGCGCTCGCGTTCGCTGAACTATGCCAGGAAGCGGCATTGCCCGCCGGAGTCGTCAACATCGTTACCGGAGACGGGTCGACCGGCGAGGCGCTGGTGAGGCATCCGGATGTCGATAAGATTGCGTTCACTGGGTCGACCGAAGTGGGACGCGCGATTCGCAACGCGACCGCCGCAAGCCACAAACGCCTTTCGCTCGAACTGGGTGGGAAATCTCCGTTCATCGTCTTCGAAGATGCCGACCTCGACAGCGCAGTCGAAGGTCTCGTCGATGGAATCTGGTTCAACCAGGGACAAGTGTGCTGCGCGGGTTCGCGCCTGCTAATGCAGGAGAGCATCGCGGAGACGTTGATGTCCAAGATTCGCGACCGCATGAGCACCCTGCGCGTCGGACCTCCGCTCGATAAGGCGATTGATATCGGCCCCATCGTCGCGCGCGTGCAACTGGATCGCATCGAACGCATGGTGGCACAGGGCGTGGCGGATGGCGCAACCTGCTGGCAACCTCAAGTTGTGTTGCCCTCGCGGGGTTTCTATTTTCCTCCGACTCTTCTGAGCAATGTGCATCCAACGTCGATCGTCGCGCAGCAGGAAATCTTCGGCCCTGTTCTCGCGGCGATGACTTTCCGCACTCCCAAGGAAGCGGTTGAGTTGGCCAATAATACGGTCTATGGCTTGGCATCGTGCGTGTGGAGCGAGAACATCAACGTGGCGTTGCAGGTGGCGGCGCAACTCAAGGCGGGCGTCGTATGGGTAAATTGCACAAATCTGTTCGACGCAGCTTGCGGCTTTGGCGGATATCGCGAGAGCGGATATGGCCGCGAAGGTGGTAGAGAAGGGTTGCTCGAGTACATGGAGCCCGCCTGGTTCCAGCATGCGCCGAAACTGCAAACTGCGAACGCTCTCCCGGCTACTCAGACAGAAGAGAAACCCGACGCAAGTACGCCCGCCATTGACCGCACGGTTAAGCTCTATATTGGCGGCAAGCAGGCGCGTCCCGACTCCGGCTACAGCATGGAAGTGCGCTCGCCTGACGGCCGACTGTTAGGCGAAGCTCCTCTGGGCAGTCGTAAAGACATTCGCAATGCCGTCGAAGCGGCTCGCAAGGCTGAGGCATGGGCAAAGGCTACGGCGCACAATCGGGCGCAAGTTCTCTATTACTGTGCGGAGAACCTCGCCCAACGGCGTGGTGAAATCGTCCAGCGACTCGCCGGGGTCGTGGGCGAGAAACAAGCCACTGCCGAGGTCGACCTTGGCATCGAACGCATCTTTTCGTATGCAGCATGGGCCGACAAATTCGACGGCGCGGTGCACAATCCGCCTTTCCGCAATATCGCAATCGCGATGAACGAGGCGATTGGAACGGTCGGTGTAATCTGCCCCGCGGAAGCTCCGCTGCTGGGTTTTCTTTCGCTGGTGATGCCACTGCTCGCCGCGGGCAACACGGTGATTGCCATTCCATCGGAAAAATATCCTCTCATCACCGGCGACCTCTACCAGCTTTTCGATACCAGTGACCTGCCCGGCGGGGCGGTAAATATCGTGACCGGCTATGCCTCGCAGCTTCTGAAGACACTCGCCGAACACGATGACGTCGATGGGATTTGGTGTTACGGGGACGCGGCTACCGTCGCGGCAGCGAAGGCGATGTCGAGTGGAAATCTGAAACAGGTCTGGACGAACGAAGGCCGCACGATCGATTGGTTTAATCCCAAGCAGGCGGAAGGCCGCTGGTTCCTCGAGCACGCCACGCAGGTCAAAAATATCTGGGTCCCATACGGCGAATAGTCGTCGGGATTCGATCGTCGGCGCCGGTTCGCGATTTGCATTTGTAGTGGTCCGGCGCTAGCATACCTGCGTCCGCTTCGCCGCTTCATTCTCGTTTTGCACGTTTCGGTTTCACCAAGGAGGACATATATGGGCATCGCAGTTTCCCCTCAAATTCATCCACAAGTCGCGGAGTTCATCGATAAGCCACGAAAAATGTTGATCAACGGAAGGTGGGTGAACGCCGCCTCCGGAAAAACTTTTCCTACCTACAATCCCGCTACCGGCGAAGTTTTGGCTCAGGTCGCAGAAGGCGATCGCGAAGATATCAATCAGGCCGTAAGCGCTGCGCGCAAAGCCTTTGACAACGGTCCCTGGCGACGGATGACTGCATCCGAACGCGGCCGCCTGATCTGGAAACTCGCCGATCTGCTCGAACAGCATACCGAGGAATTCGGCTATATCGAGAGCCTCGACAACGGCAAACCCCTCAACATTGCCAAGGCCGCCGACGTCCCGCTGACGGTTGATCTGTTCCGCTACATGGCGGGATGGGCGACCAAGATCGAAGGCAACACCATTCCTCTCTCGGTTCCCTACACGCCCGGAGCAAAGTATCTCGCGTACACGCTGCGCGAGCCCGTTGGCGTGGTTGGCCAAATCATCCCGTGGAACTTCCCGCTTCTCATGGCGGCGTGGAAGCTTGGTCCGGCATTAGCTACAGGTTGCACCGTCGTATTGAAACCCGCCGAGCAAACTCCGCTCTCCGCGCTGCGTCTTGGGGATCTGATCATGGAGGCCGGCTTCCCCGACGGCGTCGTCAACATTGTGCCCGGCTATGGCGAGACGGCCGGGGCCGCGTTGGCGGCTCATCCCGACGTAGACAAGATCGCTTTCACCGGGTCCACGGAAGTGGGCAAGCTGATCGTCCACGCCGCGACCGGCAACCTTAAGAAAGTGTCGTTAGAGTTGGGTGGCAAATCTCCCAACGTCGTGTTCAAAGATGCGGATCTCGAGACTGCCATTCCCGGCTCGGCGAGCGCCATCTTCTTCAACCATGGCCAGTGCTGCTGCGCCGGTTCGCGCTTGTACGTCGAGAAACCGGTTTACGATCAGGTCGTGGCAGGGGTGGCGGAGCAGGCCCGAAAAATTAAAGTCGGCTCGGGTCTTGACCCGGACACGCAGATGGGTCCTCTGGTTTCAGAAGAACAAATGAATCGGGTTTGCGGTTACTTAGAGTCCGGATTCTCCGAAGGCGCAAAAGCTATGGCTGGCGGCCACAAGACCGGTGACCGTGGATACTTCGTTGAACCTACGGTCCTGGTAAACACCAAGGAAAACATGAAAGTCGTGCAGGAAGAAATCTTCGGACCGGTCGTGACGGCGATGCCATTTACGGATCCGGAAGAAATCATTCCCCGGGCCAACGACAGCGACTACGGCTTGGCCGCTGCCGTCTGGACGCGGGACATTGGCAAGGCGCATCGCATGGCGGAGCAGCTTCGCGCCGGCACGGTGTGGATCAACTGCTACAACATCTTCGACGCGGCCATGCCCTTTGGAGGTTACAAACAATCTGGTTGGGGACGCGAGATGGGACACGACGCCCTCAATCTCTACACACAAACCAAAGCCGTCTGCACCAGAATCGCCTAACCATTTGCGGTCTTTAAAAACAATCGGACGGTGGGTCAACTCCACCGTCCTTTTATCCTTGCCATCTTTAGCTGGTGGTTCTCTATTTCTCCATGAGCAGAACCTTCTCGGCATCATCGATTTCCGTCAGCTTCACCTCGATCACTTCGCTCGTAGCGGTCTGCACATTGCGGCCCACGAACGTCGCTTCGACGGGAATTTCCCGATGTCCGCGATCGATCAGCACGCACAGTTGCACGCGTCGCGGTCTGCCGTGCGAAAAGAGCGCGTCCAGCGCGGCCCGAGTAGTGCGTCCCGTAAACAGAACATCATCGACCAGCACAATGTTCTTATCCTCAATCTCAAATCCAATCTCTTTCTCCTGCACCACTGGCTTAGGGCCTAGCGTCGAGAGATCATCGCGGTAAAAAGTTATATCCAAAGTTCCCACCGGTACTTTCGCGTTCTCGATTCGGGTAATGATCTTGCCCAATCGTTCCGCGATCGGAACTCCACGACGGCGAATTCCGACCAGTCCCAGGCCGTCGATCCCGCCATTTTTTTCCACGATTTCGTAAGCCAGTCGTACCAGCGTACGCTCAATTTCCGATGCGGACATGAGTTGAGCCTTCTGGCGAAGGCCAGTCTTGCGCGAAGGATTCTTGGCATTCATTCGGAGTTGTGCCTCGGCAGCCGGGAACCGGCTACCCAATGTAGTCAACGCGCTCTCCCAGGTCAAGCGCCTGAGAATCTCATATTAATGCAGCGGTACTTGCCCCGCTGGAAAGCCTAAATGTTGAACTTCTCGACAGGTTCGGTTTCGCAATGGCTTGCGGAGAATGCCCGTTGGCTGGGGCACTCTGTTTTTATCGTGCGCGCGAGCGGAGGGGTTCCGTCTCGCACTGATACCAGATTGATGTTCTGAGGACACAGGCTCGCGGCATCCGTCGCGACAATCCCCACCCCCTGATTTCTGCCCAGAGCCTTGGCTCGATAGAGAGCCGCGTCCGCCAACGCAATCGATTCCTCGGCGCAAATCGCCTCAAACGCATCGCGGCTCCAGGGGTAGGCGGCCCATCCCACGGAACAGGTCTTTTTTACGGTGATTCCCTGGCCAAGATCGAACGCTTCCGACGCCATCACTTCCAGAATACGGCTGCAGAACGCTGGAATCCCCGACGGATCGGCCGAACGACTCATGATGAGAAATTCCTCTCCGCCCCAGCGCACCAGCACATCGGACTTGCGGACGACGGTAGAGAGCCTTTGTGCCACGAGTTGCAAAAGCCTGTCTCCCGCAGGATGGCCGTGCCGATCGTTTACTTCTTTGAAAAAATCCATGTCCACCATGATGAAGACCAGGTCGCGATGATCCAGTTCCCGAACCTCGCTGCCTCGGGCGCGCTGATAATTTCGCAGAACCTGTCCGGCCTCTGCCGGAAGAATCTCTTCCAGATAGCGCCGGTTCCAAACTCCGGTCAGTACATCCGTGAAGGAGATTTCCTGCAACTCCAAATTCTTTCGTTGCAATTCCAGACTGTGCCACCTCAGCGAATGTTCCTTGTTTTCCAGTTCATCCTTGAGCCGGCACATTTCGTCCAGGTTCTGCCTCGACAATCGCAGCAGGCTGAGTAACTCCTGATCCAACAAATGTTGTCTGAAAAACACTAATGTGCCCATCACCAGCATAGTACCTACGGTCAATAGCAGTCGATAAGTGCGAACCTTCTGCGGCGCATCTCCGCCGAATTGCGCCCAGGCCATCATGAGCGGAGTGATGAAGACGGCCACCATAGCGAGACGCGCTTTCCAAATTTCGTGACCGCGACTGGGCACTTCTTCGAACGGATGCTGGGCCACGATCTCGCGCGGCAAGAAGCCAATCCGCACAAACCAGACCATTCCCGCCACCAGCGGCACGTCGAAGAGACTGCCCGTGTAATACAGATGGAGATCGATAGCCTCGCTAGCCATCAGTGAGGCGACGCAATAGAGCAAGGTTGCGACGAAGAGATGGAAGTAAAGGCTGCGCCACGCTCCGTGGCTCCGTCGCCATACCAGCATCAAACTGGTGGCCAATACCAGCTCTTCGGAAACATACAGCAGGTCAAAACTTCTGCCATACGCGAGTTCGCTGGGATGTACATACTGCCAGGGAATCACGACAAACAGGTACAGAAAAAGCCACCATGTAAACAGAAGCGCGAAATCGAGCGTGCCCACTCGCAACCTGCGCTCGCCCTGCTGAACATGTGGTTCGATCGCTACCGCGGCCATCATGGGAACGATGTGTAGAAACAGAATTACATCGCCAACGAATGAATTGGGCACGTCATGCCGCAAATAAACTTCCAGATAGGTCCACATGAGTTGTGCGGCCAGCCACATCCCCAGACCTAGACCCAGAAGCGTCCAGAATAAGCGGGCCTTCGGTGCCGCCTGCCTCACATTGGAAAAGACTGCGCCCATTGCGCAAAGCAGAATGAGATCTTGCAGAATGTCGCCAAAGGCCGTCAGAGCAAATCCGCGGGGGGCCAACAGCGACAGCAGGACCTGTGCGCACACCACCGCGCACGCGGCGGCCGTCCACTTGCTTGCGTGCTGAAGCGGAGATTTCCCCACGTTCCAAATTGTATGGTCCGCGGGAACCGCGCATGTATTACCGAGGTAATCAAGATGGCGAGACGGAATCTGGGGGGAAGCACTTACGCGGTGTGAGCACCTACGAAAGTACGGCGGAAAAGCGCTGCACGAAACGGTAAACGTCCTGATAGGAGTTGTACAGGGGCACCGCCGCGACCCGCAGGGTGTCCGGCTCCCGCCAGTCTGCGATCACTTCCACCGCGGCCAGCTGGTCGCAAAGTTTGCGGCTAGCGCCTGGTAACCGGATCGAGAGCTGAGCGCCCCTTCTTTCCTCCTCGCGTGGCGTGATGACAGAAAACCGGTGCGAAGCGTGCTGATCGAACAGGAATTGCATGTATCCGGTGAGCCACACGCTCTTGGCCCGCAACCGTTCTAGGCCCGCCTCAGCGAAGATTTCCATCGAGGCGCGCAGAGCGGCCAGCGCCAGGATCGGAGGATTGCTCAATTGCCAGCCTTCTGCCCCCTCCATGGCATGAAAGTGCGGCCCCATCCGGAAGCGCGTTGTCTCATCGTGTCCCCACCATCCCGCCAAGCGGGGCAGGTTCCACGCGCGCGCATGTCGTTCGTGGACAAAACATTCTCCAACGCATCCCGGACCTCCATTCAAGTATTTGTAGTTGCACCAGACCGCGAAATCGGGCCCCCAGTCGTGCAGCCGCAGCGGTATGTTTCCGACGGCATGGGCCAGATCGAATCCGACGACGCACCCCTTTCGCTGCCCGGCTCTGGTGATTCCTTCCATGTCGAACGCTTGTCCGGTGACGTAGTTCACTCCCCCGATGAGGATCAGCGCAATCGAGTCGCCTTCTTGTTCGATCAGCGACTCGATATCCTGATCGCGCAGGCAGGCTTCGCCCTCCCGGGGCATGAGTTCGAGCAGCGACGAGGCTGGATCAAAACCATGGAAGCGGATTTGCGACTCGACCGCATACTGATCCGAGGGAAAAGCTCCGCCTTCGACGAGAATCTTGTGCCTGTCGGTCGTGGGACGATAGAACGACACCATCATCAGGTGCAAGTTCACGGTCAGCGAGTTCATCACCACCACTTCCGCCGGTTCTGCCCCCACCAGCCCTGCGGTCTGCTGTGTGAGGAGCCGGTGATAAGGCATCCACGGGTTCCGTGCATGGAAGTGCCCTTCCACGCCGAGATCCGCCCAGTCGCGAAGCTCCTGCTCAAGATACGCGCTCGCCGTTTTCGCCTGCAGCCCGAGCGAGTGCCCGCACAGATAAATGCAATCCTCCCCAGTTCTTGTTTTTGGAATGAGGAAGCGCTGGCGAACCTGCGCCAGGGGATCGCGGGCATCCATTGCCACTGCAAAATCTTCGCTGGCCTGAAATCGAGGAACAGTCACGAAACCAGCTCCACAGGGGGGAGTTCGCTGCGGATCAACCTGTCGGCCTTCTTCCAATCGAGGTCTTCGATGTGATCGATCCCATCACAAAGCTCCGTCAGCATGAGATCCTGCACTTGCCCACGCTTTAGCGCGGTTGCGTAGGGAATACGATGAAAGGTCACCATTGCATACTTGGGCACAAACAGCTGCGGATATTTTGCCTCCAGAGCCAGCTCTACCTTCTTGCGCAACAGAAATCTCGGATCGGCCACACGGTCTCGCATCTCCACAAAGTTTTCGACAGCCAGGTCGGCAATCGCATCGGTATTGATTTTTCGCGCCTCTTCGAACTCTCGGAAAACCCGGTCCCAGTCGGCTCCATACCGGTCCAGCAGTGCCAAGAACGCAGTGCAGTCTTCAAAACCGCAGTTAATTCCCTGTCCGAAGAAAGGAACAATCGCATGCGCTGCATCCCCCAGCAGCAGAATCCGCCCGTCAAGATGCCAGGGCGAGCATTTGATTGTCGCCATCGCACCCGTGGGATTGGCAAAAAAGCTCTCAGCCAGATCGGGCATAAGCGGAATCGCATCCGGAAACCGCGACTGAAAAAACTCGACCACCGCAGCTGGCGTGATCAATTGGGCAAAACTGTCCGGACCTTCGAACGGCAGAAAAAGAATGCAGGCAAATGTCCCGTCAACGTTGGGCAGGGCAATGAGCATGTAGTTGCCCCGCGGCCAGATGTGAAGGGCGTTGGTTTCGAGGACACGCTTTCCCTCGGCTCCGGCTGGAATCGTCAGTTCCTTGTACCCGTAGTCGAGATACTGCTGTGAGAAATTGAAGCGGCTCAACTTGAGCATTTCCCCACGGACCGCCGACGCCGATCCATCACAACCGATTACCACAGGTGAGTCAAGCCTACGGTCCTCGTTGGTCCGCTCATTCCGGACCTGAAGCGCTCGCGTCTTGGGGTCGATGCCGATGCAGCGTTGTTGAAAATGAATCTGAACGCCGTGGGCCTCGGCCGCGCTCATCAGCACAATATTCAGTTCGGCGCGTGAAATGGAATGGATGACTTCAGCTTCATTCTTCCCATAAGGCTGAAAGGTAAGATCGGATGTAACCGAATGCATCATCCTTCCCTTCATCGGAATGGCGACCTTTCGCATGTCGTTCCACAGACCGGCTTCGGAGAGCGCGTGGATGCCACGGGTAGACAGGGCCAGATTGATCGACCGGCCTGCGGGGATGGGCACGCGTCGCATATCCGGACGACGTTCGTAGATCTCAACGCAAAAACCGCGCCTGACCAGGCCAAGGGCAAGCAGTGGTCCGTTGAGCCCTGCGCCAATCAGCGAGATGTTCCTGGCGTTGTTAGCCATGCCGAAAAGAGAATGAACAGGTTGCGCGGAAGAGTTAACGGGTTATTCGGTCAGCAGCGTCCGCGCCTCCCACAGTTCCGGGAAGAATTTCTTGTCCAGCGTATGTTTCAAGTACGACGAACCAGCGCTTCCCCCGGTTCCCCTACGCACACCAATCACGCGCTCTACCAATTGAATGTGCCGAAGCCTCCAGCTCACCACCAGTTCGTCAAACTCTGTAAGCCGTTCGCACACATCAATCCAGTCGCGATGGCTGCGCTCATCCCGGTAAAGCGAAAGGATCGCCCGGGCTCGCGCGTCGAAGCGCTCACGTTCGGTCGCGTTGTCATCGACCCGCAGCTTGCCCATCGACCGCAACGCGTCGAAGAAGACATCGTGCAGAGACGGCTCACTCAGTCGTCGTTCCAAAAGAGCATGCGCCTCCGGAGTCGGCCGGTGATAGCGCAACATCTTCTCGTCCTTCAGGCCGCACAGGAATTCCAGCTCACGAAATTGCTCCGATTGAAATCCGCTGGCCGGTTCCAGCTTGCCGCGGAATGCCAGGAAGTGCGTGGGGAGCATGGTCTCCAGAATCGTAAACTGCTCCACCAGCACTCGCGTAATTTCCGTGCAGCGTCGCAGCAGCCGCGCCGCTTCATACACTTCGTCTCGTGATGAAGGATTCGTCCCCGCCGCCCGCAGGTTCGCGACCACCGCGTCCAGATCATGCAACAATTCCCTGAACCACAGCTCATAGGTTTGGTGCACGATGATGAAAAGTAACTCATCGTGATGTTGCGGCCAAGATTGTGGATGTTGGAGTTTAAGGAGCTCCGGAACCTTGAGATACGAACTGTAAGTAAGCTGCTCGCCCTGGGGCACGATTGGCCCTCCGCCTGAAGATGTCACTGCCTCGGCGGTCGCGACGGCGTTCTCGCTTTTCAATCCCAGAAACGAAGCTGCATTTCCGCCCAGCAACAGGGCTTTCGCAGGTTCCGGCAAATTACTGGTTCGAATCAGCGATCCTACCTGATGTTCACCCAGAGGGAAGGGGTAATCCGAACCCAACATCACGCGATCGGCTCCCATGGTTCCGACCAGAAAGTGCAGTGCGCGATCGTCAAACACGGCCGAATCCACATGGAAACGATTCAAATACTGGCTGGGCGGCAACTCGCAAACGCCATGGGCCGCCGGATGATGGTGCCATGCGTTCTCCAGCCGTCCCAGCAGGAACGCGAAACTTCCTCCGCCGTGAGCGAAGCAAATTCGCAGCCTTGGCGGCAGCTTGTCGAATGCTCCCCCTAAAATCAGTGCAACCATACCCAGCTGCGTCTCCGCCGGCATGCCCACGGTCCAGGGCATCATGTAGCTCGACATCCGCTGCGGTGCCATCATGTCCCAGGGATGAACCAGCACCGCCGCGCCTTCATCCGCGCAGTGATGCAGAAATGTCACAATGCCCGGATCGTCGAGATTTTTATTGCCCACGTGATTGCCAATCTGCACCCCAAGATGGCCCGCCCGCATGCACCTGCTCAGTTCTTTGCACGACTCGTCGATATCCTGCAAAGGAACCTGGCACAATGACTTCAGCCGGCCCTTTCCCTGCGCGCACAGTTCCAGCGCGGCATCATTGAACAAGCGCGCACAGTCCGATGCATGCTCGGAGGGACGCTCGTAGGCAAACAGAACCGGCGTGGCGGAGAAAACCTGCATCTCGATGCCGTCCCGGTCCATTTCGCTGAGCCGCACTTCAGGATCCCAACAGGCGGAATAAATCTGGCGGAAGAATCGACCGCCGACCATGATCTCCGCCTCCCCTGCGTCCGTGTGCTTGATCCACGGCCAGTCGGGCGTGCCGTAACGCGCCGCTAGATCCGGCCAGGTGCGGGGAAAGAAATGATTGTGGATGTCGATGACAGCCATCTTTATTGTTTGCCGGGATGAACCGCGCCACAGTGTTTGCACTTGCGCAGGTTCTCGTTGCTGTAGAACTGCTCAAACAAGGGAGGCAGATCGCGCACAATACTCTTCAGTTTTACTTCTGCCCGATGTAGCAATTGATGACACTTCTGGCAATACCATTCAAACCCATCCCGTGCGCCCTCAGGGCGTGGCATCTCCACTACCACTCCGATGCTGCCCTCTTGCAGCCGCTGGGGCGAATGCCGCATGTGCTTGGGCAGCAGAAAGATCTCGCCCTCTCTGATCGGAACCTCGAGCGGAGGCTTGCCGGGAGTCTCCATGATGCGAAGAAAAATGTTGCCCTTCAGCTGGTAGAAAAATTCTTCGGTTGGATCGTCGTGATAATCGCGCCGCTGGTTGGGACCTCCGACCACGGTCACCATCATCTCGCCATCTTCCCACACTTGCGCATTTCCCACCGGCGGTTTGAACTTTTCTCTGTTTTCTTCAATCCATCCCTGAAAGTTGAGCGCCTGGAGCGTCTTAATGGACGGCATAGGACTCCTATTTCTCGGGCTTGTAGGCCATCGCCCGGATTTCGATCAGCAGATGCGGATGCGGCAACTGGTGCACAGCCACGGTGGTTCGAGCGGGCCCATCGTTGCCGAAATATTCGCCGTATACCTGGTTGTATCCCGCGAAATCGTTCATATTCACCAGGTAAGTCGTCAGCTCGACGAGATCCTCGAGTTGCGCGTTCACGCTTGACAGAATGTCACGCACGTTCTCGATGACAGACTTGGTTTGCTCCCGAATATCGAGATGCGTCGTTCCCAGCTCATCGACCTCGGCGCCGGCAATCGTGTTATTGGCGCGGCGCGCACTCGTCCCGGATACAAAAAGGAAGTCGCCCGCGCGCTTGACGTGTGGATATCTGCCTCGCGGCCTGGCCTTGCCGTCAATTACTTTGCTCTCGACTTTCCCCATCGTTCGATTTCCACTGGTCCGGCTCAGACCTACAACCGGATGCAGATATTGTTCAGCTCGGAATAGAAATTCAGTGAATGCAAGCCGCCTTCGCGTCCGATGCCGGAGAGCCCTACGCCGCCAAACGGCGTTCGCAAATCCCGCAAGAACCAGCAATTCACCCACGTAATGCCGACCTTCATCTGCTGCGCCACGCGATGGCCGCGCTTCAAATTCGTCGTCCAAATTGAAGCCGCCAATCCGTACCTTGTGTCATTCGCCATACTAACCGCTTCCTCCTCCGTGTCGAAAGGAGCGACATGACACACCGGCCCGAAGATTTCTTCCTTCACGCAGCGCGCCGATTCCGGCAGTCCAGTATAGATCGCCGGTTGCACGTAAAAGCCCCGGTCGAGCTCATCGCCGAACTCGGGAACACCGCCCCCGGTGATGACAGTCGCTCCTTCTTCGCGTGCCCATCGGTAATACGAAAGCACTTTCTCGCGATGCTGCGACGAAATCAGCGGCCCAAGGTCCGTGGCCTCTTCCCAGGGAGACCCTGCTCGCAGGCCCTCTGCCTTGCGCTTCAGGGCGTCGACGAATCGATCGAAAATCGCGCGTTCAACGTAAACGCGCTCCGCGCACAGGCAAACCTGCCCGCTATTGAAGAATACAGCCTCGCTGACCCCGCTTACCGTTTCTTCGAAGTCACAGTCGGCGAAAACGATCGCGGCATTCTTGCCGCCGAGTTCAAAAGAAACTTGCTTTACCGATGCCGCAACCGTCTTCATGATGGAGGTCCCGGTCTCGGACTCGCCGGTAAAGGTGACCGCATTAACATCCGCGTGCTGCGTCAGAAATTCGCCCGCCGAGTTTGCTCCAAAGCCGTGGACCAGGTTATAGACTCCGTTGGGAATTCCAGATTCCTTCATCACCTCGGCGAGCAGCGTTGCGGTCGCCGGAGTTTCCTCCGAAGGTTTCACGACCACCGTATTTCCACACGCCAAGGCGGGTGCGACCTTCCACGTCAGCAACAAGAGAGGCAGGTTCCAGGGAGTGATAATGCCAACGACCCCAAGTGGCTTGCGGACAGCATAGTTCAGCGCGTTCTTTCCATTAGGACTCTCGGTCTGAAAGGATTCCAGACCCGCCGTCGTGATCATGTCGGCGAACACGCGAAAATTCGCCGCTGCGCGCGGAACATCCAGCCGTGAAGCCACCGCCGCGGGCTTGCCCGTATCCGCTACTTCCGCCGCGACGAAGCGATCGAAACGCGCTTCGATCCCATCGGCCACCTGACGCAGTCGCGCAGCGCGTTGGGGAATTGTCCATCCACCCCACTCGCGTCCGAGGGCCTTGCGGGCCGCTCGTACTGCATCATCGACCAGGCCCTGATCCGCTTCCGCGACCTGCGCGATCACGCTGCCGTCCGCCGGGTTGACGTCGGCAAATTCCCGCTTACCCGTTACGAACTGCCCGTCGATATAGTTCAGGAGTGACTTCAATCGCGTGAACTCCGCCGCATGGCAACAGCCTCACCTTAAACCAAACCACGGTCCTGGCGGTACACTCCGTTGCTGCGTTCTACCAAGTACCGCTCCAGCCCATCCCGCCACATCGGAACGGCAATTTCATACCGCTGCAAGCTCTTCCCCGATAAAACGGAGTACGCCGGACGGGGCGCGGGGCGCGCCATTTGTTGACTGCTGACCGGACGCACCTGGGTGGCAAGGTGCGCTCCCTTCACGATCTCGCTCGCGAATTCAAACCACGAACAATTTCCTGAGTTCGTGGCGTGCACAATTCCACAGGCATGGTTGCGACATAATTCGATGATCACTCTCGCCAAATCCACCGAGTAGGTCGGGCACCCACGCTGGTCATTCACGACATCCAGAGCCGGCCGGCTCGCTGCCAGTTTCAGAATCGTGTCGGGGAAGCACTTCCCTCCCGTTCCAAACAGCCAGGAAGTACGCGCGATGCAGCACTCCGGCAACAACTCTAGCAACCGGACCTCCGCCTCCGCCTTGGACCGTCCGTACACACTGGGCGGATTCCGCGCATCTTCAGTTTCATAGGGCGTGGTCTTTTTTCCGTCGAACACGTAGTCCGAACTGAGAAACAAAAGCTTCGTGCCGGTCCGCTTCGCCGCCTGCGCGACATTCACTGCCCCGTCGCGGTTTACGGCAAAGGCTAGATCGGGATGACTCTCGCAATCGTCCACGTTGGTGTATGCCGCCGCCAGCACAATCCACTCGGGGCGAGCCTGCTCGACCACTTGCAGCACCTTGTCCGCATCGCGAATGTCGACATCGCGCGAGCCGAGACCGACCACCTCATCCCGCGTCCATTCGCGCATGAGCGCCTTGCCCAACAGACCGGAGGCGCCAAGAATCGTCACGTTCATTTCGCTGGTTTCCCGCGGCTATTCGAAAGTCTCGGCATCGCGAAGAGCGATGCCGCGCTGGTCTTTCGCGGAGACGATCGGTTCGCCTTCCACTTCCCAGTCAATCTTCAATTCTGGATCACTCCATGCCAGAGTGCGTTCGTGTTCTGGAGCATAATAGTCGGTCGCCTTGTACAGCACCTGCGCCTTCTCCGAAATCACGCGGAATCCATGCGCGAAGCCTGCCGGTATCCACAGCATCCGTTTATTCTCGCCCGAGAGGCGCACCGCCTCCCAGCCGCCAAACGTCGGGGAACTTTTGCGCATGTCCACTGCGACATCCAGGATTTCTCCCTCCACGGCGCGCACCAGTTTCCCCTGTGCATGTTTGATTTGATAGTGCAGTCCGCGCAGCACATTCCGCCGGGAACTGGAATGGTTGTCCTGCACAAACCGCTCGTCGATACCCATCTCCGCAAACGCCTTTTCGTTGTAGCTTTCGAGAAAGAACCCACGCTCGTCGCCGAACACGCGTGGCTCCAGAATGACGACGCCCGGCAGAGAAGTCGAAGTTTTTCTGAAAGCATCCATTGCCCCCCCGCATCTACGGAACCGCCGTCATTTCAGAATACCCTTTCACGCAGGAGTTGCAGCAGGTACGCGCCGTAGCTGCTGTTTCTCATTGCGCTTCCGATCTTTTCAACCTTGGCCGCGGTGATGTAGCCGGAGCGATAAGCAATCTCTTCCGGACAGGCCACCATCAATCCCTGCCGTTTTTCGATTGCCTGGATGTAAAGCGCCGCATCCATCAAGGACTCGTGCGTACCCGTGTCCAGCCACGCCATACCGCGGCCCATCACCACAACTTCCAGTTCTCCCTTGTTCAGGTAGGCTCGGTTGACGTCGGTAATCTCGAGTTCGCCGCGGGCGCTCGGTTTCAGCGATTTCGCAATTTCCACCACTTGGCTATCGTAAAAATAGAGTCCGGTCACGGCATATCGCGACTTTGGTTGCTTCGGCTTTTCCTCGATGCTCAAGGCGCGCCCGTCTTTGTCGAACTCGACCACCCCATAACGTTCGGGATCATGCACTGGATATGCAAAAACCCGTGCTCCGTTCACTTTACTCGCCGCTTCTCGCAAATCTTTCGCCAGATCATGTCCGTAAAAAATGTTGTCTCCCAGAACCAGAGCACAAGGACTGCCCCCGAGAAATTCTTCTCCCAACAAAAAGGCCTGCGCAATCCCTTCGGGTTTGAGCTGCGCCTGGTAGCTCAGACGAATGCCAAACTGATTTCCATCGCGCAAGACAGACTGAAACCTGGGCACATCCTCGTGAGTCGAAATCACCAGAATGTCGCGGATTCCCGCCAGCATCAGCGTGCACAACGGGTAATAAATCATCGGTTTGTTGTACACAGGAAGCAGACTTTTTCCCATGGCCTGAGTCACGGGATAAAGACGCGTGCCCGATCCTCCTGCCAAGATGATGCCTTTGTATCGTGTGCTCTCGCTCATGATCTGATCGATCTGCCTCGTCGTCGAGTATGGCAATTAACCGGAATAGTGCGTGGCGACCCACTGCCGGTAGCTCCCACTGGTCACATTCCGCACCCACGGTTCATTCTCAAGATACCAGCGAACGGTCTGGCGAATGCCGCTCTCAAATGTCGCTTTCGGTTTCCATCCCAGTTCGCGTTCGATCTTGCGCGCGTCCATGGCATAGCGCCGGTCATGCCCCGGCCGGTCCTTCACAAAGGTAATCAGCGTGCGGCGGGAGTCCCCGGCACGCGGCGCCATCTCATCCACAAGGTCGCAGATGGTCTCGACGATCTCAATGTTCGGCTTCTCATTCCAACCTCCAATGTTGTAGGTATCTCCGGGCTGACCGTCCCGTAACACGGTGGCGATCGCCTCGCAGTGATCTTCCACGTAAAGCCAATCGCGCACGTTCTTCCCATCTCCGTAAACCGGTAATGGCTTCCCCTCGCGAGCGTTCAGGATAATCAGCGGTATCAGCTTCTCGGGGAACTGAAACCGTCCATAATTATTCGAACAATTCGTGGTGAGCGTCGGCAGACCGTAGGTGTGGTGATAGGCGCGCACCAGGTGATCGGAAGCGGCCTTCGACGCGGCATAGGGACTGTTGGGAGCGTAGGGAGTGGTTTCGCAAAATGGCGGATCGTTCGGCCCCAGCGAGCCGTACACTTCATCGGTGGACACGTGCAGAAACCGAAAGCGATTCCGCTCAGGTTCCGGCAGCGCTCCCCAGTACGCTCGCGTCTCTTCCAGCAAGGAGAAGGTCCCATCGACATTCGTGCGAATGAACTCTTCGGGACCACGAATGGAGCGGTCGACGTGACTTTCGGCCGCGAAATGCACGATCGCGCGCGGCTCGTGTTTCTTCATCAGCTGCCGGACCAGATCCCGATCGCCGATATCGCCATGAACGAATTCATACCGCACATCCTTTTGGACGGCGATGCTGTCCAGATTGTTTAGGTTCCCCGCATACGTCAGTTTATCCAGATTCACGACTGAAACTGATTCATCCTGCGTCTGCTGCAGGATGAAGTTGGAGCCGATGAAACCCGCGCCCCCGGTGACCAGGATGATATTTTGCATGCCCAATGTCGCTCGCTTCCAGGCTACCGCTCGCAGCCGCGCCGCTTGCACGACAAGCACTTGATTGTAATAAATAAGCACGGGGTGAGCCCCGTCCTCTGCGCAAGTGTTGAACTTTTATCTTTACCGGGCCCTGCGCCACAGCCGCAAGGGAAGCCATCATCTTTTCCAGCTTATTCCACCGTCCGCGGGCTCGCCAGACCATGCATCACCGATGCCGTGCGTACCGCATCCTAACCTGCCCTCCGTCCCGTGTCCACGCCCCGCCGACCGTTGCAGACCATTGCAGCAGCCGCGAACGTCTTTCTTGGCCAGCGCGGCAGTTCCCATCCGCTGCAAGTACATTTTCTCCCAAGGTCTATGGCAATCTTGTGCCACGGATACCGCTCCTCGATGCGCTTCTTGGGCCGTCTTGCCTGCGGGCTCCCGCCCCGCAGGATTCGCAATTAAGAAGCGCAAACGGTCTGCCAGCCGTCACAGTTGTCCTTTACGCCATGAATCATGGAGCTCCTCGGCAAGCGGGCGCCGGACACGGCGAGGGGAAGACGGTGGAAGCAATGAAGAAACTGCTGGATTGAATTGAAGCGGTGACGAGAACGCCCACCACTCCGGCGGCTTCAGAATAAGCAGAGGTTCCCGCATCATGTCAGGAAGCCGGAAACGCAGCCATTTGAAAACTTCGTCCTCTGCCCTGTATAAGGGACGGAACTCCTTGCCCGACGCCGCTTCCAATTCGCCCAGCGCGCCCCAGCCCCGCCGCTGGAGCATCCTTGCTGCAGGTCTGCTGCTGATCGCGCTCTCTCTGGTGGTGATCTACACCAGCCGTTCCGCGTTCCTCAGCCCGCTCGCTCTTGTCGTCGTCGCTGCCATTGGACTGGCCGCTCTCCTGCTCGAACTCCGTCTCCGCAAAGATCTATCCATCCGCGCCCCGCTTTGGCTCAATGTGCTTGGACTTATCTTCGCCGGAGCCGCCGTCTTCGCCGACTTTCTCCATCTTGGCGCGAACCTCCTGCTGCTCGCCGCGTTGGGAGCAGTCGTCTGCTTCGGCGTCAGCGGTGCCACCGTGCTGCACGCCCTCGGTAAGAGGAGAATCTGAATCCGGCGTCTGGCTTCCGCCGACCAGCTTTGGCATCAAGCTTCTTTATCATCCTATCTTCGGTTGAGAACGCTGGTTGAGAACGCTGCGCGTTGCCCGAAATCGGAGGCTCTGCTGACCCCGCGATCAGGCAGACCGGAAAGCGTGGAAGGTCAACCGCGGAAGCGAATTCCGAAGTCCGGAACGCGGATGCCTCTAATGCTTAAACTCCACCGCGACCGTCGTCTCCACCACGGCCGGCTCCCCATTCACACGATACGGCTCAAACTTCCACCAGCGCAAAGCATCCATGGCCGCGAGCGCCAGCACCTCAGGACCGTTGAGTGCGTGCATGTTCACCACCGATCCATCCCGCCCCACGACAATGTCCAGCGCAATAATCCCTTGCAGGTTTGCCTTGCGCGCCTCCGCGGGATAGGTCGGCTCGACACGGTGAACCAACAGTTTCTCCATCGCTTCAGCCGGCACCTGCACCTGCGGCTTTTCTGAGGACGTTATCTCGGGACTCTTCAATCCCGATTCCAACTCTTCCCAACCTCGATTCCAACGCCACCAGAGGACGGCGACAGCGAACACCACGAGGACCAGAAGGATTGTCCATCCCCCCCGGAATCGTTTCTTTCCTGGGCGCGCTTCGCTACTGAGCGTTTTCCGGGCTCCTTCGCTCGCATTCACGCTCTTTGCTGCCGCGGCGAAAGCCGGATTCGCGCTGACCTTGATCTCCGTCTCCGCCTCTTTGGCCCACTTCCGGATGTCTGCACGCTGTTCGGCGGACAGACCCATAAATTCGAGTCCACTGCAGAGCTTGTCCTGATACCGCACAATCGCCCGCGTTCGCAGAGGAGGCGCCACATCCGTGAGTTGTACTTCAATCGCCACCGCTTCGCCCGGAACTAATTCCTGCGCCAGCATGGCCGCGATCCCTCGCTCGCACACATTCAGCGCGCGTCCGGGCACCGTGTCCGGAATCCCCGACCGCAGCACGGTCACGTCCAGCACCGCCTGCAGCGGAAACCGAGGCCCCCGCCGGCGCGACGTCCCCTTCCATCCGATCACTGGTGCGCCAGTTGCCATTCAGTCTCTATCATGAGACCAGTTGTCACCCCGACTCTGATCTCGGCCAAGCGAGGAACCTGCTTTGCTGGTGTGGTTCCGGTCTCAAGCCGGACAAGGCGAGCGAAGGTCGGCGATTCTGCCTACCGCCGCAGTTCAACAATCTCGCTTCCGCGCGCAAATAAGGCCACGCTCGCCATCCCAACAAACAGCCCATGCTCCACGATGCCCGGCATCTCGCTCAATTGCCGGGCCAACCCATCCGCATCCGGAATCTGCCCAAACCGGCAATCCAGAATATGATTATTTTCGTCCGTCACATAAGGCTTGCCGTCTGCGCCGGTCCTTAACTGTACGTCGGCTCCCAGCGCCTTGATCCGTTTCGCCACCAGCGCCTGCGCAAACCGGATCACCTCCACGGGCAACGGGAACCTACCCAGCATTGGCACCTGCTTCGAAGCGTCCGCCACAATCACCAACTGCTTCGTTGCCGACGCCACAATCTTCTCCCGCAGCATCGCTCCGCCGCCACCTTTGATCAGCCGCAGCTGCGGGTCAACCTCATCCGCTCCATCCACCGTAACCGCGATCTCCTGGCATTCATCGAGAGTCGTCAGCGGAATGCCTAAGCTCCGCGCCAGTTCCCCCGACCGAATGGAAGTCGGAATCCCGCGAATTCTCAGCCCATTTTTGACTTTCTCGGCAAGCAGCTTGATAAAGTAGGCGGCTGTTGATCCCGTCCCGAGACCGACGACCTGGCCATCTTTTACGAATGGCAAACTGGCTCGCGCCGCCGCCTCTTTTTCCTGATCGTTTTTTGTTCGGTCGCTATTCCGTTGATCGTCCGCCATAGTCCAATGCCCCACTTCCGTTCCTAAGTTGTCATTCCGACCCTGAGCTGTGCCAAGGGGAGGAATCTGCCGTTGCTCAGCCAGCAGGGGGCATTTCACCCCAAAATCCTCTCCGTATAAATCAAATATCCCGCCAGCACCAATCCAAACAGCACCATCAAAATCGTGATCAGATCCACCACAAACCCCGCCGGCTCAAACGTCCCAGCAATCAACTGAGCCCGAGTCTTGCGATACCGCACTAGCCCCGCCACCACCAGCGCTACACCCGCAATAATCGTGAACGACCCCATGACCACGGAAATCCCCGCACTCTTTACTCGATGTCCCTGCAATGCCGTCAACTGCCGCATCGCAATCGAGAACCGCCCAATGGCGAATCCAAACACCACGATCGCGGCCCCGGTTCTCACCCAGGCCAGAAACGTACGCTCATTCGCCAGATGATCGCTGGCTCGATGGGAAATGGGATTCTCCACCACGGCATCCTCCGTCACCCATGCTCCTCCACAGCCGCCAGCATTATTCCACAGCGTGAGCGATCAAACCGCGGCAATCACCTCGTAGGGACGCATCATCTCATTATCTTCATGTTCCAGGATGTGGCAGTGCCACACGTAGCGTCCCGTAAAGCCTTCGAAGGGAACAATAATCCGCGTCACCATCTTGGAGTGAGCCCGCACGGTATCTTTCCAGCCGGCCTCGTTCGCATCGGGAGGTTCTGGCGGTCCCAAGAAGTGTAACTCACGCTTGGTCTGGAACAGCCAGGGCTCATAGGGTTGGCGGTCGAGGATTTGGAAGCGCACTAGATGCAGATGAATGGGATGGGAGTCGTTGGTGGGATTGATCAGCGTCCAGATTTCAGTCGATCCCAACACCGGCTTTTCCGTGACCGGCATCTTCCAATGCGCGCCATTCAGCAGCAGCATGACGGGATTACCCGCCTTGTTGACATATTCGTTGAGCGTCAACAAGCGTGTCTGTGTGGCCCGTGATTCTGGGATCTTTGGCAGTGGCCGCAGGGCGGCAGGCAGCGAACTTGTTTCGTTCGTCTTCCTGGCCGAAACGCGAAACTGCATGACAACCACAGCGTCGTTTTTAACAAGCAGGTTCCCGCCCCGGTGGTCACTGAAGTCGACTACAAGGTCGGCCCGTTCACCCGGCGCAATTTCAAGACTTGTTAGTGGTACCGGCGCCGGCAATAAACCCTGGTCCGTGCCGATTTGTTGAAAGGGCACATCGTTGGCGGACGCAGAGTCGACGAAGGATAAGTGATAGAAACGGGCATTGGAGCCGTTCAGAACGCGGAAGCGATATCTTCTAGGCTCGACCTCGAAATAGGGAAAGAGTTTTCCATTGACCAGAATCGCATTGCCAAAGATCTCCGGAACCCAGGGAGATTGGGGATCGGGCGAAACGGGATATAAAAGCTGCCCCTCTCGGGTTAACAGGCGGTCATAAAGGATGAGGGGCAACTCGTATTTGCCTTGGGGCAAATTGAGCGCTTCTTCGACACCGTCTCGGACGAAAAATGCTCCCAACAATCCTGCATAGACGTTCAGGCGATTAATTCCCAACGCGTGGTCGTGGTACCAGAGCATGGCGGCATCTTGCTGGTTGGGATAAAAGTACAGCGACGATTTCCCCGGCACGGTCCAATCTTCGGGATACCCGTCGCTCTCAGGACGCGTTTTCGCCCCATGCAAGTGCACCACGGTGCGGACCGCAGGTTTGTCGGCTTCGGCGCCATGGATCGTGTGGTCCATAGGCAGGAAATGTTCGCTGGGCAGAGCATTCACCCATTCCACCAGCAACGGTTCCCCAGAGCGGGTCTCGAACGTCGGACCGGGAGTGGAGGAACCGAAACTCCAGAACCTTGTGGGCGGGAGATCGCGGTGAACTTTGCTGGCGATGGCCTGGGCCCGGACCCGGTAGAACGGCACGCTCGCCTTGGGGTCGGTTGGGTTGGGGCGATATCCCTGGCGCTGCGCGATTTCGGGGACTGGCAGCCGATCTACAAATTGCGCCAAGGTGTTGACATCCAGCGCAGCTGGCATGGTGGCCACGGTGCTTCCGGGTCCGGGGTGTGACATCGCACGCAGTAGCCTGCCCGTTCCAGCAGCCAAAGTTGTAGCCAGCAAGCTCGATCGTTGCAGAAACTTTCGACGAGTAATCACCACATGCCTTTCGGGAGCAAGGATATAACAACGGCAAGGCAGGTGAGCGCTGCGCGCCGCACCTGCCTTGCCGTTTGTCGGTACTGAATTTGCGTTAGTTCATCTGCAGGAAAGCCTTAATAAATGTTCACGGGCTCCCCTGTGTTGGGATTGAGGATGAATAGATCGTCGGTCACAATCTGTTGGAAATTGAACATCGAGCTGATGGAATCTGCGATGCCATCAAACGAGCCTTGCCCGATCCGTTCACCGCCGAGCCAGTTGTCCTCGATGAAACGAATCACCGAGCTCTGATCGGTGGCCGAATGATCCACGAAGTTATGCCGCGCCCACGGGGAAATAACGAGCAGTGGCTGCCGAGGACCATATCCGCACCGGCCTTGAGCGTGCACGGTCGCTGGATTGAGACCGGGCAACGCCGTGACTCCGTTTCCGCAGGTTCCCGGACCAGTGAGTGCGTCGGCGGATGTCCGCGATGAATTCACGATCTGGCCGAGTTGATGATCGTACCAGCCATCGGAGTCGTCGTAGAGAACGACTAGTGCTGTATTGGCCCATTCCGGTTGTGCCTGCAGAAAGTTAGCTACCTTGACCACGAATTCCTGCTCATCCAAAGGATCGGAATTTCCAGGATGGGCGTCCTGAATTGCGATGGCTTTCAGGAAGCTTACCGCGGGGAAATTGCCGGCCTGCACAGCGGCGAAGAAATCGTCAACATCATAGTCGTGATTGGCAGGATCGCCCGAATGACCAATCGTCTTCACTGAGCTCGGGCGGGCATGAGTAGGATTCGCGGTCGAACCATAGTACTGGAACGGAGTGTGATGGGGAACGTAGTCTGTCTGCGTACCCACGATTGCGGAGGTTGACTGGCGGTTACAACCGGTGCTGCCGTCCGGGTTCACCTTTTGCAGGTTGAACCCTCCGGCGAACCAACCCCAGGTGATACCGGCTGCGTTCAGCAGGTCGCCGATATTCTTTCCCCCCATTTGCGCTTGGGTTCCGCTGCCGGAGCACACATCGTTGAGAGGATCAGGATCGCCGATCACGGTCAGTCCGCCGCTGCCGTCGGCTTCCAGCCCACCGGTGCCGTTAATGTGTTTTACGACTCCGTTGGTCTGGCCTGAAATCAGATTGATGGCGCCAACCGTGGAAGGACCGAAGTTGGTGCTATAGGAGTTGTCGCTCATGGCATAGTGCTGGGCATAGTTCCATAAGGCGGTCACGGTGTTGCCATCGAAGTAGCCCATTACCTGACCGGTGGTGAGCACTACGTCGGGCGGAGCACTGGGAGGCGGACCGGCGCTTCCGGTGTTTGCCGGGAAAAGGTCCATCGCACCGCCGTCGAAGGCCAGTTGTTCGGGAGTGTAATCATGACTCATGTCTTGGGTGTTTGCCTGCGAGCGATCGAAGCGAAACGGATTGGCAGCTCCGCTTCCATTGAGTGGATTGAGATTGGGATTGTGGGTCAGAAGAGCGTTGCTCAGGCCATTGATGGTTGGTGTATTCGCAGACGGGTGAAATTGAGGCTCCCCCTTTGGGTTCAGGGCGTACGGGTACGTGCCGAAATAGTGATCGAAAGAACGATTCTCTCCGAAAATAATCACTAGATGTTTGATCGGCGTGGCTGTTTTAACATCGGCGGCGTTGGCTAGCGGTGAAAGCACTGGTCCGGTAACGATGACCGCGACGAGGCATAAAGACAACAATTGACGCATAAGCCTTTTATCCTTTCCCTATCGAACGTGAGGGATACTTCAGCTCTGGCGGATGATAAGACGTGAATATTACGGCAGGATTAAAAAGGAAAAACAATTCCGGGCTGGCTTGCACGTACTTCAGAATTACCGGCCTTGTCAGGACCCGGTTCAGGGTGGTGCTGGATCGTACCGCTTGGCACGTCTAGTTTCACGGGCGAGCAATCTTCAAGCCTGAAGAGAGACCCTGTAGCGCGAATCGTATTTTTCTCCGCGCAATTTAATCCACAGCTTTCGCGATCACGGTTCCTGCCCCCGCAAGATTCTTGATCAACTGCTCGGGCACGCCGTGCCTTTCGTTCAAGTACTCGGGGGCGTTGTAGGTCACCCAGACTTTCCCGAGGTCATCCTCGGCCACCAGTGCTTTGAGCGGTAAATCGATCGCCAGGCTGGGAGCCGCCACCATTAGCGGAGTCCCCGCCTTCGGGCTCCCAAAAATCACGACCTTCGTCGGCCGCATTTCTAGCCCAACCTTCTGCGCTTCGCCGCTGTGATCGATCACGGCAAACACCTGCAACCCTTTCGTCGCGAAGGCAGACTCCAGCCGACGCACCGTCTCCTCCACCGAATAGTGACTGGCTATTTGCACCAAACCATTTTCTTTCGCCATATCGTTTTCCCCCTCTAAGGCTACATCGAGACCGTCTTCGACCGCTCGATTGTGTGAGAGACGCCCGCCAGGACAAACTATCAGGTTCGACCCCCGGCTCTTACAATATCCTCACCAGCATGAAAATCCCCAGCCTGATTCGAGAGCAAAAATCTTCCGCGGCGCTGACGCAGGCAAGAACGGGGCCATCGCTTTCTCCGCGGACCACCGGCATCGTGGCTGCCGCCTTGGTGGTGATTATCTTTGCCATTTACAGCGCCGCCTTGAATTTCCAGTTTATTCTCGATGATCACCAATTCCTGAGTGATCCACGCCTGCAATCGTCCGGTCATGTGTGGGAATACTTCACCAGTTATGTTTGGGCACAAGTTGCAAGCGGACCGTCAAGCTTTTACCGGCCGCTGTTCGTGCTATGGCTGAGGCTGAATTTCATCCTCAGCGGAGCGTCTTCGTGGGGATGGCATCTGCTCAGCATTGCGAAACATCTGTTCGTAGCCGTTTTGCTCGGTCTACTGGTATGGAAGCTGCTGCGCGATCGAATTGCCGCATTGATTGCCGGCACTTTGTTTGCGTTGCATCCCGCCCAGACAGAATCCGTGGCATGGGTTACGGTGCCCGATCCGCTGATGTCCGCTGCTCTGCTCGGCAGCCTGCTCCTCTACTTCACCTATACAGAGCATGTATCCGCGGACAACCTCCCTCTCGTTGGAAAGTTTCAAAAGAAGTCTCGAAAGCAGGCCCGCAGCAAAGCCACGGGCAAGTCCTACGCGGCGTGGGCCGTTGCCTCTGCGGCGGCTTGCCTGGCTGCACTCATGGCGAAAGAGACAGCCATTGTGCTCCCGGCCCTGCTTTTTGCGATGGCTCTGGTCCCGGGTTTCAGCAAAGCGGAGCCGTTGCGTAAAGCGGATCGGAATGAAGCCGCGAGCCGAGCGAACCGGAAAAGGAGAGCATTTCGAAGTCGGCTGGTCTCCGCACTCCTCCAGACCCTACCCTTCTTAGGTGTAGCCGCCGTTTATCTTCTCCTGCGCGTCAATGCTCTGAAGGGTCAGCTGAGCCCTCCGACTCAGAACTTGTCATGGAGTACCTTGTTGTTGTCCTGGCCCGCGACTCTCTGGTTCTATGTGAAAGTGCTGCTTTGGCCGGTCAGGTCATACGCTTTCGCCGATCCCACGTTAGCAGACACTTTCTCGCTGCGCGGCGTTCTTCTGCCGGGATTGGCAGTGTGCTGTGCCGCAGCATTTCTCGTAGCGGCATGCATCTGGGCTTGGAGACGGGCGCGCCGTGATCTTCCCGCTCAAGAGGCGACTGGAGTCGCCCGCGGATTGCTGCTGGGCAGCTTGCTGCTCGTGCTACCGATTCTATTGACGTTGAACCTGAACGCGCTGAATCCCGGCGATTTTCTGCACGGCCGCTACACCTACCTGCCTTTGACCGGCCTGATGCTCCTTCTGGCCACGGGATGGCATCTGGCGAAAAAGGGTCGCATCGTTCTGGCCTCGGCAGTGGGCTTAGTGGCTGTAGCGTTTAGCGTGTTAACCGTAGAGCAGGAAAGCATGTGGAAGGATGATTTGACGGTCTTCACAATCGCCCACCGAAACGCGCCTCACAACGGTCCAGTGGCGCTGGATCTTGCAAATGCGCACGTGCAGGTTGCCCTCGCTCTCGATGAGGCTGGCCGATGCGACGAAGCGATGCCCATATTTGAGCTCGTGATCCACCAGTACCCGCAAGACTGGTTCGCCTGGGCGGGGCGCGGGGAATGTCTCTTCAAACTCAACGATCTGCCGAGAGCCGAACAATCGCTTCGTCGCGCTTCCGAACTGTCGCATGAGCCTCGGGTGAAAGAGCAGTGGCAGGAACTGCGTGCGAGAATGGGCCTACCTTCCGAGCCGCTGGATTAAATGCGTCCGATTGTCGGTAGGGTCCGAATCCAACAGTGTCCAAAAGAGCCGGGTCCGTTGTGATAACGTTTCAGGTTCGAGAAGGCTAGTATGTATCCAAGCTGCTACCTCCGCTTCCTTAGTATGTTTCTGCTTCTGCCGGTGGCATCGCTCAATTCTCAAACTGCGGCTACTGACTCCGGTAACGCCGTAACCACAATCAATACCAAAGTCCGGCTAGTGCTGGTAGATGTTGTGGTCACCAATGGAAAAGGGGAAGCGGTTACCGGTCTGCAGAAGAAAGATTTCGAAGTCCTCGAAGATGGCAAACCGCAGACCATTTCCACTTTTGAGGAGCACCATGGCACAGCGCCCACTCAAATCCAGTTGCCCACGCTGCCGCCCCATGTCTACACGAACTATCCGGTCACCAAAACCGCCGACTCGGTGAATGTGCTTCTGCTGGACGCCCTAAACACGCCTTCGAAGGACCAGTCCTACGTCCACTCACAGATGATCAAGTATTTGAAAACAATTCCGCCCGGGATGCGCGTCGCTATTTTCACTCTGGCGTCGCGATTGCGCATGCTGCAAGGAGTCACCACTGACTCGTCGGATTTGTTGGCCGTTCTTAACAGCTCGAAGACCGATCCCCATCAGTCGGCGCTACTTCCTTCCAACGCCGAGACCGACGCAAACCAACGCATGATCGACTTTATGATGGAGAATTCGGCGGGGCCTGCAACTGCTCCTGCCACTCTAGCCCTGGCTGCCGTTGATCCCATCAATGCCATGAAGCAATTCATGGCCGACAACGCCGCCTTCCAGACGGAGCAACGGATCGAGCTTACGCTGCAAGCTCTGAAGCAGCTGGCACGCTATCTCGCTGGGGTTCCGGGCCGTAAGAACGTTATCTGGTTCTCGGGTTCTTTTCCCGTGAATATTTTCCCCAATCCGGACGTGCCCGACCCATTTACCTTCACGGACAGTTTTCAGGACGACATTCGGAAGACCGCCGACCTGCTGATTGCCGGTGAAATCGCCATTTATCCGGTTGCGGCAGAGGGTCTTGCACCCGACGCAGCCTACGAAGCCAACAGCAAGGAGATTGGGGAGAAAAGAGGACAATTCGCCCTTCGCGATCAGGTCCGGAACCTGCGAACTGGCGGAGTGGATCGCGATTCGAATCACAGCTCAATGGACGAGCTGGCCAAGGAGACTGGCGGCGAGGCTTTCTACAATACCAACGGACTCAACGATGTGCTGAGCCGCGTGGTCAACAACGGCACGCGCTACTACTCACTGTCCTATACGCCGAGCAACATGAAGATGGATGGAAAATACCGTCGCATCCAGGTGAGGCTTCTCAATGGCAGAGATACGCTGGCCTACCGCCGCGGATACTACGCCGACGATCTTGAAACCGCGCTCGCCGCGGGACAGAAACCGGACTCCGATCCGTTGCTGATGCTCATGGGACGCAACTTGCCCGACTATTCTCAAATTCTCTACAAGATCCGCGTGCTGCCTTCGGACCCGCAGCCACCGCCTGACGCCGCACGCCTCGGAAGCAACACCGAAATGAAAGGACCGTTCACCCGCTACGGCGTGGACTTCGCCATCTCGCCGCAAGACCTCAAGCTCGATCCCACTGAGGATGGAACCCACCACGGCAACATTGAAATTGTTCTGCTCGCCTACGATCGCGAAGGCAAACCTTTGAACTTTGTGGTCACCAAGGGCGACGTCAACCTTGACCCCAAGCTCTACGCCAGCGTGCAGCAGGTAGGCCTGCAGATCCACAAGGAGATCGACGTACCCCACCAGTACGTATTTCTGCGGACGGGCATCTACGATCTGAGGTCGCACACCGCCGGCACGCTTGGAATTCCGTTGACGGAGACTACCGTTCCGGCGGCAAAGTAGCGCTTGGGCCGGCCGCCCCCCGAGGGTCATCGCCTGCCGTCCGCAAGAGCGCTTGTAACCTATTTGATCAAATGATTCGCGGTCCGGGAAATTATTCCGGATGGCGCCCTGGCTTCACGTTACGTTCGATGGCCCAGCTCTGTTTCCCGGAATGTCTCACTTGCGCGACCCGACGGAGAAGCATGTTCCACTCATGAGGTACCACGAGTTCCGGGCCGTTGCGGGTAACCGCGAAACTAGATTCTGCCAATCCCTTTGAACGTCCCTTGAACAATACCCAGTCGAACTCGCGATCGGGTTAGACTAGATAACCGGAGAAACGACACATGGCAAACGCGCGGCATTCCACCATGGCCCGATTCGCTCTGGCTGTTGTCGTTGTAACTGGCATTATTCTTACGGTCTGCGCCGCCTCCGCCCAGACCAACTACCAACCGTCCGCGGAGAACCTGCAAGCCCGCCGCGAATTCCAGGACATGAAGTTCGGCATGTTTATTCACTGGGGTGTCTACAGCGTTCTGGGCGACGGCGAATGGGTTTTCCACGACCGCAAACTAATGCTCGATGGATACAATCACCTGCCTGCGTTTTTCGATCCCGAGAAATTCGACGCCCCGACCTGGGTCGCCCTGGCCAAGGCCGCCGGCATGAAGTACATCACCATCACCTCGCGCCATCACGACGGCTTCGCCATGTTCGACTCGAAAGTCTCCGACTGGAACATCGTGCAGCGGACGCCCTATAAAAAAGACCCGCTGAAGATGCTGGCCGAGGAATGCCACCGCCAGGGCATCAAGCTCTTCTTTTATTATTCACAACTCGACTGGCACAATCCCGATTACTATCCCCGCGGAGCCACCAACTGGAACAACGGCCGACCCGATCACGGCGACTGGAATACCTATCTTGACACCTACATGGACGGCCAGTTGCGCGAGCTGCTCACCAACTACGGCCCCATCGGCGGCATCTGGTTCGACGGCATGTGGGACAAGCCCGACGCCGACTGGCAGCTCGCCAAAACCTACGCGCTCATTCATCAGCTACAGCCGGCCGCGCTCATCATTCCCAACCATCATCAAACTCCCAAACCCGGCGAAGACGTGCAAACCTTCGAGCGCGATCTCCCCGGTCAAAATACCGCGGGCTTCAACACCAAGTTCGTCAGCAATCAGCTCCCGCTTGAAAGTTGCGACACGCTCAACGGCTCCTGGGGATTCAACATCGGAGACGTCAACTTCAAGAGTCCTGCCGACCTGGAACGGAAACTGGTGCGAGCCGCAGGCAACAACTCCAATCTTCTGCTGAATATTGGTCCCATGCCTAATGGTGTGATCCAGGAAGAATTTGTGACCCGCCTGCACGCTGTGGGGGAATGGCTTTCACAATATGGAGAATCGATCTATAGCACTCGCGGAGGACCTATCGCTCCTGGGGAATGGGGAGTCACCACCCAGAAGGAGAATAAGATTTTCGTGCATGTGCTGAACTGGAACGCTCCGCTCCTCGCGCTTCCGCCAATCGCTACGAAAGTATCAGCAGCGCATTCTCTGCTCGACAACTCGAATGTGGATTTTACCCAAAATGCGGACGGAGTTATTTTGAAGGTTCCCCCATCAAGAAACGATGAGACTGATCGCGTTATCGTCCTGAGCCTGGCCAAATGAAAATGTCGAAAGGGAAATAATCGACTGTGCGGCGCTTTCAGGAGCGTGCGGGCGCACGCGCCGTGCACTCCGCTATCGCCCACAAGCCTCCCCACAATGCCAGGGCAATTCAATGCCTAGACCGGCGATAGCGAGCGCCAACAGGACACGCCCAGATTAAACAACGCATGCGACGCTCGCTCGAATCGCGTTCTCGTCGTTGATATTGGTGTTGAGATTGCTTTGGCAGGTGCGGTTCCCTCTGCGGGCGATATTCACGCATCTCCAGCTTAGACTTCAACCCACCGGCGCTCACGCGCGCTCTTAGCGATCGCCTCCGACAGCACAAGCTCGTCGTGACCAGTCTGAAATGTCGGGAACGTCGCTTGCGAATCGCCACCTTTCTCGAGGTGCTCGTAAAAATCCTTGAACAGCTGGAAGAACGTGTCGGGATAGCCCTCGGTGTGTCCGCCGGGATAGACGGAGTACGGCCGGGCGGCGGGCGTCATCAGCGAAGGATCTTTCAGAAGATCTTGATTCGCTTGCTTGCGATGCCCGATCCAGAGTCGATTGGGAGATTCGGAGTTCCACGCCATCGACCCTTCCGAACCATCGATTTCGAAGGACAGGGAAGCTTTGCGTCCGGCGCTGACTTGCGAAACCGTCATCACGCCACGCAGACCGGCCTCGAATCGCAGCAGCACGGAAGCGTAATCATCGGTCGAGATTTTGACCGGATCAGCGGCGGCCGCGCCAGCGGTTTGAAACGTCTCCACCCGGATCCGTGGACGCTGTCGCACCGGAATCGTGGTGGCAAGATCGCCGCAGACCTCAACAATTTTGCGCCCCGTAAGCCACATCGCAAGATCTAGCCAGTGGGTCCCGATGTCGGAGACCGCACGCAGGTCGCCTCCCAGTGCCGTCTCCAGCCGCCAATTCCAGTCCGTGGGGTAGAACAGCCAATCCTGCAGAAAATTTCCATGCACCAGTCGCGGCTCACCGATCGCCCCGTCGGCCACGCGGGCGTGAACTTCCTGACAAAGAGGATAATAGCGGAGGTTGTAGCAAACTCCCCCCACGCGCCGGTGTTCGCGCGCGAGATCGATTAATGCCGAACTCTCGCGCGTTGTCATGGCCACCGGCTTCTCGCACATCACATGCTTGCCCGCGCGTAGCAGCGTCGCAGCCTGCTCAAAGTGAAGATGATTCGGCGTGCAAATATGAACTACGTGGACTTCGGAATCGGCCGCCAGTTGGTCGAGAGAACGATAGGCGCGCCGAAGTTTCAACGCCGATCGCGAGGCTTCCGAACGCTCCGCGGAGCTTCCGAGAACGCCAGCCAGCGGAATATCCAGCCGGCGAAGAGCATCGATGTGGGCGCGTCCCACAAAGCCGGCGCCGATGATCGCAGCTTGCAATTGTGCCAAGCGATATCCCTCGTACGGATTCTAAAGTGAAGAGCGAAGAACCAGAAGCTTACACGCTACGGTCCCACCGTCACCTGCAGCGCCCCCGGCGTTTGCAGGCGCTCTCGGTATATCAAGTTCTTGGGCGCTACTTCTCCCACCGCATCCACGTGGACCACATATCCCCCGTGAGGAAGGGTTTCGCCAAAGGGCAGCTCCATAGCGGTCGTACCACGGCGCAGCACGAAATGCTGATATCCGATGGCCGTCGCCCGGCCATTCGACGCAACCGCCATGGTGACGAAGGTCAAATCCATATCATCGGGGGTCGTGTTCGAAACTTCCACGCTGCCCTCGATCCGGTTCCCGTTCACCCGCGCCGCCGATTTCCAATTTAGGGTCAGCGCCGAGATCACCCGCAGCACAAATCCCTTCTGTACTGCCGACTGCGTGTTGCCGCCGTCAGTGACCGAAACCGTAAACTGAAACTCCCCCGTACGATCCGACCGCCCGCGAAGTAATCCGGTGTCGTCCAGGTTCATGCCCGGTGGCAAGGTTCCCTTTTCCAGCCGCCAGTGCAGCACCGAAACACCCCCGTGCGCCCGAAATCGCAGTTCATACGATCCGTGTGGGTAAGCCAGGGGCAAGGCCGAATCGTTTTCGATGACCAATCCATGGTCGCTTGGCGGTGTCTCGGTGGTGTCCTGCGCCGCAGACTGCTGCTTTCCTGCTGTGGCGACTCCGAGCTGACATGCCGCCATTGCTACAACGCACACCAACGGGAAGACCACTTCGACAATCCGCCGCGGCCTTTGAAGATTGGTCATCTCGTCCACCCTAAGAAATCAGCACTGGAAAAGGCACGGGTCAAGGCGGATCTGTTGCCTCCAAGTTCGCATTCCCTACTTTCCCACAACCCGGCTGTTTCCGTCATAAGAATGTTCGATCCGCGCAATCTTGCACCGCATCCCTCTTGGTCACGGAAGTCACACGTTGACTTGAAATTGAGATTTCTGAAAAACTAGTTACTGGGAAGGGCTGTTTCCCGGCCCGTCTTTTTTCATGGAATTGCTGCTCAATCTGGCGTGGCTGTTTTTGGCGGTGCCTGCCTTCTGGTTATGGCATGGTTCCAGAACCTCCTCGCTGGTCCGCAAGTTCACCGCTTTGCAATGTGTGCTGGCACTGGGATGCATGCTGGTCATTCTCTTCCCGGTAGTTTCAGCGACCGACGATCTCTGCGCCATGCGTAACGAGATGGAGGAATCGCCCGCCAGCAAGCGTACCATCCGCCTGGCAAGCAATGATAAAGCTTTAGCCTGCCGGTGGCAGCATCCGCCTGCCTTGGCCGCGACTGCGAAGTCTGTGACGGTAGGGGGGCAAAGCCGGCAGCCATTGCCCACAGTCCTGTTGTCGGCTCCGGTAGTGCCTGCCATCGAGCGGGCGAGCCGGGCTCCTCCTCGTTCCCTTCCCGGCTCGTCCCACCGATCGCCGACTCTATCTCGATAGAAGAAGCGGCGAAATCTTTTATTTATGTTTACGAAATTCTGAGGCGGAAAACGAGATAGTCGTGTGGTCGGTGAAATCGCCGGCTAACGCAACCGAGGACGCCGAATCCCTTTTCTCGCGGCGGCAACTGGATTCCGGATGGAGTTCTTCATGCGCTGGACATTAGTTACTTTGAGGGTTGTACTCGCGCTCAGCGCTCTGGGTTTATTCGCCCAGACCGCTCCTCAAGCGGCGCCTGCGGCAGCGGTTCAACTCTGGACCTGGGACACGGTCAAAGACCATTTCGAGCTGAACAATACGACACTTCAGGCCAGCCGGTTGAATATTGACGAACTGAAGGCGCAGGAAATCACCGCCCACCTCCGTCCCAACCCCGACTTCACTTTGTCGGCCGACGGTACCCAGATCGCGCCCAGCCAGGGAGTGTGGACGCCCTTTGCCGGCACCTTCGTCTCGCCCGCCGTCAGTCAGCTTTTCGAGCGCCGGAACAAGCGCAATCTGCGCTTCCAGGCCGCCCAAGAAGGTACCGCCGTCGGCATCGCCCAGCAGTCCGACTCGGAACGGACTCTGCTCTTTAATCTCCGCACCGCTTTCGTCGGCGTCTTGCAGGCCAAAGCCGTGTTGCATCTGGCGCAGGAGAATCTGGATTACTACGACAAGCTTCTGAAAGTCAGCCGCGACCGCTATCAGGCGGGGGATATCGCTCAGATTGATCTCGACCGGCTGGAACTGCAACGCCTGCAATATGAATCCGACGTGCAAACCGCCCTGGTCAATCTGCGTACGAACAAGATCAATCTGCTCGCCTTGCTCGAAGACCGCAGGACGGTGGATAGCTTCGACGTCGAAGGGACCTTCGATTTCAGCGAGGATATCCTCTCGCTGGATGACTATCGCAAAGACGCTCTGGATGCACGTCCGGACCTGCGTGCTGCGGTGCTTTCCGTGAAGCAGGCGGAGACCAACTACCAGCTGGCCGAAGCCGATGGCTCGACCGATCCTACGATTAGCGCCTGGTTCACGCACAATGGCTCGTTCAACAATCCTGACGCTCTCAACACAATCGGGGCCAGCGTCAGCATTCCTCTCCGCATCTTCGATCGCAACCAGGGCGAAAAGCTGCGCACGAAAATTGATATCAACCGCAACCAGAAGCTGCGTCAAGGCGTAGAGACTCAGGTCTATAGCGACGTGGACTCTGCTTATGCTACGCTGAGCAGCAATCTGATCCTGTTGCGCCCCTACAAGCAAAAGTATCTGGCCCAGGCCGTACGCGTCCGCGAAACGGTCCTATTCTCCTACCAGCACGGCGGCGCCGCCTTGCTTGACTTCCTGAACGCCCAGAGCGAATACCGTGCCGTGGAGTTGAGTTACGTGAACCTGGTGGGGTCTTATCTGACAGCGGCGGCACAGCTGAATTTGGCCATAGGGCGTGAGGTAATCCCATGAGAAATTTTTTGTTTCAGAGTCGGGCCGACGCTCGGCGCAACCGACTGTCGAACGTTGTGCCGCGGGCGCTTCTGCTCGCTTTCCTTTGCCTTGGAATTGCCTGCTCCAGGGAAACACCAGCCTCGGCCAGCAAGCCTCCTGTCACGCTCGATCCCGACGTCTTCGAAACGGATCAGCCCGAATTCTTCAAAACCGCGAAGGCCGAGACGCGCTCCCTGCCGACGCAAGTGACGGCCAACGGCACGATCTCGCCGGACGTCAGTCGCACCATCCACGTAACGTCGCTGGGTGGAGGCCGCGTGGTCGAAATCAAAGTGAAGCTGGGCGACAACGTGAAGAAGGGACAGACCCTGCTGGTGATTTCAAGCCCCGACCTTTCCACTGCATTTTCCGACTACGAAAAGGCACAGGCCGACGAAGAACTGTCGCGCAAAGCTCTCGGGCGCGCCCAGATGTTGTTCGACCGCGGCGCCATCGCGACCAAAGATCTGGAGACGGCGCAGGACACTGAAGACAAAGCCAAAGTAGATGTAGAGACTGCGAAGCGCCACGTCCAAATACTCGGCGCCGACCCCGCGCATCCCAGCCCCCTGATCGACTTGAAAGCCCCGGTCTCGGGAACAATCGTCGAGCAAAACGTCGCAGGATCCGAAGGCGTTAAAAGCCTCGACAATAGTCCCAACCTATTCACCATTGCCGATCTGGACCAGGTGTGGGTGGTATGCGACGTGTTCGAGAACGATCTGGGCGAAGTTCATCTGGGCGACTCCGCCGAAATCCGCCTAAATGCCTTTGCTGATCGCATGTTTAAGGGCAAGGTCGCCGACATTTCACGGGTGCTCGATCCCAACACGCGTTCGGCGAAGGTGCGCATCGTACTCGGCAACGCCGACGGTTCGCTGCGTCCTGGTATGTACGCCGAGGCCAACTTCCGCTCGCGCAAGGTGACGCAGCGCGTCATCGTGCCCGCCACTGCAATCATGCGTCTGCACGACAAGGATTGGGTCTTTCGAAAAGAGGGCGACAAGCGCTTCCGCAAGATTGTGGTGCAAGCCGACGGCTTGGCTCCCGACGGCATGCAGGAGATTCGCGAAGGTGTGAAACCGGGCGACCAACTGGTCACTAACGCGCTCGAGTTCTCCAGTGAAGTGGCGGAGAAGAAGGCAGACTAAACAATATGATCCGCGGTTTGATCGATTTTGCCCTGCGCAACCGCCTGATGATTCTGGGCGCTTCGCTGGTGCTTTTCGCCTGGGGCATTCTCTCCTTCCATGCCTTGCCTATCGAGGCGTATCCGGATGTGGCCGACACCTACGCGCAAGTCATCACGCAATGGCCAGGGCATGCCGCCGAGGAAGTCGAACAGCAAATCACCGTTCCGCTGGAAGTAGAATTCAACGGCGTGGCCCATCTCACGCATCTTCGCTCCGTCTCGCTGATGGGTTTGTCTGTCATCACCATCATTTACGACGACGAGATCACGACCTTCAACGCCCGGCAAGAAGTGCTCGATCGTTTGCAGCTCGTGACTCTGCCCAACGGCGTGAATTCGGCGATCGGCCCCGACTACAGCCCCACCGGCCAGATCATGTTCTACACCCTCACCAGTTCCAATCCGAAATATGACGTGATGGAACTGAAGGCCCTGAATGACTGGGTTGTGGTGAACCAGTTGAAGTCGGTTCCGAATATTGTGGACGTGAATCCCTTTGGCGGCCCGACCCGCGAATATCAAGTGCAACTCGACCCGGGCAAGCTGGTGTCGTACGGTCTGTCGCTCGCGCAAGTGGAGAATGCGCTGCTGGCCAACAACATTAACGCCGGCGGCGGATTCATCGAACGCGGCGAGCAGGCCTTAAATATCCGCGCTGTTGGCCTAATGCAGACGACTGATGACATCGCCGCCACGGTCGTCAAAGTGCAGAACGGAACGCCAGTGCGGGTTCGCGATCTCGGCGGCGTGGTCCAGGCCCCTAAAGTCCGCCTCGGACAACTCGGTAAAACCGTCCGCAAAGAAAATGGAACCATCCTCAACAACGATGACGTTGTGGAAGGAATCGTCCTGCTGCGCAAGGGCGCCGTCGCCGAGACCACTCTCGAGGCATTGCATCAGAAGATTGATGAATTGAACGGGAAAAACGGCAAGGCTGGCCTCTTGCCGCAAGGTGTGAAACTTGTCCCACACCTCGATCGCAGCGAACTCATGCAACACACTACCCACACAGTGCTGCGCAATCTCACCGACGGCGTCTTGCTGGTGACGCTGATTCTGTTTCTGTTTCTCGGCAATGTACGCAGCGCATTGATCGTCGCCGTCACCATCCCCTTCTCGCTGTTATTCGCTGCCATCTTGCTCGACCTGCGCCAGATTCCCGCCAACCTGCTGTCGCTGGGCGCGCTCGACTTCGGCATGGTCGTCGACGGTTCGGTCGTGATGGTGGAGAACATTCTTCGCCATACGTCTTTCGGCAACACCAAGAAATCGTTCATGGAAACGATTGCCATCGCGGCTCACGAAGTGCAGCGCCCGGTCTTCTTCGCGCGCGTCATCATTATTGTTTCGTATCTGCCGATCTTCACTCTCCAGCGCGTCGAGGGCCGGCTGTTCAGCCCCATGGCATGGACCGTCGCCTTTGCCCTGTTGGGTGCGTTGGTGTTTGCGCTGCTCATCGCACCCGTGCTGTGCAGCTTCCTATTCAGTTCGGAAATGAAAGAATGGCGAAATCCTGTGCTGGAGTGGCTCAACCGCAACTACGCCCGCACGCTCGACTGGTGCTTCGATCACTTAAAGCTAACCTTGGGTATCGGGTTGCTGGGTTTGGCTTTAATGCTGTTCATCGCATTCAGTGGAATCATCGGGTCGGAGTTCCTTCCTCATCTCGACGAAGGCGCGATCTGGGTGCGGGGAACGCTCGCCCCCAGCACCGGGCCCACCGCCAGCATCAGCATGGCGCAGAAGGCGCGCTTGGTGCTCGCTAATTTTCCCGAGGTAAAGCAGGTGATCAGCCAAGTGGGACGTCCAGACGATGGCAGCGATGCGAGCGGCTTTTACAACACGGAGTTCTTTGTCGACCTGCGGCCCCGCGAACAGTGGCGAAGCGATTTTCATGGCAAGAAAGATGAGCTGATCGCCACCATGGACAAAGAACTGCAGCAATTCCCCGGCGTCGACTGGAACTTTTCGCAGCCGATCTCCGACAACGTGGAAGAGGCCGTCAGCGGCGTGAAAGGCGAGCTCGCGGTGAAGCTGTTTGGAACCGACCTCAAAACTCTTGAAGCGAAAGCCGACGAAATGCAGGGCGTGATGAGCCAGATTCCTGGCGTCGCGGACCTAGGCACGTTTCAAGTCCGCGGCCAGCCTAACGTCAACTTAAATGTAGATCGCGCCGCCGCCGACCGCTTCGGCATCAACGTCAGCGATATTCAGGACGCGGTTGAAACTGCCGTCGGCGGCAAGGCGGTAAGCCAGATCCTGATCGGCGAGCAGCGCTTCGACATGACGGTCCGCTATCAACCGCAGCATCGCGACACCGTCGAGGACATCGGCAACATTCGCATCCTTGCACCGACAGGAGAGCGAGTTTCGCTGTCCCAGCTCTGCAAAATTACGCTCGATGATGGTGCGTCCACGATTTATCGCGAAGGCAACTCCCGCTATATCGCCATCAAGTACAGCGTACGCGGCCGCGATCTCGGCAGCACCGTGCGACAAGCGATTGACGAAGTGGGGCAGAAAGTCAAATTGCCTGAGGGTTATCACCTGGACTGGACCGGCGAATATGAAAGCCAGCAGCGGGCCAACCGTCGTCTCGCGTTTATTGTGCCTATCACGCTGCTGCTGATGTCGTTCATTTTGTATTCCGCCTTCGGGTCCTGGAAGTGGGTCGGCCTAATCTTGGCCGTGGTCGCGCTTTCTCCCTTGGGTGGCTTTCTCAGTTTGCTCCTGACCGGAACGCATTTCAGCGTCTCGTCTGGCCTCGGCTTCCTAGCCCTGATCGGCGTGTCGGTCGAGATCGGAGTCATCATGATCGAGTACATCAACCAGTTGCGCGCTCGCGGAATGCCGGTGCGGGATGCTGCAAAGGAAGGCGCGGCCCTCCGCCTGCGGCCAATCATGATGACCATGCTGGTGGCGACATTGGGACTGCTTCCGGCCGCGATGTCCCATGACATCGGCTCTGACTCGCAGCGTCCTTTCGCCATCGTAATCGTGGGCGGCCTGATCGTGGAACTGCTTGTCAGCGTGATCCTGTGGCCCACACTCTACGTTTTCTGGGCCCGCCCCGGAGACCACCTGCCCCCGTCCGAACAAAGTTTCATGTCTGAAGGCGAGCACGTCGACTAGCGGCCTAGCGGAGAATTCCATGCGTCCCCTGACCGATAGGCCGCCATTCATAGACTCAAGCGACCAGACTCAAGCGACCGGGGTGCCACGCTCACCCTGTCAGTCGGATTCACGGTTTCGGGGTATCCCTCAAAGGTCTGGTCTGCAGAAGCTAGATGAGGTCCCTGTAGCGCTCTAAGGCAACCCGAACCAGCTGGCTCCGAGTCCGCACTTCGGTCTTACCGAAAAGTTGCTGGAGAGTGTTCTTGACTCCACTTTCTGAAATAGCTATTCGTGATGCTATCTCTTTGTTTGCCAGACCCTGAACAACCAGCCGGAGCACGTCCAACTCTCGGGCACTAAGCGAAGGTCTTTCCTTCTGGTCGAATGACGACCCCGCAGCGACGTTCTGCTCCTCGCTGACGTCAGCAATGATGGCGGCCAGCTTGGGCGTGGAGCCTTCCTTGTAGCTAGAAAACCATACTTCGGCGAGAAAAGACTCCCCGTTGCCACGATGTCCGCGGCATTGCATCGACGTTCGGAACTGGGGTCCTTCCTCCGGTCGCAACGCGTGATGCAGTTCCGGCAGAAAAGCAGCGATAGGCTGACCGATCAGGTGGCCGTCGTGCGGTGCCATGAGTTCGTTAGCCGCTTGGTTTGCTAATTCGATGAAGCCTCGCTCGTCGACCGTAACAATGGCCGCCGGGCTCGTTTCAACTAGGACGCGCATCCGTTCCTGGGCTTCAAAACTCAGGCGCTTGTTGCGGAGAACCTCGGAGGTCAATAGCCCACAGCCGCACAGCGCCAGCGCTTCAAATCCCAAACGAATGTTGGCGTCGGATGGATCTAGATTGCTGAAACGCTCGCTTAGCAATGCGCATGCCAAACCGAAGAGAATAATCGCCCAGCGGGGTAGAAAGCCCGCGGCGAGCATAATGGGAAATAAATAGAGGAAGCCCAGAGAAAAATAGGGCTTCGTCCACCAATCCACCACGGCAATCGCAAGGACGATGACACTACTGGCCAGCAGAACGGGAACTCGGTTCTGCCGTTCCCAGATCCAATCCAAGTGAGGCATGAAGTTGTTGTCAACGCTCGATTATGCCACGGTCGACGCATTCGATGAACCCAATCAAACGATTTGTCCTCAAGATTAGCGTTACTGGGACCGATTGATTGGCACACGGCTACGTCTCTGTCCTTCCATCCTTTCCAATCGAACGATTGGCTGTCGGATCGCTCCCACAAATCGAAATACCTCCGCTCGACGCTGGTTGAGTACCTTCCGCGAAAACCCCGGTCGCGATACACGAAGAAGATGACCTTGTGCCTAAGAACTTCGGGGACGTGTGTCTAGCGTGAAAACAAGGAGTGACGGTATGCGATCAACTAGGGGGAGCCGAAGGTGAACCCAGACACTTTGAATCGCTATGTGTTGGTCATCATCGGTTTGTTTGCTGTCCTCTTATACCTCGTAACGGTAGTCGCAGGGTTTTCGGAATTGATTTCTCGAATGCCAAGGGCCAAAGGTCACCGGAAGCGCCCCAAGGCAACTGCCGAGCGATCGCGAAGTGCAAAGAAATCGACCTGATCTCGAACCCCAAAAGATTGCGAAACAGGAAGAATGCCCCTTTCTTATCGATTATTCCCCGTAGAAAACCCCGCTCGGAATTGCCGCTGCCTTCGCGGGCGATGGACCTCTCGTCTGTTTTGCTGGTTGCTCATTTCTGGGTTTCTCGCAGTGCGAGCCCAGGGGCAGCAGCACAGTTATGCGTGGCAGGAGATTCGAGACGAGTTCGAAGCCACAAACCCAACGCTCCTGGCTGGGAGGCTGAACATCGACGAACTCAGAGCCCAGGAGATCACTGCCCACCTCCGCCCAAATCCCGATTTTACCCTCTCAGCCGACGGCACCCAGATCGTTCCTACGAAGGGCGTCTGGCAACCGTTTGCGGGAACGTTTGTGTCACCCGGAGTCAGCTATCTTTTCGAACGACGCAACAAGCGCGGGCTGCGCTTTGAAGTCGCCGCGGAAGGCACTGCGATGGGCGTCGCCCAACAGTCCGATTCCGAACGCAATCTGCTCTTCAATCTGCGGAGCGCTTTTGTCGGCATTCTCCAGGCCAAAGCCGTGTTGCGCCTGGCACAGGACAACCTCGAATACTACGACAAGATTCTGAAGATCAGCCATGACCGCTTTCAGACAGGGGACATCTCCAAGATCGACTTGGATCGGCTTCAGCTACAGCGGTTGCAATATGAATCCGACCTGCAAACTGCCCTGGTCAACTTGCGCACGACAAAAATCACCCTGTTGGCTCTGCTCGACGATCGCCGGCCAGTGAACAGCTTTGATGTCGAGGGTCCATTCGATTTTCAGGAAGACCTTCTCTCCCTCGACGATTACCGCAAAGATGCTCTGGATGCCCGTCCGGACCTACGCGCGGCAGTCCTTTCGGCACAACAGGCGGAAACGAACTACAAGTTGGCCGAAGCCGACGGCTCAACTGACCCCACAGTCAGCCTTTGGTTTACGCACAACGGTTCGTTCAACAACCCCGACGCCCTCAACACTCTCGGAGTCAGCGTCAGCATCCCGCTCCGTATTTTCGACAGGAACCAGGGTGAGAAGCTACGTACGAACATTGACTTCAAACGAAGTGAGAAGCTACGCCACGGCGTGGAGACGCAGGTCTACAGCGATGTGGATTCGGCCTACGCCGTTCTCATCAGTGACATCAATCTACTGAAACCTTACAAACGCCAGTACCTCGAACAGGCCGTGCGTGTGCGCGACACGATTTTCTTCTCCTACCAGCATGGCGCTGCATCCCTTCTAGATTTCCTGAACGCAGAAAGCGACTACCGAACGGTGCAATTGAGTTACGTAAACCTTGTTGGTTCGTTTCTGGTTGCAGCAGCACAGATGAACTTGTCGGTCGCTCGTGAGGTCATTCAATGAACACCTTTTCATGTCGGGTTATTCCTGCGGGACTGTGTCTGTTTACGAGCCTGCTAACTCCCGCTTGCAGCAACAGCAAGGCGGACCCGCGCGCTGAAGCGCCACCCATAGCGGTGGTTGAACCCGATCTCGATGCCACCAACTTCAAGGTCGACCATCCTGAACGATTCCCCCTGACAATCGCCGTCGTGCATAAGGCATCTCCCGCGCTCAATGTGACGGGAGTAGTTCAGCCCGACATCGTGCGTGCTGTTCCGGTTGTCTCGCTCGCGTCGGGACGCGTCGTTGAGATTAAAGCAAGGCTCGGCGACGCTGTGAAGAAAGGTCAACTCTTGCTGCGTGTTCAGAGCAATGATGTTTCCGGCGCCTATCAGATCTATTTGAAGGCCGAAAACGATGAGCGTCTAGCTCGTACACAACTGGAGCGGGCTCAGATTCTCTACGAAAAAGGTGCCATCGCCAAAAGCGCCCTTGAGCAGGCCGAAGCCGCCGAACAGGACGCCAAAGCCGACTTGCAACACGCCCTCGAAGGTCTGCGAGTTCTCGGCATCGACAAGGACCACCCATCGGAAATCGTGGACATCGTCGCGCCCATCTCGGGCATCATTTCCGACCAGCAAGTCACCAACGCATCCGGCGTCCAGGGATTAGGCTCTCCGAATCCCTTCACCATCTCGGACCTGTCCTACGTCTGGATTGTGTGCGACGTTTACGAAAATGATCTGGACGCGGTGCGCGTCGGCGACTCTGCCGACATCCGTCTCAATGCCTATCCCAACCGGGTCTTCAAGGGTCGCATCGATAACATTCTTCCGGTTCTCGATCCCAGCCTACGTACTGCCAAGGTGCGTATCGAGGTGCAAAATCCCGGCCTGATGCGCATCGGAATGTTCGTCACCGCCACGTTCTACGGCAAGCAACCGGAAACCCAGTCCGCAGTCCCAGCCAGTGCGATTCTGCATCTGCACGATCGTGAGTGGGTCTACCTCCCGCTGGGCAACGCTCATTTCAAACGCGTGGAAGTGGTCACCGGATCCATGCTGCCCGGCAAGCAGCAGGAAATCGTTTCCGGCATCAAGGCGGGCGATCAAGTGGTCTCGAACGCCCTCGATCTGCAGAACACGGTGGAGCAATAGGTGGAGCAATAAATAAATGATTCGCCGCGTCGTCGACTTCGCGCTCAGCAATCGTCTGATGGTGCTGGGCCTCGCGCTGGTGCTGTTCGTCTGGGGCATCATTTCCTTCCATAACCTGCCGATTGAGGCCTATCCCGACGTGGCCGACAATTACGTTGAAATCATCACTCAGTGGCCCGGCATTGCCGCCGAACAGATCGAACAGCAGGTCACGATTCCCCTCGAAACCGTGATGAACGGCATCCCCGGCGTGGTGCACCTGCGTTCTTTCTCGCTGTTCGGCCTCTCCGACCTAAAGCTTATTTTCGAGGACGGCACCGATAACGCCTGGAACCGGGAGCGGGTTTTGGAACGTCTCAGCCAGGTCACTCTGCCCTCTGGCGTCAACCCGCAGATGGGCACCGACTGGAGTCCCGTCGGGCAGATTTACTTCTTCACCCTGCACAGCACCAATCCGCAGTACGATCCGATGGAGCTCAAATCGATCGAAGACTGGGTCGTCGAAAAGAATCTCAAATCCGTCCCCGATATCGTCGACGTAGCGAGCTTTGGCGGACCCACGCGGGAATACCAGGTTCGAATGGATCCCAACAAGCTTGTCGCCTACGGCTTAAGCCTCGCCCAGGTGGAGCAACAACTCGCCAATAACAACGCCAATGCCGGAGGCAGTTTCATCCAGGAGGGGCTGCAAGAGATCAATGTCCGCGAGGTGGGTCAGGTCACCAAGGTTCACGACATTGAGCAGACCGTCATTCTGACCAAGAATGGCACGCCGCTGCGCGTGAAAGACATTGCGGCAGTTTCGCAAGGTCCGAAAATCAGGCTGGGCCAGTTCGCCCGCGCCATTCACCGCGAGAACGGCAAGATCGTCGACAACGACGACGTAGTCTCCGGCATTGTGCTGTTGCGCAAAGGCGCCGCCGCAGATCCGGCTCTTAAAGCGCTGCACGAGAAGATCCAAGAGATGAACGATCACATCCTGCCCCCGGGAGTGAAGATCGTTCCTTTCATCGATCGCAGCGATCTCGTCCACTTCACTAGTCACACCGTGCTGCACAACCTGACGGAAGGAATGATTCTGGTCTCGATCATTCTTTTCATCTTTCTCGGCAACGTTCGCGGTGGCCTTATCGTTGCCGCCACGATTCCTTTTTCTCTGCTGTTCGCATCGATCTGTTTGGACCTGAAGCAGATTCCCGCGAATCTTCTGTCTCTCGGAGCGTTGGATTTCGGCATGGTCGTGGATGGCGCGGTGGTCATGATCGAAAATATCGTTCGCCACATGGGGTTCGCCAATGGCACCGAAACAGCCACCGAACGGATCGGCGAAGCTTCCCACGAAGTCCAGCGCCCGGTGTTCTATGCCATCGCCATTATCATCACCGCCTATTTGCCTATCTTTACCCTGCAGCGCGTGGAAGGCCGTTTGTTCCAGCCCATGGCGTGGACAGTCGCTTTCGCACTTCTGGGCGCGCTGATCTTCTCCATCGTCATTGCTCCGGTATTAGCCAGTTTTGCGTTCGCCCAGGGCGCCCGGGAGTGGCATAACCCGGTTATGGTTTTCTTGACGGAACGCTATCGCGTCGCTGTTCGTTGGGCCATCCGGCATCGCGCCGTCACCGTCGGGGTGTGCCTGATGGGCGTGGCCGTGGCGAGTTATCTTGGCTTTGGCGGCGCGATCGGATCCGAATTCCTGCCGCACTTGGATGAAGGCGCTCTGTGGGTTCGCGGCACGCTCGCCCCGAGCACGGGTCCGGATGAGGGTATTCGCGTCGCCAGCCAGGCTCGCATCGTGCTCTGTTCTTTTCCAGAAGTGCCGCAATGCACCAGTCAAGTAGGCCGTCCCGATGACGGAACCGACACCACCGGTTTTTTTAATACTGAGTACTATGTCGATCTGAAGCCTAAAGAAGATTGGCGGCCGGTCTTCCACGAAAACAAAGATGAACTGATCGCCGCCATGCAGCGCGAACTCGACAAAATTCCCGGTGTGCTCTGGGGTTTTTCTCAGCCCATCGAAGACAACATGGAAGAGGCGGTGAGCGGCGTCAAGGGAGAACTTGCCACCAAAATCTATGGCGGCGATTTGAAGATTTTGGAAGGAAAGGCTGACGAGATTGTAGCCCTCATGCGCCAAGTTCCCGGAATCGAAGATCTGGGAGTGTTTCGGGTGCTGGGGCAGCCCAACTTGAACATAACCGTGGACCGCGACGCAGCCGCCCGTTACCAGATCAACGTCGCCGACATACAGGACGCCATTCAGACCGCAGTCGGCGGCAATGCCCTCACTCAAGTACTGCAAGAAGAAGCGCGCTACGACCTGGTGATGCGCTATCTCCCGCAATACCGTGACACCAGAGAAGCGATCGAGGAAATTCGCCTGCTCTCGCCCACTGCCGAGCGAGTATCGCTGGCGCAACTCTGCAAAATTCAGGTGGCGGACGGCGCCTCTGAAGTCTATCGAGAGGGCAATGAGCGTTACATCGCCATCAAGTACAGCGTACGCGGCCGCGATCTCGGCAGCACCGTCGAAGAAGCCCTCCAGAAGGTCAGGGAGAAAGTGCAGTTACCAACTGGCTATCACCTGAAATGGGAGGGTGAATATGCCAGCCAAAAAAGAGCCAATGCGCGCCTGCTGATCGTGCTGCCCATCACCATCATGATCATCTTCATTATTCTCTACACCATGTTCAAATCGTTCAAATGGGCCATGCTGATCATGGCCAATATCGCCATCGCGCCCGTCGGCGGCCTGCTTGCGCTTCTTTTCACCGGCACGAACTTCAGTGTCTCTTCCGGTGTCGGTTTCCTGGCTCTGTTCGGCGTGTCGGTGCAAACCGGAGTCATCATGCTGGAATACATCAACCAGTTGCGAGTTCGACGCTTTACCGTTGAAGATGCCGCGGTCGAAGGAGCCGTGTTGAGATTGCGTCCCATCATGATGACCATGTTGGTGGCTACTCTGGGTCTGCTACCCGCAGCGATGTCGCACGCCATCGGCTCTGACTCGCAACGTCCGTTTGCCATCGTAATTGTGGGCGGCCTGATGGCGGCCCTGGTCATGAGCATCTTCCTGCTGCCCACGCTTTATGTCTGGATTGCGCGCGACACCGACGTGCTCCCGAAAGCGGAACCCGGCTTCGCCGAAGGCGAGCACATCGACTAAAGAACTGAAGAACTGAAGAACTGAAAGATAGGGACGACTACTACTCGAGCACAGTCCCTCGTCCCGGGTATCACTGGCGCTGGCTACGACTCGCAATAGGTAGATACGTTGCTCGCAACGTCTCTGCCGGCAGCCACCATGCTCAAGCCATGCGCAGATTGCATAAAAAACCAGCGAGCCCTTGCCCGCCAAAACAAATCCTGATCGCCGTGGGTACCCCCCCGCCTTACAGGGTCGTTGCAACCATCGCGAAGCGAAAGCTCTCTGCCTGGAATTCTGGTGGGAAAGCGGTGGGGTAAGCCAAAAGCCGAAAAAATAAGGCCGCAAAAATAAAGAGAGTTCCGAGGTGGTGTGGGGTCCATTCGTCTCGGCCAGTAGCTCGCGTTTGACCCTTGCTCGACCTGCTCTCGCTGCTTCCCTTGCGGG